>Ga0315338_1004491_pt1 | contig 10957 bp, 10 predicted proteins | sample ASW8metaG_FD_204518 | JGI IMG/M metagenome (GOLD analysis project Ga0315338, IMG submission 204518) | Ammonia-oxidizing marine archaeal communities from Monterey Bay, California, United States - ASW #8 | ecosystem: Environmental > Aquatic > Marine > Coastal | place: USA: California | collected...
AATGGTTCGGCATGAGGAGACGGAAATGGATTCACTCATCATCGGCATTGGCGTGCTCATCGGCCTCGGTGCCCTGTCGCTGGTGTTTCGATTTGTCGCCCGCAAGAAAACCGGACGCAGTAAAAACAATCCACAGGACGACATCTATCCCATGTGGTAGGCGCGCACCTCCAACCCTCTCCGAATGTCCGCTTTTGGCTATTAGCGGACATCAAGGCACCAAATCACCTGAGCAGAGCCAATCAATACTCCCTGATTCCGCCACGGGTCTGAAAGTTTCTTTTCGACCAGTGTGGTCAGGCGGGTTGGAGAACGGCAAAAAAGTTGGGCGACCAGATTTCCGGCCTGGACATCAGTACCCGATCCAGAATTCCGTGAAACGCACGATCGAACAGTTGCCGGCTCGGGCTACCCAGATAGTGCGGGTAGCAGGCGGTACAGGTGAGACCGGCAGCAACGGCTTGTTGGCGTAAGCTATCAGGGCTATAGGCCGTTTTATGGGTCAGGTCGCCGAACTGAAACTGAAGGCCCCACGGAGATGCTGCGTTCGGCACCTTGATGATAACATTGCCACCAGGACGCAAAATGCCGCCGACTTGCCGCAATAACCGAAGTCCTTCCTCGGCGGTAAAATGCTCGAATACGTCGAACAAGGCGACACGGTCATAGGATTGCTCCTCGTCCATGCTTTCGAGGAAGGCGAAAATATCCGTCACCAGGAATCGGTCCCTGACATGCTCGGGAACATAGGACTTCAGACATGGGTCAGCGTCGACACCAAGGAAATCGCTTACGCCTTTAGCCTCCAAATAGGCAAGAAACAGCCCTGTTCCGCAGCCGATCTCAAGGACCGCCATATGGGATTTGCATCCGGTCGGCTCCCAGAACTCGCGGTCGAGGCGTCGTATGTGTTTATCCCTCACAACCGGCGTCGTGTAGTCCTTGAACTGGTGGTAGCTTTCAGAGAAAGACATCGTTAGATAATGGCAGAATCGGCAATAAATATTCAATAAAACGCGTAGCGCCCATCCGCACGGACAGCTTTCCTGTCCGGCCCCCACCAACAATACTGCTTTTTAAGTTAGAATCGGTTGCTTTGGGATGGCCCTCAGAACGTCTGCTGGATAATGCCCAAGCCGCAGTGGCGAAGACCCCCAAACACCAAAGGGCGGGTGGTAGCCCCCCTCAAGCGGTTTTAAGGTGGTCCTAATTCGCCTGAACGTATGGGAGAACCAAAACCACCCGAGGAGCCTGGATTGGATTCTGGACCACCTTAAAATGGCCCCGATATCCTCTATTAGCTCTTACCTCGATAACCAGCCTGAAATCGCTTCAGGTGATTGCTAGGGACGACAAAGCCGCCAGAAGCGGCGGCTAAGTCATTGAAAAAATGGAGCGGGCGATGGGATTCGAACCCACGACTTCAACCTTGGCAAGGTTGCGCTCTACCCCTGAGCTACGCCCGCATATTGCCCCCCCCCGAAACGGCGCGCCGATCATAGCCCCTGGCCGTCCGTTTTCAAGGCCGCTGTTAAGGGCCCACCCGCCGGTTTTTCATTTGGGCACCGGTGTCCGTGCCGCCAGCAGACGGATACCAATCGACAACCGCGCCGCGTTTGAAAAAACGGTCTCGCTTCGCTGGCAACCCGGGCGTTTTATCTGCTTCGCCTCAAAGGCTGTTGAAACCCCAACTGCAGACAAAAATAAAGACCTTGAGACTTGCACCGGACGATGGAAAAATTTATTTATGGGAAAGTTATCGAACCCTGGGACAAGGCCCCGAGGCCAAGGCAAAATAACCCATGGACTATACGTTAAAACCGGACGGTTCGCTGGCCCCCAACGAAGCCGGGGACGGCAATAAGAAACAGGATCAAGGCCCTGGTAGCCCTGGTGGCCCCGGCGGCGGCGTCGGTGCGCCGCAAGCCCCGTTCGCCGAACCGGGCGGTTTAGCACCCGAGGCGCCGACCCCAGAAACCTCCGCTCCCCCCGGCGAGGTGATCAAGGATTCGAACACCGCGAACTTCATCGCCGACGTCATCGAGGTCTCGGCCCAGGTGCCGGTGATTGTCGATTTCTGGGCTCCCTGGTGCGGACCTTGCAAACAACTGACCCCGGCCCTGGAAAAGCTGGTCCGCGAAGCCGCCGGCGCCGTCCGGCTGGTGAAGATCAACATCGATGAAAACCAAGAGTTGGCGGGGCAGATGCGGATTCAGTCGGTTCCCGCCGTTTATGCCTTCAAGGATGGGCAACCTGTCGACGGTTTCACTGGCGTACTGCCGGAAAGCCAGCTCAAAAGCTTTATCAGCAAACTCACCCGCAACGCCAAGTCCCCCGTCGACGCCGCCCTCGAAGAGGCCAAGGCGGCGCTGGAAGCCGGCAACGCCGTGAATGCCGGCGTCCTCTTCAGCCAGGTGCAGGCTCAGGATCCAAACAACGAAGCGGCACTCGCCGGATTAATCCGTTGCGCCCTAGCCACCGGTGAGGCGGACCGGGCCCGGGAAATGATCGATGGCCTGCCCGCAGATTTGGCTCAAAAGGGCGAAATCGCCGCCGCCATCTCGGCTGTTGAGCTTTCCGAACAAGGCCAAGAATCCGGCGACATCGAGGAACTCCGGAGCAATATCGAAGCCAACGGGAAAGACCATCAGTCTCGTTTCGACTTGGCCGCCGCCCTTTACGGTCAGGGCCAGAACGAAGCCGCTATCGACGAGCTTCTAGAGCTGTTCCGCCGCGACAAGAAATGGGACGACGAAGCCGCCCGCAAGCAACTGGTGAAAATCTTCGAGGCCCTCGGCCCCGCCGATCTGTTGACCGTTTCCGGTCGCCGGCAGTTGTCGTCCCTTATGTTCTCTTGAAGTAAATCAAAGAATTTCCATGAGTAAATGTTCCGTCGATCCAGAACTTCTAGAAATTCTAGTCTGCCCCCTGACCAAGGGAACGCTTAGCTACGACCAAAAAGCGCAAGAGTTGATCTCTGAACAGGCCGGGCTCGCCTTTCCCATCCGCGACGGCATTCCGATCATGTTAGTCGACGAGGCCCGGCCCCTGGACGCCGACGGCAACCCGGCATCGCAGGATTAGAAAACCAAAAATAATAAAGGCTTACACCATGTCCGAATCATTCGAACTCCAGCACCGGGCCAAGGTTATCCGCCTCAAGCGCGAGGGAAAAGTCCTCGAAATAGACTTCGAGGACGGCAAGTCCTTCTCGCTCCAGGCCGAGCTTCTGAGGGTCGAAAGCCCGTCGGCGGAGGTCCAGGGCCACGGGCCGGGCCAGAAGACCATCGTCACCGGGCGTCGCCATGTCGGCATCATGGGTGTCGAGCCGGTCGGCAATTACGCCATCCGCATCAACTTCGATGACCTGCACGACACCGGTATCTATTCGTGGGATACCCTTTACGATTACGGTCAGCGCCAGGACGAACTGTGGCAGGAATACCTCGATTCGCTGAAGGCCCAGGGACTCAGCCGCGATCCGTAAAGTCGGGTTGGGCACTTCCTATCTTAATAAGAAAATTCAAGAACCCACCCTGATCGATTGAAATACAAAAATATTTCAGTCTACTGTCAGGCGTTGGACAGTTTATAAAGGCTGGTTGCGCATCAGCCGCGGCAGGTCGCCAACCAATCCCATGGCCTGGCGCATAAACACCTTTTTAAGCGGCGGCATCGCGTTGACCGCCGCCAGGCCGATGTCCCGGACCAGCCTGAGCGGCCGGATATCGTTGGAAAACAGCCTGTTCAGCCCGTCCGTCATGGCCAGCATCAGGGAATTGTCGAATCGGCGCCAGCGCTGGTAACGCTCCAAGATCGTGCCGTCGCCGATGTCGAGCCCGAGGCGCTTGGCGTCCAGCACCACCTCGGCCAACGCCGCCACGTCGCGAAGCCCCATGTTCAGGCCCTGGCCGGCGATCGGGTGCATGGCGTGCGCCGCGTCGCCAATCAGCGCCAAGCGCTTGTCGATGGTGCGTTCGGCGAACTGTAGCGACAATGGATAGCACCACTTCGGCCCGATGACCTCAAGGGGGCCCAGGAATTCGCCGAAGCGGCGTTGCAGTTCGGCGATAAAACCTTTTTCGTCAAGCGCCATGATCGCCGGCGCCAGGTCGGCCCGTTCGGTCCAGACGATGGAAGAACAGTGCCCCGGATGGTCCAGGTCTCCCATAAGCGGCAGGATGGCGAACGGACCGGCGGGCAGGAAGTGTTCGTGGGCGGTGAAGTCGTGGTTACGTTCGTGGGCCACCGAACAAACGATGGCGGCCTGTTCGTAGGACCAGTGGGTAACCCGAATTCCAGCTCCCTCGCGGGTCCGAGAATTGCGCCCGTCGGCGGCAATGGCCAGGCGGGCCTTGATTTTTCGCCCGTCGCTCAAGTCCGCCGTTACCCCTGCCCCTTGGCGGTCAAGCAACCTTACCGCAGCCGGAGCCAAGAACCGGATTGCATCAAATTCCCGGACGCGGTGGAAAAGCGCCTTTCTGAGGTTGCGGTTTTCGACCATGAAACCAAACGGCTCCTCGCCGGTTTCGCGGTGGTCGTAGTGGAGGAAAAACAAGGAGCGGCCCTCGGACACGCGGATTTCCTTGATCGGCGCAGCATAGGCCTCCAGCGGCGGCCAAATCCCGAGGCCCGCCAGCACCCTCTGGGTTGCCAGCGCGATCGCCGTCGCCCGGCCGTCGAAACCGGCGTCGAGCCCGGCCCGGGGGTCCTGGGTATCGATGACAACAACATCCACCCCGGCCTGGGCAAGGGCGATGGCCAGGGTCGAGCCCACCAGTCCACCGCCGACGATCAGCACTTCCGCCTCGAGAAAGCCTGGGTCCGCCGGGGACGGCGATTTCGTCGGTGATCGGGTCATGGCATCTAGAGTCTATCCAATTTGATCGCCATCAGGGGTGATAAAATGGCGTTCATGCGCCACCGAAGCTAACGCCTGCTTGGCGGCCGGTTGCCGTTTACCCCCGCACCCAGAGCCCATAAAGTCCGAATGATTCCATTCAAGCTTGACGGGCTCTAATGTCCGCGTTTACGGCCCCTTGTCCAGGGCCTATATCCGGGCCTACGGAAGGATTGTGTCTAATTTTTATGCATAAAACACAAATTGCATAATTTTAAAGCATTTAAGCCTTGCTAAAGGGCCAATACTTCATCTCCCTTATGATGCATATCCTATTGATTTAAATCAAATAAACCTGCCTCACAAGGAACCGGCACGGTTCTTGAGTTTAACCTATCGATACGGGATGTCCGTTTGCCACGTTGGCTTGCCAATCGGCCGCCTTTGGCCCCGCCCGGAACTGCAAACGGAAGCGCGGAGCGGGGTGCTAAAAATGAGAGGATCGATGTGATGAAGCTGATTATGGCTGTCATCAAGCCGTTCAAGTTGGAGGACGTGCGCGAAGCCCTGACGCCTTTGGGGGTCGAAGGAATGACCATCAGCGAGGTCAAGGGATTCGGCCGCCAGAAGGGCCAGTCGGAAATTTACCGGGGTGCCGAATACACGGTGAATTTCCTTCCCAAGATCAAGATCGAGGTCGCCGTCAAGGATGACCTGGTCGACCCGGTGGTCGAGGCGATCATTAAATCCGCCGCCACTGGCAAGATCGGCGATGGTAAGATTTTTGTTTATTCGTTGGACAAGGCGGTCCGCATAAGGACCGGCGAAACAGACGCGGAAGCGTTGTAGGGGGGGGCATGGCTATGCGAATGTTTAAACTGTTAATCGGCACCCTGGGCCTCGTCCTTGTCGGGGCGCTTGGCGCGCCGGAGGGCGCTTTTGCCGCCGAAACGCCGAAACTGGACACCGGCGACACCGCCTGGATGCTGACATCGACGGCCCTGGTCCTGATGATGACTATCCCGGGCGTGGCCTTGTTCTACGGCGGCATGGTGCGCAAGAAGAACGTTTTAGCAACATCGATGCAGAGCTTCGCCGTTGCCTGCGTGATGACCGTCCTTTGGATGATCATCGGCTATTCCCTAGCCTTCACCGACGGCGGCGGAATGAACGCCTATGTCGGCGGGCTGGATAAGATTCTGCTGCGCGGCATCGGCGTCGACACCCTGTCCGGCACCATTCCGGAAACGGTGTTCATGACCTTCCAGATGACGTTCGCCATCATCACCCCGGCGCTGATCACCGGCGCCTTGGCCGACCGCCTAAAGTTTTCGTCGCTGCTGGTCTTCCTCAGCCTGTGGATGATCCTCGTCTACGCGCCGATCACCCACTGGGTCTGGGGCGGTGGGTTTTTAGCCGAGGCCGGTGTTCTCGACTTCGCCGGCGGCACCGTGGTTCACATCAATTCCGGCGTCGCCGCCCTGGTCGGCGCGATGGTGCTTGGCCGCCGCCGCGGTTACGGCACCGAGAACATGGCCCCCCATAACCTGATCCTCAGCCTCATCGGCGCCTCCATGCTGTGGGTCGGCTGGTTCGGATTCAACGCCGGGTCAGCGGTGGCCGCCAACGGCAGCGCCGGCATGGCCATGGCCGTGACCCAGATCGCCACCGCGGCGGCGGCCTTGTCATGGATGTTCGCGGAGTGGATTAGCCGCGGCAAGCCCAGCGTGCTGGGAATCGTGTCCGGCGCCGTCGCCGGCCTCGTCGCCATCACCCCGGCGTCAGGCTACGTCGATCCCTTCGCCGCTTTGATCATCGGCCTTGTCGCCGGACTCGTCTGCAATTGGGGCGCGGTAGTGCTGAAACCGAAGCTCGGCTACGACGACAGCCTCGACGTTTTCGGTGTTCACGGCTTGGGCGGCATTACAGGGGCGCTGCTGACCGGCGTCTTCGCCATCGAGGCCATCGGCGGCACGCCGGGGCTTTTGGAAGGAAACGCCGGACAAGTCTTGATCCAACTGGAAGGCATCGGCGCCACTATCGTCTATTGCGCCATCGTCACCTTCGTCCTGTTGAAGATAATCGACGCGGTGATGGGGTTGCGGGTCGACGAGGAAGAAGAGGTCACGGGCCTGGATTACAGCCTTCATGGTGAAACCGTTCAATAACCGGATCACTTAAATTCAAGACCAGGGGGGGGCATGACCCTACGTGGTTCGCCCCTCCCCCCGCTCCCTGAGCCCTGCCGGAAGGTATACCCTTCCGGCTTTTTTGGTGTGGTTGCCGTTTATCCTCCTGGCCCTGGTGGATGACAAAGAGTGCACAACCAGTGCCTTAGAAAAAATCGTTAAGGTATTGTAAATATTAATCATGTAGAAGCCGTGCATGGCTCAGAGCACAAGATTTTTTTTTGTGTGGTTGTCGTTTATCCCCCTGGCCCTAGTGGATGACAAAGAGTGCACAACCAGTGCCTTAGAAAAAATCGTTAAGGTATTGTAAATATTAATCATGTAGAAGCCGTGCATGGCTCAGAGCACAATATTTTTTTGGTGTGGTTGCCGTTTATCCTCCTGGCCCTAGTGGATGACAAAGAGTGCACAACCAGTGCCTTAGAAAAAATCGTTAAGGTATTGTAAATATTAATCATGTAGAAGCCATGCATGGCTCAGACCGTGCGATTTTTTGGTGGCCGCGGGGGCCGCGTGTTAAGCAATGCCGCGGGCTCGGGTGGGGTGCTGCCCGCCGGCGCCGTTGATTTTTTTAAACGCCGGTTGACGGAGATTTTTGCCGCCCTGCTTTTCCTTTCCGCCGCCTGGCTATTGTTCGCCATCATCAGTTATTCTCCCAGCGATCCTTCGTTCAACAGCGTCGGCAACGGCGCCGTCGGAAATCTTCTGGGCACCCAAGGCGCCTTGGCCGCCGACCTGACCCTGCAATTCTTCGGCATCGCGGGCCTGCTGCCGGTCCTCGCCCTTGCCGCCTGGGGCTGGCGGATAGTAACCAAGCGCGGCGTTTCCGTCTGGTGGCTGCGTGGCGTGTTGTTCATTTCTTCCATGGCGCTGCTTGCCGCCGGCCTAAGCGCCCTGCCGATCCCCGAAAACTGGCCCCTGGTGACCCGGTTGGGTGGGGTGATGGGGGTGATTGTCTTTGAACTTCTGGCCGCATTCGGAACCGTGTTCGGTCTGGAACCCCGGGTCGTCTCCGCCGCTCTTTTGGTGATCGCCTTCGGAGTTTTCATTCCCGCCCTTGGTTTATCATCGCTTGAATGGCGGGCTTCCGGTCAAGCCCTGGCCTGGGGATTGGCGTTAATTGACCGCGGCTCCAAAAAGGGGCGCCAGGCCTTCGGCGTCGTCCCCGCCTGGCAGATCGGATCAGAATCCGATGATTATGAACCGATCGAGGGCGCGACGGACGTGATCGAACCGGTCACCGTCGGCGACCCCGGGCCGACGACTTCCGCCAAGAGTCTCCGCCGTACCGGCCTTGTCGCCGCCAAGAAGCCGCGCCCCAAGGTCGGGCGCCGGGCCCAGGCCGAGTGCCAGGGGCGCCTGAATCTTGGCGGCGGCAAGGAATACCGCTCGCCGTCCCTAGACCTGTTGGACAAGGGGCCCACGGACGGGCGCGGGGAGACACTGAATAAGGATTCCCTGCAACAGAACGCCCGGTTCCTTGGCAGCATCCTCGAGGATTTCGGTGTCCGCGGTGAGATCGTCAAGGTGCGGCCGGGCCCGGTGGTCACCCTTTATGAACTGGAGCCCGCACCCGGCACCAAAACGTCCCGGGTGATTGGGCTGAGCGACGACATCGCGCGCTCCATGAGCGCCGTCTCGGTGCGTATCGCCGTCGTCCCGGGGCGCAGCGTTATCGGCATCGAGCTGCCCAACGTGACCCGGGAAATAGTCAATTTAAGCGAGCTTTTGGCCTCCGAGCCTTTCGAAAAGGTCTCCGGAAAGCTGCCGCTGGCGCTCGGCAAGGACATCAGCGGTGCGTCGATGATTGTCGATCTGGCCCGCATGCCGCATTTGTTAATCGCCGGCACCACCGGCTCGGGCAAGTCGGTGGCCATGAATACCATGATCTTGTCTCTGCTCTACCGGCTGTCGCCTGACGAGTGCAAGTTCATCATGATCGATCCGAAGATGCTGGAACTTTCCGTCTACGAGGGAATCCCACATTTGCTCACCCCCGTCGTCACCGAACCGTCCAAGGCGATCGTGGCGTTGAAATGGACGGTTCGGGAAATGGAGGAACGCTACCGGTCGATGTCGCAATTGGGGGTGCGCAATATCTCCGGCTACAACACCCGATTGGAAGAAGCCCGCAAGAAGGGCGAAACGCTGACCCGCCGGGTGCAGACTGGTTTCGACGACCAAGGCCAACCGATCATGGAGGACCAGCCGCTCGATATGGACCCGTTGGCGTTTATCGTCGTCGTCGTCGATGAAATGGCGGATCTGATGCTGGTCGCCGGCAAGGACGTGGAGGCCACCATTCAGCGCCTGGCGCAAATGGCCCGCGCCGCCGGCATCCACCTGATAATGGCCACACAGCGCCCCTCGGTGGACGTCATCACCGGCACCATCAAGGCTAATTTCCCGACCCGGATCAGCTTCCAGGTCACGTCCAAGATCGACAGCCGCACCATCCTCGGCGAACAGGGCGCCGAGCAGCTCCTGGGCCAGGGGGACATGCTGTACATGGCCGGTGGCGGGCGCATCAACCGCGTCCATGGTCCCTTCGTTTCCGACGAAGAGGTCGAACGGGTGGTCACCTTCCTAAAATCACAGGGACAACCCGACTACATCGACGAGGTGACCCAGGAAAACGCGGTCGAAAGCGGCCTTCCCGGAAGTGGGGCCAAGCCAAACGACAACCTTTACGACGAAGCCGTGGCCCTGATCGCCCGCGAGGGACGGGCGTCGACCAGCTTTATTCAGCGCCATCTCCAGATCGGTTACAACCGGGCGGCGCGCATCATCGAGCAGATGGAATCCGAGGGTGTCGTCAGTTCCGCTAACCGGGTCGGCCGGCGAGAGGTCCTGATCGGACATCACGGCGCCTAAAAGACCGGCCTGCCCTTCGAATCCTTTCTTCTTCCACGCTTTGCGCTGGGTCTTTTTCTCCGCTTTACGCCTTGGCCCCTCTTGGGTACAACGGCCCTGTGATGACTATACTCCCGCACCGGAACCCGGTTTTGCCGAACGCAAGGCGTCGCCGGGGCCATCGGGTGTCCCCGTTAATATTGTCGGGGGGCGCCCCCGGTGACCCCCGGAGCCTTGTCGTATTCGGGGTGGTATTCGGGATTTTGCTTATTGCCCTGGTCCTGGTCCCGTTCCCCTCTCAGGCCCAGGGCCTGGCCAGCCTGAGCCAGGCCGACAGGGCCAATATTGCGCGCATCGAGACGTACCTGAACCGGATCCGGACCTTGGAAGCCCGGTTTCTTCAGATTTCATCCGACGGTGAGTATTCCGAGGGCGACCTGTATTTTTCCAAGCCTGGAAAAATGCGCCTCGAATACGACGACCCGAAACCCGTGGTGATCGTTTCCGATGGCGTCAACCTCATCTATTTCGACAAGGAGCTGGAACAGGTTAGCTATTTCGACCTGGAATCGACCCAGGCCTCCATCCTTCTTCGCGAAACCATCTCTTTTACCACCGGCGGGCTAATCGTCACCCAGTTCGAAAAGGGACCGGGAGTCATGAGGCTGACGGTGATCGAGGAAAGCGATCCGCTGGAGGGTAATTTGACCCTTATTTTCAGCGATAAACCGTTGGGTTTGAAGAAATGGAGTGTCACCGACGCCCAGGGCATCGTCACCAACGTTTCCCTGCTCGGCCCCCGGTTCGGCCTGCCTTTGAGCCCGAAACTCTTTCACGTCGAACCCCCCAATGAGACTTTGAAGATCCAATAACCCCTAGCGGACCTCGTTTTTCCCCGGGGGTCTACAGGGGGGCTGGATTCGGCGCCGCGCCAACCTTATATATTATTTCGAGCCGGCCGCACCCGAACCGAGGCCGGCCCCCCAGGGATGGTTCCCCACTATACCGCGGCCCCGAGATGGGGCCTAAAGCGCCCGGTTGCCCCCCTTACCGGGCGCTTTTCTTATTGGGGAAT
>Ga0315338_1004492_pt1 | contig 10956 bp, 12 predicted proteins | sample ASW8metaG_FD_204518 | JGI IMG/M metagenome (GOLD analysis project Ga0315338, IMG submission 204518) | Ammonia-oxidizing marine archaeal communities from Monterey Bay, California, United States - ASW #8 | ecosystem: Environmental > Aquatic > Marine > Coastal | place: USA: California | collected...
ATCGCCGGACAGATTCTGCGAGTCGACGACGCACAGCCCGTCCCAACCCTTTTCTTCCAGGTCCTTGGCGATCTTCATGACACCGCGCGGCGAGGCGACGGCATGCGTCCAGAGTTCGGGCATGATGCGTTCCGTTCCTTCAGAGTTGGTAGGCGCTTACACTGAAACGTCATCCCCTCACCCTGCCCTCTCCCCAGGGAGAGGGTTCAAGTAGGTACGCCAACAAGACTCCCTCTCCCTGGGGAGAGGGCAGGGTGAGGGGAGAACCCCATACAGGGCCCTAGACCTGGTTCACGACACCGCCATTTATTTGCAGCATCTGACCGTTGATGAATCCGCCCTGCTCGGAGACCAACAAATCGACCATGGCGGCGATGTCGTCGGGTGTTCCCAGTCGGCCGGAGGGGTTGGCTTTTCGCAGCGCCTCGAAAGCCGGAGTCGCGGTATCGACACTGATATCGGGGAACGTACCGGGCGAGATGATGTTCGTGGTCACGCCCTGCGGGCCGTAATCCCGCGACAGGGTCTTGGTCAGGCCCCACATCGCGTGTTTCGAGACGGTCACCGCCGGCCGGCTGTGCCCGCCCATCTGCGCGTTCATGCCGGTGAAGCTGACGATGCGGCCCCAGCCCTTCTCGATCATGCCGGGCATGAAGGCGCGGCAGAGGTGGAAGGCGGCGCCGAAATTGACGTCCATCACTCGATCCCACTCTGCCTCGGATACTTCTAGGAAATTTCCGGCAGGACGGATCGCCGCGTTGTTGATCAGAATGTCGACGGTGCCAAACTGTTTCAGCGCCGACTGCGCCATCGCCAGCACCGCGGCGCGGTCGCCGATATCGCACATTTCGATGGAAGCCTCGGCTCCCTTGGCGCGGATCATCTCCGCGACTTCCTCGCAGGCAACCCGGTTCTGGCTGCCATTGAGGACAATGTCGCAGCCGGCTTGCGCCAGATGCAGGGCAATGCCGCGGCCGATATTGCGGCCGGAGCCGGTGACGAGGGCGGTTTTTCCCTTCAGGCTCATGAGTCTTCCGCGAGGATCTCGGCGATCCGGTTGTCGGAGACGCGGACATCGACCCCGGCCCGTTCGGTTTGCAGAGTCATGGCAACGCGTGAATCGCGGCCTTCCCAGCCGCGGTTCATGGCTTCGGTCATCTCCATCAGGGTCATGTGCGCCAGACGCATCGGCACGTCGAACTCGCGGCCGACCTCGCAGGCGAGCGCGACGTCCTTGCGGGCCAGCTTGAGCGCGAAGTCGGGCGGGTCGAAACGGCCCGGCAGGAACTGGCGCGACAGGGTATCGAACACCCGGCGCCGGCCGAGCGCGCCCTTGCGCAGCGCCTGCCACAGCCCTTCCGGGTTGACCCCCGCCTTGACCCCCATGGTGAAGGTCTCGGCGAGAGCGGTTTGCAATATATACCCGCTACAGTTGTGTACCAGCTTGGCCACCGCGCCGGCCCCGATCGGCCCGACATAGTAGGGCGCGTCGCCCATGCTATCGAGCACTGTCATGTACTTGTTATACGTTTCCTCGTCGCCACCGATCCAGATCGCCATCTTGCCGGAGCGCGCGCCGTCCGGCCCGCCGCTGACCGGCGCGTCCAGAACCTGCACATCCTTCTCCGCCAGCGCCGCATGGATCTCACGGATCACCGTTGGGGAGTTGGTGCTGAGGTCGAAATAGGCGCTTCCGGGCTTGAAGCCCTCGATCAGCCCGTTCTCGCCGAGAACCACCGCCTCAACTTCGGGCGGTCCCGGCAGCGAGGTGAAGACGACTTCGCTGGCCTCCGCGACCGCTTTCGGCGAGTCGGCCCATGTTGCACCCAGCTTCAGATGCTCAGCGGCGGCGTCCTTGTTGATGTCATGTACGGTGAGCGAATGCCCACCCTTGATCGCGTTCAACGCGATGCTGGCCCCCATGGTACCGAGGCCGATGAATCCGACATTCATGTTTGTCTCCACTATCCGGGATGATTGTTTTGGCTGGCAGCGAGCGTAGCAGACCGGCTGCCGCCAACACAAAACGATCCCGACGGGAGACCAGGTCGTGGACTCATAAACTGCGACGGCCTTGATCGCGTTTTGGGATGTTTTCGGCAGGTGAACGTTCGATAGCGGGCCTTGAGGGCCCGGTGAGGACGTTCGACGCCCCGAAAACATCCCAAAAAGCGACCCCTCAGGGCGGCAAACTTTCGCGTTCTGGACAGCGTCGTGTCGTCGGTCACGATGCTTTAGCATCGCTCCGCTCCTAGCTCCTTGCCATGAAACGAAATTTTGCCGTCAAGGTCGCCGCAGTTTATGAGTCCATGACCTAGTTGATCGGCGACAACAGCTCCGGCGCGGTAACCAACTGACGGACACCGTGCGAATGGTCTTCCTCGAAGACGTTGCCGTCCTTCGCCCATTTGTAAAGCGAGTTAACGTCGACCTTGGCGCATTGCGGCCGGACGCTCCAGGTGACCTGGAGGGGTGAGCATTTTGCCTGCGTGTATTTCGTGCCCGTGGTCGAGCCCGTGAACACGACCGGAGTACCTGATCCGGAAGGCAGGGATTTGGCCTGATGCAGTCCGTTCTTCATGTTGCCGGCATAAGCGAAGTTCGCGAAATTGAGTGCGTTCTTGTCGTTCACCACCAGGAACACCTGGGTTTCCACCCGCAGTTGCGGGTTGGCGCATTTCGGGCTGAGGCAGGAGCCGAGGCCTTTACCCGGCTTGATGTCGCAGGAGGAGTGGACCCAATGGACCTCGATTGTATCGCCGGGCTTGATGCCGTGGAAGGCAGGGTGCCCATGCGACGGGTCTTCGAGTTCGGCTTTGGTCAGCTTGTCGCTGCCGTTGCACTTATAGCCGCCATGATCGCCCTTGCCCGCGGAGACCGAGAATCCGGGGCCCTTGTGTTCCGCATTGGTATGGGTGTGGATGTTGCACAGGTTCAGCGCTGTCGAGGGCGGCGCCAAATTGAAAAGCCGCTTGTTGGTGCCTGCGGCGCTCGCGATGTCGCGTGGTGTCTGCGGCCCGAACCCGGTGCAGATATCCGCCGCCTTGGCGCTCCCCGCGCCGACCATCATCAAGAATGTAATCGCAACCGTCGCTACAGCGGCAAATCGCATGGTAACCCCCCGTTTAACTCGTTAACCGAAGCCTAGTGGACCCGCAGAGTCGCTTCAAACATATTTAGGAACGGTAAAAGGGCTGCGCAAACTCCGCTATACTCACATCATGCTCGAAATCACCCCCAATATATCTCTGTCGGAAGACGAACTCGTCGAACGGTTCATCCGGTCGCCGGGGCCGGGTGGACAGAACGTCAACAAGGTCGAGACGGCGGTCCAGCTGCGCTTCGATGCGGCGGGATCGCCGAACCTGCCGCGCGCCGTCTATCTGAGGCTCAAACCGCTGGCCGGGCGGCGCATGACACAAGAAGGCGTGTTGATGATCACCGCCAACCGGTTCCGCAGCCAAGAGCGTAACCGCGAAGATGCCCGGCTGCGTCTCGCCGAATTGATCGGTCAGGCGGCGGTGCCGCCGAAACGTCGCCGGCCGACGCGTCCCGGCAAGGCGGCCAAGCAACGCCGGCTCGACGCCAAAAAGCAACGCGGCGGTCTCAAAAAAACGCGCGGCAAGCGCGGGGTTTCTGACGACTAGTGGCCTGTTTTGTCTATATCCTTGGCAGCATCGACGGGCAGCGTACTTATGTCGGCTGGACGACCGATCTCGACAAGCGGCTAGCGACACATAATGCGGGCAAGGGCGCACGTTCGACCCGCGGCCGCGATTGGGAACTGCTCTACGCCGAGCGTTTCAAAAACCGTGGCGAGGCGATGAGCCGCGAATGGCACCTCAAGCGCGACCGCCGCTTCCGCAAACGGGTGACGGATCAGAACTTCTGATAACCGCCGTCGATCAGCAGTGTGTCGCCGGTGTGATAAGCGCTAGCGTCGGACATGATATAGACGGCGAGGCCACCAAAATCGGTACCATCGCCCCAGCGCCGCATCGGAATGCGCGGCTTGACGTTGTCCGCGAATTTCGACCAATTGAAGGCACTCTCGGTCATCGCCGTCTCTATCCAGCCAGGCAGGATTGCGTTCGCGGTGATGCCGTAGCGCGCCATCTCGACTGCCAAGGCGTAGGTCATTGAGACGACGGCGCCTTTGGTCGCCGCGTAATGCTCGTTGCGGGCGGCGCCCGACAGGGCCGCGAGGCTCGCGGTGACGGCCAGCCTACCGCCGCCGCCGCGCTCGATCATGTGGCGACAGGCGGCGCGGTAGGTGAAGAAGACGCCATCCAGATTGACCCCCATGATGCGGTCCCAGGATTCCCGGGTCATTTCGACGAAGGGCGTCAACGCGCCGCGGCCGCTAACCCCGGCATTCGCGAAACAGCCATCGACCCGGCCGAAACGCTCCAGGGTTTCCGCAAAGCAGCGTTCGACATCCTCTTCCTGCGAGACGTCGCAGACCATGGCCGCGGCCTCGACTCCGTGCGCCTCGATCTGCGCCAGGGCGGCCGCGTTTTTCTCCGGGTTGGTGCCCCAGATGCAGATCTGGCCGCCGGCCTGCGCGATGGCATCGGCCATGCCGAGCCCGATGCCGCCATTGCCGCCGGTGATCAGCGCGACCTTGCCGGTCAGGTCGAAAGGTTGATAGGGCATGGCTGTCTCCCGCAAGGGTGTGATTTCATAGGTTTCGTATCCACCCCCATCCTAACCTTCCCCTCTTAAGGGGGAAGGGATAATCGGGAAGAGCGCCAACTTTCCCCCTCCCCCTTGAAGGGGGAGGGCCGGGCGGGGGTGGACGGCGTTGGCCCGGAAAAATTGAACGAACTTCGGTTGGGTCGCCGCACTGCGCCGTGTAGTATCGCCGCGCTTTTCAGGGGAAACTGCTAACGATGAACGCCAACGCACCACGGGTCTTCCTTGTCGGCGCGGGGCCGGGTGATCCGGACCTGTTGACCGTGCGCGCCTTGCGGGTACTGCAAGAGGCGGAGATTGTCGTCTACGACCGGCTGGTGTCCGAGGGCGTGCTGGCGCTGGTCCCGGAAGAGGCGGAGCGGATCTTCGCGGGAAAGGCGTCGCGCAAGCATTATATGCCGCAAGAAACCATCAACGAGGTTCTGGTGACCCAGGCGCGGAGCGGCCGGCGCGTGGTGCGGCTGAAGGGCGGAGACCCTTTTATCTTCGGGCGCGGCAGCGAGGAAGCGCTGCATTTGGCACAGCATGGCATCGCGTTTGAGATCGTGCCGGGGATTACTGCGTCGATGGGCTGCGCGGCCTATGCCGGCATCCCGCTAACCCATCGCGGGCTCGCAAAGGGCGTCCATTTCGTCACCGGGCACCTGGCGGACAATGGCGAGCTCGATCTTGACTGGAACCGGCTCGCCGATCCGGACACGACTCTTGTCATCTATATGGGACTGATGAAGATCGAGCGGATCTGCGGCAGGCTGATCGAGGCCGGGCTGCCCGCCGATACGCCGGCAGCGGCGATCCAGAATGGCACGCTGCCGACGCAGAAAGTGATTTCGGCGACCTTAAGGACCCTGCCGGCGGCGATCGACGGCCTGTCGGCACCGACTCTGTTCGTCGTTGGGGCAGTGGCCGCATTCGCGGAAACGCTGGGCTGGCGCGATAATGTTGACGATCTAATCAGAGAGGCGGACCAGGCATGACCGCAGCACGACCGAACGCCCCCGTAACGACCTTGCGCTCCTGGCTCGACCGGCTGGAGGAAACCGGACGGTTGGCGCGCACTAAGCCGGACGTGCCGCTGGAATTCACCCTGGCGGCGATCGCCAAGCGGTTGGACGGCGACAAGGCGACGCTGTTCCCGTCGCCGGGCGGCCATGCGCTGTCGGTGATTTCGGGTTTGGTTGCCTCCCGGCCTTGGATCGCAGAGGCGATGGGGGTCGACGAGGCGGACATGCTGAACCGTTACCGCGACGCGGTGATCAATCCGCTGCCCTGGACGGAAGTTACGAGCGCGCCGGCGCAGCAGGTCGTCGTCGAGGGCGATCTGGATATCCGGGAAGAACTGCCGATCCCGGTGCATAACGAGCATGATGCCGGTGCCTATATCACGGCGGGGTTGGTTATCGCGGCCAATCCCCGGACCGGTGTGCAGAACGTCTCGATCAACCGCATCCAGATCAGCGGACCGAACCGGCTCGGCATCCTGATCCTGCCGCGCGACCTGCACCGCTTCTACGACGCGGCGGAGGAAGCGGGCGAGGCGCTGTCGGTGGCGATTGCGATCGGCGTCGATCCCCTGACTTTGCTGGCATCGCAAGCGATCCTGCCGATCGACCGGGACGAACTGGAAGTGGCCGGGGCGCTGCACGGCGCGCCGCTGCCGGTCGTCAAATGCAAGACCAACAACGTGCGGGTGCCGGCGGAAGCGGAAATCGTAATCGAAGGACGATTGTTACCAGAAGTGCGCGAAGAGGAAGGGCCGTTCGGTGAATTTCCGCAATATTACGGGCCGGCCGGCAAACGCCAAGTGATCGAGATCGACGCCATCACGCGGCGCGAGGACGCGCTGTTCCACACCATCGTGCCCGCGGCGATGGAGCATCTGCTGCTCGGCGGCATCCCGCGCGAAGCGTCGCTGATCGCGCATCTGCAGCGCACCTTCCCGAGCGTCAAGGACGTCCATCTGTCGCGTGGCGGGACCTGCCGTTACCATCTGGTCGTCAAGATCGCCAAGCGCTGGGACGGCGAGCCCAAGAACATCATGATGGGCGCCTTCGCCGGCCATGCCGACATCAAGCAGGTCACCGTCGTCGACGAAGACGTCGATATCCTCGATCCGGTGGCGGTCGAATGGGCCGTTGCGACCCGCTTCCAGGCGTCGGAAGACTTGATGGTCGTGGCCGGCGCGCAGGGCTCGCGACTCGATCCGTCGGGTAGGGACGGGCGAGTCGACAAGATGGGGATGGACGCGACGAAACCGCTCGGTGGCGATCCGTTCACCTTCACTGTCGTACATGTGCCGGGCGAAGATGACGACGCGCTCGACGATTGGATCGACCCCTAACGGCTTGACCCGGTGCGACGAATTGGCCGCTACGATTGTGAAGCCGATCATTTCGCTCTAGCATTGCGCTATATCGATTAGGAGGAAAACCTATGGCGTCGAAGATCGACGTTAGCCCGCTCAGCATCCATGCCGGAGCGGAGATCGGCGGGGTCGACCTGTCCCAGCCGCTGGCAGCCGAGACCGTCAAAGATATCCGCGCGGCGCTGCTGAAGTGGAAAGTGATCTTCTTCCATGACCAGGATATCGATCACGATAGTCAACTGGCCTTCGCGCGCCAGCTGGGAGAACCGACGATCGGCCATGCCGTGTTCGGCCATATCGATGGCTATCCGGAGATCTACTCCATTGCGAAGAAGCGCCAGGCGAACCAGTTCGGCGCGCCGAAGATGGTCGCGCCCTGGACCGGTTGGCACGCCGATATCACCTCGGCAATCAACCCACCCGCGATTTCGATCCTGCGCGGCGTCACCGTACCGCCCTATGGCGGCGATACGGAATGGACCAATCTCGCGGCGGCCTATGAAGGCTTGTCGGATACCCTGCGCGGTTTCGTCGATGGGCTGCGCGGGCTGCATTACACCGCAGCGCCGGACTTGGAGCCGGGGACCAAGGCATACGAGGACTACCGCAAGCGCCGCAAGCTGGTCAGCGAACACCCGCTGGTCAGGGTGCATCCGGAAACAGGGGAAAAAGTGCTCTATGTCAGCCCGACCTACCTGAAATCGATCACCGGCATGACACCGCGGGAGAGTCAGTATTTCCTGGATTTGCTGTGGGAACATGCGGTGCGGCAGGAATATACGGTGCGATTCCGTTGGAAGGCCGGCGATCTTGCGGTTTGGGACAACCGCTCGGCTTGCCACCACGCGCCGACCGATATTTTCGAAGTAGAGGGCGATCGGCAACTCTACCGTATCACCTTGGTCGGCGATGTGCCGGTCGGGGTCGACGGCACACCATCGAAGTCCATTGAAGGCGAACCCATCGCGGCATGGGCCGCAGAATAGCAGGAGTATCGACGACATGAGCAATATAACGACATTTGAGTTGGCCGAGGCGCCGGTCGAGATAGAGATCAGCCCAGTCAGCATTCATATTGGCGCCGAGATCGACGGCGTCGACCTGACGAAGCCGCTTTCGGTTCAGGCGGCAAAGGAAATCCACGCGGCGCTGCTGAAGTGGAAAGTGCTGTTCTTCCATGACCAGCATCTCGACCACGGTCAGCAACTCGCTTTCTCGCGTCAGTTCGGCGAGTTGACCGTCGGGCATGCCGTGTTCGGCAATGTCGAGGACTATCCGGAAATCTATTCCATCGCCAAGCACCGCAAGGCGAACCGCTACAAAACCGGCGAGAAGATGGAGAAACCCTGGACCGGCTGGCACGCCGATATCACGGCGGCGATCAATCCGCCAGCGGCGTCGATCTTGCGCGGTGTGAACATCCCGCCCTATGGCGGCGATACGCAGTTCACCAATCTGGTCGCGGCCTATAACGGCCTTTCGGAAACCTTGCGCGGCTTTATCGATACGTTGCGCGGCGTGCATAAGTTCGCGCCGCCGCAGGGCGTGGGTTCGTCGGAGGAATACCAGGAAATGCTGCGCACGCGAGGCCAGGAAAGCGAACATCCGCTGGTGCGCGTGCATCCGGAAACCGGCGAGCGGGCGCTTTATGTCAGCCCGTCTTTCCTGAAATCGATCGTTGGGCTCCACCCGCGCGAGAGCGAACAGCTGCTCGAACTGCTGTGGGAGCATGCCGTACGGCAGGACTACACGGTGCGTTTCCGTTGGAAAGCGGGTGATATCGCCTTCTGGGACAACCGTTCTACCTGCCATCTCGCGCCGTCCGACATTTTCCAGATCGATGCCGACCGTCAGCTCTACAGGACAACCTTGGTTGGCGACATTCCCGTTGGCGTCGATGGCAAGGAATCGACGCCGGTGATGGGGCAGCCGATTCTGGCCTACGCGGCGGAATAGCGCACGCATTGAAGCGCTGCTAACGGTGGGTAGAATAGCGCCGCGCTCAGGCAGAAATTTAGGAGACGAATTCCATGGACATGACATTCAGCGAAGATGATTTGGCGTTCCGCGAGGAAGTCCGGCAGTTCTTCAAGGACAATTTGCCGGAATCGGTACGCGAGATCGTTCGCCGGACGCCGTCCTACGTCTCCAAGGAGGACATGCTGACCTGGCATAAGGCGTTGTACAAGCAGGGCTGGATCGCGCCGGCCTGGCCGGTCGAATATGGCGGCACCGGCTGGAACCCGACGCAACGTCACATTTTCGAAGAAGAGTACGGCGCGAACGATGCGCCGCGGATTAGCGCGTTCGGCGTCACGATGGTTGGCCCTGTCATATACACATTTGGTCGTCAGGACCAAAAGGATCAGTATCTGCCGAAGATCCTGAATGGCGAGGAACTCTGGTGCCAAGGCTATTCCGAGCCGGGATCGGGTTCGGATCTGGCCTCGTTGCAGACCCGCGCGGTGCTCGACGGCGATGAATATGTCGTCAACGGCCAGAAAATCTGGACCTCCCAAGCGCACAAGGCCGACCGTATTTTCTGTCTGGTGCGGACCGATCCGGACGTCAAGAAGCAAGAAGGCATCAGCTTCCTGCTGATCGATATGAAGACCAAGGGCCTGACCGTCAAACCGATCATCTCCATGGATGGCGGGCATTATCTGAACGAAGTCTTCTTCGACGACGTGCGGGTCCCGGCCGAGAACCGCATCGGCGAGGAAAACAAAGGCTGGACCTACGCCAAGTTCCTGCTCGGCCATGAGCGGACCGGCATCGCCGGCGTCTCCAAATCGAAGCAGAAAGTTAAGAAGCTCAAGACGATCGCCGGGATCGAACGCTCGGAAGGCGGATCGTTGCTGGACGACCACGCGTTCAAGTCACGCATCTCGAAAGTCGAGGTTTCGCTGTCGGCGCTGGAGATCACCAATCTGCGCATGATGTCGAGCCTAGCCGGCGGCGGACATCCCGGGCCGGAATCATCGACCCTGAAGATCAGTGGCACGACCATTGAGCAGGAGCTTAACGAGTTGCTGGTTGAGGCGATGGGCTATTACGCACTGCCCTATGGGGCGAGCGAAGTGCGGCCGGACGTGAACGAACCGCCAGTCGGCGCCAGTCACAGCGTCGGTCTGATGAGCGAGCGGCTGCTGCGCCGCGCGGCGTCGATCTATGGCGGCTCGAACGAAATTCAGCGCAACGTCATCGCGAAAGCCGTGTTGGGACTCTAGGAGCCTGTTCGCGTTATGCTTATGAACTGCATCGACCTGAGAGGCGTGCGAGTTAGGCGTGGTTGCGCTGGCGATGCCGGCAGCATCGTCAAGCAGCCAAAACGCGGCACGCGCGCCTCTCTGGTCGACCCGAAGGGCCGCGTTCTCCAGGGCTTGGGACGTCGTCCGGCGCCGCTCGCGATGCCCCCGGCATCGCCACGCAACACCCTCCTAGCCCAAACCCTTGAAAACGCGGTGCAGTCTATAAGCATTACGCGGACAGGCTCCTAACTTATGGACAACGAGTATTTTCAACCGCGCCGCAGCTTCATCTTCATGCCGGGCGTCAGCCCGGACATGTTTCCGAAGGCGCTGGCCACCGGTGCGGATATCGTTTGCATCGATCTCGAAGATGCGATCGCGCCCAATCACAAGCAGGATGCGCGCGAGCGGACGATGAAACTGTTCGAGACGCCGCAAGCGCGGGACGGCGTCGAACGTATGGTGAGGATCAATTGCCTGCGCACGGTTGACGGCATGGCCGATGTGCAGGCCGCCGTCGCCAACCCGTCGCCGCCGCCGGCCCTGATGCTGCCCAAGGTCGTGTCGCCGGACGAGGTCAAGGCGCTCGACGAATTACTGACCGAACACGATATGCCGACCCGTTTGCACGTTATCATCGAGACC
>Ga0315338_1004493_pt1 | contig 10955 bp, 7 predicted proteins | sample ASW8metaG_FD_204518 | JGI IMG/M metagenome (GOLD analysis project Ga0315338, IMG submission 204518) | Ammonia-oxidizing marine archaeal communities from Monterey Bay, California, United States - ASW #8 | ecosystem: Environmental > Aquatic > Marine > Coastal | place: USA: California | collected...
ATCTTGTGATTTGTCGAAGTTTTGTATATTTATGTATATTTACTTTTCATTCGCTAAACTATAGCTTTGGAACAAGATTTAGCTTTGATCTGGTAGAAATTACAATTATTGAAGTAATTGCTACTGCCAAGATTATTGCTGCAATTGTACCAAATTCTGGAACAACATGAGTACCTATAATCTCAATTGTGGTTGCGTCTGCATCAAATGGAACAGTTATTGTATTTCCATCCTGACTTGCATCATCACTCTCTTCGTCATTTACGAGAACAAAGAATGTACCATCGTTAAATGGTGTGATGACATCACTTGGTAGTGTTATTGTTAATTCACCGCCATCTTCTGCGTCATGAATTGATACAACAAGAGAGTTGCCGTTTACGTTAGCAGCAACGCTATCGACGTTTCCACCGCTAATACTGTAATCTACTTCATTTGCCAAGTCAACCACCTCTGCTTCGTGATGCTCTTCGTGACCTGCCAGTGAACCAGCTTCTATTCCACCTACCAAATTAATATGCTCAAAATGGTTAACAAACTGATCATATGTTGCTTCTATTTTGTATAGTCCATCATACTTCATCATTGGGTTTGCAGTGTTTACAGTAGTTGAGAAACTACCATCGCTTGAAATTTTGACTTGAGCAATTTGTACAACATTCATTGGTTGATACACATCAGTTTGGTCAATATAAGTTCCATCAGGAAGTGGTTTGTGTGGAACTAGAATAATTGGACCTGATACAACAACTATTATTGGTACATCTTTTACGGTTTTAACCTGACCAGTAATCACAATGATAGAGTCGTGATCATATGTATCACTTTCTATACTGAAGGTTATTGCAGGTGGTAATTGGTTTGGATCAATATCATCTAGATATCTTTGTGGAATTGATTGATCTGCAAACGCTGGTGAAGTGATGCCCATACCACCTACTGACACAATGGCCAGAAATAGTATGATAACTTTACCGTTCATGTAGAATTTTGTATTTCTTTATGTATATTACTTTTTACTTAGTAAACTAAAATTTGGGCATTATACTGAGTTTAGTCTTTGCAGATAGTACAATTATTGAAGTAATTGCTACTGCCAAGATTATTGCTGCAATTGTACCAAACTCTGGTATAACAAACGTACCAATAATTTCAATCTCCTCACTGCCATTGTAGAATGGAATTCTCAAAGTCCAAGAATCAGGTGTTTGCTCTGCATAGAAAACAGTTTCCTCTCCATCCACCAAAACAAAGAAATCTCCTTCAGTAGTGTCAATTATGGTTTTTGGTAGAGTGATTAGTAGATCACCATCACTAAATGTTTCAATTTGAATTATCAATGATATACTATCAGTGTCTGGAATTATTTTGAGAACTTTTCCACCAGTAATTTTATAGAAAATATCATTTTCCTCAATCGTAATTGTACTATAATCTTCAAGTGTATCTACTGATGAAAGTCCGAAATCATTTGTATCTTCAACATCACCAACATCAGTAGAAGGACTAACTTGAGCCTGCATTAATCCCCCATACTCAAATTGTATTTGGGTTGTGCCACCAACGTGAGTTGCTTGAATGATATATGTTCCACTTGCTTTCCATTTGCCACCAATAGAAGTTGCAATATCTTCACTGAAATTATTTTCAGAGTCAGCTGTCACTTGTGCAATATGTGCGTAGCTTCCATTTGGTGAAATCACTTGTATAATTATTGTATTTGCAGAACCTGATACTACAGATCCAGTTACAGTGATTGTTTCTCCAGCAGCATACGATTCCTTGTTTAGTGTAATAACCGGATTATTATCATTATCATTATACGCTGAAATCTCATTAACTGCCATAAATGGAGTTAACAGTAATGCTGCAAAAGCAATAAGCCAAAATCTTCTTAATTGCATAATTTCCAGTAATTGAAATCATATTTAACCAGATATTATAAAAAAAAACTAGCACTTTGGGAAAATTTCTAAGTAAATATATATTGCTCTCAAAAAAACTTTTTTTTGGTTTGTGCAGATTATTTTTTCAGGCAACTAATGTTATGCATGGGGGTATAAATTTTGGCAGTTAAGAAAAATATCATTCTCGTCCCAAATCATGTATACGTACCAAAACATGAAATTATGACAAAAAAAGAAGCTGAACAAGTTTTAAAAGAATACAATTGTAATGCAACTGAATTACCATTAATTTTTGTAACTGATCCTGCAATAGTTGGACTTGGTGTAAAACCAGGTGATATGATTAAGATAACACGAAAGAGTGGGACGTCTGGAACCAGTTTGTATTATAGATATGTGGTGGAAACATAATGGAGCAAAAATATAACAAACGCTGGCCTATAATTCAGGATATTCTAAAGAGGGAAGGTATTGCTAGACAACATTTGAATTCTTTTGATGAGTTCTTAGAAAATGGATTACAGCAAATTATAACTGAAGTTAACCAAATTGATATTGAAAATGCAGAATATCCTTACAAGATACAACTGGAAAAAATAAAATTACAGCAACCAAGAATGATGGAACTTGATGGTTCTATTACACATGTTACACCTGCAGAAGCAAGATTACGAAATATTTCATACGTTGCCCCTATAATGATGGAAGTAAGTGTAATTGAAGATAATAAAATGATTGAGAAACGATTCATTCATGTTGGAGATATGCCAGTTATGATCAAATCACATGCATGTATATTACATACTTACAATGAGCAAAAATTAATTGATCATCAAGAAGATCCACGTGATCCCGGCGGTTACTTTATCATTAATGGTTCAGAAAGAGTGATTGTTGGATTAGAAGATTTATCCTATAACAAAATCATAGTTGATGCTGAAAAAATTGGTGGTAAAATAGTACACAAGGCCAAAGTCTATTCATCCATAATTGGTTATCGTGCAAAACTAGAACTAATTATGAAAGATGATGGAATGATTGTTGCAAAAATACCTGGTTCACCAGTTGACATTCCAATTGTAACATTAATGCGTGCACTTGGATTAGAATCTGACAAAGACATTGCAGGTGCTGTATCTCTTGTTGATGAAATTCAAAATCAATTAGAAGGATCTTTTGAAAAAGCAGGTGATATTACATCAGCAAAGGATGCAATTGTTTACATTAGTAAAAGAATTGCACCTGGAATGTTAGAAGAATTTCAAATTAAAAGAACCGAAACATTGTTGGATTGGGGCTTACTACCACATCTAGGAAAACATCCTGAAAATCGAAAAGAAAAAGCACACTTTTTGGGAGAAGCAGTATGTAAATTAATTGAATTAAGAATTGGTTGGCTTGAGCCAGATGATAAAGATCATTATGGAAACAAAGTAATTAAATTTGCGGGACAAATGCTTGCTGATCTATTCAGAACTGCATTTAGAAATTTGGTTAGAGATATGAAATATCAATTAGAGCGCTCTGGACAAAAGCGTGGAATTAATGCGGTTGCAGCGGCAATAAGACCAGGAATTATTTCGGATAAACTTAACAATGCTATTGCAACTGGAAATTGGGGAAGGGGACGTGTTGGTGTAACACAACTACTGGATCGAACAAATTATCTTTCTACTATTAGTCATCTTAGACGTGTGCAATCGCCACTAAGTCGAACACAGCCAAATTTTGAGGCAAGAGATTTACATTCCACCCATTTTGGTAGGATTTGTCCCAGTGAAACTCCTGAGGGTTCTAATTGTGGATTAGTGAAAAATTTAGCATTATCTGCTATCATTTCTGTTAATGTTCCAAATGAGGAGATCACTGAAAAATTATTTGAACTTGGAGTCTCTGATTTAGTAACTACAAACAACCTAATCAAAAAAGATGGTACAAGAATATTTGTTGATGGTAAATTAATTGGCTTTCATAAGGATGGTGAAAAATTAGTTAACGAATTACGTAGTTTAAGACGAAGTTCAAAAATACACCCTCATATTGGAATATCAATTCATAAACCAGAATTAGAAGGTGCAACACAAAGATTGTATGTTAATTGTAATGCAGGACGAGTTCTACGCCCACTTGTAATAGTAAATGATGGAAAGTCATTTCTTAATGACGACATTTTAGAAAAGATATCCAAGAAATTAATATCCTGGACAGACTTGGTCAGAATGGGTAACATTGAATTAATTGATGCGAACGAAGAGGAAAATTGTAATATTACTTTTGATGAAAAAAATCTAAAAAAATATACACACTTGGAGATCTTTCCATCTGCAATTTTGGGTGCAGGCGCATCAATCATTCCTTATCCAGAACATAATCAATCACCAAGAAATACATATGAATCTGCAATGGCTAAACAGAGTTTAGGATTCTCAACACCTATGATGAATACAAGTACGTATGTCCGTCAACATTTCATGTTATATCCTCAGACACCAATTGTAACTACAAAAGCACTAAACCTGTTAGGAATGGAAGAACGACCTGCAGGTCAAAATTGTGTTGTTGCCGTACTTCCATTTGATGGTTATAATATTGAAGACGCAATTGTACTAAGCAGGTCATCTGTTGATAGAGGATTAGCTAGAACATTCTTTTATAGAATCTACGAGGCAGAGGCAAAACAATATCCCGGTGGAATGAGAGATAACTTTGAGATTCCAAACGCAGATGACAATGTAAGAGGATTCAAGGGTGAAAAATCTTACAGAATGTTAGAAGATGATGGAGTTGTTGCAACAGAATCTAACGTATTAGGTGGTGATATATTGATTGGAAAAACAAGTCCTCCAAGATTTATGGAAGAGTATAAAGAATTTGAGACAAGTGGTCCGTATAGAAGAGATACTTCTATTGGTGTACGTCCATCCGAAACTGGAGTTGTTGATACAGTTGTCATGACACAATCAGACGAAGGTGGAAAAATGCATAAGATTAGAGTTCGTGATATGCGAACTCCTGAGATAGGTGACAAGTTCGCTTCTCGACATGGTCAGAAAGGAGTTCTTGGTGTTTTAGCTAAAAATGAAGATTTACCATACACAGAAGATGGAATATCACCTGACGTATTGATCAACCCACATGCATTTCCATCTAGAATGACTGTAGGAATGATGATGGAATCTGTTACAGGCAAAGCAGCTTCAATTAGAGGAAAACAGTTCGATGGTTCTGCATTTGTAGGTGAAAAGATGGATGTGGTAAAAGGAATTCTTGATAAGGCTGGTTTCAAGTATTCAGGAAAAGAGAAAATGTATGATGGTAGAACAGGTAAATCGTTTGAAGTCGATGTATTTATTGGAGTAGTATATTATCAGAAACTTCATCATATGGTAGCTGATAAAATACACGCAAGAGCAAGAGGCCAAGTTCAGATGCTTACAAAACAGCCAACTGAAGGTCGTGCTCGTGGTGGAGGTCTTAGATTTGGAGAGATGGAACGTGACTGTCTAATTGCTTATGGTGCTTCTATGCTCCTAAAAGATAGATTGCTTGATGAATCTGACAAGACTGAGATTCTCGTTTGTGAGAAATGTGGTCTTACAGGATACCATGATGCAAGGAAAAGAAAATTTGTTTGTGCACAATGTGGTGATACTGCTCCTATCTCATCTGTCTCAGTTGCTTATGCTTTCAAATTACTTTTACAAGAAATCCTTAGTCTAAACATAGCTCCAAGATTACATTTGAAGGAGAGAATTTAATGTCGGCAAGTACAAAAACCATTAACGAGATAACTTTCGCAGTTTGGTCACCACAGGAAATTCGAAAATATTCTGTCGTTGAAATTACACAACCTGAGACATATGACGAAGATGGCATGGCTGTCCAAGGAGGTTTAATGGATGGAAGACTAGGTGTACTAGAACCTGGTCAGAAATGTGTTACAGATGGTAATACTGCTGCTCGAAGTCCAGGACATTTTGGTCACATTGAACTATCTGAACCAGTTTTACATATAGCATTTGTAGATAATATATACAAACTGCTACAGTCAACATGTAGAACCTGTGGGAGAATAAAAATTCCTAAAGAGGATTTAGACGAATTTAAAAAAATTCGTGATCGTCATTCTTCATACACAGTTATTTCTCAAAAACGAATTCCAGAACAGATACATGAAAAGGCAAAAAAGCACAAAGACTGTCCATTATGTGGAAAATCACAATATGAAATTATCTTTACCAAACCAACCACATTTATTGAAAAAACTGAAATTGGTGAAAATAGACTCCTACCAATTACAATCAGAGAAAGGATGTCTAACATACCAGACGAGGAACTCGAGTTGTTTGGCTATGATCCCAAAACCGCCAGACCTGAATGGTTTGTATTACAAGCACTTCCAGTACCACCAGTAACTGTTAGACCATCAATCATACTAGAGACAGGAATTAGATCAGAAGATGATCTGACTCATAAACTTGTGGACATTATACGAGTTAATCAGAGATTAAAGGAAAGTAAAGAAGCTGGAACACCTCCTCTCATTGTACAAGACTTGGTTGATCTATTACAATATCATGTTACTACATATTTTGACAATGAAGTTTCTGGAATTCCACAGGCCCATCATCGTTCGGGTAGACCACTAAAGACTTTGACTCAGAGATTAAAAGGAAAAGAAGGAAGGTTTAGAGGTTCGTTATCTGGTAAACGTGTTGATTTTTCCAGTAGAACTGTAATTTCACCTGATCCTAATCTTGATCTTTCGGAAGTCGGTGTGCCTGAGACAGTAGCAATGAAACTTACTATCCCAGAGATTGTCACTGATTGGAATATCGAGAAATTAAAGAAGTTAGTAATTAACGGTCCTACACAATTTCCAGGCGTAAATTACATCACACGACCAGATGGTGTTAAGATTAGATTAGATTTTGTCGAAGATCGTTCAATTATTGCTGAATCATTAGAAATTGGTTTCTTAGTTGAACGACATCTTATGAATGGAGACATTGTTCTATTCAATAGGCAACCTTCACTCCATCAAATGTCCATCATGGCTCATTATGTACGAGTTCTCCCTGGCAAAACTTTCCGACTTCATCCATCTGTATGTCCACCATATAATGCTGATTTTGATGGTGATGAGATGAATCTTCATGTGCCACAAAGTGAGGAAGCAAGATCAGAAGCAATACTTTTGATGCGTGTACAAGATCAATTAATCTCACCAAGATTTGGTGGACCAATAATTGGTGGGTTACGAGATTTCATCACTGGTGCATATCTGATGACAAAAGATAGTACAACATTAACTAGTCAAGAATTTGCAAATCTTGCAATGCTTGGAGATTACACCGGAAAACTTCCTGAACCTGACAATAAAAAAGATAATTTGTTTACTGGCAAACAACTATTTTCACTATTCTTACCTGATGACTTCAATTATGTGATGACATCAAAATGGTCCAAAGGAACATCAGGCAAACAAAAAGATGTTGTTATAAAAAATGGTCAACTGATTAGTGGAGTCATTGATAAATCGTCAATTGGTGCAGAAGAACCAGAAAGTGTCTTACATAGGATTGCAAAAGACTATGGTAACGCACAAGCAAAGACATTCCTCAATTCCGAATTAATCATGATAAAACAATTCATTACACATTATGGTTTTAGTTACGGTTATGGTGACTTGGAATTATCAGACAAAGATAGAGGAATAATTCATGACGATATTCAAAAAACATACGATGAAGTATATGACCTCATTGACCAAGAAAAGAAAGGAATTCTAAAGGGCACTAGAGGTATGACAACCAAAGAAACACTTGAAGCAAATATTGTCTTTAATTTGGGTAAAGCAAGAGATAGAGCAGCAACTACTGCAAATAGTTCTCTAGACGATAATAATGCAGGAAAAATAATGGCGACAACAGGTGCTAGAGGTTCATCACTAAACGTCGGCCAAATGGCAGGAGCATTAGGTCAACAAGCAAGGCGTGGAAATCGCCTTAACAAGGGTTACAATAATCGTGTTTTAGCTCACTTTGCTCCACATGATAATGATCCTGATGCACATGGATTTGTGAAATCAAATTATCGTGATGGTCTTTCTACCTTGGAATTTTTCTTCCATGCAATGGGAGGAAGAGAGGGATTAGTAGATACTGCTGTTCGAACACAACAAAGTGGATACATGCAAAGAAGATTGATTAACGCACTTGAACATATCAGATTAGAATATGATGGAACTGTAAGAGATCCACACGGACACATAATCCAATTCTTATACGGTGAAGATGGAATAGATGTTGCAAAAAGTGATCATGGTGAGGCATTTAACATAAACAGATTGGTTGATGCCCAACAGATTGTAGATTCTGGAAAGGCTGCAACAAAAGATGAAATAACTCCTATTTCTAAAAAATATACGAAGACTTTCAATACAAGACTTGAGAGTCTTGTTTCTGACGCACTAGAAAAATCTAAACTTAGTAAAGACGGTGTTGAAAAAGTGGCAAAAAAGGGTCTTGAATTATACAATAAGGCTAAAGCAGAACCAGGTCAGGCAGTTGGAATTGTCACTGCCCAATCAATAGGTGAACCTGGAACACAAATGACACTTAGAACATTTCACTTTGCAGGAATTGCCGAACGTAACGTTACTCTTGGATTACCAAGATTGATCGAGCTTGTAGATGCACGAAAAAAACCTGTTACACCAACTATGGATATTTATCTAAAGGACGATGCAAAAACTGATCAAGCAAAAGCAGTAGGAGTAGCAAAAAATATCTTACAAACCACAGTAAAGGATCTTATCATAGACACTGACACTGATTATGCTACAAAAATTTCTCTTAACTTAAATCAAAGAAAACTAAATGATAGAAGTTGTACAGTAGATGACGTAGTGGCAGCACTAGAATCAAACAAAAAATTCAAGATTGAAAATATGGGTGAAGTATTAGTTTTAAATTTAGTAGATGAGGAATCAGATGTACCAACAGTTATTGCTGTAAGAAATAAAGTCCTGAAAACAACTGTAAAAGGAGTTCCAGATGTTCGGCGTGTAACAATTGTTAAGAAAGATGATGAGTGGGTAATTCAGACCACTGGTTCAAACCTTTCCAAAGTCTTAGGGGTTGAGGGTATAGACAGAGATAACGTTAGAACAAATAATGTTTCTGAAATTGCAGAAACTCTTGGAATTGAGGCTGCACGGAATGCTTTGATTAATGAATTAAGTAATACGCTTGAAGATCAAGGACTGGAGGTAGATCAAAGATACTTAATGCTAGTATCTGACTTGATGTGTCATCGTGGTTACATGCAACAAATCGGCCGTCATGGAATTGCAGGTACAAAAGATAGTGTCCTTGCACGTGCAGCATTTGAAATTACTGTCCCAACAATTGCCAGTGCTGCCAGAACAGGAGAAACTGAACAACTTAAAGGAATTACTGAAAACGTTATAGTTGGTAGTCAGATTCCAATTGGAAGTGGAACAGTAGACCTCTATATGCAAGTTGCAAAGAAAAAAGGCTAGTCTAATTGGCAAAGAAAAAACCTGACGAAATAAAAAAATCAGACGACCCAAAAAGTTTTTCATCATTTTTAAAAAAGAGAGCACCAATTTACCTTGGCATAATAGGATTATTCATGATTTTTGCTTACCCAGCACTTACTGAAAAAAATCTTGAATCGCTTTTAGCAGATGATTCGTTTGAGGGTAAAGAAAAGATTGCTGTAGAGATGGTGAAATTTTACAAAGGAACAAATGATAAAGGAATGACTATCTTACAAGTTATTGAAGAAAAGATTAATGACAAATATTCTGATCAAAAAATCTTTGATGATAAAGATACATGGGCAGAATTTACTGCAGAAGCAACAAATACAAAAAATTACGAGATAGTTTTTGTATTTAGTGTTGAAAATAATCAATCAATGAGATATGAATGGAATGTAAATCTTGAAAGTGGAGAAATATCTTCCACTGATGGCCCATCTAGAATCATACTACAAACTGTTGATCACTATGACTAGTTCTTTAGGTATTAATTATCAAAAAAATTTGAATTAGTATGAAAACTAAACTAGGTGTAGAATTTGAGATTGATTTTGCTCATACACTACGAGGTCATCCTAAATGTGGAAAGCCACATGGTCATACATCTAGAATAATTGTTGAAGTTGAGGGTGATGTAAAACAGGGTGATTCATATCAAGATAACATGGTTATTGAATTTGATCAAATGAAAAAGACGTGTTGGGAAACCATATCAGAATTAGATCACAGAGACTTGAACGAACTTTTTGATTTTCCAACTTCAGAAAATATTGCGGCATGGATCTTTGAAAAACTAAAAGATAAGGTTCCAGTTTCTTCAATAAAATTTTTTGAAGGAACTAACAAGTACTGTGAGATAACAAAAGATTAGCCGTAATACTATGGTCAAATTGTAGGATCATTTTTTATACTAATCACAAAGCGTTCATACATGAATCAAATAGTCTCTAAACTTGGAGCCGTGATGCTTATTGGCGTTTTAATAACATCAGTTGGTACTACACAAGTATTTGCAGATTGGGATAAGACAGTTTATCCTACCATTCAAGGAACAATACCAATTGTAGATGGCGAAGATTATACTACGAAAAATAAAATTTCATTAGTTGATGCTATGGCTATTGCAGAGAATATACTACCAAATAGTAAGGCGTTATATGGAAAACTTACTGTAGTTAATGGTTATTTGGTTTACAAAGTTTTTATGAGTAATGACGATCGTGAATATAATAAAATTCTAGTTGATGCTGGAAGTGGTGACGAACTTTATGTTTCTGACGTAATAACAAAAAACTCCCACAAAAAGAAATACCATAAAGATAAAGCACACAACAAAAAGATGAAGGACTATTTTAAGGGAATGACTCCTGAACAAATTACTGAAAAGAAAAAACAATTTAAAGAAATGGGTGACGCGTGGAAATCAATATCACTACAAGACAGAGCATTCATGATTCTTCATTTCATGCAAATGAAGA
>Ga0315338_1004495_pt1 | contig 10954 bp, 12 predicted proteins | sample ASW8metaG_FD_204518 | JGI IMG/M metagenome (GOLD analysis project Ga0315338, IMG submission 204518) | Ammonia-oxidizing marine archaeal communities from Monterey Bay, California, United States - ASW #8 | ecosystem: Environmental > Aquatic > Marine > Coastal | place: USA: California | collected...
ACGCTGCCCTATCACCTAGGCTGCTTGGTGGGACCGCGGTAATAGCAAGAAGCTTTGCTCGTATTCACGAAAGCAACCTGAAAAAACAGGGCCTACTAGCTCTAACATTCTCAGACCCCGCCGAATATGACCGTATCAGAGAAGATGATAAGGTAAGCTTAATAGGCCTAAAGGAATTGGCTCCAGGTAAACCTGTGGAATGCATAGTCAATCATTCAGATGGCACATCAGAGACTTTGTATTTAAACCATACATTCTCTGAACCGCAACTCGCTTGGTTCAGACTAGGTTCTGCATTAAATTTATTCCATCAATAGAATTGGCACATACATAGAAAAACAGAAAGAGGGCACCTGAGGTGCCCTCTTTCTGTTTTTCTATGTATGTTTCTTATCCAGTCATCCTAAATCATCAAGACATTCAGATATCGACTTACTCAAGCAAGTAAAAATTGGAGTATCGCGCAAAGTGAAAGGTCTTGCTTGCGATTCTCTCAAATCCCTTACTAAATCTAGAAATGCTCCAGGATTGTCCGTTTCGAACCCCAGAACGAATTCCTGATCATCCAACCCAAAGGAGTATGCTGTACTAATTTTTATCTCGGGATATTTATGGCCAATTTTGAAGTGTTCGCTCATCATATTTTGACGTTCAGATAAAGGCATCTGATACCATTCATTAGTTTTAACGAAAGGGTAAACGAACAAATAAGGTCTACCAATTATCCTCATCGTTGTAGAGGTACCTTCTTGTCCTTCGTGATGGTGGTCATCTACATACGGCGACCGATCCGTCATGGCTAGGTAAGAATGGCCTATATTCAGAAATTTGCCCAATTGAGTTTTATTTAGTTGGGCCATAAGTTTGTTTATGGGTTCTAATTCATGACTAACTTTCCATAGCATGAAATCAACATCTCCTCGGGTACCTACCAAACTATAGCTCGACAGTGAGATATTCTGACTGAATTCTGCCAATACTGAAGCAAATTCAGATTTGCTATCCTGCTTATCTGATTCAGGCAGCCGTCTCCAATCTGGAGATACCTTATAAAACGTATACTTAACAAAATCTCTTTTGGTTTCCTCGTTCATTATTCCCTCAAGGTTTTAATTTATAGGAATGATAATACCGACCCTTTTAAACTATAACAAGGAAACAACTACAGATCGATAGAAGATCCGTTACATTACGGAACGTTAATGCTACAATCCCATCTAATCCTAGAAAATCAAAGTTACCGAGATCACATTTTAGTTGAGGTCAATATGGTATTACTTGGAACACCAGAATTTAGTTATGAAGTTCTCGAGAACTGGGCTACATTACCAGATGGATGGACTTTTAAAGAAGTGGCTGCAGTTGGAGTAGACTCTAACGATAACGTTTATTGTTTCAATCGCGGAGAACATCCCATGATAGTCTTCGACAAGAACGGCAATTTTCTCAGGTCATGGGGAGAAGGCGTGTTTCCGAGAGCACACGGGGTAACCATGTGTCCTGACGACACTATCTTTTGTACAGATGATGGTGACCACACTGTTAGGAAATGCACGTTGGATGGAGAGATCTTATTAACACTGGGCACTAGTGGAAAACCTGCCCCATTTATGAGTGGCAATCCCTTTAACCGATGTACCCATGTCGCTATAGACCCTCGCAATGCGGATTTTTATGTCTCTGATGGTTACTGTAACGCACGCGTCCACAAGTATTCTCCAGACGGCAAACTACTGTTTTCGTGGGGTGAGCCAGGGACTGAACCAGGCCAATTTAATATCGCACACAACGTGTGTACCGACAAAGACGGCTGGGTTTACGTTGCCGACAGAGAAAATCACAGAATCCAAATATTTGATTCAAACGGCAAGTTTGAGACACAATGGGTGAACATGGCCAGGCCCTGTGGTTTGTACATTGACCAGGCGAACGACCTAATATATGTAGGTGAGTTAGGCGCAGCAATCGGACCCAATATTGAAGCTACAGGCCTTGGGCCTAGAGTAAGTATCTACAATACCAGCGGTAAGGTACTAGCTAAACTTGGCAATCAGGGAGAAGGGGAAGAACCTGGTAAATTTATAGCGCCCCATGGGATATGCATAGATTCAAGAAGTGATATATACGTTGGTGAAGTTTCATGGACCCATACCCGAAGCAGACCCAACCCACCAGATGAACTTAGAAGTCTCCAAAAATTAAGCAAAAAGAGTTAAATCATCATGGAAATTCGACTAGGTAGTCTTGTAAGAGACGCTCGTGAAGCTCAAGGAGTAGTACTCATCATTGATGTATTCAGAGCCTTCACAACCGCAGCCATAGCATTTAACAACGGGGCCAAGCGTATCGTTTTGGTAGCCGAAATAGATGAAGCACGTGCCCTCAAGAAGCAAGGCTACGGAGATATACTTATGGGAGAAGTGGACGGGAAACGTCCTGAAGGTTTTGACTTCGGCAACTCTCCTTATGAGGTCTCAACAGCCGATTTTACAAACAAATCTATTATACAGTCCACACGTGCTGGAACCGTCGGTGCCGCGGCCGCTACACAAGCTGATTCTATCTACGTAACATCTTTTGCAATAGCCGACGCGACGGTGACCGCTGTTCTAGCTGAAAATCCTCAATTGGTCTCCATAATAGCCATGGGAGACCAAGGCAAGGTAAGGTCCGACGAGGACGAACAGTGCGGTATCTATCTGAGAAATCGTCTAGAGGGTCGCAACCCAGACCATGATTCGGTCAGGAATCTAATCCTGACGGGTGGGGCCACCCAGAAATTCTTTGACGATAATCTAACTCATTACCATCCCAAAGACGTAGAATTGGCGTTGCAAATCAACCAATTCCCATTTGCCATCAAAGTATCAAGAGAGCAAGGCGTCTTAATAGCTCAGAGATTAGACGTATAACATAAGATTACAGGAATCTAGAAATATCTAGCTCACCCATATTAGGCACACTGGCATCCTCACCAAGGATAAGATCGGTTAACCCTTGAGACATCCCAGTACTCCAGAGTATGCCTTTCCGGCCACCTCCAGTCCCTACATACAAGTTTTCCCAACCTGGAAGTTTTCCAACAATAGGCAAGCCATCTTCGGTCCAGGGTCGCAAGCAAGCCGTCTGCTGTATCAGCTCTGAGTCAGCCAAGAAAGGCAGACTTTGGAGTAAATCAGACATGATATTATCTCGGCCTTTTATGGTACAGGATTCATCGAATCCGACCTTTTCTTCCGTAGTACCGGCCCAAATTAACCCATCTGGTTTTGAAGCCGCGTAGCTATGTCCATAATGAAAAGAAGCCCCTAACGACTTACCGACTGTTTTTAACCTCAACATTTGACCTTTAAGAGGGGTTACTGGGATATTTACTCCACACCAATCAGATGCTAGCCCAGTCCAAGGCCCCATAGCTAAAATCACTACGTCAGCATGGAGCCTACCGCCATCAAATTTAACCCCGTAACAGCGTGAACCTTCAACAGAAAGACCGGTGATGCGCCTGAGTAATGTAACGACTCCAAGTTTTTCTGATGCTTGAGCGGCTGCTAATGTACATTTATACGGCTCCACAGCCCGCGCATTAGCGATATAGACACCACCTAGACAGTATTCGCTGACTCTTGGTTCTAATTCAGACAAATCTACCCTATTAAGCCATTCAGTTTTATAGTCAGGAACTTGACATTGCCATTCCATATTTGACTTAAGTGCCCTAACTTCGTCTTCAGTGAAAGCCAGGGTGATACGTTGCACATGTCTAAATTCATTGTCTATTCCACATGCCTCATATAACTCGGAGGATAATGTTTTGTGCCTACGGTTGCACCAAACGCTGAAGTCGAGTAACGGATGCGGTATACCTGCGCCTTCCAGATCTCCCATTTCCCCAAACGCAAATCCGGAGGCATGACTCCCTATTGAATCAGACTCTATAACGGTAACTTTAAGGCCACGTTTAGCCAACAGATAAGCAGTAAGGTTACCCATTATGCCACCGCCAACTACTATAGCGTCTTTAAGTTTGCTGTTCATAATCACTCAAATCCATCACTCCAATAAACATAAAAGTTAATGAATCTACAAGCTCCTATTGCACCTATAAACCCTTAAACCAGTTTTCGAACTTCCCTAGCAGAGCACTGTCTCCACAGACTTTAAAATTATCGGAACCAATGCCATTATGACGGTTTAGCCTGCCATATATAAATAATATGTAAGTTTCGGTGTCACAATAGATATCACAATTTACCTTGTTCAAGATACCATTACAAATTTCAAATCTATCTCCATAGCATATGAGGTGTGACACTGATGAGTGTAGACCATCCACATTAAACCTATATACAACTGGTATTTCTAATGCAGGGCTCGGCCTAAAGGTCATTGCAAGCCAATTATTGGCTATGCCGAACAATAACCTAATACCTTCGGTGTCCAAGTGAAAAGTCTCATCCAAAGCACTAAAAATATCCCACTGGTGTACAACAAGTTCCTGGACGCGTAAATCCAGATATTGACCGGAATTTATCACCCCGCTCCTCGCATGCCAACAGGGCAAATCCCAATCATTGACGGTAAATCCCAGCAATACATTATGCAATGCCGAGTAATTATCTTTAAAGAGTTCTAATAAATTATCTCCGGAGTCACTCCTAATATTCATGTCTCTCTGCGCGTTACTAGCAGACAACACAGAGAGGTCTGACGGCATAAAATCACGTGGCGGATTAAATCCGCCCATCTTAGCCCTAGTTAAACTACTCATATGACGTTCGGCACCTCCTAGGAGGTGAGCAACTACATCACCAACCTGCCATAAATCACATGCCGTTTGTACATCCCAGTCTTTTATCGATTTATGAGATAAATAATTATATATTTGAGTCGATATGTCACCGACTAATGCAATCTTTTCAGAAATTAACGTCATAACAAAAATGATATATCATTAGGTTACCATCAATATCAAACTGTCCTAGAGGTTCAGTACAAGAGGTCATACAATGACAAGGTATTCTTGCCTAGTTATCGGTTTAATTATCATTATAGGATTTCTTTTCCTATTGATCACATGCCGTTACACAGGGTTACCATTATAAATATAATGAGGCACTAGCTAACGTAGCTTTTTATAGGAGCAAAAGACCAACGGTGGATATCACACGGTCCTAAAGACTCAAGTGCTTCCAAATGTTTAGCTGTGCCGTAGCCCTTATGGGTCGCGAAAGAGTAACCAGGATATAACAGGTCCGCCTCTTCCATTATTCGATCTCTGGTGACTTTGGCAACTATAGAAGCAGCTGCGATAGAGTAGCTCTTAGAATCTCCCTTAACTACCGTGCGATATAAATAGTCACACTCTTTTAAAGGTATAAAATCAAATAATACAAATTCTGGTTGAACTACAAGGTTATGCAGAGCAGTTACCATCGACGAGATAGTTGCCGGTAAGATTCCAATAGAATCTATCACACTGGAAATCTCCAGCCCAACATCAACCGCCAAAGCGTTTTCATATATAATGTCGAAGACAATTTCTCTTTTACTATGGGACAACCGCTTGCTATCGTTTATTCCCTTAAGCCACTCTTCGTCGCCAGTTAAATCTGGAGGCAAAACTACAGCTGCAGATACGACCGGTCCTGCCAGAGGCCCTCTGCCCACTTCGTCAACACCTGCCACATAATTGTATCCGAGTGCCCTGATCTCATTCTCTATCTCAAGAGTTGGCATTCAATCCCACAAGAACTTCTTCAGGTATGTGGCCTTCAATAATACCTCCACCTAAAACAAGATCATCCTGATAGAAAACCGCAGCTTGACCCGGGGTTATAGACCTTTGAGGTTCATGAAATCGGATTAAAACTCCGTTTTCATAATTCAGAAGTTCAGCTTCAGCTTGCTGAAATTGATAACGTATTTTTACTTGAACATTGAGTGCTCCGTGTGGAGTTTTACCCGAGACATAGTTCACCCTAGACACCCAAAATTCCGTCTTATACAAACCTGATTTAGGACCAACCAAAACTTCATTCTTGTCAGGATTTATGTTGAGAACATAAAGGATTTCATCCATTCCTGGTAACCCAAGCCCTCGGCGCTGCCCGACGGTAAAAAATTCGATGCCCTTATGTTTACCAAGTACCTTACCTGCTTGATCTACTATATCTCCCGGTGTAGAAACCACCCGTTCTTCCAAGAACGCCTTATAATCACCAAAAGGGATGAAACATATGTCTTGGCTATCTGGCTTCTCAGCATTCGGGAATTCAGCTCGGCTAGCCATGCCTCTTATTTCGCTTTTCGAATAAGCTCCCAATGGCATTAGAGTATGTTGCAATTCATGCTGGCCCATGCCATAAAGGACATATGATTGATCTTTATTCTCATCAATTCCCTTCTTAAGACATAAAGATGACGAGTCCGCCTCTATTCGGGCGTAATGACCAGTCGCTATGTAATTCGCATCCAGTGCGATTGCTCTCTCTGATAGAAAATTAAACTTAATTTTGTCGTTACACGCGATACACGGATGCGGTGTGCGACCTTTTTGATACTCCGAGCAAAAGTAATCTATTACAAACGTCTCAAATTCTTCCTGGACGTTCATAACATAGTGAGGAACCCCGAGCTTCTGGCATACTCGCCTAGCATCTTCAACATCATCAACAGTACAGCAACCCTGATAATATTCGGGAAGGTCTTGGTGATCGAGGCTATACAATTTCATAGTCACTCCTATGACATCGTAGCCAGCTTCGTGTAGCAGTAAAGCTGCTACCGAAGAATCTACTCCCCCGCTCATTGCCACTATTACTCGTTCACTCATTATGTAGCCGCGTTAGTATATTGGTCATATCTCAACCAAACCTTTATTTTGAATACATTCGAAACAATATATACTTATGATAATCTATCAACATCGATTACTACAATTATTTCTAGTATATACAAGGTCACATATTATATTGCTACAACGCCTAAGACGGTATAACAAATCACCCAAAATATGTCCACACTGTGGAGAGCAGATCTTAACCCATGCAAATTACTGCGGGATTTGCGGCTCCTTTATAGCTCCCAGTAATTCTGAGCGAACCCCAGCAAGTTCTATAGAACTTCAACCTGCCGGATTCTGGATCAGGTTCCTAGCAAGGTTGATTGATGAGCTTTTCGTGACCTTACTGTTCGGTTTTCTAATAAGCATTATCGGTATGAACGATATCTCCGCATTCATTTTAATAATCCTAAATTTCTCTTACTTCGCAATTATGACCAAAACGAGAGGTCAGACACTTGGAAAGATGGCTCTTGGCATTCAAGTAGTCGACTCCGATGGCCATATACCCCAATTAGGGACTGTATTGGTACGCGAAATACCATGTAAAATCCTATCCGCGCTCCCTCTATACTTAGGGTACGCCTGGACCGGATGGGATACAAACAAAAGAGCTTGGCATGATCATTTAGCGAAGACATTTGTTATCAAAAAGCCAAGGACTCCAGACATTTAAAAGCTTCTATTGGAGTAATATATTATGACCATTACATATGGATGTTCACTTCCTAGTCGTGGAGTCATGGCTAGCCCTGACAATCTGGTTTCACTCGCTCTTAGGGCTGAAGATCTAGGGTATAGTTCCGTATGGGTAAGTGATCATATTATTTTGCCGAGATCAGTCGACTCATTTTACCCATATGCATCGGATGGAGTGGCTACATTTATTCCAGACGAACCCTATTACGAACCTATAGCCACTTTAAACTTCTTAGCCGGCAGTACTACATCTATAAAACTCGGAACTCACGTCTTAATAATTCCATACCGGAATCCTATATTAACGGCAAAAATGCTTTCCACGTTGGATGTGTTATCCAAAGGACGACTCATACTCGGAGCAGGAGTCGGATGGATGGAGGAGGAATTTGAAGCTCTTGGACTTGATTATTTCGACCAACGGGGAGCAGTAACCAACGAATACTTGGAGATCTACAAGGAATTATGGACTAAGGTCCGTCCATCATTCAACGGAAATTTCTTCGATATAGATGAGATTGGATTTCTCCCAAAACCATTTCAGACACCTCATCCACCAATTTGGATCGGAGGACATTCTTCGCCTGCACTGCGTAGGGCTGCACAGTATGGAGATGGTTGGATGCCGATAGGACTTCGGCCTCCAGCGATACTTGAGCCAGAAGAATTATCCGACAAAATCAATATTATAAAAGATTTATCAATTAAATTCGGGAGATCAGAAGATTCAGTTACGCCCTGCTTTAGCACTCACATATCCATTAAAGACCAACCTACAAATGACAGGGCCATGATGCAAGGTATTCCCGAACAAATAGCAGCTGATCTCAGACTATATCAAGATGTAGGAGTACAAAATTTCATCGTTAGCTTCCCTGCTTCATCTCTCTCCGAGCAACAGGAATCCATGGAACGATTTGCTAGAGAAATAATCCCCTTAATGCCTATATAATTTGGACTATCGAATGCCAAAGGCCCAAATACAATTAAAAGTTTGTTCAGACATTTTATGTAAGTGCTATTCCGAATGCGTGTTGGCACTATATAATTGTTCCATCTGATAAACCTCATCCAGTCCAAGTAATCCAGCAACATCAAATCGTGTAGCATATCTCTGGGGATCTACTCTCCCATCACGCTTAAGCTCCTCATATGCCTCCCGCACCTGTTTATATATAAGCCAAGGCGTGCTACCACAAATCATCAGTTTATATCCTAACGCATCTACTTCCTGAGTAGATGCCAGGTCACCGTTGTACATTCGTGGCATATCCTTCAAATCTCTAGCATAGATCTCCAGATCTTCTATAGACTTAATCCCGTCCATGAATACCATATCTGCCCCTGCTTCACGGTAGGCGTTACAACGCCTGACAGCGTCTTCCCATCCAGTAACAGCATACGCATCACACCTAGCGATTATGACGAAATCGGGATCCCGACGCGCATCTAATGCAGCTTTTATTTTTTGCACATGTTCTTCTAGGGGTATTACCTGTTTACCTTCAAAAAAACCACACTTCTTAGGAAATACCTGATCCTCTATATGAATACCAGCCACGCCAGCTGATTCATATTCCTGTACTGTCCGTCTAACATTCAAAGCATTACCATACCCAGTATCAGCATCACAAATCACAGGGATGTCTACAGCGTTTACTATATACCTTGCGGACATCACCATTTCTGTCATTGTGAGCATACCTACATCTGGAAAACCTTTCTCAGCCGAAGTGCCGGCACCAGTCATGTACACTGCTTCGAACCCAACTGATTCCGCTATCCTTCCGAGCAAACCGTTCATTACGAACGGGGCTACAGTTAGCTGATCTCTATTCAATAATTCCCTTAGTTTCGTAGTTGTCTTCATAACACCCTCCGTATATTCAAAATCCAGTTTAGTCATAAGCTATATGACTCTAAAACCTTCCAACTCAAATCCGATGCCCAAGCTCCTTTGTCCCAAGACTCCGGATCCGCACTCGATTCGTATTGTATAAACTGTAATTGCCAAACTCTAGTCGAGTTTGGTATATCCAAATCTTGGACAATTGACTCAGAAAATGTAACTGCACTCTGAAATACAGAGTCAGTTAAAAGGGCCAATTGCATAAGATTTATATGCGGCCGATATTGCAATTTAAGATTGTTAACATCCGGTATTGCCGTCCCATTAGTAGATTCCACCAACTCTAACACTTTGTACCACAGATCATTCAAATGTTTCTGCCTACTATCAATAGGATCCTCGGCAACAGTAAATTCTAGGAAAACATCATTATTGATTTGCTCGTAATAACTTACCCCCCGGCTTACCAGAGGGAATCGTCGCGCCGTGTCGCGAATATTTTTGGCTATGCGGTTTAGACCTTGAGATATCAGGTCTGCTGAACGACTTGTACAATCGAAAAATTCGATCAACGGCAGATGGAGCATTTGCATCTCTGCCGCCCACGCTCCGTACTGGCCACATATTAGTTGACGAGCTCTATATACTCGGGCAGTGAAAGTAGGTTCTGGAATTATCGAGATACCATACCGGACGGTCATACAATTATTTCCTAACTTATATAAAAGTTTTGAACAACACGGGTCCTATAATTACTAAAGCGACAACTATCATCAACACTATTAACAGCGTTGACACGGGTTTACCTGAATCTCTATCAGAATATAGGTCATCCATAGAATCTAATTGCAATATGTCCAATGCTTTTCTGGTATCCCGTTCATAGACATATATCCCATGTGGCAAATTGTACGCCGATCCCCATAAGCCAGGTCCTCCATTCAATGATTTGAGAAGGCAAGGCACTCCAGAATCATACAATTGCTGCTCAGCCAATTTAGCCAAGGGTTCACTATTAAATATAGCTATTCGTACTTGCTTATAGTTATCCATAGAATTCTCTTTACAGTGCTAGTACACATAATAGAATAAACATCCATTACATAGAGATTGGTATAGTTACGATTATATCAAAGTATGGTCTGCTCAATACAAAATCGCTTTTGGGGATATTACTCTTATGATATAATTCTCCGATGCCGACAGGCCGAGGTGGTGGAATTGGTAGACACGCGGTCTTGAGGGGGCCGTGGGCGTAAGCTCGTGTGGGTTCAAGTCCCGCCCTCGGCACCACCTACAAGCACAGGATGTCATAAACAGGCGACGTAGCCAAGTGGACTAAGGCGGAGGTCTGCAAAACCTCTATTCGGCGGTTCGAATCCGCCCGTCGCCTCCAAATTAAGGATTGTCGGCTCTTGAACTCAAAGGATTAGCCGAGGTGGCGGAATGGTAGACGCGACGGACTTAAAATCCGTTACCAGCAATGGTGTGTGGGTTCGAGTCCCTCCCTCGGCACCAACAATTTTAAGCACAAAATAGGCCCAAAATAACCCCAACGTAAG
>Ga0315338_1004496_pt1 | contig 10951 bp, 8 predicted proteins | sample ASW8metaG_FD_204518 | JGI IMG/M metagenome (GOLD analysis project Ga0315338, IMG submission 204518) | Ammonia-oxidizing marine archaeal communities from Monterey Bay, California, United States - ASW #8 | ecosystem: Environmental > Aquatic > Marine > Coastal | place: USA: California | collected...
CGTTGACCGCTTCTTCCATCAGATCGCGGTCATCGATACAAAATCCAATCGCGGCCACTCCGGCAATCGCCCGCCCCCGCCAGTTGCTACGATAGCGATGGTTGCAATCCCGCATCACCTCGGCAGAGGCCTTCAACACCTGCTGCTCGATCGCGATTTTATCCTCGTCGCTAAGAACTCCCGCGTTGTAGATCAAATCGTAGGCCGAAGCGGCGTCGAGCGCCCAGTCGCATTCGCCAAGCGTTGCTGAGGTCGCCTTCCCTTTCATACCGGAAACCAAATAGCCCGGAAACAGATCGACGTAGGCCCGCAAGATGGAAGCGGCCGCCTCAGCAAATTTCTTTTGGCCCCGTAGCGCGTAGGTGATCGCATAGCGATGCGCATCTCGGGCAATCTTTTTATTGGGGCCGCGGTTCTCGGTGGGCAATTCCGGATCATCGACCGTCTTGCTGAGTTCGGTCTCCATGTTATCGAGGTATTTGCTAAGCCAGGGTGTTTGCTGCGACCATGCTTTGAGCGCGTCGATTTCTTCTTGATTGATAAACAACCGTGGATGCGGTGGTGCTTGTTGGGGGATCTCAACCGGCTTGCGCCTCTCAGCGGCACAAAGTGGCGCCATCGGCACCGCAACCAAGAGCAGACACATACTCAGCAGGCAAGATACTTTCACGAGAGAAATCCTTCCAAAAAAACGGGCGCTTGGCCGGCAGGCAAGATCGCTCGGACCGTTTCGCGCAAAGGTGGGTCTATCCATCGCCCGACATTATAGAGCATCTTCGGGCCGCACGCTCAGCCCCCCTCTAGGACGGTTGCTTCGCGAATGGATCGCCATGCGGTATAAACGGAAAAAGAATTCGCTGATTTTCTGTTCCTTAATGGAGTGTCATGATTTTCAAAGTGCAACAAATCGCAAACCTGTTTCTCGTCCTCGCTGCGCTGCTCGTCGGTATGCCGTCTGCTACCGCTACGGAGGAACGCGATTTTGATGTCCTGATCGGGCCTCGCCCGGCAGGCGACGGAGAAGCGGCAACGGGCATGAGCCCACTCGAGTATCCGCTCGGCATCGATTTTGATCGCAAAGGCGATGCGGTTGTTGTGGAACTGGCCGGAGGCCGCGTTCACAGGCTCAGCCGCGACGGCAACCTGCAAGTGATCGCCGGCGGTCCAACGGGCGGCTATGCGGGCGACGGTGGCCCGGCCCGTGATGCACTCTTTGCCGACATGCACAATGTGGCGATCGGTGCCGACGATAAAATGTATATTTCTGATAGCTCCAACCACGCGATTCGCCAGATCGATCCAAAAACGGGCACCATCAGTACCTTTGCCGGCAACGGCCAGGAAGGATTTGACGGCGACCGGGGAGCCTTGCGCGATGCCCGGTTCCGCAAACCGATTTGCATCAGCCTCACGCCCGATAAAAAACGTCTGCTCGTTGCCGATATTAACAACCTCCGCATTCGCGAAATCGATCTGGGCGACCATAGCGTGCGGACGCTCGCTGGAACGGGCAAAAGTGGCGTGCCGACCGATGGCGCTTTGGCAACGGCGAGCCGGCTCGTCGATCCGCGGGCAGTCGCCGCCGACTCACGCGGCAATGTCTATGTTCTTGAGCGGGCCGGACACGCCCTGCGGATGATCGACCGGCAGGGCCGGATTTTCACCGTGGCGGGAACCGGAAAGAAGGGTTTTGCAGACGGGCCTGCAATGGAGGCTCAGTTTGCCGAACCCAAACATCTCTGTACCGATGATCGGGACCGGGTCTACATTGCCGACGACAAAAATGAAGCGATCCGCTGTTATGATCCGCAGACTGGCAGCGTCAGCACGGTACTCGGTCGCGGCGAACGGGGCGCGACGCTCAAATCCCCGCACGGTGTCTGTTTTCACGATGGCAAGCTCTACGTGGTCGACAGTGGCAACCATCGGGTGCTACGCATGACGCTCGAGCGGTAGCAGAGCATAGGCGAGCCGCTTCATTTGCACAGCGTCAAACCGTAGAATAGCGATAAGATTTTTTCACCGGATTCTCCAGAGGGCAATCCAAATGCGCGGTGTCTCTGCAAACTGGCTCCTCTACCTGGTGCTGCCGTTTATCGCAGGCAGCCTGATCGGCCTCTTTGTACTCTTTCCGGTCAACGAGTTTGCCGACTATTACGAACACCCAAAATATGTTCTGGACCATTATGGCGAGATTTCAGTCGGCCGTTTTGTCCTCGAGCGGTTCGCGGAGGCGACCCGGGGCGAGTTGCCGCTGAAAGTGACCAGTTTCGTTTCCGTCGGTGCGCTCTTGGGGCTGTTTGCCGGTGCGTTTTACGGGGCGCTCGGCCGCCACAAGCGAAAAATCGAACAACTCCAGTCCGCCCTGGAAAAAGATGTGGCCACCCTGATTTCCGGGGGTGAAAACAATCGCGTGGAGTTTAAGAGTTCGCTTCGCTGGGATCTGAGAAAGGGAGAGCGGAATCGGGCGATGGAAGGGGTGGTTCTCAAGACCCTGGCCGGCTTCATGAACGCCGAGGGAGGGACGCTGCTGATCGGCGTCGCCGACGATGGCACCATTGTTGGCATCGAACACGATTATCCGACACTGAAGAAAAAAGACCGTGACGGGTTTGAAGTCACCTTAATGACACTCATCGCCCACAATCTCGGGGCCGCAAACTGCCAGGCGGTACACCCCGTGTTTCACGAACTCGCGGGCAAGGTCATCTGCCGGGTCATCGTTGCCCCTGCCCCGCACCCGGTCTACGTAACCCACGAGGGCGCGCGAAAATTCTACCTGCGAACCGGCGGCAGCACCCGTGAGCTAGATATCGAGCAGGCGGTCGAGTTTATTGCCACGCGGTGGCCGTAGTCGATCTACAGAGCCGATCTGCCGAGTCGCCCTACAGGACCAAAGCCGGGCAACAGTCCTCGCATCATCCACTTCAGGACTCGACGTTGATGCGCCCCGTAATGACCTCGGCACTCGCCTTTTGTCGCGGTTCGCTGAGCCTGAGGGTCTGTAGCCAGCCGGCGAACAGCAGCACCGTAACCCCAAAGAAGACCTCCTCAAAGCTCCAGTAGTCGATCGCCAACCCGACGAGCGGTGCGGTCATCATCGGTGCCGCCACACATAGCCCCAAGGTACTAAGATAGCGGGGATAGTTATTTTCCGGGGCCAACTCCAACGTATAGTTCTGTAGCGTCCGCAGGGTGATGGGCGAAAGGCCGATCAACACAAACACGCCCCAGTAATTGCTCTGCCCGAATTGCTCGAAGTGGGCCAGGGTCAATGCCGCCGGTGGCAGCAGGCAGAGGCCGAGGAGCAACAGCCTGAGGACCAGACGATTGCCGCGCCAGTCGGCCAGCAGACCTGCCACCAGACTGAACACAGCCGTCCCGGCATTCTGGAGGATGACCCAGGAAATCAGGTCCGAAAATTCAAATTCGAACCGCGCGTGGCCGAGTGCTTGATAATGGGGGAAAAGCACAAAGGAGGTCCCGAAAAAAAAAGCGACCCAGGCGACGCGTTGGAAGGCAATATCTTCGCTGAGAATGTTCCAGGACTCGGCAAAATGAAAAGCGCCCTCCTCCGGCTGCTTTTGCGTTTTGTCGATCGGCTCTACCAACCGCGATGCGATCAGGGCGCTGACCAAAAAGAAAAACGCAGAACAAGCAAAGATCCAATGAAAATCACCACCGCCACTGTGGAGCCAAGAGGGCAAGAGGACGGCCGCTCCCACGATCGCAACGGCGGCGCCTCCCACGTTGCCCAGCAGCATCAAGCGGCCCCGCCGCGTGGCCCGCACCAATTTTCCTTGCAGCGTCCCAAAACCGAGCTGGGTCATCCCCGCACAGACAAAAAAAGATGCGTAGACCGTAAGAAATACAATGGGCATCCACGTCGCGGCCTGGCCACCGGCGATCATCCAGAAGAGCGAAAGGATTGCAAAGCATGCAGACATTCCACAGATCGTTGTGCAAAGCCCCCATTTTTTCTGCTTCAGTTGATTGAAACGGTGGCTTAACAGCCAGGGAGAAACACTGTAGGCGGCCCGAGAGAACATCGGCAAGAAACCCCGCAACCAGGCGGCACCGCCCATGGTGTCGAGGACCACCGGCATGATGATGCTCTCCGTCTTGAAGATCCAACCGGTACGGATCGTGATCTGGACTAGGCCGAGGGTCCAGAAGTTCCGCCCCGCATGTTGGGCGGGGGCCTCCTTCGAGAGCGGGTCTGGCTCAGGCTTCATCGGAGGGATCGTCTTTATTGTAGAAAATCATCCCGACCAGCCAGGCGGAGAGGACCAGGGCACCAGCCCAGCCCAACGGTAAGATCACAATGAGCAACCAAATTTTTTTGTCGATAAAATCCAATTCCAACTCAAAAAGTGTGCTGGCGACTCCCAGGATGGCAAACATGATTACCAGCCTCAACAAAAAAAGCGGGACCCCCGAGATTTTCTTCCGTCCGGCGGATTTGGCGCTTTGGGAATCAGAACTTGGTGACGACACGGCAACCTCCAACAGGCAGTTGTAGTGAACCAGCAAGATCATAGAATGACGGTTTTGGTGCCGTTGTCAACCGATTACGGGCATTCGATCTTGCGGAAACTCACAGCAAGTGAATCGAACATTAGAAGGAGACAATTAAAATGGCAGTTGAACTGGTCGAAGTCGCCGGCGGGAAGATTTTAGAAATTCGTGTCACCGGAAAACTGACAAAGGAAGATTACGAACATTTTGTGCCGCGAACCGAAGAGTTGATGAAAGAGAGCAAGGTAAAAATTCTGATGTCGATGCACGATTTTTCCGGCTGGGACATGGGTGCCCTCTGGGAGGATATCAAGTTCGACATCAAACATTTTGGAGATATTGAAAAATTGGCGCTGGTTGGAGAAAAACAATGGGAAAAGGGGATGGCGATGTTCTGCAAACCGTTTACCACCGCCAAAGTCGAATACTTCGATCAGAGCGACATCGAAAAGGCCCGAGAGTGGCTGGCTGAGGATTAATCGGCCAGCACCAACAGAGCGATCCAGGGGATTAGATTCAACATTAAGATTGCGAGCTTGTACTGTCCCATCAAGCGGTAGTTGATCGCGACGAATTGCTCTTTTGAAATCGCAAACCAGCGGGAATGTACCCCGCAGATCTGATCTTTTGCGCATACAAAGGCGCCAAACCAAAAAAAGAACACACCCGCATTAAAAATAAAGCACCACATCAGAAAGTCTGAGAGCTCTGTCATCTGCATGGTAAGCCTCCCCATCGAGGGTCTTGGAACAACGCCTGCTTCACCCCGTCCTAACTGCCCTATCGTAACGAAGTTGCCCGGCTTTTACCTAGAGCTGTTCGGGGGGAAGGTCGAAGGCGTCCCAAGCCGCCGTTAGGGGTGTCTCGATATCGACCCGCTCGCTGCTCATCGGATGACGAAACGAGAGAAACCGACCGTGGAGGGCAATGCTCCGCAGCCTTTCATCGGAATAGAGTGTGCCGAAGGGCAACTCTGCACCGTAGAATGCATCGCCCAGGATCGGATGGCCTCGCGAGGTGGCCTGCAAGCGGATCTGGTGCATGCGGCCCGTCTCCAACTCAAATTCCAGCCAGCTGCCGTGGGGTGTTTCGCCCAGGGTACGATACGTGAGCCGCGCTTCCCGGGCACCTTCATGATCGGATGGAACGATTTCACCGCGGGCCTGACCCGGTATTTTTCGCATCGCGTCCTCCCATACGCCTTCCCGGGGAGTCACCCTGCCCTCGACAACTGCCCAATAGACTTTGCGCAGTGTCCGTCCTGAAAATTGTTCGCTGATGCGGCGGCAGGCCCGGACATGCCGGGCGAGGATCAACGCGCCGGAAACCGGGCGATCGAGGCGATGGGGCACCCCCAGGTAGATGTTGCCCTGTTTGCCGTCTCTCGCCTTGAGAAATTCCTTGACGCGCCGCTCCAGACTATCGATCCCGGCAGGGGCCTGGGTCAAAAGGCCGCTCGGCTTGTTCACGACCAGACAGGGCCCCTGCTCGTATAAGAGATCGATGCCCACAACATTGCCAGACAATCACTCGCTCCCGATCGCGCTCGCAGACAAACAACTCACAACCCTGTAGCGTCGCCACCGCCCGAACAGGCTCAGGCAAACAATGTTGTGACCGCGTCGCTCTTGACCAGTTCGCGAGGCTGGTTGAGATGGTTGTAAACGATCGACCGTGGATTGATACCGAAGGCATGATAGATCGTGGCCAGCAGTTCGCCCGGATGGACCGGATCTTCCAGTGGCGACGATCCCGTGCTGTCGCTCTTCCCATGGACATTGCCACGTTTGATACCCGCACCGGCGATGACTCCCGTATAGCAATAGGGCCAGTGATCGCGACCATCGGCACTGTTATTGTTGCCCGAAGTACTCACCCCCTTCTGTGGACTGCGACCAAACTCACCCACCGCGACCACAAGCGTCTCGTCCAGCAGCCCTCTTTCGTCCAGATCCGAGATTAGGGCAGCAAGGCCACTGTCGAGCATCGGTGCCGACTGGTCTTTCATCCGCTTGGAGAGTCCCACGTGATGGTCCCAGGAGTGATTGTCCGAATTCGCCACCTTGGGCCAGACCACTTCCACCACCCGGGTACCCGCCTCAATCAACCGGCGGGCGAGCAAGCAGCTCTGCCCAAAGGTATTGCGGCCATAACGGTCCCGCATATCGACCGACTCCCGCTCCAGCGCAAACGCATCCCGCGCGCGACCCGAAACGATGAGATTGAGTGCCTGGTCGTAATAACCATTGAGTTTGTAATTCGCCACCGCTTTATCGATCTTGGGCATTCCCGAACTGATCACCTCCCGCAACCGCGCCCGTCGCTGCAAGCGATCTGCGAAGACCTCGGGATGCAGTTTGAGATCGTCGATCTTGATACGATCCATTTTGGTCATATCCATGTCGTCACCCGTGGGATAGAGCGTGTAGGGATCGTAGGCCTTGCCGAGAAAACCTGCCGTCCCTCCCTTGCCCACCACATTGCTCTCCTGCAGCGGTCGCGGCAGCATCACGAAGGGGAGCATCGGTTGCTCGGTCGGTCGCAGTCGAATCAACTGGGCACCGAAGTTGGGAAAATCTTTAGGACTCGGCGGCTCGAGTTGCCCCGAGGGACTCACCTTGTCGGTGGTGTAGCCGGTCATCATCTGATAGATAGCAGCGGTGTGATTGAAAAGCCCTTTGGGCGTGTAGCTCATCGCACGAATCATCGTGAACTTGTCGTTCACCTTGGCAAGCTTCGGTAAATTCTCCGTAAATTGAACGCCGGGAATTTGCGTCGAAATCGGTTTGAAGACACTCCGCACGTTGTCCGGCACGTTCTCCTTGGGATCCCAAAGATCGAGATGACTCGGCCCACCCTGCAAGTAGCAGAGGATGATGCTTTTGGCCTTGCCCCAACCTGGGCCTCCCCCGGCCCCGGACGTATTGGCCGAGGCCTGCAACTCGAAGAGGGAACCGAGCCCCAGGCCCAGCATCCCGGCACCCCCAACACGCATCAGATCACGCCGGCTCACACCAAGCTGACGATCGCACAAATCTTTACCTACTTGGCCGGGAATCACGAGCATCGGTCTTCTCCTCGTTATTTGAAATGAGACCCGGAAATCAATGCCGGGAAACCAATCTCCAAATGTATCAATGATTAAACAGGAAAGCGGGATTATTAATCAAGGCCCAGGCAATGTCCTGAGCCACCGTCAAACGCTGATTTTCCAGCTGCCGCGTACTTAATTTAATCGCCCGCTTCAAATCGAGCAGTTGCGGATCCTCCGGAAGAGGTTGTCCGAGCACCAGCACCCGATAGCGGAGCTGCTTGAGTTCTTTATCGACCTGCCGCGGCACTTTCACCTGATTTAATGCGGTAACTAATTCTTTTCGTTTTTTTGAGTCTTTTTTGTGGAAATCCTTGAGCTGCTCGGTCTGCTTTTCCGTCCGCTGATCGACCGGCGTCTCGACCACTGCGACAAGCTCGGGAGGAATCCCGTAGAGCACCTCCTCCTGATCGGTCACCGAAAATCGAAACCTACCCAGCGTATGCTTGCCGGTGAGATACTGCTGGTCCATGAGGAAACGCAGCGTGGCACCCCCCTTAAAATCGATGGTATCTTTTTCTTCAAAGGCAAACGAAGCGAGTCGGGTTTCACCCAGGATGGGATCTGAAGCCCAGCCATCATAATCGTCCCGGACTTTGCCATCGATCGCGCGCCTGACCGGATAGCTTTTGTTACTGTAATCGGCTTTCGCCCCTTCTTTGTTGAAGGCCACCTTGCGGGGCAACTCATGCCGGTAAAGCCGAACTTCCTTGATCGCAACGGTCGCACCTGCCGGATCGAAGCGCAGCCCAGCCAGGTCATCGTACGAGATAAAATCAAAACGGTATGTTTTCCAATCATCATCCTTGCCGAGTGGGGTCGGATCGGAAACGCGACGGCCGCTGTAGAGCGCATCGCCGTCAGAATTCCAAAACACCCGTGCGGAAGCCTCCGCATCTGATTTTGCCACCACTTCGACTGCATACGACCCCGGGATCCCTTGCGCCACCGCCGCCACGGCCGGATTGATTGCAGGAACAGTATCGGTCGCAAAGTAGAAGGCGCTCGGGCCTTCTCCATTGACAATTTTCACCAGCAGTTCATTGTCCCCAGCTTCGAGCATCACGGGAACCTGTTCCTGATCGGACGCTGCACCGCGATCGATATCTTTTGAAAATACTTCTTTGCCATTCAGCCAGACCTTGATTCCGTCATCACTGCCGAACCGCAAAACCATTTTCCGCGGCGCCGAGACATTGATATTGCGTGCGAAGTAGGTCGCGGAGTTATTTCCGGGTGCATAGGTATGTACGCGGCCATCGGGGAGATCGAGCCTTTGCTGCCAGCCCACCTCACTGTCGTTGACATCAAATGTCTGCTGCAGATTGACCTTCCTGCCCTCCGGGCCAAGGACTGCCGCAAAAGGTGTCTGGTCAAAAAACGGTCCCAGTGAACTCCAGGGACCGAGCTCTGTTGCTACCGCGACTGCCTTGCCACCGACCGTGAGCTGTCCCTCGGCCACTTGCACCGTCGCACCCTCTTGCGGCGACCAGACGGCGGCAACCTTCGGATCCTCAAAATTCCAACTCTGGAGGAGATCCCAATGTTTTAAATTTGAATTCGGTGCTGCGGTCAGCTCGATTTCACTCAGTACGAAATTACCATTCCCAGCCCGACCGGGGCCCCCGCTGGGCAACCGTTTGTCCGCAATCACCTCCAGTCGCACCCCGGTAAGATTCTCCATGGGCGTTTCGCCAACCACTTCGTAAGCGCCCTTGCCATTCTTGCCGGAGACAAAGATCGATTGGTCGTCCTCCAGCGTCAGCGTCGCACCGCTGGAAGCTTTGAATTGGATCGGCACAAGCACCTGCCAGCTTTTGCTCGCTGTTCCCAGGGCTTTTTCCCACTGTTTCAGTTTTTCCTCGTCTTGATCGAAGTCCGCGACGGCCTGTTCTGCGGATTGCAGATTCTTTTGATAGAGGTTTGCAAGTGCCTCATCCTGCTCGGCTAACTTCTGCAGCCGCGGCGAGGCGAGTTCCGCCTCGGCCTGCTTCCGCTTGACGTCGCGCGCACTTTGGAGCTTTTCCTGCCGCGCCACCGCTTCGGCATTCAACGGCTCCAGGCGGTCGAGCAGATGCGTATGACCCTGCGGCAAGTCCTCCAGCATCTGAAGGCAGGAAACAATTTCGGCTTCGGTTGCGGGTCGCCCCAGGATACGAAGAAAAATCTCGCTGATGAGCCGAGGATTATCCGGCTCCTCGGCAACCAAGCGCGCCAATTCATTTTCCGGATCGGAGATCGCGTTGCCTACGGTAGGTCCACCCACGAAGGAAATCACTCCGCCGAGTTGCATGTCGCTCGATCGCTCGCACTCGCAGGCACTCTCGCGCGGTGGCCTTCCCATAGTCGAAAGAAACCCGTCCGCCAGTTTGATCGAGGCATCCGGAATTGCTGCCGCCCGCGTTCCCGGGGGCAATCCGGGAATCTTGCTGATCGAACCTGTCACAAGATGCAGGGAATCATAAAGCACTTCCGCAGGCAAACGCCTAGCAAGCGAGTGGGAATAATTGATCTGATCGTCCTCGTTCCAACGATTGGTTGCCACGGACAACTGGTAGGTACGCGAGGTACACATTAAGCGCATCACATGACGGACATCAAAATCGCTGCGGATAAATTCAGCGGTCAGATAATCAAGCAATTCCGGATTGCTCGCTGGATTGCCGGCACGAATATCGTCAATCGGCTCGATAATCCCCACGCCAAACAGGTAACCCCAAAGGCGATTTACATAACTGCGGGCAAAATATATGTTGTCGGGCGATGTCAACCAGGACGCCAACTGGGCTCGACGACTGGCACCCTGGGGAACTTCATAATCGCACGGGAAGGGGAATTTAGGGGGTGTCACTTCCTTCGTGCGATCGTGTACCACTTCGCCTTCCGCCTTATCGGAGATAATCTCGTAGAGGGGCTTTGCATCTTCCACGGCGGTACCGCCGATCGTCTCCTTGCCGATCGAGGGATCGGGCTTTAGATCGAGTCGGGCAAAATAGGCTGCCGTCTGATAATACTGATTCTGTGTCCAACGCTCGAACGGATGGTCGTGGCACTTGTTGCAGTTGAATCGCACCGCCATAAACAGATGCGTTGTGTTCTCCATCACTTCAGCCGGTTCCCGCAACACCTTGTAGTAGGAGGCTGCCGGATTATCCCGATTGGAACCATTGGCCGTAATGATCTTCCGGGCAAATTCGTCGTACGGGGTATTGGCAAGGACTTCTTTACGAATCCAGTCGCGGAACGCAGTCGCCCCTTCACGGCCAAGAAACTTTCCGTTGACCTGCAGCAGGTCGGCCCATTTATTGGCCCAAAACTCCACATAGGGCTCCGAACCGATAA
>Ga0315338_1004498_pt1 | contig 10949 bp, 9 predicted proteins | sample ASW8metaG_FD_204518 | JGI IMG/M metagenome (GOLD analysis project Ga0315338, IMG submission 204518) | Ammonia-oxidizing marine archaeal communities from Monterey Bay, California, United States - ASW #8 | ecosystem: Environmental > Aquatic > Marine > Coastal | place: USA: California | collected...
TTGTAATAGCTTTAATGTCATTTCTTGAAGCAGATTTTGAAAAACTACAAAGAATTAGAATAGAAGATGTTGATCTTCGGAATAACAAACTTATCTATTGGGATTATAATACTTCAGAAACACTTGCAGCTGAGATGGACACTGAAAGTGTTTACTATAAGCAATTAGCAAATACAGTTCAAGGAGAATCTCTCACGCACTTCTTAACAAAAAGATTTCAAAGAGTTGGACCAACATCGGCTGTAGAATTTTGTAAATTTGCCAAATTCAAGCCTGAAACAAGAGTCGGTAATATGTCAGATCAGGATTTAGTAAAACTTAGTGATGCATTACAAACTTACGAGGGATTTAGGTCTCCTGATCCTACGTGTTTGGCACCTTTGGGTGAAACTCCATTAGCAAAAGGAATTGAAAGAAGATTTGCACCAGATTTTATGGCAGTAGTACAACGAACTGCATCTGCATATTCGGGATTTCCATTTGTCATAGAGATGGGTATTGCATATGGTGGAAACATTGAATCGCGTGGAACAAAGGTATATCGATTTGCAAATCGCATTCCTTTATTATATGATGAAGGCAGTGATGTAGTGTTAAAAGTTGTAAATGATACTGATTGGAATAGATATAAAGTGAAAAATGATTCAGCACCACTGATTATTGTGTCACATATTTGTTCCACAAGAGTCCCATACAAAACTGTAGGAAAAGAAAATGTAGCTGATAGACCAGAAATAGAAAAGGAATTACGTCTTGCATTACAATTTCTATCAAGAAAACTTTCTGGATACATGTCAAAAAAAGGTCAAGCTGAAATGGCAAAAAAACGTGCAAATCTTTATTCTAAGTACCTGCCACTTATTGCAGAATTTTGTACAGAATTAGCAGAAAAGAAGAAGGAGCCAAATTATAAACAAATGTTAGAAAAGGAGATTCCAATTGAAGAAAAAACAAACTAAAACATCATCAAGAGATAAAACCAAGGATTTAGTTGAAATTCTAAAAAAACACGGTGCACAGGTTTATGAAGATCTTGATAACGGTCAGTTTCCAAAAATCTCAATCCCAAACAGATCAATTAGTAATATCATTTATGACAAAAAACTCAGACAGTACGTGCTTGGCACTAACACTGCATTAAGAAGTGCAAAAAATGCATCACAACTACGCTCATTTACTCAATTAATTTGGCTTGCATTCTTTGCAAATAAATTAACACATGAAAAAAAGTCGTCAACTCTCAGAGACGTATATTATTCATCACAAGCCTTTGCAATTGATTTCGAGGATCAATCAGAATCAGATAACATAATTGTTGACTTGGAGGCAGTCTTAACAAAACCTAGAGAAGATTTCTATGTCTTTCCTGAAGAACGCAGTAGTATTTTTGGTGATTTAACAATAGAGTATACAATTCCTGGATATGAAGGAAAAACACAGAATCTTTCTAGTCACCCAGATGGATATGCAATTGGTCCAAGTATGACATCTGCCCAGTTAGTTGACACTAGTGCTGAATTAGTAATTGCAATAGAGAAAGGTGGTCTGTTTACTAGGTTTGTAGAAGAGCAGGTTGATAAAAAATTCAAATCTATAATTATCAATACAGGTGGTCAGGCTCCTCGTTCAACTAGAACTTTGTTAAAACGATTGCATGATGAACTGAGATTACCTGTTGTAATTTTAACAGATGGGGATGTTTATGGTGAACACATTGCAATGGTAATTAAATCAGGTTCTGCAAATGCAGCTCATTTAAGAGAATTAACTGTACCGGATGCTAAATGGATGGGTGTTTGGGCCACAGATATTGAAAAATTTAAACTTCCTACAATACCAATGACAGAATCTGACATCAAACGATGCTTTGATTTACAAAAAGATCCTAGATATCAAGAAGGTATATGGAAAAAGGAATTGGAAGTATTTTTGAAAATTAAAAGAAAGGCTGAACTAGAGGCATTTTCAAAGTATGGCCTAACAAACATTACAGACAAATATCTTCCAGAAAAATTAGAAATGGCAAAGAGTCTATGATGTTGTTATTCTAAGAGTTAGAACACCATTTCTATATTTGAAATCACCAATCTCCATCGTACTTGAACCTTCCATAGGTACTTCTTTTGAAAAGCCTTGTGATCCTCTAACATACAGAATTCCATCAATTAATCTAACCATAATTTTATCTTCAGGGCCTGGAACTTCAGCAACAAACACAGTTTCTTGATCCCCTTTGATAAGATCATAGACCCAGTTTTTTGATTCTTGTTCTCTAGCAGTAAATTTTGGCTTTCCAGTAAGTACCATTTTTTTAATAACGACAGTCCAATAGACTATTGTTATGAGAGCAGCGCCAATGAGAATAAAACCTACAAATCCATTATCTGATCGCATTGATACTGTATAAACAAGACCAAAAAATATTAGTAAAATTATTGGGATTATATAATTAAGTAATTTATCAGTCGGTCTAGTTGCATTTTTGTATTTGCTCAATACTCAGAAATTTGTTTTACCAAATATAAAGCATCTTTGAAAGTAGAATCATCGTGTGTTATTATAGGAAAGGTTATCTAGAATTAGTATACATCTAGTTATGGTAAGTTATACCGCACAAGTAGCCAAAAGTCATAAAAAATTCAATAATGACTTAGGTAAAGCGAAAACAAGGCAAGCATGCTTGAAAGCCTATTACAGGCATAAGAAAGAACACGAATCACTTCTAAAACGACATCTAAAAGAAGAATTGACTCAAGTAAACAAAAAGAAAGCAAAAATTCCTTACAGGTAGATTTGTTATTAATTAACCCTAATTGATTTTTTATTTATCCCTGAAATTATAAGTAACTAGTCAATAAAAAATTTGTTGAAAAAAATCTCATTCAATAATATTTACAATTATGATTGTATAGACGGGATGAAATCTATTTCAAAAAATAAGATTGATCTAGTCATCACTGATCCTCCATTTGCCATTAATTTTAAAGCCAAAAAAGCAAATTACAATAGAATAGAATCGCGTGTTCTTGAAGGATATAATGAGATTTTGCCAGAAGATTATTTTGATTTCACATTAAATTGGATGGCTGAAATTTATAGAATTCTAAAAGATTCAGGCAGTATGTATGTGTTTTCAGGATGGAACAATCTTAAAGATATTCTTACTGCACTTGATAGTATAGGATTTCATGTTATCAATCACATTATTTGGAAATATCAGTTTGGTGTTGTAACAAAAAATAAATTTGTCACATCACATTATCACTGTTTATACGTCTGTAAAAATGAGAAAAAAAGAAAATTTTATCCATTCAGACGCTTTGCAAAAAATGCAAAATCAGATGATGGGCACAGTTTACACTATAAGGATAAAGAAGATGTCTGGGAGATCAAACGTGAGTATTGGACAGGAGAGAAAAAAACCCCAACAAAATTACCTGCAGAAATAATTGAAAAAATGTTGCAATACTCTAGTAAAAAAAATGACGTTGTGTTTGATCCTTTTTTAGGTTCAGGTCAGGTTGCAATAGTGAGTAAAATCAATGGAAGACAGTTTTGTGGATTTGAAGTTGTAAAAGAGTACTACCAGTTTGCAAGAAAACGTCTGATTAAAAACAAGTATTTACTAAACGCTAAGGATTAGCTTTTTCTGGTTTTAGAAGATATACATTTTCTAAAAGCCAGTTGCAAAATTCAGTCACAGGTTCTGTGAACTCAAACCAAACATGAAGAGAATGTGGTAAAATATCAATCCTATCTTCTTTTCTTCCAGCCTCATTCGCTGGAGCCAGAAATACCTTGACACCCTCCTTGCCCTCATACATGTATGCATCTGCCACCTCAACATCACCAAAAAGATCCTTTGCTTTTTCTTTGATTTTCTGTCTCTTTATGGGAAATCTTTGTTTTTCCATATCTACAATAAAACTCAAATCCTGTTTCCCATACATATCAAAATCATCAATTTTTCCCTCATGTGGGAAGTTTACCAGTAACTCAATATTGTATTTCTTACCAACCTCTTTTCCTATTTCACCAATTCTTTTGTATGCAATTGCAGGATTTTTCTTTAGTAACATTCGAATCTGCGGAAAGTGACGCTTAAGTTCTCTTTGTAGATCCTCTGTTATTATAGTGAATATCATTCTAAATAATGTAGATGAATACCTTATTTAGATTAGTTTTTTAGCACAAAAATTTGTTAATGCCATATGGCTATGCCGATGGATTACGACGGACTTAGGGGTGAGGATGAATCTGAGAGAACCGATAATGTCACTGATTATAAGCGGACATGTATTGATTTTATTGAAGATATATCTGGTAGTTATCTGGAATGGGTTGACTACTACAAGCTACCAAAAGATGAGGACACTAAAAGACGAAATGAGATTGCCAGTATCATCGAAAGAACAAACACATGGCTTGCCAAAATTCCACAGTCCATCAAGGCAGTAGATGTTGTGATGAATGACGGCATACAAAAGATGGCAGAGGCAACAGCCGGAAAACCGTTCCAGATTGGAGTTTTTGTAAACCAAAAATCAGATTATACCCTGGCAAAACCTGGAATCATTAATGTCAACGTAAAGGCTTCAGGGAGAGAAGGAATAAAGACAAAATTGGGATTTCATCACCAGAGTGAACGATTTAGAATAGAAACAACCGGAAAGGCATTCTTTGACGAAACAAACATACCAGAAGATGAGTTTGATCTAATGGATATTAATCTGAAATTAAATGCACAAGAATGCAGACAACGTGACGTTATATCATTTACCATCATAGTCAGTGAGATGAAAGATGGTATTGAATTTGATCGTAGAGGTCTTTCAACAGTAATACATATTGTTTAATTACTCAGTAGATATGCTAACTTCTAAAACAATTCTGGATTCTTCTTGTCGTACTTTGTCTGTATATTTTAGCGATGAAATTTTTCTTGCAAGGTCATCATCATCAACTAGTTTAGCACTACCTGAAAATTTTTCCCCATTAAATTCAACTTTGACTAGAGGGTTAGCAATTGCATTTTTGAGCCAATCACTATTTGAATTCCTTCTTGAAAAATAAATCATATTGTTGTAAGTTACTGCCTTAGCCCATACTGAATGTTCCTTTCCAGTTTTTCGTCCCATAGTTGTTAGAAGCGCTTTGAATGTAAGATTATTTGTGATAGACAAAATTTCACCCGAATGCCAAAATTGCACCGAACATAGCAATAAGTGTGGAACCACCAACTCCAATAATATACATAATTGTATTTCCCCGCATGAAATTTCTTAGATTCTTACAATATTTATAATATAATTCGCAATGGTGTTATAATCTAAATTCTGCCATTAATTATGCATGCAATTAAAGTAGACTCGCTTTCAAAACGATTTCAAAAATTCAAGGCATTAGACAATATTTCATTTCAAATAGAACAAGGTGAGATCTTTGGATTTTTGGGACCAAATGGAGCAGGAAAAAGCACAACAATGATGATACTTACTACACTGCTAAAGCCTACTTCTGGAAATGCATCGGTTCAAGGATTTGATGTCGTTACACAAGCAAAAAAAGTTAGAGAGAATATAGGATTTGTTCAACAAGAGATTGGTGTCGATGAGTATCTTACTGGTAGGGAAAACCTGATTTTTCAATCTAGAATCAGTCAGATGCCAAAGGAACAAGTACAGTCTAGAATTGACGAAGTGATATCTTTAGTTGAGCTTGAAGAGAAGCAGAATGAAGCTGCGATTACCTATTCTGGCGGTATGAGAAAAAGACTTGATATTGCATGTGGTCTTTTACATAGACCAAAGGTGCTTTTTCTAGACGAGCCTACAGTAGGCCTCGATATACAAACAAGAAGAAAGATCTGGGAATACATTAGAAAAATACACAAAGAATTCGATATGACACTTTTCGTTTCTACTCACTATATGGAAGAGGCTGACAATCTTTGTGATCGTGTAGGGATAATTGATTATGGAAAAATTCAGGTTATTGATACGCCTGAAATCATGAAAAATGCAATGGGAAGTGACATGATTTCATTTTCATTGATTGATGGAATTGCAAAGCAAGATGAATTAATTAATAGAATTAAGCAAATAGAATTTGTAAATCAAGTAACTAGAAAACAGGGCGAAATTACAATAAAGTCATCTCAGTGTTCAGAAGTAATACCTAAAATTTTTCAGACGACATCTGAAATGAATATAGAAATTGATTCATTATCATTAAACAAACCAACATTAGATGATGTTTTCATATCATATACGGGACACAACTTACGAGATGACACCACTCAAAAAGTAAACAAGCGAAAAGAATTCAATTTAAACAGGAGGAGAGGACTTTGATCACATCTGACACATATGCAATTTTCTGGCGTGAGATGAAACGCTACAGAAAGTCAAAGAGTGGAGTTATTATCAGATTGATTCAACCTGCAATATGGATAATTGTGATGGGAAACATCTTTGCAGGGACACAACCACTTATCCAGTCAGTAGGTTTTGATGGTGAATATATTGAATTTATGGCACCTGGCGTTATCATACTAACTGCAATTTTTACAAGCATCTTTGGTGGAGTTAATACACTTTGGGATAGACGATATGGATTTATGAACAAGGCATTAACATCACCAATTTCAAGATCATCAATTGCACTTGGTAAAATGCTTGCAATATCTTTAATCGCAGCATTTCAGGCAAGTTTGATTTTGGGTATTGCACTTGCGATAGGAGTTACCATGCCAAATTTATGGATGATAGGACCTATCATGGCAATTGTAATTTTATTTTCAATTGGATTTTCTGGGATCTCAGTTATGGTTGCAGCCGCAGCAAAATCTCAAGAAACGTTTTGGGGAATAATTAACTTCCTTGGAATGCCATTATTTTTACTAAGTCCAGCACTTTTTCCATTGGCACTTATGCCAGATTGGCTTGCATCTATTGCAATATTTAATCCTGTCAGCTATACTGTAATACTAGTACGAGAAATGATGTCTGGATATGTTGAAGGATGGTCAGCATTACTAAGTGTCACAATCTTGATAGGTTTTAGCATCATAATGATTGGTCTTGCAAGCTATGTCTTTACTCGTGATGTCAATAAGCCATTCTGAGCCTGCAAATCCATAGTTTTTTTATTCAAGTTTTTGAAATATGTCATTTTTGACTAAAATCATAAAAAAACCTTACATGTGGGATCTTGAGTGTTTTCTAAAAGAATTTTATGATGATGTACAAGGTAGTATCCCTAGTTTTACTATTTTCAGTATTACTTGTCGGAGTATCATTCACTCAAAATTCTTATGCTGCAATTCATCCTTTTGAATTAGAATGGGGTAGTTCTGGAATTGCAAAACCCGGAATGTTTTTGCATCCACAGCACTTAGCAGTTGACTCGGAAAATAATATCTATGTAACTGATCTTGGAAATTCAAGAGTTCAGAAATTTGATGATCAAGGAAATTATATTAGATCATGGGGTTCACAGGGTTCCGAACCTGGTAAATTTGCACATCCATCTGGGATTGCAGTTACAAATGAATATGTCTTTGTAGTAGATAATAGATTAAACACTATTCAAAAATTTGATTCCTTTGGAAATTTTGTCATGCAGTGGGGAAGTTACGGAGTTGGTAATGGTGAATTTAGATTACCAAGCGGAATTGCAATTAGTGATGATAAATTTGTTTATGTTATAGATACTGGTAACAGTCGTGTACAGAAATTTACATTTGATGGAGAATATGTTTCACACTTTGGACAAAACGGTAAGAGACCTGGGAATTTTCTTACACCAATAGATATTGCAATAGATGCATCAGGGAAATTATTTGTAACTGATCCTGCTAATAATAGAATTAACATCTATAATGCAGATGGTCAGTTTCTAAGTACTATTAATTCCAGTGTAGGTGGAATGGAAATTGCACCATATGGAATAATTTTCGATAAAGATAATAACTTCTATGTCAGTGATCATAGAAATAATAGAATTATCCAGTATAATGAAGCTGGATTCACATTATCAATATTTGGTGCGGCTGGAAATGAACAAGGCCAATTTCAGGTACCACAAGATGTAGCAGTTGATGATAATGGATTTCTTTATGTAACTGACACGTTAAGTCATAGAATTCAAAAATTTTCCACACCAGTTGTATCTGAAAAATTAATTATAGAAAAAGAAGAGACTACTATCGAACCTCAGATTGTTCAAGAAGAATCTCTATCTGAACTGGAAAATGAATTATCCATAGTAAATCCAATTCCAAATGATTTTACGAAACCTGTCATTTCTGTTCCTGAAGACATAATTATTGAGGCTAGTGGAGGATTAACATCTGTTGATATTGGTCAGGCAACAGCAGATGATGAAAGTGGAATAAAGTCTTTATCAAATAATGCAGCTGATGTATTTCCACTTGGTACATCTACAATAATCTGGACAGCCATAGATGGCTCAGGAAATATTGCTATAGCATCACAAAATATCATAGTTGAGGATACTACATCGCCCAAGATTGAGCAATTAGATGAAATCAGACTTGAAGCTATGTCAGACACACAAAATCTCGTGCAACTTAAAACCCCATCCACCTTTGATATAGTTGGTGTACTTTCTATAGAGAATGATGCACCTGAAGTATTTTCTGTAGGCGAGACATTTGTTACGTGGGTTGCAGCAGACGTAATGGGAAACACATCTACAATGCAGCAAAAAATAATCTTGATTGATTCTACTCCTCCTAGAGTTGACATTCCTGAAGATATAGTTATTGAAGCAGATAGCATAAATGGGAATTCTGTGACATTGATTGAACCAGATGTATTTGATCATGTAAAAATAGAATCTCTTTCTAATGATGCACCACAAAACTTTCCCTTAGGTGAAACAACTGTGACCTGGATGGTTTCCGATTCATCTGGAAATGTTGCGACATCATCGCACAAAGTTATAGTAGTTGATACCACACCACCTTATTTTCTTCTTAACCCTGTTACTCTAGAAGCAACAACGCCCAGTGGAACAGATACAGTCTTAGAAACACCAGAAATTAATGATATCCAAGAGGTAACTATCACAAATGATGCACCAGATGTGCTACCACTTGGAGAAACAATTGTTACATGGATTGCAACAGATCAATCTGGTAATCAATTAACTCAAACGCAAAGTGTGAGTGTAATTGATACGATAAAACCAATCTTATTAGTCCCGAGCGATATTGAAATTGAGGCTATAGGAATTGATACTAAAATTGATGAGTTAGGTGAATTACTCGTAGAAGATATTTCAGAAATAGATTCTGTATCTAACAACGCACCAGAATTCTTCCCTCTAGGTGAAACAATCGTAACTTGGACAGCAACTGATACTTCAGGAAATTCGGTGTCTGACACACAATTGGTTACTGTTGTAGACACTACAGCACCTCAAATAATTGCACCATCTGATATTAATTTAGAGGCGGTTGACTCGCTTGAGAATTATATTGAATTATCTGATGAAACAGTTTTTGACATTGTTGAGATTGAATCAATCACTAACAACGCACCAGAATTCTTCCCTCTAGGTGAAACAATCGTAACTTGGACAGCAACTGACACATCAGGAAATTCGGTATCTGACACACAGTTGGTTACTGTTGTAGATACAATCCAACCTGCAATTACAGGCCCTGATGATCTTATCTTAGAAATTAATAACGTATCAGGAATGATGGTTGATCTTGGCCAAGCATCTGCATTGGATCATGTTGATAAAAATCCTGAAATCACTAACGACGCACCAGAATTATTTCAGCTAGGTCAAACAATCGTAACTTGGACAGCAACTGACACATCAGGAAATTCCTCGTTATTCTTCCAAACTGTAAGTGTTATTGACACATCAGCGCCAGAACTTATTTCTCCAGAAAATATTATTCAAGAGGCTGAAAACCCATTATCCAATTTTGTTATTATTGGAACTCCCGAAACTTCTGATATTGTTGATATCTTATCTACTCAAAATGATGCACCAGAATTCTTCCCTCTAGGTGAAACAATCGTAACTTGGACAGCAACTGATACTTCAGGAAATTCGGTGTCTGACACACAATTGGTTACTGTTGTAGACACTACAGCACCAAGTATTACAGTACCTGATTCAATAATAAGTGAGGCAGAATCAGTATTAGAAAATACTATAACTTTACAAAATTCTATTGCAGAAGATAAAATTGGTATATCATCAATCACTAACAACGCACCAGAATTCTTCCCTCTAGGTGAAACAATCGTAACTTGGACAGCAACTGATACTTCAGGAAATTCGGTGTCTGACACACAATTGGTTACTGTTGTAGACACTACAGCACCAAGTATTGATGTCCTAGAGAATATTGTTGTTGAAGCAACAGGATTACAAGATAACATAGTTGAATTAGATATGATTAGTGTAAATGACAATGTTGGTATATCTTCAATTACTAACGATGCACCTGAAACATTCGAATTTGGCGTTACAATTGTCACTTGGATAGCTTCAGATGATGCTGGTAATACGGCATCCACTCAACAACAAATTTCATTAATTGATACTACATCTCCTTCAATTACATTACCTACCGATGTTAAAACTGAGGCAGTTTCAAATAATTCTAATAATATTGAGATAGGAATTGCCATAGCATCTGATACCATTCAATTAGGAGAAATCACTAACAACGCACCAGAATTCTTCCCTCTAGGTGAAACAATCGTAACTTGGACAGCAACTGATACTTCAGGAAATTCGGTGTCTGACACACAATTGGTTACTGTTGTAGATACTACAGCACCAAGTATTGATGTCCTAGAGAATATTGTTGTTGAAGCAACAGGATTACAAGATAACATAGTTGAACTGGTTAAGCCAATTGCAGATGATGCTATTAGTGATATTACAATTACTAA
>Ga0315338_1004499_pt1 | contig 10948 bp, 6 predicted proteins | sample ASW8metaG_FD_204518 | JGI IMG/M metagenome (GOLD analysis project Ga0315338, IMG submission 204518) | Ammonia-oxidizing marine archaeal communities from Monterey Bay, California, United States - ASW #8 | ecosystem: Environmental > Aquatic > Marine > Coastal | place: USA: California | collected...
ATGTTTTATGGTGATCAGACGCTAAAAGCCCTAATGGATCACGCAAGATCGTTTAGAGAATACATGGATACTTTTGATTACATCTATATATCAGATGAACAAGGACAAAATGAAGCAACCGAAGAAGACCAGAGCGAAGAAGAAGCCTAACTATTACTTCACCAAAGATCACGAAAATGCAATAATAGAATATTGTAATACTGAGTGTTCGAGAAGAAAAACTGAAATCTATGTGAAAATGCTACAACCCGCTTTTAGCGAGATGGTTGATAAGATCGTTTTCACATATAAGTTTACAACATTACCAAACATAGATTCATTGCGAGATGAATGTAAGATCTGGCTTATGACGATTCTGGATAAGTTTAAACCAGAGAAGGGTCACAAAGCCTTTTCTTATTTCTCGGTTATAACAAAAAACTGGTTCATCCATAAGGTAAAGAAGCAGCAAAGAAAGAACCAGAGAGAAGTTGATTTCGATAACGCGCCAAAAAGGTTTGAAGAGAAATACTTATCTACCGATGAATCCTGGGTGACCGATCAGCTACAAAGAGAGTTCTGGAAGTCCTTTTATGATGACATCAAAAACTGGGATATGAGCGAAATGAGAGAGAATGACGAGCGCGTTTATAAGGCAATAGTCGTTCTATTCGAGAGCAAAGACGATATAGAAATTTTTAATAAGAAAGCTATTTACCTTTACCTACGAGAAATAACAGGTCTCAATACAAAGCAGGTTGTTAATTCTCTAAACAAGTTTCGTATAATGTATAGAGACTTCAAAAAAGACTGGGAAAACGGAGAAATATGAGCGACGAATTTGACGATTTGATGGACGAGGCAATAGAGAACATCCGTAGCGACCGCGAAGTTGCGCGGGAGTTCTTGAATGAGTTGGCTACGCAGATCGCTCAAAATGCAGAGAACAACAGGTCCCTCTCTCCTGTCGCCGCTAAACACATTGAAACTATGCAGAGATCTAATGAGCAGTTAGTGAAGGTTCTCACCCTCAAACAAAAGGAGAGAACGAAGGAGGCTGGATTATCCGAAGAGGATAAAGCCAGTCTCTTTGACATGATCCAGGGAGAAGCATAGTGGCTAGAAACAAGCGCGCATTTAATTTTGCAGATTTTGATTTTGCTGAAAGTGCTTTTGATCTATTCCAAAACTCAATCCGTTCAGGGATGGATTACGATGCCAACATCAGTAACCAGTTTCAAGCCAAAGTTCTGACTCGCCCTACTAAGCTAACGGGCGACCCAAGAAATATTAGTTTCAAAGCAACAGACGGCAAAACCGAGATTTTTGCCTTTATGGTGAGAATACAGGGAAACCAATCTCCCCATCGCTTCTTGCCGGATCCATGTAGCATTGAATATACAGAAACTCCAGAGCAAAGAACCCGCGCATTCAACTCCATTCAACTACATACCAAGGTGTTGATGTCTCCAGATTCAGAGTCCCCCCTCCCAAAAATTGATGATATTATAAATATTACCTTAGAACGCGGTGAGTTCGGCTCATTCAAGACTGATCTGGCAAAACAATATGTCTCTATTGTCTCTGAGGCACAGCCGCCATCAGGACAAACATTTGGAGCATGTCAAGCTTTGGCGCAGAAGTTTAGTGAATCCGATATAAGCTTGGTCTCGGTGGGCTCCTTTTCAATTCCGAAGCAAGCTACCTATGCGCCAAACAACGGGGCACCCATACCAAATGTAGAAAATGGAAGACTTGAGGAAAGCGGAATTATATTATCATCGCCGGATCCCGCGCTCTATGATTCTAGAGCGGGCACCGTAAAACTTATACCCGAGGCAATAGAATCATTTGAACAAGTAATGAGGGATTATATAACAGATCATCCAGGGAAAAAAATCTCTATTTCCTCACACTACAGAACTTATGATACACAGGTGGCGATGAAGGCAAAGAACGGTAAATATGCTGCGACCCCCGGAAAATCAAATCACGGATGGGCTGTGGCTTTTGATGTTGACGGAACACGCGAGATACCGGGCGGCGGCTATCTAGTCTCTGGTGCCCCCGACACCAATAGAAGAAGATTTGATTCTCCTATTTACAAGTGGCTGGACAACGGCGGCAAAGGTCGCCATGGTTGGGTTAATCCCCCAAGCCTGAGAAGAGAATCCGGCGGCGTTATCGAGGCTTGGCATTGGGAAAATCTTACAATTGGAAAAGCACATTTTGTCGATACCCCATCCACACCAGAGTATGCAAACACAGAAATAGAAACAGAACCAGAATCTCCCACATAGGATAACAAATGTCAAGTTCTAAAAAAGTAAAATTATTTGATCCAAAGAGGCTTTCTCCCGAAGAGAGAGAATTTGCCGAAAGTATGCTAAAGTATATACAAGAAGGCTCTGGTAACTCCGAACAGGAGGTAGAATTTCTCAACCCACCAGGGAGCGGTCTTTATGGAACTGGTGGCAGTACGATCGATATCAATTATAACCAGAGCCCAAACGAAAAGATAATATCAAAGGGTGACGCCCACATAACTTTTGGGACTGATAAGCCATCAGGACCAGCATCTGGAAAATCTAGATCTGGAGCCCTAAGATCAGCAAGGATTGATTTGGTTGTTGGCAGAATGGCTGGCGGAGCTAGCCCGGCACCCGGCTCTTATGTCGGCAATAGTTTTCAGGCAGATGCCGCCAGAATTTACATAAGCGAACTTACTGATATAGATAAGAACTTTGGTGTCACCGAGGGCAAGTCCGGTGAGATGAAAGATCGCTCTGGTATCGGAATCAAAGCAGACGGTGTGCGTATTATTGGAAGAGAAGGGGTAAAAATAGTTACAGGTAGAATGGGCGGAACAGGAGAGAAAAACTCCCTCGGCGGGAAAATGTTGCCTGCTCCAACTATTGAACTTCTAGCAGGCAATAATTCAGAACCTCGACGAGTACCCGCATCTATCATATCGGGCGAGCAAGAGACGTATGATCCGGTTCAAGGCGTTGCGATGGGGGATAATACGGTCAGAGCACTTGGGGAATTATCCAATTTGATGACGGATGTGATATCTATTCTTCGTAAAAAATCAAACGCTAGCGTCATCTATAGCGCCGCCATCAACATTGCCCTGCAACTTCCGTCACGATTACAGGGCGCCGCCGCAGCCGCTGCTTTTGCCTCATATAATGTAAATGTATTGAAAACGAATTATAGCTTATGGCAATTTTTCATCGATAAAGCCTTGTGGGATATAAACTATCTTGAACCATTTGGCTATCGCTATATTGAAAGCAGAAATGTGAAGACAACCTAATTAATACCTAAGAGAAAACAAATGGCTGAACCATCCAAGTTTTTAAGATACCAAGACAAAAACGGCGATTTTTTAATTGACGAATGCGAAATAGACCTACCTGGACCAATAGAAAAGGTATGTCTTGATTGTAAACCAAACCCGAAAGCAATTGTTGAAAATTGGCGCTATTCAATTAATAGTCCGTTTTTGAACGAAAGAATCTGTCTGTATCAGGTAGGAATCCAAACACCATATACTAAGACCGGAGACACCGGTTCATCCAGCGAATCTTTGGAAGAAAAGTTTGAAGAGTATAAAGCACAAGCTATTGACCTATTCCTCACGGAATACGATAAGGAATACTCAACAGAAACATTTTTAATTTTAGAAAAAGCAATACAATATGATTTACAAAAAGGCTTTGATCTGGAGGCTCGCAACGGCTCACGCTTGAAGCTACTCTATTCGCTTCCGTTTGAAGATCTTGAGGCAATTGATGATGCAGATGACGAGGACGACGATGAAGAGGATGAAAGAGAACCGATTTCGGTAACCTATCAAGCATCTGAGTTTGTGGCTCTCCTGTTGAGAGTGAGAAAGGGATTAAACCTATACGCTCGATATGTGAAGTATTTTAAGTATATTGACGAAGAGAACCTGATCTTTGCAAAAACAGGCAAATTGTTCGACATTGATAGCTATGGCGATAATGGCTTCAATCGTTCTAAAAAAATGGCACAAGTCTTAATACAACTAGATGGATTCCTAAAGGGAAAGGGATTTAATATCCCCGGCGGCGGTGTGTTTGCCCCATTTAAAGATAGGGTTGTTAAGATAACTCTTGGATTTGATCCCAAATTTAAGCTTAAGAAGTTGAAAGTCTATAGCGTAGGGTGCGCTGAGAAGCCAACAATCTATAAAGGAAGAAAGATCTCTGGATTGAACAGGAGGGAAGTCTTCAAAGATCGGACTGCGATGGGATACCTCGCACAGCTTAAAGAGATGGACACAGCCCTTACTGCGAGAGTGCCCAAAAAGTTTACAGAATTTTTAATAGACTACACCTATCCACCAATATCAATAGTCAACTCAACAGAACTACAAGCGTCTTTGGATGATCAGAGTTGTGTGGCGAAAGCAATATCAGAAAAGGCAAATAGTATAGGTCAGGATGTCCTTGATGATGTGTTGGGTCTAGGCGATGCTATAGCTGGTGCTTTTCACAAACAGATGTGTAAACAATTTGAAGAAGTTAGAGAAGAGCAATTGGCTTTAGGTCAAAATTACCGCCCAGTTGAAGAACTCCAAAAAAGAGCCGAAGATAGAGAAGGAGAAAGAAAGAAAAGAAAAGGCGATAGAGAGACAGAAAGAACACGCAGAGAAGGTCTATCCCCCGAAGAGAGAGAGAGGGAAAGAAAAAAGAATAGAGAGACAAAGAAAGATAAAAGAAAGGATGCTCGGAAAGTTATAGGCGCAGCAGCAGCAGAACAAGCATTTAGGGAGCTTGAAGCAAACCCAAACATCTATGTGCGCCTGTGTGCTGACATGCTAATGAGCAATACTAAGTTTGGGGACGCCCTCGATGTTCGTGGGATTTTTGATTCATCTTTCGGACCCATGAAGCAATGTGGTCTTTTTGACTTCTTCATAGATGCTATTCAATGTCTGTTTGGCGGACTAACTCTCCAAGACGCCCTTTTGATTATGGTCACCAAGGCGCTAAGTGCTATGGGTATGGAAAACTTTGGTGTCCTGTTTGCCGGACTCCCCCCAGAAGAACAAGCCAGATTGGATGAACTAGTAAAGACAAACTTGGCAAAAGCCATCGAGCGAGGCGAAACAAGACAAACGGCTGCCCCAAGAAAAGTCGGAGAAGAAGCAAGTGTAGAAAAAGATTCTGTCGATCGCACCGCAAGCATTAATCCCTTTGCAAATTTTGACTTTGTTCGCCCCTTTGAAAACCCAGAGCTTTTAAAAAAAGAGCGCGCCGCAAGAGTTCCCGGCGCGTATGAGAGCACCACGGTATCAGCAAACCAATATCAAGCAGCATCACAGAATTCTGGGATAAGAAGAAACATTGGCGCCGTTTATCCAGAGAAAACAAGTGTTGGCGGAACAATCACTCAAACTGATTTATCTGGACGACAGACCCCAGGAGCTAACGCGGTTAATGGAGTAGCAACCGACGCCGAGAAGATTTTTTCTGATGTTAAAATTATGGATGCTTACATAAATGCGCTCATTGATTTGTATTCAGAAAGGCTGCTGGACTTGATTGATAGATTGAATGAATTCCCCGGCGCAGAATTGATAAGCAAGGCTCTTGCGACACTTGATTGTCCCAGACCTCCTCTCTTTACACCAAGCATAATGGACTTCATTAAAGATATTGATTTACCATTTTGTAGAAACATAAATGATATTGCTCTTCCAAGGCTTTTCCTCCCAGAATTAAATCTTGGTGATATTATAACGGCACTGATTCAGGCGATCAAACAAGCAATAAAAGATCAGTTGATCAAGATACTTTTTAAACTAATAATCAAAGTATGTGAAATATTGGGAGAAGCAATATGTAAGGCACTTGAGACGACCGGAGATATTATAGGAAATCTCCCCGGCTTGGTGTCTGGTAACACTACGTTTAAGGAGATAATTCGAGAATCAATTTGTGGTCCTAACGCATCTGACGAACAAGTAGATGGCGCTATTCAGGATCTGTTCTCTACATTGGGTGGCGCAGGGTCATCACTGGCTAATAAAGACAAAGTCTTAGAGTTGAATGAAGCTATTGCCTCTTCCTCAACGAGACAAGAGATCATTGATGCCTCTTTGGGCGAAGCATCTCCCGAATTCTTGACCATAGTTGACACAATAATAGAATTTGAGTTTCCTGAATTGAGAGAAGCTTTCTCTAATAGGAGCGACATCGCCGCCTTTTACAAAAACTTTGGCAACCTTCTCCCAGAAGACTTCAAAGCAAGCCTCCGCGATACCATTAGCTCATCACCAGAGACAGCAGCGCTCCCCGCAAATCCGACATTGTGTGCTACGCCAGAGCAGTTAGAAGAGTTCTGTGCCGTCCGTTCTGAAATATTAGCAGGCAGAGCATCGCCAGAGCAAATAGCACAACTTTGTGAAAACACTCTCCCAGCAGATAACTTTGATACAATAGCGGGCGTCCTACAGGATGGTCTTACAGCGACCATTATGGACAACCTGCCTCCACTTAAATCTGATCCTGGGTGTGACAATGGGTTGTTCCCGAGAGAGCCAGAAGAATTGGTAGCAGTGGCTTCTAAGGGGCTATCTGATGGTCTTGAGAACCTAAAGATAGCATACTCTTATGATATGCTCGGTAATGGACCATTCAAGAAAAACTGGGGCTTTGTAAATATGGTCCTTTCTGATACTATGGGCAGACCCTACACAGCACACAGAAGAAAGAACAATTTTGATCCAGGCGCCCAGCAATATGTTGATTTCTATTCTGACCCCGCTACCACCGACGACAAGGACAACAGCGACGGGGTCAACTTCGCGCGCCCTGGCGCCCAGAGAGGCGCACTGCCCAAATATATTGCGGAGTGGCAGGCAGTCTACTATTCTCAAGATAAAGCCAACTTCATTACGCTTAATGTTAATAATGATTTTAAATCAAAAAAGAGCAAATACATACCATTTAAAGATATTAGTTCCGGCAATACTACCGGAATAGACAGAAAAAACTTAACTCGATTGCCTGATTTTGGATACAACTACGTTGTTAAGCCGATAGAAAGCCGTGATGAAGATGGGATCACTATCGTTGCTAAGTCTAGAAAAAAGACTGCTGATCTATTGCTGAAATGGAGAGATAACAACGATGGTAGCGCCAAGGGTTCACTGCCCCCAGTGACCACTGCTGCGGTCCCAACACCAACAGGCGAACTGGGAGCGGACGGCACGTATCAGATTGGATACAATTTTAAGCTCTTCTTTGCCGATTACGAAGGAAAGAAGAATAGAAAAGATGACAATGTTAGATTTGAAATTGTCGAATTGTTTGATACAGGAACTTTTGCCGCTAATGCTGCTTATAAGCAGATAGCCTCTGCCTTCGCTGGTGCTAGTGACGAATTACCAGATAATGAAGAAACGGTGGATTCAATGATAACAAAATCAAAAGTATATGAGTTTATCTCTTTTGATGAGGGATTAGATGGTATCGTTGATGAAACGGGAGTCGTGTCTACAGACTATCCACGTTTTGCCGAGGCTCTTGAGAGAGAGGAGGCGACCAACTCGCCTATGTTGGTGCTGATGGCTGAGATATTGGGAATTAATATAGGCACTGCAAAAGAATTCTGGAACGACACGATGAATGAGATGGTAGACGAAATCGGCACAAAAGTATTTGATTTGGAAAATAACAAAGCCTTTAAGTATGGCGCCGAATCTGATCTCTTGAGCACGACCGAAGCCGAATATGGCGTAATAAGAAATGGCAATTTTAGACTATATGCCGACGCCACAAATTCAGAAGGAGACAACCTGACGAATAGTGACGCCGAACTTGGCTTAAGCCGAGATCAATACAACAACAGAGAAAATCCAGAAAAGGCAAGAATAGTATATCTAGATCCTGCCGCACATGGTGGTTCTTACACTAATCCAAAATATTATATCAAGCCTATCAACAATGACGGTTGGCTCGGGCTAGTGAACGTAATGTTCCCAGAGCTAAGCCCATGCAAGCCTTACCGAACAGACTTGATAGACTTCTCTGATATTGATTCTGTAATGTCCAATAGTTACTCAACCACTCCTGACGATAGGAGGTTGCTGGGCGACCCTGATTGCGTTACAGAAAAGCCTTATGATCGCATTCTAGATCGTTCTGCCAAGTCTGGCATCAAAGGCACGATTATGGCTGCGTGCAGAATTTATGCTTCAATGAACTTTTTGAAATCTGTAGCCACTTTTAGCAAGTTTAAGCCTGATTTTAAAAACAACTTTAGCAATCTATACGCATCTTACATTGTTGAAGAGATGGAGAAGGGGATGAGAGATTCCCAAAGCGGATTTGCTGAACTCTTCAACCCATTTAAAGATGAAGAATTCTGGTATGCTTTCTTGGAGCAAGCGGTACAGAACTACCACGATGAAATAGAAGCGGGAGATATAACAGAAGTCCCCACGAATGTACAAAACGCATTGCGAGAAATAGCGAAGGTACAGAGGGACTATAAATACCCCAACAAGGATATGCTCAAAGAAGCAAAAGACGTTGGAGATGCCGCTCGCCTACAAGGACTAAAGAGCTACCGAGAGAACAAAAATTTGGAAGCCGTCAAGGCATCAGAAGAGCACGCAAAAGTTGTTCTCAAAGAGTATGTCGTCAAAGAAGTGGACTTTATAGCCGACGTTTTTGAAAACAACTTAATAAAAGAAGGGTTCATAGACAAGCAGGACTATGTTCATAATATTTATTATCATATTCTTACTGAATTTACTGATGGCGCTGAATTGACTTTGGATCAAGAAATAAGACAAGAAGTCGTCGGCGTCGGCGGTGGCGGCTATACCGATGGCGATGAGTTCGCTCTTGAAGAGGATGGCACGCCTTATGTTGGCTATTATCACGTTAATGAAGATGAGACCGGTCAACCAGTCTTTATGGTCGGCGAGGAACACACAGAAGAAGAGCATGGTATCTTGACGCCATTTGCTAGAAAAATAGAATTGAATATAGGCAATGTTAGCGCGAATATAAGAGATTCGGTCGGTGGCACAAATCCTTTTGTCTTAAAGAAGTATCTCAAAGTTAATGGCGTTAGGGAAAATATGGACTTTATCTCAAGTCTAACATCGGGACTGGAAGCTGAACTAAACATCTCAGAGGTATATCCCGGCGATCTTGACTTTGTTTACGGACCATCAATCGATAGGGGAAGAGACGAATCTGGTAATGTTGTTACAGAGGCACCACCAGAATCACAACCCGGAAAGCCAATTGTTGGACTCAAAGGAGAGCTTGGTATTCGGTATGGTTTAGCTCTACACGCCAGAACCAGTTCTGGTTTGAAAGAAATAGCAAGTGCTGAAGTAGATGCCCTAGATCTTCCGCTTAAACTACTTAAGCCACTTGAGGGCGGCAGCAAGGAATTGCTTTGCCTTGTAAACAACTTGATTGACGATCCACAATTTAAAGCATTCTTTAGCTATTGTCTGCCGATCAATAAGCTATTGTCTGGGTTAGCAATCTATAACGCATTCACTTTCTTACCCTCAATCGGACAAGTTACTGCCGAAGGTATGAAGAGACAGATTGCTGATGGATTAGAAGGCAAGCCTGGATTGGTAATGAATGAGAGTGGGGAAGTAGACTTTGATAGCTCAATCCCAGGCTGGTATAAACCATCACAGAGACCAAACTTTACTCCATTTTCTCTCACTTGGGATGAATGGGATAAACAAACCTTGAGACGATCAGATACAATCATCAAGAGGATGTTCAAATCCTATTATTATTCTCGCAACTTTGACGAAGGCGAGGATGGCGGTGAAACAGGCGCCAAGATCGTTATTAAGAATCTAAAAGAACTTTTCTCGCTTGCGCCGGGTCAAAGAATAATGCCTTGGTGGAAGCGCAGAACCAGCAATCCCTTTAATAATAAGGGAGAGTTGTGTGAAAGAAAAGAATAAACACGATATATAGGTTACAGAGGAAACGATAAATGGCTTCATTAGCACCCAAACTACCATTGACTTTAGATTCTGGTGATGGATACACATCGATTAAGACACTCAAATCGTTAATAAAGCAGAATTTCAAGATGCTGATCTTAACCAATCCTGGCGAACGAGTGATGGATCCTGAATTTGGAGTAGGTATTAGACAGTTTCTTTTTGAAAATTTTGAAAGTGATGTATATGCGAGAATAGATCAGAGGATAAGAGAGCAAACGAGTATCTATCTTCCAGTGGTCTTGATTCGTAGCATAGAGTTCGGAAGACGCACCGAAGACGAAAACTTATTAGCATTAAGGTTGGAATATACAATACCAGACATTGCTGTAAGGGATTTGCTGGAGTTCACTATTTAGAAAGAGGGTAAATGATGTCCAAAGATTCAAAAAAGACTGTAGCGATAGATTATACTAATAGAGATTTTTCTACTATTAGAGAGGATCTGACGCAACTAGCAGAACGATTTTATCCTGATACCTTTCAAGATTTTAGTGAAGCTTCTTTTGGCGCTATGATGCTGGACGCTGTTGCTTATGTCGGCGACCAACTTTCTTTTTATCTAGACTATAACGTCAACGAGACGTTCTTGGACACATCCTACCAGCGTGATAACGTAATAAGACACGGAAGAGTTCTTGGATATAAAAACAGTGGAAGACCCTCTACCTATGGACAAGTTGCTATGTATGTGCTTGTGCCGGCATCTATAAGCGGTCTCGGTCCAGATACTCGCTATATACCGATAGTCAAGCGCGGAACAAGGTTCACAAGCCAAAATGGTTTAAATTTTGTTCTTACTGAAAACGTTGACATGTCCGATTCTTCAAACCCGGTCGTCGTAGCAACAACAGATAACACCACTGGTGCCCCCACTTTTTATGCTATTAAGGCATACGGCAATGTCGTATCTGGGTTTTTCAACTCTGAGACAGTAGA
>Ga0315338_1004500_pt1 | contig 10947 bp, 5 predicted proteins | sample ASW8metaG_FD_204518 | JGI IMG/M metagenome (GOLD analysis project Ga0315338, IMG submission 204518) | Ammonia-oxidizing marine archaeal communities from Monterey Bay, California, United States - ASW #8 | ecosystem: Environmental > Aquatic > Marine > Coastal | place: USA: California | collected...
TTGGCTCGGATCATCCGGTAGAGCTGCGTTTGGGGTCGAGGAAGAGGTTTCTTCGTCTGGAGTGACGACATCTTCGGCGTCCATCTCCTGGATGTCTTCGCTTTGTGATTTACCATCTTTTATTTGTTGGAGTACTTCTTTCAGACGGTGGCGATGACCAATTGCACGATCTGCACGGGGTAGTTTCGATTCATAGATATATGCCAACCAGCGATGGGCTGCAGGCGTCATGGGCGCTAGTTTGAGACAGGTTTCAAAGGCTTCAATGGCTTGTTCAAACAGATCTAGCCGGGTGAGCGTAACGCCTAAACGAAGGTGAGCCCGTGGGAAGTCGTGCAAGAGCCCCACGGCAGAAAGGGCGTGATCGACGGCATCTTCATATCGGTGTAAACGTGCCTGGGCGGCAGCCAATCCTTCATGAGCTTGGGCATTGTCGCTGTCGATGTCGAGCGCTTTTTCAAAGGCAGGAATTGCCTCTTCGTTACGGCGCATACGGAGATAGACTTGTCCTAACTGTAAATGTAATCCAGGCAGCCGAGGTTCTGCTTTCTCAGCCTTGCTAAGATGCTCAAGCGCCTTCTCGTAATTCTTATCAATCGCCTCGACACGCCCCAGCAGTAGGTTAACCGTTGGTGCTGACCGCACATCGTAGCCACGGATCCTTTCGGATGCCTCCTGCAGCATACGTTTGCGTTTATCCAAGAACTCTAAGAATTCTTTGCTGTCGATCGACTTTCCGAACTCGATAGTCACCGGCTCGCGTTTTTCTTCCTTTGCTTTGGCCTGCTCGGCCTCGACGCGCTTCTGATGCAATACCACCCTGTGCTGCTTGACATCAGCCATGATCTTTTCTGGATTTTCTTCGATATTGGTTGCGGCTTTATCGAGGTTGTCCGCCTTCTCAATCTTGGCCTGTTCTAATTTTTCCAGCAGCCCTTCGGCCAGTGGTCGTACCTCGTCAAATCGGCGTTGACGCATGTAGACTCGGGCTAGTGCGATTCCGAAGCGGGTTTGGTCAGGTGACTCTTCATAGAGATCCTTAAGACGCGAGGCTGCTTCGTTTAACAGGCCACCGTCTTGGTAGGCTCGGGCAAGGTTGTACTTGGCTTCGCGAGCTGCGCCTTGGGCAGCCTTTTCCTCGTCTTTATCAGGTTCTTCGATATACCCAAGTTCAACTAGTTGGCGAAGCGCCTCGCGTGCTGCAAAGGGATCCTCCTGTTTATCTTTGGAGTGCATACCCGCTTCACCTTCTACATCTTCCCAACTGGCAATGGGGGTTGGAAGTTCTAGCCAGTCGTCGTCGAATGCGTGCAGTAGAGGTTTGCCGTCCATGTCTTCCGCCACGGGAAGACCTAGCAAATTGAGAATCGTGGGAGTGATATCGAGTAAATTCGCACCAAAGATCTGCTCACCTTGTATGATACCTGGCCCAGCCATCGCCACAACGCCTTGGTCGCGGTGCCATGCCGCTGGCCCGGCAGGTTCTTTTGGAGTTTCTACCGGACGAAGGTGGTCGTTACGGTACCCGTGGTCTGAGCAGAGGATGATGGTTGTATCTTCACCGGCGAGATTCATCAACCGGCCGAGGATCAAGTCGTGGAACTTGTAACAACTGGCGATCACGTCCTGGTAGATTTCAAAATCTTCTTCTTTGACATGGGCCATCCGAGGTGGGTGATATTCCATAAAGCCGTGACCAAAGTGGTCGATGGAATCGTAATAGACCCCCATGAAATCCCAATCGTTCTGCCCCATCACAAAGGTAGTAGCGTTATGCACACTGATCATCTCGGCGAAGAGCTTGGCAAACATGGTTAGTCGCCGGTCTTTGGTTTGGTCTATTTTTGCCGCATTGGGAATAAAGAGCAGAATTTCCTCTTCGGTGAGTTCGCCAGGGTGGAGGCGCAAATCACTCATCGACTCGCGGAGCGACTCGGGATGGATACAATTGTCGGGTAGCGTGGGGAGTTCGGTAGAAGAAGGATTTTTTTTATCGATACCGACTTTTGCAAACATTTCCGAGACGCAAATTCCATTGATTGGCTCGGCCGGATGACCAACGAACCAGCTCACCACGTTGGACGTCATGCCCTCTTGGGTCAGGATGTTCCAAAGTGCTTTGCATTTACGGGTGGTGCTTGACGAGGGTCGCACTCCTTTGCCATCGGGCATCGGTTCGGTGAACCCATGGATTCCGTGCTTGTAAGGCCTTTTGCCAGTGCCGATGGAATTCCAAAGCATAGGGCTCAAAATAGGCTGTAGCGTCGCCAGATTGCCGCGTGATCCTCGTTCGAGGAACTGTTTCATATGGGGCATCGACCCCTCGGCCATGTACTTGTCGATCAATTGCCAGTCGGCGGCGTCCCAGCCGATTAGCAGAACTCGTTTGGCAAGGCGAGAAGATTCAGTCATGTCTCTTATTACCGAAATTAGTAGTAGACGGTTTGGAAACTAAAGTAATCCAGCACAGCTGAAGGCGAAGTTACTGGAATAGAATACTGCCGCGGATAAGCCCCGTAAGTATAAGGCAACACAGTATCCGGAAATACGCATTTACGAAAAAAGGAAAAGCAAAAGATCAGAAAAAATGAAGATCAGCAAACAGTAATTCCAGCCCCCCCCTTAAAAAATGTTCATTTGCCTCACACCACGACTTGAAGCCCGGAGAATACCGGCAAACGACAAGAAAAAAATCTGTTTATTCCCTGAATTCTACTCTAGATATAAGCATAAAGTTAACAGTAAGTAAGGCTGTCTCTTATCGTTTTCTAGCTTTAAGCACTCTTCATCGTAAATGCTCTCGATTCGTTATTGGCGTCAAAAGCATATTTTTTTGCGTCAATGACGTGGGTTGTAAAAATTGTCGAAATGGCAACATGGGTGACGCAAAATAATCATAAATTGCCGCCATTTGCGAATCACCAAGATTTAGCATTGGAGAGTTGAGGTATTTGCAGTAGAGACAATTTTAGCCACATCGAAATATCCCTACGTGTTCTTCAACGTTAGCAGCCACAGACACGGAAGTTGCCTTGACTTACAGCCTACGCAACTCTGTTGTACTGGCTGGCTCCCCTCCTAAATAAATCAGATGTACAGGTTGTTGATATTACGACGCTAGAAAGGCGTCAAGGTGAGGGGGAAAACGAAAATTGTGGAATAGATCCACGACTCCAACTTACGCATGTCGCTACACTGAATGGAACGATTTTGAAAGCAGCCCCCCCACCCGCCCTCACAGACCCTGTGAACGATACTTACCATGGCGTCACCGTCACTGACGACTATCGTTGGCTCGAAGATGGGTACAATCCCGCTGTTGTGGCATGGAGCGATTCTCAAAACAATTATGCGCGAAGTGTTCTAGATAACCTCCCTGACGTTGATAGTATTCGTAGCCGAGTTGCCGAGATACTGTTAGCAGAATCAGCTTCTTTCAGCTCAGTTGTCTTTCGCAACGGCGTCTACTTCGCGGCCAAATACCAGCCACCAAAAGAACAACCTTTATTGGTTGCATTCAATTCGATCGACCATCCAGAAGATGCTCGTACGATCTTTGCTCCTAGTAATTACGATGAAACGGGTACAACATCAGTTGATTGGTTCGAACCTTCGCCCAACGGATCATTGATCGCTGTTTCTGTTTCCAAAGGTGGCAGCGAGATTGGTGACGTCTTGGTTTTCGAGACTGGGTCGGGAAAGCAAGTTTTTGAGACAGTACCTTTGGTCAATTCGGGTATCGCTGGTGGAGATCTGGCCTGGGATTCCGACGGTAGAGGGTTTTACTACACGAGACATTTCTGGCCCAGCGATGAACAAGGTAAGAATCTAAGCTTCTATCAGCAACTTTATTACCATAAGCTTGGCGAAGATGTCAAAAACGATCGCTACGAGCTTGGTGAAGACTTGCCAAAGATTGCAGAGATTGAGATCAAGGTTCATGAGCCGACAGGTAAAGTGCTTTGTTTGGTACAGAACGGAGACGGGGGCGAGTTTGCTCACTATTTGAGATTACCCAATGGCACCTGGAAACAATTTAGTGAATTCGGCGATAAAACTGTCCAGGCAGCTTTTGAACCATCAGGCAATTTGCTCACAATCACACGCGAAGGTGCTCCTCGCGGAAAGATTATGCGTCTTAAGGATGTCGGTGAGAGTACCGAGTCAGCATCTCTTCTTATTGCTGAAAGCAACGACACGATAGCTACGAGCTTTTTTAATGCACCGCCTAGCATGGTGGCAACGGAGAATCGGATATACGCGACTTACCAACTCGGCGGCCCCTCTGAAATCCGTGTTTTTGACCTCGACGGGAAGCTGTTAGGGAAACTGCAACCATTGGAATACAGCAGTGTTGGAGGGATGACGCGACTAACCGGTGACGACATTCTATTCCACAGCAGCTCCTTTGTGGCTCCCACCAGTTGGTACCACGTGAAGGTTAGTGAGGATGCGGTCGCGAAAACGAAAATCTCTAGTGCTTCACCAGTCGATTTCCATGATGTGATTGTCAGCCGTGAGTTTGCGATTTCAAAAGACGGTACGAAGATCCCCGTAAACATACTTCGCTCACAAAATGTGAAGGGCCCAGGGCCGCTCGTGCTCACTGGGTACGGGGGTTATGGCATAAACATGACTCCTCAGTATAATACAGCTAACAAGGTTCTGCTTGAGCAAGGAGTGACCTATGTCGTGGCCAACATTCGTGGTGGTGGCGAATATGGAGAACAATGGCACTTGTCTGGCAACTTGACGGATAAGCAGAATGTATTCGACGATTTCTGTGCAGCAGCTAAATATCTGATTGACAATGGCTACACAACTCCAGACAAGCTTGCGATCAGTGGCAGAAGCAACGGCGGGCTCTTGATGGGAACGTTGATGACGCAGCATCCCGATCTGATGAAATGTGTGGTATCGCATGTTGGCTTTTACGACATGCTGAGAGTGGAACTTTCTCCGAATGGAAGGTACAACATTCCTGAGTTTGGATCGGTGCAAAATGAGGAGGAATTCAAAGCCCTTTATGCATACTCGCCCTATCATAAGGTGAAGCAAGATGCTGTTTATCCGTCGACGCTCTTCTTGACCGGGGCAAACGATCCCCGCGTTGACCCAATGAATTCGAGGAAAATGACAGCTCGTTTGCAAGCAGTTAATTCCTCAAAATCTCCCATTCTGCTAAGAACGAGCGCGAATACAGGGCACGGCCATGCTGGCACCGCGCTATCACTACAGATTGAGGAAATTGTCGACGTCGATGCCTTCTTGTTCCATCAACTAGGAGTGGATTATAAGCAATCGAATTCAAGGGATTCGGTAGTTCATCCAGCTCATCAAGATGCTCACAAGCTCCACAAGAAGCCTTCAGGGGTTAGAAATAGGTAGAGTTGTGGGGAGAGAGTGGCTTTCGTCGTCATTTTTTCCTTCTAGGCAATTTCTGTAGAATTATGCTAAGAGAGACTTGCAAAAACCCTTTCGTTTATGAATCTTAGTGCAACAAACTCCAAAGACAACGTAGCCTCGACAACGAAGCCTCAAGAGTAAAAAATGAAAATGGTTTTCCGCCTTCTCGCACTTTTTCTACTCTTTGTGATTCACAAAGAGAATTACGCTCAAGATGCTCACACACTTAGGAATGCCAAAGAAAAACCATACGGCAAAGAGAACCGCCTCTTAAAGCATGAAGACCCGCCTAATATGGTTGTGATTATGTGCGACGACCTCGGTTATGCCGACGTGGGGTTCAATGGCTGCAAAGATATCCCAACACCGAATATCGACCGAATTGCGAAGGGCGGCGTGCGATGCTCCAGCGGATATGTTGGGTACTCGGTGTGTAGTCCCAGTCGCGCGTCCTTTATTACTGGTCGCTATGGTCAACGATTTGGTTACGAACGCAACGCGCAGTATAAAACGGATGATCCGAACATGGGGCTTCCGAAGGAAGAACGCACCTTCGGGGATGTGCTGAAGCCGCTCGGTTACACTTCAGGAGTTGTCGGCAAGTGGCATCTCGGCGCGCATCCGAGTAATCATCCGCTCAACCGCGGCTTCGATTTTTTCTATGGGCATCTTGGTGGCGGACATCAGTACTTTCCCGAATCGCTGAACATCAAAGATAGCTATGCAGCGAAAAACGAACCGGAAAGTTATCACACTTGGATTATGCGTAACCACGAAGCTGTGCCGCCGCGTAAGTATTTGACCGAAGAGTTCTCCGAGGCTGGTGTGGAATTTGTTCAGGCAAACAAGGACCAACCTTTCTTCCTCTTCCTCTCCTACAACGCTCCACACTCGCCTTTGCAGGCGACGGAAAAATATTTAGCCCGATTTCCAGACATGCATGAAGGCAAGCGTAAAACCTACGCGGCTATGGTTAGTGCCGTGGACGATGGGGTTGGTTTGCTATTGGATAAACTAGAAGAACTGAACCTGACTGAAAACACGATCATTGTTTTTCTCTCCGATAACGGTGGTCCAGAAACCAAAAATGCCTCGGACAACGGCGTGTTACGTGGCGGTAAAGGCGATGCGTGGGAGGGAGGATACCGCGTTCCTTTTGCCGTGCAGTGGAAAGGTACACTACCCGCAGGAGCTGTCTACGATAAATCGGTCAGTGCTATGGATCTATTGGCAACCATGACTGAACTGACTGGGGCGACCGTTGATCCGGTCCGTCCTTTAGATGGTGTTAACTTGATACCTTACCTGAGCGGAGAAAAGAAAGGGGCACCTCATGAGGCGATTTATTTACGCAAGTTTGACTCGGAAAAGTACGCTGTGCGAAGCGGCGATTTCAAACTGCTCATTCCTGTCAAGGAGAGCAAGTCACTACTCTACAATCTGGCTGTTGATATCGGTGAAGAGAATAACATTGCCGATCAGCATCCCGAAACACTCAAGCGATTGGAAGCCATGCGGGTGCGATGGGACTCAGAACTGGTAGACCCACGTTTTCTCGGCCTCATCCATTTGCCCTCATGGAAGGAAAGAAAAAAACGGAATCGGCAAGCATCCGACAAATGGTTTGCCGAAATGGATGTAAACGAAGATGAACGTATAACCGAAACCGAGTGGATTACTTGGAGCAAGTCCGGTGCCAACCAGAACGGCAACTTGAAGACCAAGGATCTTTTCAGTATGGATATTGAAGGAGACGGGGTGGTGACGCGCGAAGAATTTGAAGTGGGAATCAAGTAAAACGAAAACGGAACGCTTGCCCTACTAAGGGGTAATCGTTAGGAAATCTAATTCTTATCACTCAGGCCAAATGTTTTTTTGTGTTTCTCCATTTTCCTTTTCGCTCCTTTTTGCCTAGACTCTGATTAGAAAATGATCCCCTAGGCCACTTTTCAGATTATGATGTTATTAACATGCCTAAGTTTTAAATTCTGCAAGAGGTGTTCCCGGTGCCCAGTAAGCGCAACGTAGCCTTGATGCTCGACTTAGGTTGGCCGTACGCGCGGCATGTGGATGTGTTCGACGGTACGCAACGCTATGCGCAAGAGTGCGGCAACTGGCAGTCACATATTGACGAATTTCCACATACCAGACTTCCCTCGCGTCATGGCAAGAATCTGCCCTACGACGGAATCATAGCCCGCGCAACCCCCGAGTTGGCAGAGCGGGCTAGAAAGTGTGGTGTGCCGGTGGTGAATGTGTGGTGGCACTCGCTGGTTGATAATGTGCCCTCGATTGTGCCCGATGTTGTATCTGGGGGGCGACTAGCGGCCGAACATCTCATGCAGCGTGGCTATCGCCGCTTCACCTTCCTCTCATCGCGTCGGAACAGTAGTACTAAGATGCAAACAGACCTGTTTCGCTCTACGCTGAAAGAGGAAGGTTTCGAATGTTTGCAAGAGCATTCGGCATCGGATTATCCACTGAAACATTCCCTGCGGGACTGGCAAGCGTTTGAAAAGAAAATCGAAACCTGGATTGATAAGTGGGAGCCACCGATGGGTGTCTTTGTATCCCACATCGATGTTACCTCCCGACACATTGTTATCGCCTGCCAACGGCGTGGCTTAACATTTCCTGATGATGTCGGTTTGATTACCTGCCACGACGAGAAGACAATGGTAGTCAATCCGCCACCGTCGCTGACAAGCCTAGAAACAAACTACCAGGAGATCGGCTATCAGGCCGCCCAGTTGTTGGATCGTCTGATGGACGGGGAACCAGAACCCGACGATTTGAGGCAATTGAACCCTGTCAAAATCATTGCCCGAGAATCAACCGGATTTATTTTGACTGAAGATGATCTTGTTAGTACGGCGCTGCGTTATATCAACCAACATGCCGACCAGCCGATCGGAGTTGAGGAAGTTGTAGCTAACGTATACGGCTCCCGACGAACCTTGGAGCGGCGGTTTCGCGAGTCCTTAGGGCGCTCCGTCGCAGGCGAGATACGCCGACTACGTATCGAACGAGCTAAGCAGTTTCTTCGCGACACGGATCTTTCCCTCGCCGTGGTCGCGCTGCGATGTGGATTTCTCAACGCGCAAAGTCTGTGCGAAATTTTTCGGCGTGAAACAGACATGACTCCGATCGATTTTCGCCGAGAAAAGAACGGCGTGGATAACACTTGACGTGGTCCGCCAAGTTCACTTCAAAGAACTGGCTCTGGTATCTAAAAGAATCCACATTTCGCCAGTGCGACCACTCCATATCCATTATCAGGGCCATGCGGCGTGGTTTCTAGCTCATGCGAATTTCTCAAATGGGAGGCATTTTTTCCGTAAAGGCATGTAGCTGCATATCATAATGCGCGAATAAGGAATGGAGAATCATGCTTGTTTGGAATGATGTTCAAGTGGGAAAGTCACTCGCAAGACTGACGCAAAATAATAGCTTTTTGCCGTATTTGGCGAGCACTTCGTGATTAGCATGAACAGAAGCAACAAGGGATTTTGTTGCGGGTCTGGGAGACTCCTAATTCGCTGCTTAACATGATGGCGAATTGTTGACTGGATTAAGTTACGTTTATTACTTTTCTTTACTACTGTCGTTTAAGTTGCTTGCCCAGTGTGGTCTGGAGGGCTACTTGGTGCGAACCAACTTCGAACGCTTCGAAATTGGAGCACGTGATATTTCTAGAAGTAGTTCCAAAATCTCCTTCCCGGATGAAATTGTCAACTCGTAGTTGACGGTGAAAAATTGGAACACTCCCCGGCGTTCCACTAATAATTAACCTCCCTCATCGGGGGAGGAGATTTTGTAACTGCTTCCTAGGTTTCCGGAGGTAATATCCGTCGCTATGAAACATCGCTTGCATTGAGCAGTCAGTTTTTCCGAATTCCGAATCGGAATGCTGAGAACCATACGCAGAGAGACACTTATTGCAAATTACTTTTCTTTACGATTCGCCGAGGGAGTCAATCCCGCTTTACAACAGAGGGTTAAGAATAATGGCTAGAAAGAATTCCAAAAAGCAATCCAAGAAACTTAAGAAACATTTGAAGCGACTTGCCGCTTACACGGCTGCTGCGGCGGCCACCGTTGCGACCACTGGGGACCGTGCGGTCAACGCCGGAGAAATCGTCCATGATATTCTGGACATTACCGTCACACCACAAGGTGGAGAACATACGCATGGTGTGCATTTCAACTTGTTAAGCGGTACGACTAACGCAGCCACTTATGCTGGCTCTTTAACTTACAACATCTATTACAACACGACTCAGGGCATGGCGCGGCTGAGCCCTGCGAATAATGGTTACCTCTTCGGTCCTGCCAGCTCAACAAATGTCCGTGTCAGAGGGGCTTTTTCCACTGCAGATTCTGTGTACGTCGCATATGCGGGTGCTTTGAGTTCAGCGGTATCGAATGCGAATATGGCCCCGGGTGCTATAGTCCCGTCCTCCTATGCCAACGTCTATGCGTACTTGAGTTGGTCAAACGGCCAGACTGGCTTCGCTGGAATTAGCTTCGACCTTGGTGGAAGTATTCATTATGGTTGGGCGCAGATTACGCGAGAGGACAGCAGGAATTTCACCCTGCACGGCTTCGGCTACAACGACACTCCTGCCACTGCTTCACACCCGACCGTGGACACGGACGAGTTGCTTGGCGATCTCGACCTGGACGGCGACGTCGACTTAAACGACTGGGTAGACCTTCGAGACAACATTGGGGTGGATCTTTCGAATGGAGGGACGCAGACAGAACTGTTTGCAGCCTGGGCTCAAGGCGATCTCGACCGTAATGGCCTCAACGATATCCGCGACTTCAGCATATTTCGCGAGGCGTACGATGCGGAGAATGGTGCGGGAGCCTTCGCTGCCATGGCTGCCGCTGCGGCAGTTCCGGAGCCAAGCTCGATCATGTTGCTTGCCGCTGGCGCAGCAGGGATGGGAATGTGGCGTAGAAGAAGGGCTGAACAAAGCTCAGCATCTTAGTGAAGCATACCCCGATCCGTTAACAGCCTTTTCAGCAACATTCATTCAAAGATATTCAGCGGGAGAAACTAATGATGATAAGAAATCGAACCAAAACTGCATTAAGCATCGCCGTGGTGGCAGTGGTAAGTGCCGTTCTTACGACCAGTGCATTCGCGGATTATACAATTTATTCAGACGACTTCAGTGGCGGTGGGGGCGATCTCCACGGCACCACACCTGATATTGCCCACAATATAGATCCCTTTGTGAGCCCCACTTGGCACGCCGCAGTAGATACCTTTTATGACGATGGGACGATCGATGCGACTCCGACGGGTAACCCCGACGCCCGCGGCGGCGGCGGAGCCTACCTGCCCTTTATTCCAGAAGCAGGCCATCTCTACACGCTTAGCGCCGACATAAATAATCTCACGGAACAATGGGTTGGTGTTGGCTTTGTCGAGGAACCATATAATCCCTGGATCAATGACGACTCGGGCCGCCACGAACAAGGTGCCAACGGTACCTCATGGGTCCAATTTTATCCGGGCTCCGCAATTTT
>Ga0315338_1004501_pt1 | contig 10946 bp, 9 predicted proteins | sample ASW8metaG_FD_204518 | JGI IMG/M metagenome (GOLD analysis project Ga0315338, IMG submission 204518) | Ammonia-oxidizing marine archaeal communities from Monterey Bay, California, United States - ASW #8 | ecosystem: Environmental > Aquatic > Marine > Coastal | place: USA: California | collected...
CAGTACGTGAAGATTCAGTTAGGGAAGGACTCCTTTTCCTTGGTACGGAACACGGTGTCTATGTCTCTTTTGATGCAGGCGATAGTTGGCAATCCATTCAACTTAATCTTCCTGACACACCTATCCGGGATCTCCAACTAAAAAATTCCGATGTGGTTCTAGGAACTCACGGAAGAGGTTTTTGGATTTTGGACGATTATGACCCGCTTAGAGAATACACGGATCTTACAGATGCGGAATCTCTGACATTGTTTATGCCACACGATGCCGTTCGTGGAGAGGAAACGGCAATTGTTCAATATTTTCTAGGAGAGGAAGCCGATTCAGTGCAAACTGAGATCTATGATTCAAAAGAGAATCTGGTTATTTCAATGGTGGGTGACTCGGTAGCACAAAAGCCCACGGAAATTCATCCTTGGTATCGGACAAGAGCTACTGGTTCTCCTACAACTGCTAAGGGCCTGAATCGTTGGGAATGGAATATGCGGTATAAAGGTGCCACTATGTTTGAAGGAATAATAATCTGGAGCGGCAGGCCGCAGAATGGACCGAAAGCACCACCTGGGACTTATGAGGTCCGAGTAACCGTTAATGGTATAACAAAATCAACTAAGTTTAACATAAAGATGGATCCTCGCCTAAAAGGTGTAAGCGAGAGAGACCTAAAAGAACAGTATCGGCTCGCCTCACAAATCAGAGACAAAACATCCAACGCAAATGAGGCAGTCATACAGATTCGCCATATCCGTGAACAGATCAATGACAGGCTGAAAAAAACCAAAGATCGGCAAATTGGAAAAATGTCAATAGACCTTATCACAAACCTAACTGAGATTGAAGAATCACTTTATCAAACAAAAAATGAAAGCGGACAGGACCCTTTGAATTTTCCTATTCGCCTTAACAACCGCCTTGCTTCTCTCCGCCGAAGTGTTGAAAACGGCGATGCCAAACCAACTAATGGTGCTTATAAAGTGCTTGAGGAACTGTCAACTGAACTGAAAGGACATCTAGAAGCAATGGATGTATTACTGACTCAGAGTCTCAATCCATTGAATGCCCGCCTAAAAAGTAAAGAACTAGAGCCAGTTTCAGCTACACTTGAATAGAACTATAGAAAAACATATTGATTGGACGATTGAACGGATTAAGAAAAAACATGTCAACCCTTTCTCGCTGCAATAATGTAAATGATCTCAGGAAGTTGGCAAAGCGCCGCCTTCCACGAGCCATGTTTCACTATATTGATGGTGGCGCAGATGATGAAGTGACTCTACGGCGTAACACTGTGGCCTTTGAAGATTATGAACTTCAGCCCAGTTTTCTAAATCCAGTCGATCAGATTAATACCCGTATCAATCTTTTTAGAAAAGAACTGCACATTCCATTCTTTATTGCACCCACCGGCATGTCAAGGTTGTTCCATCATACAAAAGAAAACGCAGTGGCCCGTGCGGCCGCTAAGTTTGGTACTGTATACACACTTTCCACCATGGGTACAGCCAGTTTGGAAGAGATTGCTGAGGAGACGGATGGGCTTAAAATGTTCCAGATATATATCCTGAAAGATCGAGGACTTACCAAAGAATTTGTTTCTCGTTGCAAAGCGGCCAATTATGATGCATTATGCCTCACAGTTGACGTACCCTTAGCGGGAAATCGTGAAAGAGATAAGGTGACAGGAATGACAATGCCACCTCGTTTTACGCTAAAGAGTCTCTTTAGCTTTGCGATGCACCCACGCTGGTCATTTAATCTGCTGATCCATCCTGATTTTCGTCTGGCCAACGTGGTACACAGGGTGGATGCACTGTCCAATAGCCCCATGAGTCTCATTGAATATGTAAATAGTCAGTTTGATCGCACAGTCTCATGGGAAGATGTCGCTTGGCTTATCCAAGAATGGAATGGCCCATTTGTCATTAAAGGTTTACTAACAGCTGATGATGCAACCAAAGCAAAGGATGTTGGTGCCAGTGCAATAATGATCTCAAACCATGGAGGAAGGCAACTAGATGGTACACCTGCTCCAATTGATTGTATCTCCTCCATGCGTGAAGCTGTCGGAAATGATCTAGAGCTGATAGTAGATGGCGGTATACGTCGGGGAACACATATTATCAAAGCATTAGCTTTAGGTGCGGACGCTGTTTCTATAGGGAAAGCGTATCTTTATGGGCTTGCCGCTGGTGGGCAAAAAGGGGTGGAATTGGCCCTGCAGATGCTTCGTAATGAATTGGAAAGAGATATGGCTTTATTGGGTGTCAGTTCCATCAAACAACTTTCAAGTAAATATATTCGGAAACGATAATTCAAATCAAAAACCCCATTTCTCGACGGGGTTTTGCTGCGGGACTGACGAGACTTGAACTCGCGACCTCCGGCTTGACAGGCCGGCGTTCTAACCAACTGAACTACAGCCCCAGTTACTATTTCTTCTTGCGGTAAACCAAAGCTAAAGGAATTACAATAATGTAGCTAATAAAAAGTAGGATTGGGGCCAGGGTCAAGCTTTGAAAACTATTTACTGATCCAGTGGCCATGGCAGCATATCCGACCAAAAGCAGAGCTACACCAATTGTAAAAAGAATATAATTGACTTTTCCAAATGCCCACCCTTCAAAAAGATGGATGCCATTATTGCTTTTTTTATCGCTCATAGCGGCAGAAAAATTACATTGACCTATGAGCTCTACCAATGAGTTTTATACTTTTTGCATGATTTTGTATCGCTGAGAGCACAAGGAATAGAATTTGCTCTTCATATGAAAAGAATAATAGATTTGGCCCCCGAAAATGATGAAAAAATTTCCATTTCATCTGGGTCAAAGCTTTATTGGAATTATAGCAGTTGTTGTTCTGGGCGTTTTGTTGGCTTTTTATAGCCTTGTTTTATTATGGCCCCAAGGAAATCCCTATAATTCTGTAAAAGTGACCATTCCAAGCGGCGCTTCTTTAAAAGAAGTCAGTGCGCATCTGCAGGATAATAGTATCATCCGCAATGAAAGGTCCTTTTTGTTAGCTGTTAAAGCGTTGGGATATGAAAAGGATATTCCAGCAGGCCGTTTCAAACTGATAAAAGCGCAAACCAATTTTGACATTATCGATCAATTGGTAAATGGAGTCCATTTAAATAAACAAGTTACTATCTTTGAAGGGTGGACGATTTCAATGATCGCCAGAGAACTGGAAGAAAAACTGGGAATGGATCCGGAAGCATTCGAGAATACATGTGAGAATAGTTTATTGCTTTGGAAATGGGGTATTGCGGCTGAGTCCTTTGAAGGATATCTTTTTCCGGAGACTTACCGGTTTTCTGAGGATGAGTCACCACAAGAAATTGTTGGCCGGATGGTGGAAGAATATAAAAAGAATTTTAACGATGATTTGCGGATGCGCATGAAGGATATCGGAATGACGGAAAGAGAAGTCATTACCCTAGCTTCTATTATTGAGGGAGAAGCCATCTATAATCGTGAGCGATCGATCATTGCAGGCGTATACCATAATCGACTGAAACAAGGTATGCGGCTCCAGGCTGATCCAACGATCCAATATATTGTGGAGGATGGTCCTCGGCGACTATTGAAAAAAGATCTAAAAATTGACTCACCGTACAATACCTATTTGAATTATGGACTGCCACCCGGTCCAATAAACAACCCGGGTCTTGAATCCATCAAAGCAGCTTTATATCCAGCGGATACCGAATACTTGTATTTCGTTGCAAGGGGAGATGGGTACCATAATTTTTCACGCACAGAAGAAGAACATAATAAAGCAAAACGTGAGTTTCAGAAACTTCGCCGTAAAGTTAAAAGACAGCGAACTAAAAAGGGGTAGGATTCAAACTGAATGAGTAAACGTAATCTGAATAAAGTTCAAAAATCTGCTGTAGAGGCCTTTGGAAAACCTGTTTTGATATTTGCTGGAGCAGGCAGTGGGAAAACGCGTGTTTTAACCCATAAAATTGCCTATTTGATTGAAAATAATTTGGTTTCTGCCAAAAATATTCTCGCTGTTACTTTTACAAATAAGGCAGCGCAGGAAATGAAAGATCGCGTTAAAAAGCTGGTCAAAGGGAAAGAAACTGTTTTAAACATTGGCACTTTTCATTCTATTTGTGCCCGGATTCTTCGTAGTGAAATTCACCAACTTAATTATACTGCAGATTTTTCCATTTTTGATGTTCAGGATCAGATCGCATTAATCAAAGTAGTACTGGAAGCAATGGGTATTCCCAAAAATTATGTCACCCCTCGAGAAGTTCGACATAAAATCAGTTATTTTAAAAATAAAATGATTTATCCCAATGAAGCGATTAAGAAAGCACATCTGGTACTGGAAAAAAACTATGCGAATATTTATAAAAATTATCAAAAAGCGTTATTTGATAATAATGCATTGGATTTTGATGATCTGCTGCTGCTTCCATTAGAAATATTTAAAAAACACCCAAATATTTTGGAAAAATATCGCCAGAAATGGCAATTTATCTTAGTGGATGAATACCAAGATACCAATAAACCGCAGTTTATGTTGATGAAGTATTTAGCTGAAGACCATCAGCAAATTTGTGTTGTTGGCGATGATGATCAGTCTATATATGGTTGGCGTGGGGCAGACATTCGAAATATTCTTGATTTTGAAAAGCATTTTGGCAATTGCGAAGTATTCAAACTGGAAAAGAATTACAGGTCATCAGCACATATTGTTGAAGCAGCGGCTTCAGTAGTAAAAAATAATGTGAATCGTGCACCAAAAGAACTCATTCCTCATAATGGTGATGGCGAAAAATTAGGTTTGATTGAAACAAATGATGAAATGGAAGAAGCGGATGCCGTCGTAAATGCATTGGAGAAAGAAATTAAACTTCAAAAACGAAATTTTAGTGATTTTGTCATTCTATACCGTACAAATTCACAGTCCCGTTCCCTAGAAGATGCCTTTCGGCGGTCAGGTATTCCTTACAATATCGTGGGCGGATTTCGATTTTATGAACGAAAAGAAATTAAAGATTTAATTGGTTACTTATCTCTAATTGTGAATCCCAAAGATACTATTTCTTTACGTAGGGTAATCAATTTTCCTCCCAGAGGAATTGGCATGAAAACAGTAGATAAATGTGTTATCCAGGCTGCAAAGAAAAAGACCGAAATGATTGAGGTGTTAAACTTTCCAGAGGACATGGGCATTCGTGGTAAACAGGCTAATTCGTTAACTACCTTTTACGGTGTTATTAAAAAATATAATGAATTGTTACCAAAATTAAATGCGGGTGAACTGGTTCGAACTTTAGTGGAAGAAACAGGAATTGTTAAGCATTATCGGAAGAGTTCGGGGCCTGAAGATGTAGAACGCTTTGAAAATATTATGGAGTTCCTTAGGAGTGTCGATGAATTTATGATGCGAACACCCGAAGGAAATCTCTCTCAGTTTTTGGAAGAAGTTTCTCTTTTAACTGACTTGGACCAGTGGAATGACGAAACAAATCGTGTTACATTAATGACGCTTCATGCAGCGAAAGGTTTGGAATTTCCGGTTGTCTTTATAACTGGTTTGGAGGATGGGCTATTTCCGCTATACAGTTGCTTGGAAACTAAAGAAAAATTGGAGGAGGAAAGGCGTCTCTTTTATGTTGGTCTTACACGAGCAATGGAGAAGGTCTATCTTATCTATGCCAATCACCGTCGCCGGTTGGGATCAGATGATTTGTATGGTATGGTGTCCCGTTTTGTTCATGAAATGCCAGAAGAGAAACTGGAAAAGATCTCATTTACTTCCGCATTAACACGAAAAGTAATTAGAGGCAAACCAGGGAAATATACTAAGACTGCTGTAAGTAGAACGGTTGTTGTCTTTGATGATTTCAAAGTTGGAGATTTCGTTGAACATGCTATCTTTGGAATTGGAAAGGTCATGGCCCTGAGTGGTCAGGGTGAAAACCAACGCGTGGGTATCGTATTCAAAGATGGATTAAAGAAAAAACTCGTTGTTAAATTTGCTAACTTGAAAAAAATAGAAATACCACAAGCCTGATCCCGAATCTATTCGGTAGATTTTTTATCTTTACCACATAGAGTTTATCCAACTATATTATGAGACTCATTCTCATTAATAAGGATTAAACTTATGTCATCTTCTGATACCTTAAAAAAAGTGTTAAAAAAAGAAGGATTGCGTTATACCCACCAGAGGCAGGCTGTCTGGGATGAACTTTCTGCTAGTGATGAGCATCGTGATGCAGAAGAAATATATTTAGCCCTTCACAATTCAGAGTTGAATGTGTCTCGTGCCACTGTATACCGTACAATTGATGTATTAGTCAAAAATAATTTGGTGCGAAAATTAGAATTGGGAGATGGCCGTGCACGGTATGAACATAAAATGGATATAGCACATCATGACCATTTGATTTGTGTCCAATGTGGAAAAATAGAAGAATTCATGGATAATATGATTGAAAATCGGCAGGAAATGATTGTGCAAAAATTTGGATACAAACTAATTCGCCATATTCATCAATTATTTGTCATCTGTGATGAATGTGGTTCCAAATGACCTTAACTGATTTGAACCCAGGGGAAACGGCAACTATAAATGAGATAAGTGGAAATAGCCATCTCCAAAACCGATTAGTGGAACTGGGTTTTCTAACAGGAATAGAGGTACGTATGGTTAAAAAAACACCATTTAATGGCCCAGTAGAAATTAAGATACGAAATTCCTATTTAACTATCCGTTGGAATGATGCCAGGCAGGTTGATATTGTTGTATGAGAACGCATTTTTTTGATAAAAGGTCAAAAGATTCTACAAATCACCCGTGGGTTGCTTTGCTTGGTAATCCAAACTGTGGGAAAACTGCTATTTTTAATATACTGAGTGGATTGGGTCAAAAAGTATCTAACTACCCTGGAATTACAGTTGAAAAAAAAATCGGAACAGTAAAATTCGGAAAAAAATCATTCAATATTTTAGACCTGCCTGGAACCTATAGTTTATCGGCAGAATCATTTGACGAACAAATCGTTTCCGATCAAGTACAAAATTGGGCCAAAGGAGAAAATCCGCCGGCTGCAATCATTTCTGTCGTGGATGCTTCTAATCTTTCAAGAAATTTATATCTAACATCCCAACTGTTAGATCTAGATATTCCTGTTGTAGTAGCCTTAAATATGATTGACCGTATTGATTCCCAGGCTCAAATTGATCAAAATAGTTTGAAAACTCAATTAAATGTAGCAGCGGTTGTCTCGCTCTCAGCTAAACTGAATCAGGGGTTGGATGATTTAAAAGAGACAATCGTAACTGTCATTAATTCGGAGGAAAAGACAAACCACCAATCTAATTGGATCAGTATATCTGTTCAAAATGAACTGAAACCATTCATAGATCAACAATTTGTATCTTCAAAATTTGGAGTGGCACATGCTTTGAGATTAGTATCCAGAAATATCAATCATAATGGGAATGCGGCTCAAGTTGATTCAATACGAAATTCAATATCCAATTTAGGATTTAATCCGCAAACTCTAGAGGCAACACTTAGGTATCGTTGGATTGACGAAATTGTAAAATCCGTACAATCAAGAGCCAAAACATCGATTCGAAAAATATCACGCAGTGAACAATGGGATAAAATACTCACCCATCGCTGGTTTGGGCCAATCATCTTTGTCACCGTTTTATATTTCATTTTCCAATCGATATTCACATGGGCAACAATACCGATGGATTGGATCCAAACCGGTATAGGCTGGGTTTCTGCTTTTGTATTGAAGAATATGTTTCCTGGTATGCTAAGGGATGTTTTGGTAGAGGGAATTATCGGTGGCGTAGGTGCTATTGTTATATTCCTTCCTCAGATTTTAATCCTGAGTTTTTTTCTCACTATTATGGAAGATACGGGCTATATGGCTAGGGTCGCCTTTATGCTTGATAAGAGTATGACTAAAATGGGTCTCCATGGTAAATCCATTTTACCTCTTATGAGCGGTTATGCCTGTGCCATACCGGGAATTATGTCTACGAGAACAATCGATAGTTGGAAGGAACGACTGATAACTATCCTGATATTACCTCTAATGAGTTGTAGTGCCCGGCTTCCTGTTTATACATTGTTAATTAGCGCCTTTATTCCACCTATCACATTAAGTGGATATTTAAACCTGCAGGGATTGACTTTAGTTGTCATGTATTTTTTAGGTACAGCCACTGCTTTAATCCTTGCAAAAGTTTTCAGCAAATTTATCAAAGAAAAAACGTCATCTTCCTTTGTATTGGAATTACCGCCATACCACGTACCGATTCCACGGTCGGTTCTACGCCATGTTCTTATCCGCGGCAAATTATTTTTAATTAATGCGGGTAAAATTATCATGGCCATTTCTATTGTCTTATGGTTTTTGGCCTCATTTCCAAAAGTGGATCAGCCCATTACAGATGTAAACCCCATCCATTATAGTTATGCCGGAAAAATTGGTCATGCCATAGAACCTGTAATTCGACCTTTGGGCTTTGACTGGAAAATTGGTATAGGACTACTAACTTCTTTTGCTGCAAGAGAAGTCATGGTTTCAACCATGGCAACAATATATAATGTAGAAGCTACAGGCGATAATATAGTTAACCTGCGAGAAGCCATGCGGAATAATATTGATGTGGAAACTGGTAAGCCAGCCTATACTCCTTTGGTGGCATTAGCTTTGATGGTTTTTTATGTATTTGCGGCCCAATGTATGGCCACCTTTGCGATTGTTCGCCAAGAAACAAATTCTTGGAAATGGCCTTTATTTATGATTGCCTACCTTACAATTCTCGCCTATTTGGGGGCCTTATTTGTATATCAAGGTGGGTTATTATTAGGTTTCAGTTAATGAATTGGCAAACCATTATTGCAGGCGGTATGGGGCTAATTGCTTTCTGGTATATCATTGGTGTTTTTCTCCGGCAACTTAAAAAGCCTGAAGTTGATCCTAAATGTGATGATTGTCCTGTCCCTGACATAATGGATAATAAAAGAGAATCAAAATAACTTTTTCTCCATTATCGGGCTTCTCCACACTTTTTCAATTGTGATGGCCATGGGTCTATGCCGATATTTTCGTAAGTTTATCTATGAAATTTAGAACCGATGAAGTCCATAGTTCCTATATCAAAGTTTAAAGAAGGCGATACTGTACAAGGATTTTATCTCTGCGTAGAAAAACATCTTCGGCATACAAGGGCTGGAGACCTTTACCTAGACCTTGTACTTAAGGATCGAACAGGGCAGGTCCAAGGTAAGGTATGGGATAAAGTAGAAAAATTTCACCAAAAATTTTCAAGTGGTGACGCAGTGGCCATTAAGGGTGATGTGGAATTATTCATAGATCGTCCTCAGCTTAATATAAAACGAATTAATAAAGCCACTGTGCAAAACTATGCACGCTATGGATTTGATCCTGCTCTCGTGATTCCCACAGCTGAGGCTGATCCGAAAGATATGTGGAAAGAAATCAATACAATTATTGGGAAAATGGAAAATCTAAACCTGAAAAAACTGTGTCATAATATCTACTTAGAAAATAGGGAAAAACTGCTTACTCATCCCGCATCGGTATCCATGCACCACAATTATCGCTCGGGCTTATTAGAACATATTCTATCTATGGTTCGTTTGGCAAAACACTTGTCACCTCATTATCAATTAGATACAGATTTAGTCCTAACAGGTATTCTGTTACATAATATAGGTAAGCTGCAAGAAATTGAATCGAATTATGAAGCTTCTTTCTCGGAAAAAGGAAACTTAATTGGACATATAGTTATCGGGATTGAAATGGTAAGAGAGGCTGCCAAAAAAATTAAAAAATTTCCTGAAAATCTCCTATTAAAAGTGGAACATATTATTCTTGCCCATCAAGGTAAATATGAATGGAAAAGTCCGAAGAAACCGGCATTCAAGGAAGCCCTGCTCGTTCACCTTATTGATTTGGTTGATGCCCAAATGAATATTATGGATATGGCCATTAATGATGATCAGGAAGAGGGCCTTTTTACAAACCATCATAATTATTTTCGGATTCCATTATATAAAGGTGAAGATGGAACTAAATAATTTAGTTCGTGCGGCCATTTTTGCTGCTCTTGCCGTTGGAATGGGATTCTCTTTAATGTTTGTACCCAATATTGAACTCATAACAGTTATCGTATTCCTATCGGGTGTAACACTGGGAAAAGGATGGGGAAGTCTGGTAGGTGGCACAGCTATTTTTATTTATTCTGGGATGAATCCAATGGGGTCAGGATTAAGCTTTCCTCCATTATTTTTCATGCAAATTTTTAGTATGATCATTACAGGTTTGGCAGGTGGGGTATTTCGCCCTTTATTTTTCAAAAAAAAAATCAACCTATTATCGCTGGTGACTTTAAGTCTCTTGGGATTTATGCTCACACTTATTTATGATGTATTAACTTTGATAAGCTATCCACTATCAGCAGGATTAGGATTCACAGGCGCGTTAGCTTCTCTGGTGCAAGGACTGGGATTTACGGTATTACACGAAGTATCAAATGCAGTTATATTTGTAGTGGCTGTTCCCCGTGTGGTTAAATATATAAAATAGTATATGGGAAAAATCATTGTCTATTTGAACCTAATGACAGGTTTAATTGCTCAAAATTCTTATTTAATCCCATTTGACTGGGGCGGCCAGAATGGAATGATCATTACTGATGGCTCCTTATTCTGGAATCAAGCATGGAATTCAGGTATGCTTTTATTTGATGGTACCTATTCTACTTATCCCAATAGATATGGCCCTCATATTGCCAGAAAATTTCAACAGTCAGGGATAGGTGTATTACCATCATGGAGTGAATGGCCGGATTCTGATAAGGTTGATACTTATTTTGATTATTACCGCGGTGATTATTTATATGACCAATTGGAAGTTGGCGCCG
>Ga0315338_1004502_pt1 | contig 10943 bp, 10 predicted proteins | sample ASW8metaG_FD_204518 | JGI IMG/M metagenome (GOLD analysis project Ga0315338, IMG submission 204518) | Ammonia-oxidizing marine archaeal communities from Monterey Bay, California, United States - ASW #8 | ecosystem: Environmental > Aquatic > Marine > Coastal | place: USA: California | collected...
ATGATTTCACTGAGGATTTAAAATCCGAGAGGGAGTTAGGGAGTTCTATAGTAATAGTCACCCAGCATTCCCGAGGTAGAATAGCCGAGATTCTGACAGAAGCCGGTATTGAATCAGGGGATGGAAACACAATAAAAGATGGTCTCGCTCTAGAACCTAGGATGATTTATGTAGTGCCTGGTTCTCTAAGCGAAGGCTGGAAAATATCACTAACTGGAGATCGTTCGCTAACAAACTTAGTCGTCTTAACTGACTCAGAACTTTTCGGGATTTCGAAGGATTCTTATCACAGAAGAACGAACAGATCTTTAAACAATGAAACTAATATCACGCTAGCGGATCTGATTCCTGGCTCATATGTTGTACATATAGACCACGGTGTAGCTAAATTTTCCGGTACGACGCGTATGGAAAATGATGCCTCAGATAGAGAATATTTGGTTCTGGAATACGCTGACTCTGACAAACTTTATGTGCCTACTGATCAACTGGATCGAGTCGGGGCGTATATAGGATCACAAGATCAAACGCCTAACCTAACAAGATTGGGAACTGCGGAGTGGTCGAGAGTAAAAGAAAAAGTTAGAGAATCGACAAGAGAGATTGCTCAAGAATTAATTAAATTGTACGCTGCTCGGAAAGTGGCTGTTGGACATCAATTTACGGAAGATACTGTTTGGCAATCCGAATTGGAAGACTCATTTCCATATCAGGAGACACCGGATCAGGTTGAAGCTATAGAGCAAGTAAAGAATGATATGCAACAACCTCGCCCAATGGATAGGCTGATTTGCGGTGATGTTGGATATGGCAAAACGGAAGTTGCTTTGCGAGCAGCTTTTAAAACTGTGTCGGAGGGAATGCAAGTGGCGATACTTGTTCCGACTACAGTATTAGCCCAGCAACATTACGCCACATTATCCGAGAGACTAAGTCCTTTCCCTGTTAATGTAGATGTGCTCAGTAGATTTCGCACAACCAAGGAACAAGAAGAGGTCATCGACCGGATGGCAGTGGGAGACGTTGACATAATAATTGGAACCCATAGATTACTGCAGAAGGATGTGAGGTTCAAAAATTTAGGATTAGTGGTCGTTGATGAAGAGCAACGATTTGGCGTCTCTCACAAAGAGAAGTTCAAGACACTACGGAAAGAAGTTGATGTACTCACGTTGAGTGCCACACCTATACCGAGAACATTGCACATGGCATTAGCCGGTATCCGTGATATGAGTATTATTCGTACTCCACCAGAAGCTAGATTGCCCGTGAAAACTTTTGTGTCTGTATATAGCGATGACATAATCAAAGAGGCAATATTGAGGGAAATGGAGCGCGGTGGCCAGGTATTTTTTCTCCATAATAGAGTGCGTACAATAGATGAAAAAGCTGCTGAATTGTTGGAATTAATTCCTGAGGCACGGGTAGTAGTAGGACATGGCCAGATGCCTGAGGATGATTTGGAGAATGTTATGGCAGCATTTGGGAATCATGAAGCAGATGTTCTAGTTTGTACAACTATCATAGAATCTGGCATCGATATGCCTAACGTTAACACCTTATTAATAGACAGAGCTGACAGGTTTGGTTTATCGCAACTTTACCAACTGAGAGGCAGAGTTGGTCGAGGTGAACACCGTGCTTATGCCTATTTATTAATGCCTCCAGATCGGCGAATAACCGAAACGGCAGAACAGAGAGTAGAAGCAATACTAGAAGCTTCAGAGTTAGGATCAGGGTTTAGGATTTCGATGCGTGATATGGAGATTAGGGGAGCAGGGAACTTGCTAGGATCCGCGCAAAGTGGGCAGATTCATTCTGTAGGTTTGTCACTTTATAGCCAATTGCTGGAAGAAGAAGTTAATCTGTTGATGACTGCTGATTCTGATGACTCCGGATCATCACCTTTGTCCATTGATGATCTGCCCAGAATGGATGTGAGTTTATCCGCGACGATCCCTGAAGATTATATAACTCATCTTCCTACGCGTCTGAGCCTTTATCAGCGGCTAGGGAGAATAATCAATAGGGATGATATTACTCTGATAGAAGAGGAACTCTGTGACCGGTTCGGGCCTATGCCAGAGGAAGTAATTGCGTTATTGAGTTTAGTGGATTTAAGAGCTCTTGCTGCTGAAGTTGATGTAGAATCGTTGGTGGAAACAGAAACTGGTATTACTGCCAGGTTAAAGAACCCGGTAGGTAGTGCTAGAACGCCTCTCCAACGAGCACTAGGTCCGTCAGTATCCGTAGGTACTCACCAAATCACCATGACGTCAAGATCACTTGGCGATGACTGGGTGACAAAAATCAGTAATGTGTTGGTACGGCTCAAAGTATTCCGAGATAATCTGAGGACTTTGGGGTAGAGTTGTTTTTATTAGGGTGAAATGTAGTCGGCGAAATTAAAGGAATATAGCTAGAAAGCAACGATTTTCTGGTAAAAATTGCCTTGATTGGAAGTTATAAATTCTGGTAGCGTTACTTACCGTAGAGTTAACTTTAACTCGACGGCACCTCCCCTGTAAAAACCGTCAGGATTATACGCTTGGCGGTTTATATTTTGCTTGCTTTACGTTTATGTTGCCATCCCTCTATTCACCGTCTATAGTGTAGCCAAAGTCGTAAAGGATTTATAACGATAATTATGGAGGGCTAATGGATAAGCCTAAAGTATATTTCAGGCCTGGTTGATTTACATGCGGTAGAACGAAGGAGTTTCTTTCGTCGCAAGGTATTGAGTATGAAGATGGTGATGTAGAACATGACAAGACCTCCATGGATGAGCTATTGGCGCGGGGAATAAAATCAGTCCCTGCTACTATCTTGGGTGATAACGTAGTCATTGGTTTTAATCCTCGGGAATTGGCTAAACTGTTCAACTTGAGTGGTGATATTCCTGTCGCGGATGTCTCCACAATGTTAGAAAAATATGAAACTGTTTTAGTTGCAGCGGCAAAAACTTTTAGGCAAATACCGGCAGACCGTTGGAATTGGGAGTCTCCTGAAAGGCAACGAACTTTGGGGCAATTCTGTTTCCACCTGTCCGATAGGCCTGATAGGGCTATGAATGCCTATAACGTCGGTGTGTACTCCAACGAGGATAGAGGAAGGACAGTAGAGGATATATTGGGAGACGTTGGGTATGAAGAAGTGGCCCAATATTGTGAAGATGTCCTAAAAAGAGTTAAGTCGTCTCTTGATGGTGATACGTCTATAGATCTGGACAAAGTCCTTGATACTTATATGGGTGATAAAACTGCTTGGGAAATGATGGACCTTGGACTTGGACATTCAGTACACCACATAAAGCAACTGTACGCATATATGGGTATGATGGGATTGACTCCAATTGACCCCTTGACCGAAAAGGATTTTGAGGGGATAGCTGTTCCTACTGAATTATTTTAGCAGAATTAATAAAAGACTCCTTGAGCATCAGAAAAAGTTAAAAGTTGCTTTGGGAGTCTTTTCATATGACCTATACAATCGGGGTGTAGCGCAGGGGTAGCGCGCTTCGTTCGGGACGAAGAGGTCGTGGGTTCAAATCCCGCCACCCCGACCATTCACGGCAGTTATGGCTAACTAATATTAACCAGGCCTTTTGACTTCTATGGTTTCGTCAGCTGTAACGGCTACTCGGCGGTACCTGATACCGAGCTTAAGCATCCAATAACTTAATGTTGCTGCACTTACGCCCAGTTCTGTTGCAGCATGGCTAAGTCCGTGTAGGTTTACCATTTCGGGTAAGAGAGTTTCTAGAGGACGTCCAAATTTCTCTTCTACCCCATTCATAAGTTTTGTTTTTCGGACTCTTGGTGTGGTCATAATCTCCTTTTCAGGAACCGAGTTCTCTTGAAATCATATTGCTACTATATTACATGTCAGATACAAGTGTTGTCCTATAGCTTACGTATGATTTTACACAAGTTTTGCGATACACGGCTACCCGCTAGATTCATCTGACACTTCCTTACGTAAGAGTTGGTACAATATAAATACATATTTACTACCAGTGTATTAGTGCGGAGCATATACGAAAATTCTCTACGCAAAGGCTGATAATTATGGTTGTCTCAAAGGTATTAGATTTGGTGGGTAATACGCCGTTAATTGAGCTTTCTCATTTTAACCCTAAACCCGACGTACGCTTATTTGCCAAACTCGAGGGCCAAAATCCGAGTGGAAGTATAAAAGATAGAATAGTGTTAGCTATGGTTGAAGAGGCTGAGCGGCAGGGAATAATCAATGCTGGAGATACTATCGTAGAGGCCAGCAGTGGTAACACCGCCATATCATTGGCTTTCATAGCTAAACAAAAAGGATATTCAGTACAAGTTGTTATTCCTGGAGAAGTGGCACCTAGTATTGGGGATCTACTAAAACTGTACGGAGCTAAAATAACGTGGTGTGAACCGGTGGCAGGTATGAAAGGTGCTATAGATATCGCGAAAGAAATGGCGCACAAGTCTGGATTTCATTATTTAGGACAATTCGACAATAATATAAATCTTCAAACGCATTACAACACTACAGGAAGAGAAATAGTTGAGACGGGTCTTAAAGTGGATGTTTTGGTAGCAGGTATAGGCACCGGTGGGACCATTACTGGTTTGAGTAATAGGTTGCGTGAGGTTAATCCTGATATATCTGTAATTGGAGTAGAACCGCGGCTAGGCGAATCTCTACAGGGACTAAGAAACCTATCGGAAGGTTATGTTCCTCCTCTATTAGACTTTGATAGTTTGGATGGGAGATTTTTAGTGGATAGCGCGACTGCGATAGAATCGGCTCGAACGATAACTGAAAAAGAAGGAATATTAGCTGGAGTTTCTTCTGGAGCTGTGCTTAATGTTGGTCTAAGGATAGCGGAGAGACGTGATTCAGGAAATATTCTATTGATGTTTTCTGACGGAGGCTGGAAATATTTGCCAGCAAGTCCGTGGGAAGCGGCATTAGCAGGTAAAGAGTCTTTGGATGATATACATTGGTGGTGAGTGTTGACACATCATGTGCTTCAACTCTAGACTTCCAATCGACAAACTGAAACACTAGTCTATTTGTACATATTTTAAGGATAAAGTTATGCCTCTCGAATTTGGAGTTTTTGATCATATAGAACCGGTTCCCGGTTCGACCTTGGATGAGACCTATAAAATGAGACTCAAACAGCTGGAACGATTGGATGAAGCTGGGTTCTATGCTTATCATTTAGCGGAACACCATACGCCTGCAGTCCATAGTATGGCACCGTCTCAAAATGTGTTCTTAGCGGCAGCGTCGCAAAGGACGAAACGGATCCATTTGGGAGCCTGTATTTACGTGCTCCCTTTGCACCATCCGATAAGGCTTATAGAAGAGATATGCATGCTCGATAATCTGACAGATGGGCGAGTTGAGATAGGTGTCGGTCGTGGTGGTGTGCTTGAGGCATATTTCTGGGGTCAGGAATCGGACGTATCGTCCAACCAAGGTAGATATGAAGAAGTGCTTAGTGCAGTTAGACAGGGCTTGAGCACTGACGAATTAACGTTCAATGGTGAGTTCTACAACTTTGACAAACTCCCCATGAGGCTTCGTCCCAAACAAGCACCTCATCCCGATTTTTGGTATATGAGGAATGTTGAAACTGCAGCAATGGAAGGGATGAACACTATTATCGTTGGTTCGCTGGATAGTTTTGAAGCGAATGTGAAAAGATATAAAGAACTTTGGGAAGAGTATCAAGGAGTAGGCGCATTAACTCCTCAAGGTAGGGAACCCAAGATAAGTCTAGTTAACCACATTGTTGTCGCTGAAACTGACAAAGAAGCCCTCGCAATTGGGGAGCCCGCGTGGGAGGATTACACTTGGAACCTGGGTACTCCGAGGCGACTGGAAGCCGAAAGTCGTGGACTTACTCAATTTTTAGTTCCTAATGATCAAATGAGGCCTGCTAACGCCCCTGATAGAGAAGCTAGGCGTGATTTGTATTGGGCGATGAATCAGAAGACTGAGGAACAGGAAAGACGTCGGCAATCCCCAGGTGGATTAGGAGGCGTGCCTAATAAAGGAGCAGGATTCGGAGTAATAGCGGGATCACCAGCTTCTATCAGAGAATATATGGACGAATATATGAGTACTGGGGCAAATTATTTTGTTTGCTCTTTTCAGTGGGGAAGTTTGACTAATGAGCAGGCTATGCAGTCCCTAGAACTATTTGTAAGTGAAATAATGCCTCACTACAGTGTTACGCCCACGTTAATCTAGAAATTGTCTATAGAGTTGAGTCGGGATCCTCTAGGTTAGATCCCGACTAGTTCTTCGATATCCGAAACTGACGACGGTATCCTTTTAGAAAGGACTGAATAACTATCAGTCGTTACTAAGACATTGTCTTCGATTCGTATTCCAATCCCTTTAAACGCCTCCGGAGTATCTTTAGCTTGTGACCCGAAATATAGTCCGGGTTCAACCGTGAATACCATGCCGGGTTTTAGTGTGATGGAGTGATCTTCTTCACGGTACTGACCGGCGTCGTGCACGTCTAATCCTAGCCAGTGAGATGTTCCATGCATGTAATATGGCAGGTAAGCTCTGTCTTCTATCAATCCGTCTAAAGCCCCCGTCAGTATTTTCAGATCGATCAGACCTTGTACTAATACTCTCAGTGAGGCTAAGTGAACGTCATTAAATTCTTTACCTGGCGCTATAGCTAGGATGCTTTGCTTTTGGGCTTCCAACACGAGTTCATAAATGGACTTTTGCTCGGGGCTAAATTTTCCATTCACTGGCCAAGTCCGTGTTATGTCAGCGGTATAATATTCGTATTCAGCCCCTGCATCAATGAGCAGGAGGTCGCCATTTTTAAGCTGTTCCCTGTTTTTTACATAATGCAGTATGCATGAATTATGACCGGAGGCGACAATAGAAGGATATCCATTTCTTTCTGATCCTAATCGTCGGAAGTGAGATTCCATTTCAGATTGCACTTGATATTCGTATATACCCGGTTTTGTCACATTCATGGCAGCTTCAAAGCCACGGTTTGTAATGTCTATTGCGGATTGCAAAGACTCTATTTCGGAGTTGGATTTTATTAGACGCATGTTGTCTATAGTGGGCTTGGGGTCGCAGATTGTCAGTAGAGGCGTACCACCTCTCTGCGATAATGAACGTCTCTTCTGTACTAAGTTCGTGACAAATGTATCTAACACTGCATCACTTCCAATCGAATAATAAACAGTGTCGATATCCTCAAGAAGCTTTGGTAGTTGGTCTTCTAGTTCTGATATCGCTAGCGCTCTGTTGACACCTAATGCAGCGGCTCCTTCTATTCCGACTCTATGCCCCACCCATATCTCAAACTGAGGGTCGTATGGCTGGAGAAATAGAATGTATTCATCTGGACATCCAGGGCGAAGCACTGCTACGGAATCAGGTTCTTCAAAACCGGTTAGATACCAGAAAGATGAGTTTTGGCGAAATTCATAGTCGACATCGTTGTTCCGGGGAGAGTTGTGGCCCGATGCTATTATGATGGCTCCGCCGTGTAACGATTGCATTAGCCTACTGCGTCGATCAGAAAATGCGCCAGAGTTATGATCAATGCTGTTTGTCATTTTTACTCACCACATAAAATAACAATTAGCTTTACACTCCCATCTGTTCCTGAACATCTTCGATGACCTTGTCTCTGGTGCGTGTTTGCCATCGTCTTCGACTACCTATAGGTTCATTCTCTATATGTGGGAACACCTTCATAGCGACGAAGACTGGACCTGGCTGTGCTAGGATTTCTTCGATATTGTTGGAGAAGTCCTCTAAATTGTCAAAAGCGTATGTTTTCGTGTACCCTGCTCCCTTCGCTATGACGTCGTAGGCGACGTTTTGGGCATTAGGAACTGGCTGCCCGCCTGTTGTTGCATAGCATTCGTTATCTAGCATGAAATGATAGAAATTCTCTGGTGCTTTCTCCGCTATTGTTACTAAAGCACCCAAGTTCATTAAGACATCGCCTTCAGAGTCAAATAAGATAACTTTCTCATCGGGTTGAGCTAGGGCCAACCCCATTCCAAAGGATGCGTGGCCACCCATTGCTGGATCACCCAGTGGTATGTCTCGTTTCTCGTTAGTACTAATATCTACCCAGTGCCTTCCACCTCTGCCTGGGATGACAATGGAATTACCCCGGTATTTCTGAAATATATTAAGCATGTCGGCAGTTTGAAACATGTTTACTCCAATTATTAAATGTTAGGAAGATTAGATTTAGTGAAAACCGTGGTATTCATCGCCTACTAGTATTGCAACGGGCCTCTTGGTTTGTTGAGCTTCTTCAAAAGCGACAGATATTCTCTCGGCGTCGGAATCGTTCTCTACTAGATAATATTGGATGCCAAAGGCGTTCAGAAAGCGCTCTGTGTAGGTAGCCGCTGTGTCTGAATTAACTCCATGACGAGTATATCCACGATATCCAACCATCATGACCACGGGTATATTCATCCCCAAACACCAACCTCTTAGGGAATCACCTGACTCCATCATGCCGGTATTTTGGATAAGAATAATCGGATTCTTTCCGCCTACTGAAAGACCGGCGGCAACTGAAAATGCCTGACCTTCACGACTAACTGGTATTAGGTCTAACTCAGGATCGTTCTTCATCAACATATAAAGCCAGTTGGTTTCACTGTCGGGTAGCCAAACGACGTGAGTGACACCGTTTTTTTTCATTTCTGCTAGCACTGTTTCGGGGTTAAGATTTGCTGCTTCCGATTGCACCATGAATGACTCCTTATGGATGTGATACGACGACTTCAATGCCTGATTATATCTCGGCCTAAGTTGATGTCAAATAACGCAACTTCATTTTTAGATGTTGGCTCAATATAATTGCACTTAATATTTCAGATCTATCGGAGGATTTATGCAGGAACGTGACTTTATTGGTTATGGTAAAACCCCGCCGGCCATTCAATGGCCAAAGAATGCTAGGTTAGCTATTTCTTTAGTGGTGAATTATGAAGAGGGCTCTGAATATTCACTATTGGATGGAGACTCACATCATGAAACTAATAATGAGGTCCCGTCACCAATTCCATTGTCGGAACGGGATTTATTTAACGAATCATTCTTTGAATATGGAAGCAGGGTAGGAGTGTGGAGACTTCTTGATCTGTTTGATAGGTACGGAGTTAAAACTACGTTCTATTGTTGCGCTTTAGCGCTTGAACGTAATACCGAAGTCGCAAGAGAAATAGTCGCAAGAGGCCACGAAGTATGCGGGCATGGTTATAAGTGGGAAGAATATCATTCCATGGATCGTAGCTCAGAATTGGAATCAATACGAAAGACCGTAACGTCGTTGGAAACTACTACGGGGCAACGTCCCGTGGGCTGGTTTACTAGATATGGTCCTAGTGTTAACACTAGAGACTTAATTGCTCAGGAACCGGGGTTTTTATACGACAGTTGTTCTATGAATGATGACTTGCCATATTTTGTCACTGCAGGTGACAAACCCTGGCTGGTTTTACCTTATAGTTTCGAGACCAACGACGCGAGATTTTGGCGTGGTGGATTGGTGAGCGTGGGAGATTTTTATGAATACTTGAAAGAAACGTTTGACTGTTTATATGAAGAAGGGCTAACACATCCAAAAATGATGTCTGTCGGATTACACTGCCGAATCACGGGACGTCCCGCTCGGTCCAGAGCAGTTCAAAAATTTCTAGAATATGCTAATCAATATTCAGATGTTTGGTTCGCCCGCCGAGATGAAATAGCTTCTCATTGGCTTAGCAACTACCGAGATGTTTAACAGATAGATAATACTAGGGCTCTTGGATATCATTGATATTGACGCCGGGACTATAATTTCACCAAGAGTCTACAGAAAGCGGCAATTGAACAGTCTTACGTAGATCAAGGAGGTTGCATAGATGGCCACTCTAACGGACGAAAGGTTGAGACAATTATCCTATATGGATCCAACGGGAGCGATTCATTCGACTGAACGCCATATGTCTGACCGCATCAAAGACATAAAGGGATCGGTAGTAGCGTTGTTAGATAATGGCAATGATACGTCCAGTTTTTTCTTTGAAGCCTTGTCAGACATACTTCAATCTGATTATGGGGTGAGTAAGGTTATTTTTGAGAGCAAGTTTAATTGTACGAAACCGGCTGGTCAGGACCTTATCAAGCAAATGTCGGAAAATTCGGATTTTATGGTCGCAGGTGTTTGCCTTTGAGGATCCTGCACGTCGGGCAGTATGCTCGATGGGATAAGATTTGAAGATACGGGAAAACCTGCTGTCGTTGTCGCCACTACTAGTTTCGTTAAACTTGCCAATTCTATTAAGAGATCTATGAATCTAGAAGACCTGCCATTAGTGGTTATATCTCATCCACTGGGAGGACCTGAACTGGCGAGACAGAAAGCACACGAGGCTGCCCCTGAGATAGTTAAAGCCGTTACAGCTTGACGTTAGGAGAACAGAGCTCTTACGTTCGATAAATTAAAGGCGACATGGCAGTTGACTCAATAAACGAAAATTAATATCGGTTAAGGACTGGGCCCTAATGATAAATGGAGCTAACGCAAAACGACTCAATGGGTTAGATACCTCTCAAGGTGTTCTGGATATCATCGAGCAGTTCTATGAAAACGGATGGACAGATGGATTCCCAATAGTGCCACCTACGGAAGCTCTAGTCACAGCGATGCTGGAGGCATCATCAAGAGACCCTCTAGAAGTTTTAGGAATAGTTCCGCCCAGAAACGGAATAGCTACAGTGGAATCAGTCGCTATAAATGCAGTGATGTCTGGATGTAAGCCAGAATATATGCCGGTAGTGTTAGCTGCTGTAGAAGCGCTACTAGACGAGAGATTCGACGTTCACGGGCTTCAAGCAACTAGTGACCCTGCCGCACCTATGGTAGTAGTGTCTGGTCCTAT
>Ga0315338_1004503_pt1 | contig 10942 bp, 10 predicted proteins | sample ASW8metaG_FD_204518 | JGI IMG/M metagenome (GOLD analysis project Ga0315338, IMG submission 204518) | Ammonia-oxidizing marine archaeal communities from Monterey Bay, California, United States - ASW #8 | ecosystem: Environmental > Aquatic > Marine > Coastal | place: USA: California | collected...
GTAACATTTGATCGCCAGAACTTTTTCCCGAGACAGATTGACGTTTTCGAATACTTTCAGCCTTTCTTGCGCTTGCAGGAGAAAACCCGGCGCATCGAACGAAGTTTCTCCCCGGTCGATTTCCTGTTTCCGCGCCGTGGCAAAATCTCCGATTAATATCTGATTGGGCATCGCCTTCTCGACGATTCGGGCAAGCTGTATCGTTGCGTCCCCGACAATATAGCTTCCCGTACCGGGCCGGGCGCCTTCCGCCTGGAAGTATTCGTAACAGTCGCCGATATGGAATCCGCTGCGTAATTCCGGGATGGTCGTAACGATACTTTTCCGCCGCCCCAGCGTATTGTCCGCCAATACAAGCATTAGGAAACAGAACAAGTCCACATTCGCGCTTAACCCATCGGATCGGTTCCAGACATAAAATCCGTCGCCAGTCGTTGAATGGCACAAGGAAACGTCAAGACCGTGTTCGATCGCGCGCTGATAGGCCACATTGATCGAGTAGGAAAGACTATTCAGCGCGGTTACCTGTTCCAGCGGCGAATAGTGTGAAAACCCAACGATATCAAAAAGTATCACGCCTTTTTTAGTAAGTTTAGTTATGCCGAACCGGCGCGTAAGATATTCAAGCGATCTGTCCCCGACAGGGCAATCGCGAAGCGCTTCCGGAACGATGATCCTATAGGGCTCGATCTCGCAAATATCAGCGACGTCGGCTAATTCTTCACTGGTACGGCGTGTCGTTCCGACTAGAATTTCTTCATGGTTCGCGAATAGATTGGGCAGCAAATACTGCGGAACGGCCAGCACCTCTAGGCCGGAATCGACGCTGGTCCATGCGACAACTGCGTTTCGCCCCAATCTCCAGAGACGATTGAGCTCGTCGTCGACATATTTCAAATATTGACGTGTTTTGTCGATCGTCAAACCCACATATCTCGGTTAATGGACGAATATTTCGCCATGTTACAGACCGGTGTGAGGATAAAACAGTAATATCGCCTAGCGACGGTCGGAAAAAGCCTTCAATCGCCGCCCACCAAGTTAGCCGCGTACACATCAGCGATATTGTGGAGGCGCGCGAAAGATTTTGCCCAATTCAGCGCGTCCTCAAAACTTTCGTCTGCATCATGCGGATTTTTCATAAATGATACTTCAACACCGGATACGATATAGCGGCAGAGCACATTCGTAATGATTTTGCGCGAATCTTTCGGGTCGGGCACCGTGAGGACACGAATGTGATCCCCGGATGAATTTGGGAAACCCTGTTCCGCATTAACAATATGAACATCCATCGCCGCGCCCGAAATATACCGTTGCCGCGCTTTGGCCCGCTTTCGCAAGCCAAACCTAGTTCGAAAATACTACCTTTACCCGCGAGACCAAACCGTGTCGCGAATATATTTTCAATCCGTATTTAACATCATCCAGTCCGCGGAGTCGTTAAAGCGCCCGATACCAGGTATCGGAGAGCGTGTAACCGTGCGGGAAGGGATCGGTCGGATCCAAGCCGTACTGATGCAAACCCGTGATCCAAGCCCGGCCCGAGATTTGCGGCTTTATGGCGGCGGTTCCCCCAACAGTCGTTTCGCCTAAAATTCGGCACACGAACTCCGAGCCAATTAGGGAAACACTCTTATACGTTTCGCCAACGCCGACCTCCCCGCGCGCCCGAAGCACGGCGAGCCGCGCGGACGTTCCCGTGCCGCAAGGCGACCGGTCAATCTTTCCCGGCGAAATAACAACCGCGTTTCGGCCGCTCTTGGAGCCATCGGATTCGATTTCCAACGGCGCAGCGAACTGCGTAAATGTTACCGTATTGATGTCCGCGTTCTCGGGATGGGTGACGGGATACTGTTCGATTACCGCTGCCTTAATCCGTTCGCCGACCTCGACAAGCGTCCTGGCCTCGTCGGCAATCAGGGCAAAATTTAACGCTGCAGCGTCGACTATCGCAAAAAATGCACCGCCATATGCGATATCGACGCCGATTTGCCCCAGCCCGGGAACGTCGACACTTCCATCAAGGACCGCAACGAAGGATGGCACATTCTCCACAGCGACACGTTCGCACCGTCCGTTGTTGCACTGCGCGACGACGTCGATCAGCCCACCCGGCGTTTCTAATGTTAGATGCGTATCCGGTTCTCGCATCGGGATCATTCCGGTTTCCAAAAGAACGGTTGCGACACAAATGGAGTTTGAGCCGGACATTGGCGGATAGTCGGTCGCCTCCATGATTATGAATGCCGCATCGGCTTCCTTCGACACCGGCGGGACAATCAGATTGGCGTGCACGAACGCGCCACCGCGCGGCTCGTAAAGCAAAAATTTTCGAAGCCAATCCGCTTCACGCTCAAGATATTGTTTCTTATCGAAAATTGTTTCGCCGGGCGGCGGCAAAACGCCTCCGGTGACGACACGCCCGACTTCGCCTTCCGCATGGCAGCCAACAACAGTAATTGCTTTTTTCCAATGCATACTGCGTTGGCCTCCCCTGCTTTCCGTAAAACTCTTATGGGCAGTATGCCGGGACTGCGCAAGCGGCATTCTCGTGAGCTTAAGAAAACCCGCGAGTCAGCCCGTAAAATTCCGATTTGTCCGCATTTTATCTAAATAATAAATAAAAATAATATAAGTTCGATTTATATTTCGCATGTATTTTAAAAAATTAAAATAATTTGCTAAAAAGATAACTGTATTTTACAATATTCAAGTAAAATTAACTATTATTAAGAAATAATGAAAATTATACTATACGATGATGAAGTATCACTGCCGAACCGCCTCGGTGATCACATGTTAGTGCGAACGGGAAACGGTGAGTCCATATTGCAGGATGGTGCAGTCATCACGACAGACGTCAATTGCGTCTACTCGATCGGTCCTCAGGTCGTTGAATTTAGAATAAATGCCGAGTCGGTTAACCTTCGATTCGAAGACGCCCTGCTTTGGGCGGTTCGGTATGCAACGAAAGTCGGAATCAAAACCGTTTTCGCAGTATTTAGTATTTCGCGTCCGATCGATTCTCGGTTCATCGCAAAATTGGGCGCCGTTCAAATCTACGACGAACGTCGTGGCGCTACCCGGGATACTAAGGTCTTTTCCTCTGCGCCTTCTTCGAACGTTTTCACTATGAAACCTCCTTTGCGCAAAGCTTTTCGACAACGCCGTCTGATCGTTCGAATGAAAGGACGCGGTGAACGAATAATGCGTCCCGAAAGGCAATATTTCGCGCACGGTTAACACCAACATTGGCACATACCCAGAGACCCATACAATTTACGCCGCTTCAATTCGGCGGATCGCGCCAAACGGGGAGCAATTGAATTTATGAAGTCGATGTATGATACGGTAGTTGGCGGTCCCCGTTCAAAACGAGGCATTGCGACAACCGCCTCGAATTCGAGTGGAAATTCTTTTTGTCGGCTTCTGCTTATCGAGGCCGTCGCATCAATGGACAGCTGCGTAATCGCGGCGGCCGAGCTCGACCAAAACGCCAATATCGCGATTACGAAAGAAAGCCGCGTAGAAACCGCTGTCGGCCTCTTGACCAGACAAAATTTCGACGCCGTCATTTTCAATCTTTCCCCTGATAATAAACCTAATTTGGCTGACCTCGATCGTATTGTCGCTGCAAACCCCGCTATTCCTGTCATCGTCCTTTGCCAGCAAAACGATGATAGCGTGGTGCAAGAAGCGCTGCGGCGGGGCGCTCTGGAATATCTCGTCAATGGATCCGAGACGGTCAGGCCATTGAGGGCGGTCATCCACCGGGCGCAACTGCGCAAACAGTGGGAACGACGGCTTATAAGTACAGCGCGATACGATTATCTAACCGGTCTTCCCGACCGAATATTGTTCCGCGAACGGCTTGAACAATCGATCTTGGACGCTCAACGCACGGGCGGTCAGTTGGGAATTCTGTTTGTTGACCTCGATCAATTCAAGGAGATCAACAACACGCTGGGTCATGAAATCGGTGACAAGCTTCTGAAGATAGCGACCAAACGCATCCGCAAATGCGTCAGGCGGGCCGACAGCGTAGCGCGGTCAGGAGGAGACGAATTTGCCATTGTCGCTAACAGACTCGATCCCGCCTCCGACGGCGCGGCCTTGGCCAAACGGATCAATACCGCGCTAGCCCGCCCCTACCAGATCGATGGAAATGAAATCCATTGCACGGCGAGTATTGGCATCACCGTTTATCCTAATGATGGCGTTGACGCCGATGCGCTCCAGAAATATGCCGATCTTGCGTTACACCGCGCGAAGGAAATCGGCCGCGACGGCTTTCAATTTTACAGCGCGACGATGAACAAGGCGGTACACACCCGCAAAACGATAGAAACGCAAATTCGCGACGCGCTTGCGAAAGACCAGTTCATCCTGCACTACCAGCCTAACGTTGATGCACTAAACGGCAAACTGGTCGGTAGCGAGGCGCTGATCCGATTGCAGCATCCGGAATTCGGTATGGTGCCGCCGAACCACTTTATTCCAACGGCGGAAGAAACTGGCTTAATTGTGGCGATCGGCGAATGGGTACTGCAGACATCATGCGCCCAGGCGCGCCTTTGGCAGGATAGTGGTGAACTGCCCGCGCGCGTGGCGGTTAATTTATCTCCATTACAGTTTCGGCGACCTGATTTCGTCGAAACCGTCACCCGTGTATTGACGGATACCGGCCTCGATCCCTCGAATCTCGAACTCGAGATTACCGAGAATGTCGTGATGGCAGATTTCGAATTGACCGAAAAGACGCTGCATTCGCTTTTCGAACTCGGCGTTCATCTTGTCGTTGATGATTTCGGCACCGGTTACTCGTCGCTCACCTATCTCAAACGATTCCCGGTCTGTAAGCTGAAGATCGACCGATCGTTCGTCAACGAGATCACTACCAGCTCCGAAGACGCGGCCATCGTTACGGCAATCATCAAGATGGCGCACAGCCTCAACCTTCAAGTGATCGGCGAAGGCATCGAAACGACCGAACAAATGAACTTCCTGCAAGCGCAAGACTGCAATGAATTCCAAGGCTACCTGTTTACGAAAGCGCTCGACCCAGTCGCCTACCGCGATTGGGCTCAGGATTGGCGGGCGAACCGGGTCGGCAATTACGAATTCAACCTCTAACGCTTTCTTTTTCCGTCACTTTGGAACGGTAATTCCGCCTACCGTTCCACATATCCCCAATTAAGTTTCACTAATATTCAAAAGAAAAAACCGCCAGGCGCATAACGCCCGGCGGCTTTCCTTTTAACTTGGCGGTGAAACGTTAGGCTGCGTTCAACTGCTGCAGAAATGCCTGGATTTAATCGCTCATCTTCGCAGCGTTGGTCGACAACTCGCTGGCCGCAGCCTGAAACTGTGATACCGAAGAAATCGTCTCGCTAGCGCCCTGCGTGACGCCGGTGATGTTCTTCGAAGCTTCCCCGGTGCCTTCGGAGGCCTGTTGGACGTTGCGGGTAATTTCTTCTGTCGCCGCGCCCTGCTCTTCGACCGCCGAAGCGATACCCGAGGCGATCTTGTTGATATTTCCGATGGTCCCGCGGATGCTGGTGATCGCACCGACCGTTTCGTTGGTTACCGACTGAATGGCGCCGATCTGTTCCGCGATCTCCTCGTTCGCTTCGGCTTACTTTACCGCCTCTTCGCTCTGCCTGGTAATGTCGGCTGCAAACTTTACGACTTTGAACGGAGTGCCGTCGCGGTCGAGCGCCGCCCAGAATTCTTCGTATTCATCACTCGCTGCAAAGGCCGGCTCAGCGAACATGCTGTGGTGCTTGCCCTTCACTTTCTTCAAGTTGTAGCCCATCACCGACTGGAAATTCTTGTTGGCCGTGGTGATCGTTCCGTCCATTTCGAACTCGATTACCACCTGCGATTTGCTGATCGCGTCGAGCGTTTGCCTAAGACAGCCTGGTCGTCCGAAACGTTAGCCGGCTCTTTTGGTTCGGTACTCGTATCTTGAGATTCTTGCACCATTATTTCTTCGCTAATTGAAGCTCGGCCAATTCGAAGGCCGAATTCGATATCGCGAAAATTGATCAAAACGGTTCAACCCAACAGAGCCGCTTTGTATGAGGAGGATGGACCGAATATGTCGCGTTAGTCTTAATGATACTCCGAAAACCCGTAGCACAGTTCATTGATTCTATTAACGGTTTCTTACCAAACTTGATGATTCTGCAATAATAGAGCGAGTATCTATTTCGATTATAAATGTAATAGTGGAACCTGGTATTGTGTGTGGATCAGGCTCAGTGGCAGCGCGCGGCTCGTGCACCGCTTATGAGGCCACGTCGATCAAATGACGCACTGGCGATTCGATAACCAAATTTGATTGAAAGCGGCAAAGCCCAAAATTCTATAACTGGATGGCGTCGGTGCTATCAGACCAGATCAGGATTGATGCAGAGTATCATTCCTGTGAATCCGCTCGCGATTAATTGGTAGAGCAAAGAAACAGGATCAATGGCAATCGCCAAAGGCGATTCCCATCAACCCTGATTTGCTTAGTCGTTAAGAGCGCGTTGACCAGGCCGCAGCGTGTGGTGTGGTGTGGTTTACTTTCGTCGCGCGAACGACAAAGAAGATTGGCACCCGTGGCTGACCATCCAAATTGACCACAACGGATCAAGTGTTGCGCGGACGCCTATTCGACGACGTCACTCGTAATCGCTGCCGGACCGGAACCCGGTGATTTCGGAAATCAGATTTTCTTCGCCTTCGTCATCGAGATCGAACGCCATCGCGAACCCGTCATCCAGCGTTCGTACCACATTACCCGGCAGGCGGCCGAAATCGTCGAGTTCCAGTTCCAGATGCTGATCTTCGTCGAAGCTCGTCTCGTCGTCGATCGCGCTTACCGCGGCGCCACCGGTAGAGATATCGGATATCCGGGCGGTATGCTGCTCATCCGAATCGTCCCGGATTGTTACCGGCCGATCGAGTTTGTACCGCGTTTGCCTACGCCGTTCCTGACTGGTCATGGCTCCACACTCCAATCGAATACGTCATCCAACTAACCGCAACATAAACGAAGAAGAAAATCAATTTTCCATTAATGACCGCCGCCATGCCGCCATGCCGCCATTACGGCCAAATACCCAGCGCGGTGTTGAGCAACCGGATAAGAATAAACGCGCCGACTGCGACGATTATCCAGGCGACGACCGTTTTCATGACGGCGGGGGCGATCGCATGGGCAACTTTTGCACCCAATGCCACGCCGATGGCCAGCCCGCCGCCGACAGCCGCACCGATCCATAGGTCGATCGCGCCAAACAGAAAGTTCCCGGCGGTCGCCAGGCTGGCCAGCGGGAACTGCACCGCCTGACTGAGGCCGACCGCGGTCAAAACGGGAAACCGCAGCCAGACGAGAAGCGGCACCAATATAAGCGGCCCTCCCGTTCCGGTTATTGCGGATCCAAAGCCGGTCACCGCGCCAATTGCGATCAAAGCCGGGGGCGACAGTTTTTTTTCGCTTCCCGTGGCAGCGCTATTCGGCCGCAAGGCGTTGATACCGGCGAACAACAGTAAGGCGGCAATGGCAGCCTCGAGAAGGCGTGCTGACGCCGCCGATGCGGTCAGCGCGCCCAGAAACGCGGCTGGCATCGCGCCCAGGATCAACCAACCCGCCATATGCCAATGGATCGAACCGTGTCGCGCGTAGAGGAAGGCGCCCACCGCCCCCGCGAAGATGTAACCGAACATCGCGCCCGAGATGGCGAGATGCACATCGAGCCCTATCGCGTACGCCATGAAGGGAACGAGCAAAACGCCGCCGATCCCGGCAGCGCCGATCAATGCCCCAACGAATACGCTGAACGCGGTCAAACCAAGGAGGGCGTTCATCGGGTGCCTTTCATGGCGGATAAATGGAACTTAGGACCGAAAGTACGAGCATAGCATTCGACCAAGCACGCGGCAGCGCTTGTTAGCGGGTTCTCCGCTACTGTGATATCTACATCCGAACTATCCCGGAGCGAATCGTCATGCCGTCAACCGCCGTACGTTTGAGTGAGGCCGAAGTCGCCCAGTATCACGAGGACGGCTATGTCATCCCGGATTTCCGCTTGCCGGATGAAACGCTCGACGCGATTCGGATCGATCATGACAGGTTGTTGTCGCGACATCCGGAGTTCGTCGATTACTGTCCCGCGCTCCTAGCATACGACCTTGCGTTCCTCAATTACGCCAGGACGCCGGAAATCCTCGACATGGTCGAGCAACTGATCGGCCCGGACATCGCGCTGTGGAATTCCAGTTTCTTCGCCAAACCAGCGGGAAAAGGGCGCGCCACGCCCTGGCACCAGGACGGCGAGTACTGGCCGATCCGGCCGCTCGCCACTTGCACCGCATGGATCGCCATCGACGACTCGACGACGGAGAACGGTTGCCTACGCGTGCTCAAGGGCTCGCACAAGAATAAGGATCTGCTTCAGCACGAAACAAACCCGGATCCAAATCTTACCCTCAACCAGGAACTGCCGCTAACCGATCATGATGAGGACCAAGCCGTCGACATCGTTTTGAAAGCGGGACAAATGTCGCTGCACGACGTCTATCTCGTGCACGGATCGGCCGCCAACACCTCCGGGAAGCCGCGCCGCGGGATGACCTTGCGCCTCATGCCCACAACTTCGGTCTACGACCGCGCGGTCGCCCGCGAACAGCACGAGAAGATCGGCATCGTCGACCATTCCCTGCGCACGCTCTTCCTGATGCGCGGCAAGGACAAGTCGGGCCAAAACGATTTCCAGGTCCGGCTTTAAAACTGCACTTAACCAAACAGAACCGAACGTCCATGAAGCTGTACTACACGCCGAACTCGCCCTTTGCCCGCATCTGCCGAATTATCGCCGCGCGTGCCGGCCTGACCGATCAAATCGAACTTATTGCGGTAAAGCTTCGCTCGCCTGACAGTCCGGTCATACCTTTGTCTCCAATGGGGCGTATTCCGGTATTGGTCGATGGCAATCTGGTACTGAGCGAAGCCCGCCATATCTGCGCCTATCTCGATGCAAAGGGTAACGGAACGCCGACAGTGGCCCGTTATGGCGATTGGCCCGCCGTCGCGGCAGAAGCCGAAACCCTCGCCTGCCTCGACGCGGTCATCGTTTGGTCGCGCGAAGTCCGGCGCGACGAAGACGATCAATCGAGTTTTCTGCTAGACGTCGCGGACCAGCAGATGCGCCGCGAACTGGCCCATCTCAATGCGACGCTCCAGGTACCAGACGGCGACCCGCCGATGACGTTCGAGACGCTTTGCCTCGTCGCAGCTCTGGGAATACTGGCGTTCTACGACCTCGCGCCCGATTGGCGGACAACGTATTCGACGGTATCGGATTGGTACGCCGTTTTCGAAGCGATCCCAGCGGTTTCTGAAACTGCCCTCAGCGCCGCAGCAATGAATCCATTGACGCGTTAACGCCCTGGCCTTTGCCGCTCACATTCCAGGCGTCCGCCCTTTCGCCATCGGTTCGGTAGGATGAAGCGGCCCATCCAAACGCCGCGGTTTGCCGCCTTCGCCTCCGCCTGTGCGGACAGGTATGATTTCTTCAATGATCGGGGCAGGTATTGCGGGTAGGCAACAACCCAGCCCTGCCGCAGCAGCGCTTCATGCAGATCCTTCCCGTCGCGATGGGCGACGACGACGGGTTTTCCGACGGTACGCGTAGGCAGAATTTTGTACTTCAGCTTTGTCGCCTGCCGTTCTTCCGGCGGCGGCCCGATCGCCGAACGTATAGCCGCCCGCGCAGCACGACCGCACGGATAGCATTCGCCGCTGTCCCACGCGCATTGCTGCTTTTCGTCTAGCGCGCCGATACCCTGAGACCGGAGGTGTTTTATAAAAGCGTCGATGTCCTTGCTCTCGGAAGCATATGCCGGCGCCGCGAAGGTGATAGTCAGAACGATCGATAGGATTTTCACGAACGTTCCATTTCTCGTGAAACCTCCTGCGCGAACCCCGTCAACATCTCATCGCTACCCGGCGCGGCCAATAATGACAGCCCAACCGGCATGCCATCGACTTCCGCCAGCGGCAGGTTGATCTGCGGCGCGCCGAGGAGGCCTCCGAGGCACGTCAACGTGATGATTCGCGAACGCCGTTCCCACATTTTACTTTGCGGCAGGCCTGCTTCGGGCGCAGGGAACGGTGCGGTCGGGAGGCAGACTACGGTGCCGGATTCCAAAATATCCGCCATACGCGCCTGGACCTTCTCACGCCCCGCCTGCGCGTTTGCAACGGTTTTGTCGGTAATCTCAGCCGCCTCGACCAGCCGCCGCGCGACGTCGTAGCCGAAGCGTGGATTGCAGCGGTCGACCCATTCATGCGCCGTCTCCCAGGCCTCACGGCTCTGCAGCGGTTGCTGGAAACTGCGCCATTCGTCCAATCCATTCTCTGACAGGCGCATACGCGTTGTGTCACCAAACACATCGTCGATTCTGGAAATCGGCGCTTGCAAAGCCTGCACAACTGTATCGTCGGCTACCTCGAACGCGTCCTCCGCGACGATCATTCGCGTGGGTTTGGCATCCGGTATATCCGTTCCAAATATCACGGCGGCGACGCGTGCGAACATTTCCGCGTCGCGCGCAAACCAGCCCACCGTGTCGTAGGACGCCGCTTGCGGCAGCATACCGTCGAGCGACAGACGACCGTGCGTCGTCCGCATGCTGTAAAGACCGCAGAAGCTTGCAGGAACACGCACGGACCCACCGGTGTCGGAGCCCAGCGCGAAATCGACCAGCCCGCCCGCCACGGCGGAAGCCGATCCGCTGGAGGAGCCGCCCGGCACCCGGCCCGGCGCGCGCGGATTGACCGGCGTGCCATAGTGCGCGTTCTCGCCAAGGATGCCGCGCGTGATTTCGTCGGTGATGGTCTTACCGACCATGGTAGCGCCGGCGTCAACGAGGCGCTGGACATGCGGTG
>Ga0315338_1004504_pt1 | contig 10938 bp, 21 predicted proteins | sample ASW8metaG_FD_204518 | JGI IMG/M metagenome (GOLD analysis project Ga0315338, IMG submission 204518) | Ammonia-oxidizing marine archaeal communities from Monterey Bay, California, United States - ASW #8 | ecosystem: Environmental > Aquatic > Marine > Coastal | place: USA: California | collected...
TCAGCATGCTCGGAAATGCTGCAACAATGCCAGTCATAATGATGAGTGAAATTCCGTTTCCAATTCCTCGGGCGGTTATCTGCTCGCCAATCCACATGAGTAGAATTGTTCCGCCAGTTAAGGTGATTACGGCGGACATACGAAAGGCAAACCCAGGATCGATAACTACTGTTCCTAGATTCTCTAGCCCAACAGCAATTGCGTAAGCTTGCACCATTGCAAGCGCAACGGTGCCGTAACGGGTATACTGGTTAATAACTTTGCGCCCGGCCTCGCCCTCTTTTTTTAACTTTTCAAGCTGAGGATTAACGGCCGTCATCAACTGCATAATAATGGAGGCTGAAATATATGGCATGATACCAAGTGCGAAGATCGCCATGCGCTCGATCGCACCGCCGGCAAACACGTTAAAGACATTGAGCAAGCCAGCTTGTTGTTGAAATATTTGAGCTAACGACGCAGCATCAATGCCTGGCATAGGTACGTAGGTGCCAAGACGAGTAACGACTAGCGCACCCATCGTAAACCACATGCGCTGTTTAAGCTCTGTGGCCTTCGAGAACGCCCCGAAATTAAAATTGGCAGCTAATTGTTCTGCCGCTGAGGGCATCTTTAACTCCAGGGGCGAAATCCGCCTAATGAATACGCCCCTAACTTAAGGGCGATTGATGCCCATGCAGATCCAGGTTTGGCAATGAAAGCCTCCTGAATATACAGGCACCACTATAATATCAGCCTGCGCTCGCTTTAGCCCGTTTTTTAGCAGCCTCTTCACGGCGTTTTTGTCGCTTGCCAGGTTCACCCGACTTGTTCATGTGCACCGGTTTAGAAAATGTGGTTTCCAAACTTCCACCCGCCTTCTTAACCGCTTCGCTAGCTTTCTTGGATGCCCCAGCAACCTTGAGTGTCAATTTCGATTTCAACTCACCACGGCCAAGGACCCTCACCCCATCACGTGAACGCCCGGCCAATCCTGTGTCGCGAAGCATTTGGTCAGTGATAGTCACGCCTTCTTTTAAGCTACCAGCCTCAACAGCTGCTTGAAGGCGATCAAGGTTCACCACCGCAAAATCATTTGCAAAAATGTTTTTGAAGCCGCGTTTAGGTAACCGCATGTAGAGAGGCATCTGCCCCCCTTCAAAACCATTTATTGCTACGCCACTACGGGATTTTTGACCCTTTACGCCACGGCCAGATGTTTTGCCATGCCCCGAACTCGAGCCTCGCCCAACGCGTGTTTTGTGTTTTCGGGCGCCAGCATTATCTTTAATCTCATTCAGCTTCATAGCGAAACCCTATTCTCCAACTATCTCAATGAGATGTTTAACTTTGCGGATCATTCCGCGCACCGCAGGAGTATCCTCTAGGGTGCGTTCACGACGAATTTTTCCAAGACCAAGACCACGCAGCGTAGCCTCCTGGTCAGCAGGCCTCCGATTTGCGCTTCGCAGCTGACGAACCGTAACAGTTTTACCCGCTGCTGGATTCTTAGTACTGTTGCTGGTTTTGTCTTCAGCCACGGCCTATGCTTCCACCTCCACCTGGGGTTCTGCCTTATTCTTAGCTTTTCCTTCACGCCGTTGAATAATTTCAGCTACACTTTTACCTCGACGCTGTGCCACGAGACGTGGGCTCTGTTGGCGGCGAAGCGCATCGAATGTCGCCCGAACCATGTTGTAAGGGTTTGATGTTCCAACACTTTTTGCAACCACATCACCAACACCCAAAGATTCAAAAACTGCACGTGTAGGCCCGCCGGCAATGATTCCGGTTCCCTGCTCTGCCGGGCGAACTACAACTTTTCCTGCCCCGTGATGACCCTTAGTTTCATGATGTAGAGTCCGCCCATCTTTCAGCGGAACGCGGATCATCCCACGCTTTGCTGCTTCGGTTGCTTTACGAATTGCTTCCGGTACTTCCCGAGCCTTACCCTTACCAAACCCAACACGACCACGCTGATCGCCGACAACAACAAGTGCAGCAAATCCAAACCGACGGCCGCCTTTCACGACTTTCGCAACGCGGTTAATATGCACAAGCTTATCGATAAGTTCACTATCGCGGTCATCGCGTTGGCGGTATTCACGTGCCACTTGGCCTTCCCTTTCCTATTAAAACTGTAATCCACCCTCACGCGCGGCATCACCTAGAGCTTTGACACGCCCATGATATAAATACCCACCACGATCAAACACCACTTGCTTCACGCCCTTTTCCAACGCCCGCTCGGCGATAAGCTTGCCGACTACCGCCGCCGCTTCTAGATTCCAGGTTTTCGTAAGAGCATCACTTTTGGCAGCATCCGCCGAAGAGGCAGAAGCTAATGTGCTACGCGTCGTGTCATCAACTATTTGGGCGTAGATGTGTTTTCCCGAACGGAACACTGTAAGGCGTGCGCGGCCCGACCCGGTCCGGCGAATTTTGTAGCGCACGCGATTCCGTCGACGTCCAAATAATTTGCTTTTATTAGCCATTACCTATTTTCCCAAACGCCCCTCAGCCTACTTCTTCTTGCCTTCTTTACGGCGAATTCGTTCTTCTACATATTTTACACCTTTGCCCTTGTAAGGTTCAGGCGGACGCATACTACGTATTTCGCTCGCAACTTGCCCAACCAGTTGTTTATCGCTTCCACTGATAGTAAGCGCAGTTGGTCGCTCAGAAACAATCTGTATCCCTTCCGGAATCGGATAATTTACATCGTGAGAAAACCCTAGCTGTAATTGGAGTGTTCTACCCTGCACTGCGGCACGGTAGCCAACGCCATTAATTTCAAGCTGCCTTGAAAAACCTTTCGTCACCCCGACGACAAGATTATTTACAAGAGAACGCTGCATGCCCCACATCGCACGCGATCGTTGATCATCGGCACGCGGCACAACGGTGATACCGCCCTCGCCAAGTTTCGCCTCAACTTCCGGCACCAACGCCACCTTCAGCTCGCCTTTCGGCCCTTTAACTGAAACGGTTCGACCCTCAACAGAGGCCGTCACGCCTTGTGGTAGTACAACCGGTTTTTTTCCAACGCGGGACATAATGTCCACCTTCTACTCGTTATTTCGCGACACTGTCGCGATGCTAATTAAAGCTTTTAAAACACCTGGCAGAGAACTTCTCCACCCACATTCTGATCGCGTGCATCTGCATCCGACATAACACCTTGAGGCGTAGAAATAATCGATATCCCGAGGCCCGCACGATATGGCTTCAACTCTGAAACCGAATTGTAAACTCGACGACCCGGCTTCGAGACACGAATAAGCTCACGGATTACCGGCTTACCCTCATGGTACTTCAACTCAATCTCAAACTCCTTCATCGTTCCTTTATGCTCAATCTCAGCATAACCGCGGATATAGCCCTCAATTTTTAGGACTTCCAGCAACCGACCGCGTAATTTCGAAGCCGGAGAGGATACTTTTGCTAACCTTCTCAACTGGCCGTTGCGAATACGCGTAATGAGATCACTAACGGGATCGTTTATCGCCATGGTCTATTTCAGGCTCCTCTACCAACTCGCCTTGGTCATACCGGGAACTTGACCAAAATTAGAAAGATCACGAAGTGCAATACGCGAAAGTCTAAACTTCCGATAATAGCCCTTTGGCCGCCCAGACAGATCACAACGATTATGCACTCGTGACGGGGATGAATTACGAGGCAGCTTTGCAAGCTTCAAGCGCGCGGCAAAGCGCTCCTCCGCTGGCACTGCCATATCATTGGCGATTGCTTTGAGCGCTGCACGTTTAGCAGCATATTTCGCCACCATACGTTCACGTTTCTTGTTCCGGTTTATTACACTCTGTTTTGCCATATTTTACGGCTCCATGTTCTCAAACGGCATCTGAAAACCTGCAAGAAGTGCTTTTGCCTCTTCATCAGTTTTTGCTGTCGTTTGAATTACAATGTCCATGCCCCAACTTGTTTCGGTCTTGTCGTAATCAATTTCGAGATAAACAATGTGTTCACGCATCCCCATCGCGTAATTGCCACAGCCGTCAAAACTCTTTACGGAAACTCCGCGAAAATCTCGAACACGTGGAAGTGCGGTAGTAACAAGGCGATCAAGAAATTCGTACATACGATCCTTACGCAAGGTCACCCGAGCACCAATCGGATTACCCTTACGAATTTTAAAAGTTGCTACATCCTTCTTCGCATTGGTGATAACTGCCCTTTGTCCCGCTATAGCCGTAAGGTCATTTATGACGGATTGCGCTTTTTTCTTGTCCTGCGCAGCTTCGCCGGCACCAATATTCAAAACGATTTTTTCGATCCGCGGCACTTCTAGCTCGTTTGTATAGCCAAACTGTTTCATAAGATCAGGTCGAATAACTTCGCGATACCGCGCTTTAAACCGCGGCACATAAGCCTCGGTGCTCTCCGCCTCTGCATTGTCAGCTTCAGTGTCTGCAAGGTCTTTATTTGTGGTCTCATTCATTGGCGAGAACCTCTCCAGACTTTTTAGCAAAGCGGACTTTGGCACCGTCTGTGAGAACCTTAAAACCAACGCGCGTCGGCTCTCCAGTCTTCGGATCGGCATGCGCAATCTTAGAAAAATGGATTGGTGCTTCCTTAGACACAATTCCAGCTTGCTGATTCATTGTCTGCTTTTGATGCCGCTTAACCATATGGACACCAGATACCAGTGCGCGCTCGTCCCCTGGAAAGACCCGGAGAACCTCTCCACGTTTTCCCTTATCGCGACCTGAAATAACCACCACGCGGTCACCTTTCCGAATCTTCGCGGGCATTCAGAGCACCTCCGGAGCAAGCGAAATGATTTTCATGTGGTTTTTTGAACGAAGCTCACGGGTTACTGGTCCAAATATGCGAGTACCAATTGGCTCATTTTGGTTGTTGATTAGAACTGCCGCATTGTTGTCAAAGCGGATCAACGAACCATCAGTGCGTCGTACTCCTTGTGCGGTGCGCACAACAACTGCCTTTAAAACCTCGCCTTTTTTTACCTGACCGCGCGGGATCGCATCTTTGACGGTGACAACAATTGTGTCACCAACGCGCGCATATCTACGACGTGATCCGCCTAGCACCTTAATGCACAGGACACGCTTTGCGCCTGAATTATCAGCAATATCGAGCACTGTTTCTGATTGAATCATTAGTGTGCTCCAACGCCCCCATCAGAAGAGCTTGCTTCGGCAAGGTCAACAACTTCCCAACGCTTTAATTTCGAAATTGGCTTACATTCACGAATGCGAACTATGTCACCTGTCTTGAATGTTTTTTTCTCATCATGTGCGTGATAATTCTTTGAGCGACGTACAATTTTACCCATCACCGGATGAACGAACCGACGCTCAACTTTGACCACAACGGTCTGTGGGTTTTTGTCGCTAACCACTGTTCCCATGAGTACGCGTTTTGGCATATCCCGGCCCCTCTACTTCTTCGACTTGGTGCGGCTCTTAGCTGCCACTTTAGCCGGTTTTTTTGCTACCATTTTCTTTGCAGGTCGCGTCTTTGCTGATTTAGCCTTCGGCGCAGGCACGTTTTCACCACGCGCCTTTTGGCCAAGCACAGTATGAATTCGTGCAATGTCGTGCCGCACTTCGCCCACACGACTGGTCTTTTCAAGCTGCCCACTTGCACGTTGGAAGCGAAGGTTAAATTGCTCCTTCTTAAGTTTAACAAGTTCGTCGTTAAGCTCGTCAAAAGATTTATCGCGGTAGATGCTTGGGTTAGTCATTTTCTTATTCCTTACACCCCAATCCGCGAAACAAACTTCGTTCCAATTGGTAATTTTCCAGCCGCGAGTCGCATCGCCTCACGTGCAGTTACTAAATCAACGCCATCAACCTCAAAAAGTATCCGACCCGGCTTAATCTTTGCTGCCCAATATTCCGGCGCGCCTTTTCCTTTACCCATGCGAACCTCTGTGGGCTTTTTTGAAACCGGCACATCTGGAAACACGCGAATCCAAACACGCCCTGCACGCTTCATGTGCCGGGTTAACGCACGACGCGCCGCTTCCAGTTGACGGGCTGTAATTCGGTCTGGAGTAGTAGCCTTCAATCCAAACCGTCCAAAGGCAAGTGTGAACCCACCCTTAGCGTTGCCGTGGATGCGGCCCTTTTGCTGTTTGCGGAATTTGGTTCGTGTAGGTGACAGCATGATCTATTACTCTTTTAGAATCCTCTTACTTATGCGGTTGCAGGCGTTCGCTGCCCACCGCTACGTCCGCCCTGCTCGGCAGCCTCCCCAAGGCGTTTGTCCTGTGCAAGCGGATCATGCTCCATGATCTCACCTTTAAAGATCCAAACTTTAATGCCACAAGTTCCATAAGTGGTCTTCGCGGTCGAAACGCCGTAATCAACATCGGCCCGGAGCGTATGAAGGGGGACGCGGCCTTCGCGATACCATTCAATCCGCGCAATTTCTGCACCTCCCAAGCGACCGGTGCAATTAATTCTAATACCTTGCGCTCCCAGACGCATAGCCGATTGAACCGCACGCTTCATTGCCCTACGGAATGCTACGCGACGCTCTAGCTGCTGTGCGATATTATCTGCCACGAGCTTGGCATCAATTTCTGGTTTGCGGATTTCGACTATGTTCAGATGAATTTCACTATCCGTAAACTTTCCAAGCTGAGATTTTAACTTCTCAATATCAGCGCCCTTCTTGCCAATAACAACGCCTGGACGTGCTGAGTAAATTGTTACCCGACACTTCTTGTGCGGTCGCTCTATGAGAATGCGCGAAACGCCAGCCTGTTTTAGGCGCTCCATCAGATAATTCCGAATGGCGATATCTTGCTGAAGGAGCATTCCATACTCCTTCTTCGTTGCATACCAGCGCGAATCCCAGGTTCGGTTAATACCGAGCCGCAGTCCGATCGGGTTAATCTTTTGACCCATTACCCGGCCTCCTTGCCTTTTTGGGATTTTTTTCTGCCGCCGCGGCTTTTTGTGGGTGCTGATTTGCCTGCGCTCGCACTCTTAGCAGATGCTTTGTTGGCTACCGACTTCTTAGAGGGCCCCTTCTTAGCAGGAGCCTTCTTAGCTGAGGCCTTCTTAGCAGGAGCCTTCTTAGCTGAGGCCTTCTTAGCAGGAGCCTTCTTAGCTGAGGCCTTCTTAGCAGGAGCCTTCTTAGCTGAAGGTTCTTTTGTGTCAGTTTTTTTGTCTTTTGCCTGCCCCGCGACATCTGCGCTTGCCGTCTTTTCACTTGGTACCTTTGTGCGGGCTACCTTTTTAGGTTCGGATTTTTTAATTGAAGGTTTAGACGAGCTCTTTTCTAACTTTTTCTTTGTAACCTCAAGCGTACGTTTTTCTTCGACAACGATTGTGATTTGACTAAAAGGCTTCTCAATGCTGGCTGACCGACCACGCGCTCTGGCCCGAAATCGTTTCATTGTCAGATTTTTTCCGACCGAGGCTTCTGTAACAATCAAATCATCTACATCGAGATCGTGATTATTTTCTGCATTAGCAATCGCGGATTGCAAAACCTTCTTCACGTCATTCGCTATACGCTTCGAAGTAAATGTCAGCGTCGACAACGCTGATTCAGCTGATTTCCCGCGAATAGACTGCCCCACAAGGTTTAACTTGCGCGGGCTAACACGAATATTACGACCCACGGCACGTGCCTGAGATTCGCTAAGATTGCGAGGACGTGCAGGCTTACCCATAGCGATCAGACCCTCTTTGCTTTCCGGTCACCCGAATGACTATGAAAGGTTCTCGTCGGCGCAAACTCACCAAACTTGTGTCCAATCATGTCTTCGGTAACCAGTACAGGAATATGCTTGCGCCCGTTGTAAACACCAAAAGTAATGCCAACGAATTGAGGTAAAATCGTCGATCGCCGTGACCACATCTTGATCACTTCCTTGCGCCCGCTTGCGCGCGAAGCTTCTGCCTTCTTGAGCAGATAGCCATCCACAAACGGACCTTTCCAAATAGAGCGTGCCATATTTCCTAGCCTTACTTCTTCTTCTTCTTACGGGCGTGCCTCGAACGCACGATGTATTTCGATGTTGTCTTATTTCTCCGCGTGCGAGCACCTTTGGTTGGCTTTCCCCATGGTGTAACCGGATGACGACCACCTTTGGTACGGCCTTCACCGCCACCATGGGGATGGTCGATCGGGTTCATGCATGTTCCGCGTACCGAAGGACGCCGCCCACGCCAAACATTTCTGCCAGCCTTGCCCAAACTTTGGTTCATGTGGTCAGGGTTGGAAACGGCCCCTACGGTAGCCATACATTCAAGCCTCGTACGACGGACTTCTCCGGAGCCAAGACGAAGGAGGGCATAGCCTGCATCCCGCCCAAGATATTGCGCATAAGAGCCTGCAGCCCGCGATAATTGGCCACCCTTACCTGGCTTCATCTCAATATTATGGACAATGGTACCTACAGGCATCGACCCAAGCGGCATCGCATTACCAGGCTTCACGTCAACACGCTCACCCGAGATAACCGTATCTCCAACAGCCACTCTCTGAGGTGCTATAATATAGGCCTGTTCGCCGTCCTTATATTTGATCAAGGCAATGAATGACGTCCGATTAGGATCATATTCAAGACGTTCGACAATTGCAGGAACGTCATGTTTCGTACGTTTGAAATCAATGATGCGATAGCTTTGCTTGTGACCGCCGCCGCGCCAACGAACAGTAATTCGTCCGCCACTATTACGACCGCCATAGGATTTCTGACCTGCCGTCAATTTTTTTAACGGACCACCCTTATGAAGACCCTTCCGGTCTATCAACGTAAGTTGACGCTGACCTGGCGTTACGGGCTTGTACTTCTTAATTGCCAATATCCCGCTCCTATAATCCCGTTGTAATGTCGATCTGGTGGCCCTCAGCGAGAGTCACGATTGCTTTCTTGATGTCACTCCGAGAATACGCACGGCCACGATATGCTTTGGTCTTTCCCTTCGCGCGTATAGTGTTTACGGCCATCACTTTGACCTCAAACAACTCTTCTACCGCCTTCGCGATTTGTGGCTTAGTTGCGCTGAGCGGAACACGAAATACGACCTGATTGAATTCCGAAAGAACAGTTGCTTTTTCGGTGATCATTGGTGAGAGAATAATGTCATGGGACATCGTCATGTCAGTCGTTCCTCGAGAGCCTGGACTGCAGCTTTACTGAGCATCAGAGTGTCGCTTTTTAGGATGTCATAAACATTCAAACCCGCTGCATCCGAAAACGACACCTGCGGTAGATTGCGTGTCGAGAGCGCAAAATTATCTTCAAATTCTCCGTCCACCAACAACAGTCGACCACCAGAGAATTTGGACAGACGTTTCGCAACCACCTTGGTTTTCATTTCCTTTGCCGTAAACGTGTCAATAACAATGAGCTTATCTTCCTTGGTCTTTGTAGAAAGTGCATGCCTTAACCCAAGAGCACGGACCTTCTTCGGCAAGTTAAACTCATGGCTACGAACTACCGGGGCCATAGCTTTGCCGCCGCCTCTAAACTGTGGGGCCGCCGTGGAACCATGGCGTGCCGAGCCAGTACCTTTCTGGCGGTACATCTTCTTCGTTGTTGCCCGTATTTCACCACGTGTCTTCGTTTTCCGAGTGCCTGCACGACGCTTCGCAAGCTGCCAAACGACCACGCGCTGAAGTAAATCAGCGCGCGGCTCAAGTCCAAAAACTGCATCAGAAAGTTCAATTTCTCCGGCACCCTTTGCATCAAGAGTTACAACTTTCGTTTTCATGATCCGACCTCTGGACTGACGTCTTCTGCAGCGGCAGGCGTCTCAGGCGGTATTTCCGCTGGTGTTTTCGTAGCTTCTTCTACTGCAGCGCCTGCACGGATCGAAGCAGGTATTGGTACGCCCGTAAATGGCTGCTTAACCGCGTCACGGATCATCACCCAGCCACCCTTGGCACCAGGCACAGAGCCACGCAACATGATAAGACCACGGTCAACATCAACCTTCGTAACTTCCAAGTTTTGCGTCGTCACTCGTTCAACGCCCAAGTGGCCATGCATTTTTTTGTTCTTGAAGGTTTTTCCCGGATCTTGGCTGTTCCCAGTACTGCCTAAAGACCTGTGCGAGATGGACACGCCATGGGTTGCTTCAAGACCACCAAAGTTCCAACGTTTCATCGCACCTGCGAACCCGCGACCAATAGTAACTCCGGTGACATCCACGCGCTGACCTTCAACAAAGTGCGAGGCAAGAATTTCATCTCCTACCTCAAGCAAATTCTCTTCATTGACCCTGAATTCCGCTAATTTTCGTTTAGGCTCAACTTTGGCTTTGGCATAATGCCCTCGCTCCGCCTTTGAGGTGTTTTTTGCCTTGGCAAAACCTGACCCAAGTTGAACAGCGGTATATCCATCTTTGTCTTTCGTGCGCTTCGCTACGACCTGGCAATTGTCGAGCTTCAGCACGGTCACAGGGATGTGGCTCCCGTCCTTAGTAAAAAGGCGACTCATGCCCAGCTTCTGCGTGATCACTCCAGTACGCATTCCAGCATAATCCTTAGAGCTTAATTTCGACATCAACACCTGCAGCCAGATCGAGCTTCATAAGCGCGTCAACTGTCTGCGGAGTTGGGTCAATAATGTCTAACAGCCGCTTATGGGTGCGGATCTCAAATTGTTCACGGCTCTTCTTGTCAACATGCGGCGAACGATTAACCGTAAAACGTTCAATGCGATTGGGTAGGGGAATGGGACCGCGAACATGCGCACCAGTACGTTTTGCCGTATTCACGATCTCTTGCGTAGAGTTATCGAGAATGCGGTGATCAAACGCTTTTAGCCGTATACGTATATTTTGGCTTTGCATTATCCTCTCCAGCTGAGCAATGAAGCCCGTCCTTTATTTAATGATTGAAGCAACGACACCTGCACCGACAGTGCGGCCTCCCTCTCGGATGGCGAAGCGCAGCTTCTCTTCCATCGCAATCGGAACTATCAGCTCAACTTCAATCGTTACA
>Ga0315338_1004505_pt1 | contig 10934 bp, 11 predicted proteins | sample ASW8metaG_FD_204518 | JGI IMG/M metagenome (GOLD analysis project Ga0315338, IMG submission 204518) | Ammonia-oxidizing marine archaeal communities from Monterey Bay, California, United States - ASW #8 | ecosystem: Environmental > Aquatic > Marine > Coastal | place: USA: California | collected...
CATGTCGTCGGGCACCAAGTCGCCGATAAGGCCGAGGACAGAGAATATCTGATCCTGATAGCCGGGGAACTGGTCGTAATAGCCTTCCCACATGAGCACTTCCTGGCACACGTCCCATTGGTACGAGATGCGGTCGTGCGGCAAGGCGGCGGCAATTTTTCTGAATTCGTCGGCTAGATGCGCGGTATAGATTTCGATGAACGGCTCATAAACCGAGGGCGCCATAAAATTGTAGGCAATGGCCAGCGGTGTTGCCATGCAGATCTGGTATTTGACGCCGGCCGGAATGGTGCCGTCAGACTGTAGCTTGTCGAAGGTGGCGTAATTGCGAATGGCGTCTTCGGCATAGCCGGTCTGGAAAACCACCGTCGCGGGATCAATTCCGTCAACGAATGTAAGCCGTGCGATTTCGTAGACCACCGTGCCGTCATATTGGGTGAACTGGAACGGCTGGATCGATGTGTCTATCTCGAAGGCGGAATTGGCCTTGAGCTGGTCGTTAATGAAGCTGATCCAGCGCTGGCGGCGGCCGGTTTCGCCATCGGGAATGCGTTCCACATGTTCCCCAATTCGCCTGCCTAATGTGCGGAAAACCAATTCCGCGTCATCCAGCGGTATGCTGCCCACCATGTGAATGATTGGGTGATCGTGATCGCTCATCGCAATGTTCCCCTTTTTGAACCTAGCTTACCGATGTCCGATAAATTATGCCTCAGCAACATGATGCCGCCAAATGCCAATCTCAGCACAAGGGGTTGTGGGGTGCCTCACCCCTATGGCAAGCTTCTCCCATAACAAACAGGGGGAATTTCGAGATGAGAAATATTGTTGTAACCGCGGCGGCGACCATTGCCGTCGCCGGAATGGTATTGGGTGCAACATCCACGCCCGGAATCGCGCAGGGAAAGGTCTATACGTTGAAGGTAGCTTCCTTCACGCCGAAAAGATCGGCCACGTCGCGCTGGTTTGAAAACTCCAAGAAAGAGCTAGCGGCCAAGACCGGTGGCAAGCTAGTGCTGCAAATGTACTATGGTTCTGCCATGGGGCCCATGCCGCGGCATTACGATCTTGCGCGCACCGGGGTCGCCGACATGTCTTTCTTTCAGCATGGCGTAACCCGCGGCCGCTTTCCGCTGGTGGAACTCACCCACAGCCCGTACCTGGTGCCGTCGGGCGCCGCGGGCTCTATCATGGCGACCAAGCTAGCGGCCGACCTCAAGGAAAAATATTTTGCCAAGGAGCACAAGGGCACAAAGCTGATCTGGATTGTCTATAACCGGCCGTCAGGCGTTTATGATTCAGGCAAACCGATCACCAAGCTGGAAGACCTCAGGGGCCGCCGCTACCGCGCGCCGACCCCCACCGATGTCGCGGTCATGAAGGCCTTGGGTGCGCTTCCCATCGGCATGCCGGCGACCCACATGGCCGAATCCTTACAGAAGGGAACGATCGACGGGGTGGTCACCGACCCGATGGGCATTTTTTCGTTCAAGCTCGGTACCCTGGTCAAGAACTACACCGACATGTTCAACTCGGTGATCAGCTTCGGGCTCGTCATCAACAGCAAATCCTACGCCAATTTGCCGAAGAAATATCAGAAGCTGATTGATGGGCTCGGCACCAAGAAAAGCGCCGTCGCCATGGCAACCATGTCGTGGTCCGATTTTCCCGCCTTCAATAAATATATGGGCGCGCAAAAAATTCAGACCGTCAGGATGAGCGCCTCGGCGGACAAGGAAATGCGCGCTGTCGGACAGAAGGTCATGGATGACCGGATCGCGGCGATGGAGAAAAAGGGACTGCCGGCGCGCAAGGTCTATAACGAGTTGCGGGCGCTCGCGGCGAAATACAAAAAATAAACACCACAACAGGCGGATCAGTAGTACCGCATGATTAACGTTGTCAGTGCGGCGGCCCGGTTCCTAACCCGTGTCGCCGCAATTTTTCTTCTGGCCATGGTGGCCATCAACGTCATCGATGTCGGGTTGCGCGAGGGGTTAAATGCGCCCATCTTCGGTACCCATGAGATTGTCGTCTTCATGCTGGCGGCGGTCGCCTTTCTCGCCATTCCAGAAGTGTTCCTGCGCGATCAGAACATCACCATCGAGCTGATCGACCAGGTGATCCCTGACCGCGCCGCGCGCTGGCTGCGTGCCTTCGGATCTCTGTGCGCGCTGGTTTATATCACGTTGCTAGCCTGGCACATGGTGCAGCCGGCGCTGGATTATATCGAGTTCGACGAAATCACCATGGATCTGCAGCTGCCGATGATCTGGCAGGCCGCCCTAATCCTGACCGGTCTTGGCACCGCCGTGATCGCCGCCTCCGCCCTTCTACTGCGCGATATCGGCCAGGCTGTGAGGCGCGACGAATGACGCCTCCGGAAATCGGCCTGACCGGCGTTGTCATTCTTATCGCATTGACATTACTGCGCGTGCCGCTGGGCGCCGCCATGGGGCTGGTCGGCCTCGTGGGCTATGCCGCGATCGATGGCTGGGACAAGGCATTCATCGTATTTGGCACGACTCCCTATCATCTGACCAGCTATTCGTTTTCGGTTCTGCCACTGTTTATCCTGATGGGCACGGTGGCCACCCGGTCGAACATGTCGCAAGAACTGTTCGTCGCCGCCAACGCGATCTTCGCCGGACGGCGCGGGTCGCTGCCCATGGCGACCATTGGGGCCTGCGCGGGATTTTCCGCCATCAGCGGTTCATCACTCGCCACCGCCGCGACCTTTACCCAGATCGCAGTGCCGGAAATGCGCCGTTATGGCTATGACGAAAGGCTGGCCACTGGCGCGGTCGCCGCCGGCGGCACGCTGGGAATCCTGATTCCGCCGTCGGTGATCATGGTGATTTATGCGCTGGCGGCGGAGGAATCCGTGCCCATGCTGTTCGCCGCCGGAATGATACCGGGGCTGATCCTGGCGGCCCTGTTCGTGCTGGTGATCTGGGTCATGGTCAGGCTTTTTCCGGAGCGCGCGCCGGCCGGCGAACGCATGGCGTGGGGTGATCGAATTCGCGCCATCCTGGCCATGTGGAAGTTGGTGCTGCTGTTCGGCATCGCGGTCGGTGGCATCTATGCCGGATGGTTCAGCCCGACCGAAGCGGCCGGGATCGCGTCTTTCGTCGCCATTGTCATCGCCATGGCCAGCCGCCAGCTTACCTGGCGCGGCCTTTATGATTGTGTGATGGAAACGCTACGCACCACGGGCATGCTGATGTTCATCATCGTGGGGGCGTGGATATTCGCCTATTTCGTGGTCCAGACCCGGCTGCCCACCGGGCTGATCGATTTGATCAAGCATTTCGATCTGGCGCCCTGGGCGGTAATCATGATGATCCTGGTGTTCTATATTATCCTCGGCTGCGTGCTCGACGCCGTGGCGATCATCCTGGTGACGGTGCCGGTGTTCCTGCCGGTCGCGACCGCGTTGGGTTATGATTCGGTGTGGTACGGCATCCTAATGGTAGTGGTGGTGGAGATCGGCCTGATCACGCCGCCGGTGGGGCTCAACATTTTCGTCATGCGGGCGCAATTGCCCGACATCCTGCTTACCACCATGTTCCGCGGCATAGCGCCCTTCCTCGTCGCCGATGGCATCCTGATCGCGCTGCTGCTGCTGTTCCCGCAGATTGCGCTATGGCTGCCACGGCTGTTGTACGGTTAGGATAGGCTTGGGGTGAACCATGATCTTTGGCACGCGATAAACCAGTTTCTTATCTTCGAGGCGCGCTTGCTCGATGAGCGCCGGTTCGAGGAGTGGCTGGATCTGTTTGCCGAGGATGCGACCTACTGGATGCCGGGCCGCACCAACCCATGGCACAGCGGCGACATTGCCGACAGTATAAACAAACCCGGCGACCTCGCCGTGTTCGAAGATACCAAGGCAACGCTCACCACCCGTGTAGAAAGACTTCGCACGGGTTTGGCCTGGGGCGAAGACCCACCATCGCGGACCCGACACCTGATTACCAATGTCGAAATTGAGACTGAGGATGACGACGCAAAAATCTTCCATGTACGGTCAAATTTCATGGTCTACCGGGCACAGCTGGAGGACGAAAAGGATATCTTTGTGGGCTCGCGTGAAGACACTTTGCAGCACAGGGACGGAGCCTGGAAAATTACGCGCCGGACGATCCTAATGGAGGACGTGGTGCATAACAGCAAACCGTTGAGTATATTTTTTTAGGGAGGGACACATCATGGCATGGTTGGCCGGCAAGGTTGCGCTGATTACTGGCGCTGGCGAAGGCATTGGCAAAGCCGTAGCGCGACGCTTTCTGGAAGAAGGCGCGGCCGGCATTGTCGCCTTTGATATTGCAGAGGACAGGCTGGCCGCCCTTAAAGCCGATCTCGGCGATCAGGTGGTCACCATTCGCGGCGATGTGCGCAGCTCGGATGCCAACCGTAACGCCGTCGCCCTAGCCGTCTCGACTTTCGGCAAGCTCAATGTTTTTGTCGGCAATGCCGGTGTCCGCGATGCGCGGCGCAGGCTCGATGAAACATCGGACGCGGATCTGAGTGACGGCTTCGACGAGGTGTTCGCCATCAACGTCAAAGGCTATTTGCTGGGCGCCATGGCGGCCCGTGAGGAATTGGCGCGCAACCGGGGCTGTATTGTCTATACCCTGTCCACATCTTCCTACTATGTTGGCAGCGGATCGATCTATGTAGCCTCCAAACACGCCGCCCTAGGGCTGACGCGGTCTCTCGCCCACGAGCTGGCGCCCGATATTAGAGTCAATGGCGTCGCGCCATGCGGCACACCCACGGCGCTCGCCGATGCCGGCAGTCTGGCGCGGCCAGACGGCCCAACCAAGCCCCGCACCGGCGGGCCGGGCTCCAATTTGATGGGCGTCCAGATCGAGCCGGAGGATCACGCCGCCGCCTATGTTCTGCTCGCCTCCGACCAGTCGCGTATCATGACCGGGGCGGTGATCAACAGCGATGGCGGGCGCGGCGTAATGTCAACGACGGTTGGTTAGATGACAATCGGTTAGACGCGGGTAAGGAAATCACCATGGCGGGCACGGCAAACGCGATCTCGGACTCCAAGCAGGGACTTCTCGACCGCAGCATATTTAGCTCTCAGGATGTCTACGAGAAAGAGCTGGAACTGATTTTCGCCCGCTGCTGGCTGTTTCTCGGCCACGAATGTCAAATCCCGAATATCCATGATTTCACCACCGCCTATATGGCGGAAGACCCGTTAATTGTCTGGCGCGATGGCGACGGAAAAATTCGCGCCTTCCTCAATATGTGCCGCCATCGCGGCAACCGGCTGTGTCGGGCCGATGCGGGCAACGCGTCGTCGTTCATGTGCACCTACCACGGATGGACCTATCGATCGGATGGCGCGCTCGACGCCGTGCCGGGACAGACGGAAGTCTATGGCAACAAATTTGATCTATCGGAATGGGGCCTGGTCGAGGTCGCGCAGCTCGACACCTACAAGGGGCTGATCTTCGCGACATTCGATGCCACGGCCCCACCTTTGATCGATTACATCGGCCACCAGAAACCGCATTTTGATTTTCTGCTCGATCGCCGCGTCGGCGGCACCGAGCTGCTCGGCGGCGTTCATAAATGGGTGATGAAGACCAATTGGAAATACCCCGCCGACAATTTCGGCGGCGATGACGGCCATCACATCGTCACCCATGCCTCGGTCCGCAAGGTACCAGTGGACTCTGTAGCTTACGGCGCCAACATGACGAACCAATATACCCGCCACAATCCTGATCTCCCCGGGGAAGATCAGGCGCGCATGGAAAAAACCCTGTCTCTGCAACCGTCAGGCGTTATTCGCGATTATTTCCGGGAGCATTTTCCGGAGACCCTGTCGCGCATTGGCGAGGAAGCTTACCGAGAAAATGTCGTCGAGACACTGTTTCCCAATCTGTCTATCAATTCCTACCGGCACATGATCAGGGTCTGGCACCCGCGCGGACCTAACGCCACCGAAATGTGGTCACACTGCGTTGTCGACAAGGACGCACCAGCTGAGGTAAAGGATGCGCTGCGTCATCATTTGACCCAGACCTTCGGGCCGGCCGGCAATTTCGAACAGGACGACATCAACAACTGGCAGAACTGCACCTCAACCGCGCGCGGCTGGATCGCCCGGCAATATCCCCAGAATATCCAGGCCGGCCTGACCGCCGAGCCGCAAGCCGAGCTTGGCCGAAAGCTGGGTGCGAGGCTGCGCGCACTCTACACCAAATGGGGTGTAATGATGGAAGCCAGGGGCTGGGGCGGCGTCGACCTGAAATCACAGGACTGGACGTAATAAAAAGCAGGAAGGAAGATCAAAATGACGGGCACGGACATTAACTATACCACGCGGGCCGGAGAGAATTTCACCGGCTATCTGGCGACACCGATGACCGAGGCACAGGCGCCGGGCATTCTGCTTATCACCGCCATTTTCGGTGTCGACGATGAGATGAAGGAGCTGGCCGATTCCTGGGCGGCCGACGGGTTCGTGGTGTCGGTGCCGGATATTTTCTGGCGCGTCATGCCGGGCCCCACCGCCGATATGGAAAAGGCCTTTGCGCGGTATGGCGCGTTCGATGCCGATCAGGGCATGCTCGATATCGAAGATCTGATCGGGGATTTGAAAGCACGGCCACAATGCAACGGCAAGGTGGCGATGCTCGGTTTCTGCTTTGGTGGACTCTATGCCCATCTCGGCGCCGCCCGGCTCGGTATCGACGCGGCGGGATCGTTCCACGGCACCAAGATCGGCGACTATATCGGCGAGACGGACAAGATCACCTGCCCGGTGAGTTTCCATTTCGGCGACAAGGATCCCGTCGTCCCGATGGATGAGGTCGCCGCCATCAAGACCGCCTATGCGGGCCACCAAAATGCGGAGATCACCATCCACCCCGGCGCATCCCACAATTTTTCGATGCCCTATAAGGATGGCTATCACGCCGCTGCCGCCGCTGCCTCGCGCGATGCGGTGCTGCGCTGCTTCCAATCCATGTAGCGCGATGTAAATGCGAGCCGTGCCAATCCTCGGTTTGCTGGGCGTTTCCCCCTGTGCGGCTGGTTCTGCCCTGACGGCGGACATTCCGTCGTCGCCCCCACATCCCCCCAGCGGTGGGATTTCCATGCCCATCGCCTGCCGGCTGGGAACCGATTGCTGGCTTATGAACTATCCCGATGTATCGGCGATCCGGCGTGCGGCCATCGCACCTATGAAGGCCACAAGGGAACCGACATAGCAATCCGCTATCATGCCGCCATGCGCCACGGCATGGATGTTCTGGCGGCCGCCGGCGGCTCGGTGCTGCGCGTGCACGCCGGCATGATGGACCATGGCGGCGGCTGGGAGACCCAGTACTGCCATCTGCGCCAGGGCGGTATTGCGGTAAGATCGGGCCAATGCGTTAAACGAGGCCAAAAACTCGGGCTGGTGCGCGCGTCAGGTCTCACCGCGTTCCCCCATATCCACATCACAATCCGCTGGGATGGGCAAGTCATGGCGCCACTGACCGCCCGCAAACGCCGGGACCGCTGCGGCAAACCGGTGCGTTCCCTGTGGCGCGACCCGGCAATGGCCCGATACCGCGTTTTGGATCTCTCCGCCGGTGGCATGGCCAATTCGCCGGTCTACGCCATCTCCCTCGAACAGGACGCAACGGGCGCCAAAACCCTGCCGGGAACCGCGACGGCGCTGGTGCTATGGGCTACAGCCTTCGGTGTCGCGGCGGGCGATAGCCCGACGTTGGAAATAACGGGCCCCAGAGGCACTTTAAATCACCGCACGGTGCTGACCGGCAAACGCCGGCAGGTATGGCGCATGGTTTATTCGGGCCGGAAGCGGCAGGCCGCCCCATGGCCACCCGGTCGTTATCAGGACAGGGTGAAATTGCGGCGGCGCGGGAAGCAACCGGTGGACCAGACACGGCTTGTCCTGGTTGACGTCCGGTAAAGGACGGGTGAGGCTAGGGCCACGCACCAACACGGTATGGAATACGGAGGCATCATGGCCGATCAAATGGACGTCAAGGAAGCGACAGACAAAAAGGAATATGCTTGGCAGGGTCGCCAGTTCAGCCAGGAGATAGTCACCGTCTCCGACAAAGGCCTGCGCAAGAAGGGCATCATCGTCGAGCCGGACGAATGCAGTCATTTCGAGGTGCAATGCGATGAGGGGCCGCGCATGGGCGGCGAGAATTCCGCACCTCGGCCACTCACCTATTTTTTGCTGTCGGTCGGGTTCTGTGCCCTGACCCAGCTGCACCGTTACAGCGACATGATGAAGCTCACCCTGCGCGACCCCAAGGTCACGGTACGATCGGGCTTCCGCACCGACGGCTCGGTGCTGCGCGGCACCGTCAAGGCATCCTCGGTGGATTTTGAGGTCGAGTTCGACGTGGAATCCGACGACCCACCCGATAAAATCGCCGCCTGCATCCAGGCCGCCGAAGATGGCTGCTTCGTCATGCAGGCCGTCCTCAACCCTACTGAGGTTAAACGCACGGTCCGGCTTAATGGCGAGATGCTGGGCAGTTAGGCAACTCTGGGAAAGCTTACAGTCCCTAGTCCGCCCGCGACACGGGTGGGTCTGAGACCCACCCCTACATAATAAACAATCTTTGTAGGGGCCGGTCTAAGACCGGCCCACCTGAACCGTTGGGAGAGGGGCGTAAATCTGTTTTTCGAAAAACAATCCGATGCATAGTAGATTTCGGATCACTCATTCTACTTTTCCGCGTTGAATCCGTATGGGACGGCCCAGGATAGGCCGTCCCAGCTGTCGCCCCTGGGATTGTATTCGGCCCCCAGCCAGCCGTCGTAGCCAATCTTGTCCAGATATTTGAACAGGAAGGTGAAATTCAGCTCGCCAAATTGCGGTTCATAACGGCCGGGCACGCTGGAAAACTGGATGTGGGCGATGATGTCGAGATCAGCCGCGAGGGCCTCCACGTGGTTGCCCTGCATGATCTGCATGTGAAAAAAATCGTATTGTAGCTTCACATTGGCCGCCCCCACCGCCTCTATGATCCGTCGCGTCTGCGCCGTGCGGGTATGGAGATAGCCCGGAACCGTCTGCGTGTTCAGTGGCTCCAGCATCAGCATGATGCCGGAATCGGCGGCTATGGGTGCAACCGCCTGCAGATTGCCAACGAAAGTCCCCTCACACTCAGCAAGTGACAGACTGTCGGGCACGGTTCCGGCGGTGACATGGATCATACTGCCCCCCAGCGCCGTGACATAGTCCAGCGCCAAATCGAAGATATCTCTAAATTCTGCCTCGCGGCCCGGGATGATGCTAGCGCCCGGATCGTTCGTTGCCGTATTGCGCCCCAGCATGTTGAGCAGCAAGAATTGCAGCCCATTGTCATCTAGCCAGCCGCGAACCTCTTCCTTGGCCCAGTCATAGGGCCTGAGAAACTCCACCGCCTCGAATCCTGCCCTGGCCGCCGCGCGAAACCGCTCCGGCGGCTCAAGCTCTGGAAACATGGTGGTCAGATTTGCTGCGAATTTGGGCATGGGCGTTATTTTAGGCTTCGTGTTACCAAATTAATTTGGTTGTTTCTTTTTGAAGAAACATATTGGGATCAGCACAAGTCACAAACTATCTAGTGGATAGAATCTAGCGTATGGGTACCCATACGCTAGATTCTATCCACTAGATGAAGCATACCAACTTGCTGGTTTCAACCGTCGGAGAGCCTCAATTCTCGCGCGGAACAGTTGCTGGACACCTGTGTATTGGCCGTTTGGTCTATCGCGGAAATCCTTGAGAGACCCAACGTAGACCAATAATTGGAAATTGAGCCCTACTACCCCCCTCATCGCCCGGCCAGCGCTTCTTGGTAATAGCTGTGGTCGAGGTATTTGTCGGGGTCGGTGAGCTGTATACCTTGCGGCGCGTACTGGCTGCGCAGCTCCAGCACGGTCTTGAGCCCTTCGTAATCGAGTTTGCATAGCGGGATCAGCCCGGTTTTAGGGTCGAGCAGCTTATCCATGGCGGGACCGATAGCCTGCGGTTTCATGTTGGGCATGTTGCGGGCCAGCATATGGCAGGCTTCGTCACGGTTTGCGAGATCCTCGACCCAGTCGATGGCATCGAGATGTCCGCGAATGAAATTGATCAATGTCGCCCGGTTTTCCGCCGCCCAAGCGCAGCTGGCGGTAAAGACCTGGCCGGGATAATTGTCGAAATCCATGGTCGAGCCCAAGACCCGGTAGCCGGCGCCGCGCGCCATGCTGGTAAAGGGCTCTATCAGCAACGTGCCGGCATGCTCGCCCTTCTGCACCGCTTCCCAGCGCGCAGGCGTCGAGCCGACCGAGACCATGTCATAATTGCTTGGCGCAAGCCCGGCATTATCGAGCATACGATAGAGCGCGAAGGCAAAGCCCGTGGCCAGCGCATCGAGCGCCAAGCTTTTACCCTTTACGTCCTCATAGGTCTCGATCTCGGGCGCAACCACGAATGAAACCTCGATCTGCGTCGCGCCCATGATCATGAACAGATCGGGCTTGCGGTCGAGCTCAACCTCACCGGCACCCTCCTGATAGGCGACCACGTTGTCGCACGCGGTACAGGCTAGTTGGAACTTGCCGGCCACCAGATGCCGCGCCTGATACATGGAGCTCGGCGTGGTTTCCAGATTAACCGTAACGCCGCGGGCCTCGTAATTGCCTTTTTCAGCACCCGCAAAAAACGGCAGATTTCCGGTGCCGGGGAAGGAAATGAGCTCAATGGTATTGGTCATGATTGTCTCCCTACTCTGCCTTCCGGAATAGGCTTTCCGGTGTGTGTTTTACCCAATGATATAGATAACTTGCGGGCTTCCTGCATGGCCTGCCATACGGACAGCGGTGTCAGGGGCATTTTTAGATCGCGGATGTCGTAGTCTTTCAGCGCATCCATGACCGCGTTGACGATCACCGCCAGAGCTGGC
>Ga0315338_1004506_pt1 | contig 10933 bp, 5 predicted proteins | sample ASW8metaG_FD_204518 | JGI IMG/M metagenome (GOLD analysis project Ga0315338, IMG submission 204518) | Ammonia-oxidizing marine archaeal communities from Monterey Bay, California, United States - ASW #8 | ecosystem: Environmental > Aquatic > Marine > Coastal | place: USA: California | collected...
GGCCAGAAGCATGGATGGAGAGCCCCGCGACTTCAGCAGCAGAGCCTCGCGTGAGTTCCGAAACAACGACATCGCTATCTCGATTCCAGCGCTTGACCGTGCTTTCGCCCGCAGCATAGCTATAGACGTCACGCCCGCCTGGAACAGGAAGAAGGCCGATGACGGTGTTCCCGGGAGAGTGTATGAACTGCAGCTCCGTCTGTTTCTCGAGGATCGTGTTCCCGTCGAAGATCGGATCATCCGGATCCGGATCCCAGGACAACGAAACAATGCGATCACCTACGTCCGGAGCTGTTCCGAATTCTGCGGCCATTCCGTTCGATGCAACGAGCGAGACCGTAAACAGCCACGCGACCGACATCCCTTTCAAAGCCAATGCTAACCTCTCCCCTTCGCTATCCGCCCCCGAAGCGCTCGTATCGACTAGTGGTCGCGTCCCGTCACCAACCAGTTGATGGCTGCCGTACCCGCGTCCATAAGACTTTCGCCCTCAAACCAATATGGCTGGAAGTTAAAAATCATCGTACGTCCCTGCTGGGTCCCCGCAACCGTGTCCGCTGACGTCGCTTCATAGCGATGGGCGACGATGGCGTTATCAAGACCACCCGAGCGCGCGCCACAGCAGAGTGTCGTGTCCATTGTGACCGGAGTATAGAGGGAATCGAACCCGGCGATCTGCTCGACCGGTGTCACGCGTCCCTGAACTCCCTCCCAGTCCTTGATTCCACCACGGAACTGGTTCCCACTGACCGGCTCCCACGGATCCCGTTTGGCATAGTCCAGCTGGATATCCGGGTAGGCCGGATGCTGAGACTTCAGTGCAATCAATCCTGCCGCCTGCTTCAACTCTGAAGAGGCGTTCCGGGTAGGCACCGAGACGACCGTGTTGTGGTATCGCATGAACTGCCAAATGAATGAATCATCCTCGAACGCGACATCTTCCTGCCCTTGCAGCGGTGGGTTTTTCGGATACCCAAACGTCCCGTTGGGCCCCCCGAGCTGATACGAGGAGATGCGCCCTCCTCCGAAGAAGAGACGTCCACCAGCTGCGGAATAGGAACTCAGCTTCCCATCCTGGCCCTCGATCTCCCGGAGCGGCTGAGGATTCCCGGCACCGACCTGGACGGACCAGAAAATGTGTTGATAGCGGGCGAAAGTCTCGAGAGGTACTTCGATGAAGTTCGTTCGCTCATCGATCACGCCGGACGGCGGGTAGAGGACGAGATGATCGACGTTTCCAAGATCGTAAAATCGCCGGGTAATCGTTTCCCGGAGAAATGCATCGTGCTGAGCATCGTCCGGTGGGCGAGCAGCAAACTTCGAATCGTCCACGATCAGAGCAAATCGTTCGAATGTGAATGGAACGACGGTAATCTTGACCTGGCAGAGGATTTCGGAAGCTTCATCATCACTGATGTCCCGCATCTTGATCCAGAAGTTGTGAACCGTTCCCCCGTCTTCCTCGCCAAAAACGATCGGCGTGTTCGTTTCTTTCCAGGTGCCCCAGCCGATCCACCCCCCCACGCCGTCGGGGTCACGAATGGTTTCGTCCTCGACGTCGGGGATATCGAGAGCATAGTTGGCGTTCCCCGGTAGCGAGCCATAGAAGGACGCATCCCCCTCCCATCGAAAACGAAGTTCTCGATTGGTTGGGACGGACACTTCCCAAATCTCACCGTCCGAGGGGAAGGTGTGGCGACCCGCGGTCGGTTCGGTAACGGTGACACGAGGTTGTCCGGGCTCGTTTCTCACTCCGAACGCGATCATGTTTCTGCCACGCTCGAGGAACGGCTCGACCGCCCCGGCCTCGTCGATGGCTCGGACAGCGAAAGACAAGTTCGTCGATCCCGGCAGATCGGCCAGTTTGAGGCTGGCTTCCTCGAGAGGAACTCGGACCCAGGCTTTTTTCGATCCGACCCGAAGGGTGTCGAGCAACAGATTGTCGGCCAGGCGAAGGGAATCTCGAATCGTTTCGTCGGAATCGAAAATCTGCCGGATCCGGACGAGCTTGAACTCCCAGAAAACCGGATTCTGGTCCGGGCGCGAGCTATCGAGATCCTCGCCTTCCCATTCCAGGATAATCGTTCGCTGGAGCTCCGCCGTCGCCGACGTAAGAATTGGGAAAGTGATCTCGCTGGTTGGAGCCACGGTCGTTGCGTTGAAGAAACGAATGTCTGGTTCGGAAACGGCGAACTCGTTGTCGATCGCCCGGATGAAAAAGGTGTGCCAGTCGTTGAAGGCGTCCGACTCTGGGTCCGACTCATCCCGAGTCGTCGCTTCGAAACGGATCAAGGCGGAGAACCCGGTCGTGTCGTTCCAAGCCGTCTCCGAGACGGTGTCATCCACGGCCCACTCGTAGCCCGCCACAACGCCATCGTCATCAATCCCGTTCCAGCGGAAGAGCACCTTGTAGCTGATCCCGACCGGATCAGAAGTGGCAGCTCCGGCCGTAATCCGAACAGAAGGCGGCTGGTTGGCGATGCGCTCGCCTTTTTCGGTGTCATCCGGAATGAGGAGACACTGTAGCTGTACAACAGCCAAAGCAAGAGCGGCCAGGATCGGAGTCCAACGGATAAGATGTTTTTGCAGCATGATTACTCCTCCGTCCCCTACTTGTATTCGACTCGGAAAGGCACTTTCCGCGTCGAAACGCGAACTCCGAGTGCATCCCCGGAGTCACGGGCCTCTCGAACCTGCATCGAAATCGTATAGTCTCCGGGGACGAAGTCCCCCACGCTCTGCAGAGTCAGAGGAATCGGGTCCCGGCTGATGGTCTCAAACCGTCCGAAGTTTGATCCTCGGACCCACCCACTGAAGAACGTCTCTGCGCCGGTTCCTCCGGCCGCCGCCGGGTAGTTATCAAACTTGTACCGCCACTCGAGGCGTTGCAGGCGGGAAGACGCGCGATCCTCATCTTCGGCACCGAAATCGACGATCAGAGTTGAATCGCCAGGTGCGACCTGGATCACCCCACCGGGAAGGGGAGACTGCACAAAATCGTCGCCCGAAGGTCCTCCTCGCGTAACGAAGCGCGGCGCTATGTTGACATAGAAGCGGAGCGTGTCTGGTCTTCCCCATCGATTGAGGGCGTCGCGAGAGCGGGTCATCAGTTTGTAACCCTGACGATCAGTGAAGAGTGGTCCGGCCCGGAAGGTCCGGTCCGGCCCGAGGGTCTGCCACCGTCCCGTATCATCGACCAGACGTACCTGATACTCCTGAACTTCGCCATTCCCGCCGACGTCATCCGGATCGTATCCCCGGACGCTCGCCCAAATCCGGACGCCATTACCGGTGATCGGGAGGGTGTCACCATCGGCGTAGATGACATAGTCCTCTTCCTCAAGATCACCATCGACCACATCGGCGTAGAATACGAAACTGGAATCGGCCTCGCCCTCTCTGATCGCCTTGGTAAATCGGGAGACGGGGTCGAGATTCCAGACGAAACTCCGAAGTTCAGGATCGAGTCCCGCAAAGCCAGCATCGTCAACCGCACGTGCAAAGAAGGAGTAGGCCTGACTCCTCAGATCGTCCGCCGAATAGCAGGCGCTGGTGTCCGTGATCGAGCCTCCCTGGTCATTTAACTCACGCGGGGAAAGCTTGTAGAAGTAGCGGGCGATAGATCCAACGACAATTTCGTTTCCTTCGGGATCGAGAGCAACATCACAGTCGAAACCCTTCCACCGGAAACAAACGCTCCAGCCAGTCGGAATGGTATCGGTCGGCGCTCGTCCGTTCGTGGAAGTAATCTCTAACCGCTCGGTACCGTCGGGAGAGACTCCCTCTGCGACGAGGAATTCGACCTCCGGCGCACAGGTGTTCCGTGCCGCAAAGAAGGTGAAAGCCGGGGTGGGATCGCGGCGGCCATCATCATCTATCGCCCGGACGTAGAATCGATGCCCGAGAACTTCACTGCTCTCGAGGACTTCGAAACGGAAAATACTGTCTGTTTTGGTCGTGAAGTTGTAGATGATGTCATCCGCGTCGGGGAGCGAGTCCGTGATGGCCCATTCGTAGCCGACGACTTCACCGTCCGTGTCAAATCCGGCCCAATAGACAGGGATCCGGTAGAAGGACGTCAGGCTGTCGCCGGGGGCGCCAGTCAGGATCGTCTCTGGGGCGATGTTTCGATCAATCTCGACCGTACTCTGCTCGCGGCAGCCGGGCCCGGCGAAACCGAGCACGACGATCCAGATCGTCAAGAAGATAGAAGAGAGGGACAGGAAAGTCCTGGTCGTCCTCCGAGGCCGACAGCCATCCATACTCGTATGGGCTCCTTACAAACGACTAACCCCGGATTCCTCGGAACCTTAGCACTGCCACCGGCCGTCGTCAATGTGACGGCTCGCTATCGGTTTCCTGGGATCCTGAAACCACCCAGATCGGGATAAGCGCTGATCTTACTCGGATCGGCCACTTGGGGGCTAGCGGGGATCTAACGAAATCCGGGAAGTTCCCCGTCCTCCGTTTCCGAGGTCAGATCCCTCCAAAAGACACCGATTGCGCGCTCGACTGCCCGCACACGGCGGCGGAAAGCAGAGCGTTCGAGTAAGGCTCGAACGGAACGCGGAGCCGTCACTCCCGCCCTCCTTCCCGGGTAGATCTGTACCTGCGTCTACTCGTTTGAAAGCAGAATCATCTTCTTGTTCGATCGAACTCCTGCGCCATCGAACTGACTCCAGTAAACACCCGAGGAAAGGGTCTCCCCGGCCTCATTCGTCCCGTCCCAGACGACCTCGTGCGACCCCGCCTCGAGTTCCCCGCGAATGAGTGTTCTGACCCTGCGGCCGCTGACGTCGTAAATCGAAAGCTCGGTCGGACCGGCCGCCGCGAGCGAGAAACGGAGCGTCGTATAGGGATTGAACGGGTTAGGCGAATTCTGGAAGAGACGCGTAACAGCAGCCTCGTCACCCACTTCGAACTCAGGGGTATTCGTCGGATCACAGGACGGGGCTTCACAGAGACCAGGAATCGCTCCCACACCGAAAATCCACTCCAGGGCGGCACGAATCTCGTTCGTCGCAGCGGTTACGATATGCGCTGAGTCGCCGACACATTCCTCGACCGCGTCTCTGGCGGAGAGATGGTGCCAGGAAACACCATCGAGGACCGTCCGATAGTTGTCTGCCCCCGCCCCACTCTCGTTCACGATCTGGCTGTAAAAGGTCTCGTCGCCTGATTGGACATTGACATAAGCACGGTTGCCTACACCGGACCCACGCGTGCCGAGAACGTCGAATGAGTACTCATACGGGCAGGAGTTCCCCCACGCGTCATATTCGTAATCCCCGGTCGAGTTTTCTGTTCCGTATCTGAACTCTCCGACGGACGGGGCCTCGAGCCGAACACAATATCCATTGTCGGGCGGACTCGCGATCTCCCGATAGGTATTGCCTTCGTAGGTGGCTCCGAGGGGGCCGGAAAGGAGGGTTCTCCCGTGGTAGTCCATGATGGCAGCCATGTTGTCGCCGTTCATGATCAGCCCCTGACGACCGCTGTTGGCATCGCAGGCCTGGATCGTCAACCAATCCGCGAAAAGGGCGTAGTCCGGCACCTCCATCACACCGCCACTGGTGTTTCCGGTATTGACGAGAATGGCGCGGTAGCCGAGCAGCTGATAGATGGTAGCTCCGTTGTTCGATGAGCCGACCCCACGGGCCAGCGGTGCCTTCCATCACGATGAGGCATCGTTGTAGTCATACCGATCGTTGTCAATGCCCACCGCGTCAAGGGCCGCCTCGATGAAGGTCTCGGCGCCACTGTTAAACGCGTCAACATAGAGAACGCAGGGGAACTTGAGGGTGCCGTTATCGTCCCGCCAGCGCGGCAGTATCTCGAATTCCGAAAAGAATCCACCGGTTGTGTCGGGCAGAAAGGAGAACTCGTTCGGTGACGTCAGGTAGTTGCCCGTAACGAAGTACTCGATTTTCGTTCCCGGAAGGAGAACGCCGTCGGCAATGATCTCGTTCTCGTCACTGTTCTCACTTGCACCGTGATCGTGACGGGCATCCTCCTCGATGAAGTAGCTATGGAACTTCGACGACGAAGGGTTCACTCCGATCTGGGATGAATCCATTTTCGCGGTGGCGAATTCACCTGCTTCGATGTCCGTAACTCCGTCGACGTCGTCGAGCCCACCGTCCTGCTGAACCCGGGCTCGCCAGGCATCATAGCCTGCAGTGTTCGAGCCGGGGCCTCGGTAGGCCACGCGGAACCAGAGTCGGGCGTCGTACTCGAAGCCCTCGCTGGGAACCGGACCGATGACGTGCAACGAGTCGCCGAGGATGATCGGACTACTGCCCCCACAAAACGAGCGCACCGTGTTCGCGTTTCCGGGCTCATTCGGATCGAGGAGCAGAGACTGATTGAAGCCATCCTGATAACGATCGCCGGGGTCGTAGGAGAGCGGTGGAGCATTCGGCACGAGAACGAATCGAATCCGGATGTTGTCGATGAGCGGCGTGAAGTTAGTCGTTTCGGTGCACTCTTCAGGCGGAATGGAGAAGGCATCGCAGGACGCGTTGATCTCGTAATTGAATCGAATCTGTTCTACATCACTCGGAATCCCATTGTCCGTCGCGATGTTCCGCGACAGGAAGCAAACCGCATCGTCCCCGGTCGAGAAGTACGTGCGTTGGCCGATGGGACCGGACCAACCCGTTTCGCCAGTCGTCGGACAGATGAACGGATAGTAGTTCCAGCCGGGACGATAAAAGACCCCGTTGGCCCGAGGCTGGATCGAGTACTGCGACCAGTCCGCGAAGATTTCAAGACTCCCGACGCTACCACAAACGTCGGCTACGTCATTTTCGACATCGACCGGATTGGACTCCGCGATGGTGTTCTGACCGTAGGGATGCTCTCCGTTTTCGTCGTGATGCTCGAGAACGTTGCCATCGAGCTGACAGGAACACGGATCCTCTATCGTGTAAGCGGTAACGGGCGCGATGCCGGCGAACGAACCGAGGCCGGGGCACGTTACGGGGCTCCACCCCCCCAGACCCGACTCGAAGTCGTAGACTACATCCACATCTCCCGCCGGGCCCGTGTTGCCAAGAGCCACGTTGTCGATCGCCAACGGTCCGTACTCCGTCGGATACTCTGCATCCTGATCGGACCATGCCCCGTCCGATGTCATCTTGAAGACGAGCCGAAACTGGGTGTCTCCACCGAAACTGTCAAACGAGGCGCCAAAGTCCTCTCCGTCCGGCGGTGATACTGGGTGGTCCGCCGCCAATCCGATTCGATCATCGAAGAACGCAAGCTCGGTTTCGGTACCACTGGGCAGTGTCCTGACACGCAATGAGTACCCGTCGAATCCCTCTTCCAGGTCCACGAAGTGTTCGTAATCGATCGAAATGGACGAAGAACCGTCGTAATCGAGGACGGGACCGAGGAGTTCTTCGCACCACTGGTCTCCATATCCGAGTCCACCCGACCAGCAAAACTGGTCAGCCTCGTTCTGAAACGCGCCGATCCAGGCCGAACCCGTTCCGGAAAGAATCGGGACCGGGACAAGGTTCCCGGTCGCAACATTGCCATTGCCAACATCACCATCGACCCAGATGTCCGCGGCGATATGGCGCCAATAAGTCCGGGACTGAGCCGTAAGATCGAAGCTCGTCCAACCCTCGAACGGATCGGCCCCCCCGTGATCAAAGTTCCAGATATCACCCTCGATGGCAAAACCTTCACCGTCGGTGTAGCCGAAGCTGAGCGTACATCTTCCCGCTCGACTTGCCGCAAGAGGCTCCAGCGACAGCGGGCGGTCGCCCAAATCATCTCTCGGTGAAAACGCTGAAGTCGAATAGTGAGTCGACGGTTTTGCCGAACCCAAAGTGGCCAGAGCGGCCGTAGAAAGCAGAATCAGACCACCAACAAGAATGTGTCGCATTGTTCCTCCTGCCTCTGTACCGAAGCTCTGGCTGTGCGGCAGAGATCCACGGCGGGCAACTTAGACGGCGCCACAGGCCGGTCGCAAACGCGGCCTGACGATCGAGGTCTGCAAACGCGGAGGAATGGGGGGGAATACGAAGAACGGCGGCCGCCTTCGACAGTCCCGAGGTTTGCAGTGCGTTGTGAGTATAGGTCACGCTTGCGCTGGTTACCAATGTCTTTCCACGGGCGAGAAGCTCTGGAAACTACGTATCCCCCGGGCTGAGACAAGTCTCGGTAATCGATCCTCAAAAAGAAAGAGAGGCGGATCCGTTAGGACCCGCCTCTTAGACAGACAAGCTTAACTGAACGAGCCGACTAACGGGTCGTGTTCAGCAAGACCATCTTCTTGTTGGACGTGATACCAGCGCCATCGAACTGACTCCAGTAGACACCAGAGGACAGCTTATCGCCGGCCTCATTTGTTCCGTCCCAGACAACCTCGTGCGAACCAGCATCGAGGACGCCATTGACGAGCGTCTTGACCTTACGGCCGTTGACGTCGTAGATGGCCAACTCAGCCGGACCACTCGCGGAAAGCGAGAAGCGGAGAGTCGTGTATGGGTTGAACGGGTTCGGAGAGTTCTGGAAGAGACGCGTAACCTGGGCATCGTTTCCGACCTCAGGAACGTCACCAGGACCGTCTTCACAAGGATCTTCGCAGAGTCCAGGAATGTTGCCAGTCCCGAAAATCCACTCGAGGGCAGCAGAGATCTCGTTGAAGGTAGCCGTGACGATGTGTGCGGAGTCGCCAACGCACTCTTCAACGTCATCGCGCTCTGACTGGTGATGCCAAGAGACACCGTCGAGAACCGTCCGGTAGTTATCAGAACCGGAAGCTCTCTCATTCGTCGTCTGCGCGTAGTTGGTCTCTTCGAGCGTGTTCACGTTCACGTAAGCACGGTTACCAACTCCAGTACCCAACGTATTAAGAACGTCGAAGGAGAACTGCTGCGGACACCAGTTACCCCAAGCATCGTAGTCGTAGTCGTTGGTGGAGTTGAGCGTTCCATACTCGAACGATCCAACCGATGGTGCCTCGAGTTGAACACAGTAGTTCTCGTCCAGGTTGCCATTCTCGCTGTAGGTGTTCGCATCGAAGGTCGACGCCAACGGTCCGTTCAACAGGGACGGTCCGATCAAGTTCATGATCGCCGCCATGTTGTCACCGTTCATGATCAGACCCTGACGCTGGTCGTTCGAATTACAAGCGATCGTCTCGAGCCAGTCCGAGAACATGGCGTAGTCCTGTGGCCACATCACGTTTCCGCTGGTACTTCCCGTGTTGACGATAAGACCGCGGTAACCGAGGAGCTGGAAGGTCGTACAACCATTGTTCGCACCAATCGTCAGACCACGAGCCATCGGAGCCTTCCAGTTGGAAGACGCGTCAAGGTAGTCATAGCGATCGGCTTCGATACCCAAGACATCGAGTGCATTCTCGATGAAGAACTGGGCTCCACCGTTGAAAGCATCGACGTAGAGCAGACATGGGAACTTCAGAGTTCCATTGTCATCGCGCCAGTTCGGGAGAATCTCGAATTCGCTGAAGAATCCACCAGACGTATCTGGGAGGTACGAGAACTGGGGTTGGCCTCCGCGACCTGGATCCCCCGCCACGTAGTTCGCCGTGACGAAGTATTCGATCGACGTTCCCGGAAGGAGGATACCGTCAGGGATGATCTCGTTCCCGGGGCTGATCTCACCAGCTCCGTTGTCGAAACGGGCGTCACCCTCGATGAAGTAACTGTGGTACTTGCTCGAAGATGCGTTCACACCAATCTGCGAAGAGTCCATCTTCGCCGTGGCGAACTCACCGGCCTCGATGTCCGTAACGCCATCAATCGCGGGATCGAGCCCACCGTTCTGCTGGACGCGGGTGCGCCAGGCATTGTAGCCGGCGTCGGCGGAACCTGGACCCTTGCGGGCAACGCGGAACCAGAGACGCGTATCGTACTCGGTGCCAGCACTCGGTACCGGTCCAATCACATGGAGGGAGTCTCCCAGGATGATCGGATCGTTGTTCCCGAAGGACTGGTTCCGAACCTGATCGGCGTTACCGTGGCCATTTGGATCGAGGAGCAGACCCGAGACGAAACCGTCCTGGAATCTATCACCTGGATCGTAGGACAGCGGAGGTGCTTCAGGTACGAGCGTGAAGCGGATCTGGATGTTGTCGATGATCGGCGTGAAGTTCGTGATTTCCGTACACTCCTCTGGCGGAATGGCGAAACCATCACAAGAAGCGATCATCTCGTGGATGAAACGGATCTGCTCGACATTGGCAGGAATACCATTATCGGTCGCGATGTTCCGCGACTCGAAACAGACAGCGTCGTCACCTGTCGAGAAGTACGTGGCCTGGCCAACGCGTCCCGACCAGCCCACATCTCCAGTGGCTGCACACTCGAATGGGAAGTAGTTCCAACCTGGACGGTAGAACACACCATTAGCGCGCGGTTGGATTGAGTACTGCGACCAGTCCGCAAAGATCTCGAGCTGACCGATGCTGCCACAAACGCCCTCTACGTCGTTCTCGACGTCGACAGGATTGGATTGTGCTTCGGTGTTCTGTCCGTACGGATGCTCCAAGGAATCGTCATGATGCTCGAGGACGTTGCCCGCGAGTTCACACGTACACGGATCTTCGATCGTGTAGTTCGAGACTGCATTGATACCTTCGAAAGAACCGAAGCCAGGACAGGCTGACGGCGTCCAACCTTCGAGGTCGGATTCAAAGGTGTAGAGCACGTCGACGTCACCGGTGGAGCCGGTGTTGCCGAGTGCAACATTATCAGCACCGAAAGGACCGTACTCGGTCACGTACTGACCGTCTTCGTCAGCCCAACCACCGTCCGCTTCCATCTTGAAGACAAGACGGAAACCCGTGTCATCCTGGAAGTTGCTGAATCCAAAGGAGAACGACTCTCCGACGGGAGGCGAAACAGGGTGATCACCGGCCAGACCGATTTGGTCCGTGAACCGCGCGATCTCTGTC
>Ga0315338_1004507_pt1 | contig 10929 bp, 9 predicted proteins | sample ASW8metaG_FD_204518 | JGI IMG/M metagenome (GOLD analysis project Ga0315338, IMG submission 204518) | Ammonia-oxidizing marine archaeal communities from Monterey Bay, California, United States - ASW #8 | ecosystem: Environmental > Aquatic > Marine > Coastal | place: USA: California | collected...
CGTACTGTTAACGCCATGGAGTATTCACTCGGTGAAAGTTGGCACCGCCTTGCCGGGTGAAAACTGAGGAAAAATGATGGCTGAGAAGCGCCTGCTTGTCGTCGACGACAGGCCGGAACTTGGTGAAGTCGTTCGGCGCGCTGCGGAAGGTATCGGTTACGACGTACAGGTTACGGTGCACGCCAACGAATTCATGCGGGTCTTCAAGGAATTCGATCCGACGGTCGTGGTTGTCGATATCGTCATGCCGGATATTGACGGTATCGAGCTGGTCGAGTGGCTTTATGAGCGTGGTACTGATGCCAAGGTTTTCGTGACGACGGCGTACAGTTTGCACTATGCGCGAATGGCTGAAGCGCTCGGCAAAGCCAAAGGGCTCGACGTTTCGTTTATCAAGAAACCGTTCCGGATTGCCGAACTGCGCGACGCCTTGTCCTAATTGTCCTGCGCGGCCGAGGCACAATCAGAATCCCTTCGGCGCTTCATCGAGTACATGGTGTAACCTGTGGACCAATTCGCCCCGGTGGGTGCAGCGGATTGGATCGTATCCGTTTTGCCCAGCGTCCGCTTCAACAAGTCCATCAGCCCAAAGACGAGCTCATTGAGATCTACCACTTTCGGACTCAACGCCTGTTAGCGCGAAATAGCGAGTAGCCGGCTCGTCAGCTCTGCAGCTTGCAGCGCTGTCGGGATCAACGCGGATTTCCCCTAATATAACCCTGAAATTATTAACATAATCGACGAATTCTCTCAATTCCGAGAGAAAATTCTATAGTATTTCCCAGGCTGACAATGTTTGGCTGCAACGTCCAATGAAAAAATAACCCTTTACGCTCAATCAATGACCCGCAAGCGATTTTGGTGCGATCCATACCTCCCCAGGCTAGACACTCGAGTGTCGAGCGTCAGCGGTGACATGATCACCGTCGAAGAGACCATCTTTTATGCGGCATCTGGCGGCCAGGAAAGCGATGCCGGCACGATTGGCGGACACCGGGTCGAAGAAGCGATTCTAGAGGACTCCGAAATATATTATCGGCTCGAAACCGGCCACGGCCTGTCAGTCGAAGACCCGGTTGAAATCGCGATCGACTGGCAACGGCGATACCGGCTGATGCGCCTGCATTTTGCGGCGGAGGTCGTGCTCGAACTTGTGTATCGAGACTTCGGGCCAGTCGAGAAAACCGGCGCCCACATCGCGGAGAACAAGGCGCGGATCGATTTTGTGTGGGAAGGAAACATCAGCACGATTCTGCCGCTTCTGAGCGAACGTTCGCATCAAATCTTCGAGTCTGACCTACCGATCCAAAGCGCGTTCTCGGACAAGGCAAAGCAACGGCGCTATTGGCGGGTCGACGGTTTCGCGCAAGTCCCCTGCGGCGGCACCCATCTCAGGCGGACAGGCGAAGTCGGTTCAATTCGGCTGAAGCGGAATAATCCCGGCAAGGGACGCGAAAGGATCGAAATCACGCTCGCCTAACGGACACCATCGCAAATGAACGCGATGTAGCATAAGGTTGGTTGCTTGGTAGGCGACCCATCGACAGACTAAATTGATCGCACATCAACATCGCCTCCATATTGACCCTGCGCCTCGTGTAGAATGCAAATGGACTAGGGGGACGCCGAACCAAGTTCCGGGTTGGGGTATTACATGAAGATCGCTTATCGTTTGCCTCTTACGATTGCCGGCTGCGCGCTCGCTGTTGGCGTTGCCGTCGGTGTGTTCAGCTATAACAACGCCGCTACGGAGTTACGGAAATCCGTTGGCGTTGCCTTGATCGCACTGCGCGAGTCGAGAGCGGCATCGCTACAGAGCTATCTAAATTCCATAGAGCAGGATCTCGACGTGGTAAGTTCCAGCCGCGAGATTCGCGAAGCGCTGAATGGGTTTACACACGCCTACACGCAGGTAGGGAACGATCAATTACGCGAAGCGTATGTTGGTAAGGCGGACCGCGACGCGAAACCGGCCGAGATTGAAACTTATCGGAATGCTCACGAAAAATTTCATCCCTGGTTCGAATTGATCCGGCAGGTCCGCGGCTACTACGACGTGTTCTTGGTAAATGCAGAAGGAGACCTGGTCTATACCGTCGAGAAGGAGCAGGACTTCGCAACGAACCTGTTGACTGGCAAGTGGAAGGACAGCGGGCTCGCCCGCGTCGTCCGTGCAGCGTTAAAGACAAACCCTGCGCCAACCGAATTATTTGCCGACTTCGAACCTTACAAGCCAAGCAACGACGATCCTGCAAGCTTCATCGCAAAACCGATCCGGCGGAACGACCAGACTGTCGGCGTCCTGGCCTTCCAGATGCCAATCAAGGGCATTAACCGCATCATGCATGTTACTGCCGGTATGGGTGAGAGCGGCGAAACCTACCTGGTCGGCGGCGATTATTTGATGCGGTCCGACTCGCGGTTCAGTCAGGAGTCGACCATCCTTAGGGTGGAAGTGAAATCGCCATCCGTAGACAGCGCGCTTGCCGGCAACAACGGTTTGCAGACCGTCGACGACTATCGCGGCATCTCCGTTTTATCGGCGTACCAACCCATCGCATTCCGGGGGGCAAAATGGGCCGTCGTTTCAGAAATGAACACGGAAGAAGTGCTGGCGCCGGTCGTTGAAATGCGCACGACAATGCTCACGATCGGGCTGATTTCCTCTGTGATCGTAGCCCTTATCGGGTTCATGCTTGCGACTTCGTTCACGACGCCTTTGACACGGCTCAGCGAATCCTTCAGCCGCTTCGGCCGGAACCGCGTTGTCGACGACGTGCCCTATACCGACAGACCGAACGAAATCGGCGACATGGCGCGCGAATTCGATGGCGTGGTCCACGATATCGGAAAATTTATCGACGCCCAGAAGCAGGCGGAAGAAGCAATTGCCCACAAAGAAGAGCAGATGCGCACCGCCTTCGAGAATATGAGCGGTGGCATCTTCATGGTCGATTCCAACCTGCAGCTCCGGTTGTTCAACGCCCGCTACAAGGAGTATTTCGAGCTGCCAGACCATCTGGTCCACATCGGCACGCCACTGGAAAAAATCGTTCGCTTCCGCGCGGAGCGAGGCGATTACGGAGACGGCGATACAGATACATACGTCGAAGAACTATTACGCGGTTACGCGGACCGCGTGCCTGTAAAGCTCGAAGACCGGGTTCCGAGCGGACGGATCATCGAGCGATTCCACAACCCGACCCATGACGGCACGGTCATCATGTTCAATGACATAACCGAACGGGTTAAATCGCAACGGGAAATCGCCGAAAAAACCGAACAGCTGCAATCGCTTTCCAGCAAGCTGTCGAAATATTTATCGCCGCAAGTCTACGAATCGATTTTCGCCGGCGAGCGGGACGTCGTCATCGCGACGGAGCGCAAGAAGCTCACCGTATTTTTCTCCGATATCAAGGACTTCACGGCGACGACCGAGGATCTCGAGCCGGAAGAACTAACCCTGATCCTCAACGACTACCTCACAAACATGACCGAGATCGCGATAGAACATGGCGCCACGGTCGACAAGTATATCGGCGACGCCATCGTCATGTTCTTCGGCGACCCAACAACTCTTGGCGTTCGGGAGGATGCTCTCGCCTGCGTCCGAACGGCGATGGCGATGCAGCGCCGCATGGTCGATTTGCGCGCGAAGTGGAAAGATCTCGGCTACGAACGACCGCTGCGTATGCGGATTGGCATCAATACCGGCTTCCTCAATGTCGGGAATTTCGGCAGCGAAGAGCGGATGGACTACACGATCATCGGCGGCGAGGTAAATCTCGCGGCGCGCCTCGAAGGCATCTGCGAGCCCGATGGGATCGCAATGGCGAACGAAACCTACGCGCTGGTCAAGAACGAGTTCGACGCCGTCGCCGGCGACCCCATACAGGTTAAAGGCATCGCGCGCGAAATCACGCCATACTTCGTACAGGGCATATTCGACGATTTGGAAAAGGAAAGACCCTTTATCAGCAGCGAGTCCGACGCGATGAGGCTATTCGTCGATCTACGCCTGCTTGACGATAAAGAGCGCATTGATACGGCCGCCGAACTGGAAGCCGCCGCCGCGCGGCTGCGCGACCAGCCGAACGCCGCGGATTGATTTCAGCTCTTTTCCCGATCGACAATCCGCTGCTTGAATTCCGCCGTCGTATTGGTCAGCGGGAAAGGTTCATCGGGTACCGGTACGTCGAGAAAGGCGCATAGCGGTTCCCATCCCTCCGCCACGTCGTAGGTCAACAGGCGTTCGGGCGCAATGGCGCGCTGCACCTCGGCAATATGTGCTTCGAACACGGACTTCGCGTGTTCCGCGTCGCCCAACTTACCATCGAAGGTCTGGTTCATGATCAGTTCGTAGGCCATCTCTCGACGATCACGGTTCGCCCCCTCCGGGTCGGTTCCGCGTTTCATCAAGCTGGCGTAGATAGTCGCGTGGATGCTCTTGACCCAGGCGTCGGCCGGACGCACCGACAGCAAGACCTTCGCGGATGCGAAATGATCGGAAATCTCACGCCAAAACGCCGCCGACGGCCAATCGACACTGGCGTTGTATTCGGCGAAAACTTCGTCCCAATCCATCGTATCGCCACGTACCGCGGCGACCCAGTAGGGCAATTGCCGTGGATTTTCCCGTACCTCGAACATGTGGTGGCAGGGCCCGAAACCGAGCATTTCCAACGCATTCTTCAAGGAATTCGTTCCCGTGCGCCCAAATCCGGCGCCGACGACTTTCAAAGGCATGCTCTATTCCTCGGTGTCTGATTACTGTTTGTCGGGATACGGCCGCGCAATTCCCGCACGAACGGGAATACGGAATGCGTTCAATGTCATCGACGCCGTAACGTAGAGGCCAGCCAAGCCGATCAGTTCGACCAAACCGGCTTCTCCGAGGACATCCAGCGCAGCGCGATAGGTCTCGTCGTCGACTTCGTACACGCTCGTCAATTGGTGCGTGAAATTGTAGACCGCCGCTTCATCCGCTTTCTCGAACACCGGTGTTTCGCGCCGCCGGATCGCTTCGACGATCTCACTGTCGATGCCGGCCGCTACGGCCGCCGGGCCGTGTGAACCGAAAACGATTTCCGCCGACCAAATACGGCCCACCGTGATCGTCGCCAACTCCAAGAGCCGCGGCTCGAGCAACCCGTCCTTGCGCAGATACTGCTCAAGCGCCGCCAGCTTCTCAGCGAATGCGGGACTGCGCTGCCAGGCGTGGAACGGTCCGGTCAGCGGCGTATCTTCGGGAAGGTCTCTGTTGTTCGGCCGATCCTTGATCGAATCGTAGTAACACCGCTGCGCTGCGGGCATGTCCACGGGTTGCACCGGTTTCAAACGTGACATTTAAGCCTCCTCCGCCGCGGCGTCTCCGCCTTCGGCCGCTTCCTGCTGACGGGCCCACATCTTGGCATAGGCGCCGCCGCGCTCGAGCAATTCGCCGTGCCGGCCGCGCTCGACGATCTGACCGGCCTCCAGCACGATGATCTCATCCGCGTCGATCACCGTGGACAGGCGGTGTGCGATCATCAGGGTTGTGCGGTCGCTCGATACTTCACGCAAACTTTCCTGAATTTCTTTCTCAGTATGGGTATCGAGCGCCGACGTCGCTTCGTCGAACAACAGGATCGCCGGTTGCTTCAGGATTGTGCGGGCGATGGCGACCCTTTGTTTTTCGCCGCCGGACAACTTCAGGCCACGCTCGCCGACACCGGTCTCGTAACCATCCGGCAAATCCATGATGAAGTCGTGGATCCGCGCCATGCGCGCCGCCTGCTCGACCTCGGCGGGGCTGGCGTCGGTCCTACCGTAAAGAATATTATAATAGATCGAATCGTTGAACAGCACCGTGTCCTGCGGGACGATCCCAATCGAGGCGCGAAGGCTTTTCTGGGTGACGTCGCGGATGTCCTGCCCATCGATCCGCACTGCCCCCTTGGCGACGTCGTAGAAGCGGAAAAGAATTCGGCTCAAGGTCGACTTACCGGCCCCACTGGGTCCAACGATCGCGACAGTTTTGCCCGGCGGTACAGTGAAAGAAACGTCTTTCAGTATCGGCCGTCTGGCGTCGTAGTTGAAATCGACATTCTCGAACCGCACTTCCGCGCCGTTCACGGCAAGCGACTCTGCATTGGGCTTGTCGGTGATCTCCTCCGGCACTTCCAGCACGTTGAACATCACTTCCATATCGGTCAGCGATTGGCGGATCTGGCGGTAGACGAAGCCCAGGAAATTGAGCGGCAGGTAGAGCTGGATCAAATAGGCGTTGACCATGACGAAATCGCCGACCGTCATCGATTTCGCGACGACTTCGTTGCCAGCCATGTACATGATCAGGATCAGGCCGGCGGAAATGATCCCGACCTGGCCGACATTGAGATAGGACAGGGTCACGGTGTTGCGGACCGACGCCTCCTCGTAACGCCGCATCGACCCGTCGAACCGCGCCGCCTCGTGCGCCTCGTTGCCGAAATATTTGACCGTCTCGTAGTTCAGCAGGCTATCGATGGCCTTCGTGTTCGCCTCGGTATCCCGGTCGTTCATCTCGCGCCGGAACTGGATGCGCCATTCGGTCACGACCAGGGTAAAGATGATGTAGCCAACGATGGTGACGAAGGTGATCAGCGCGTACCAAACGTCGAACAGACTCCACAGGATCGCGCAGACGAGCAGGATTTCCAGCAGGGTCGGAATGATGTTGAACATCATGAAGGCGAGGACGAACTCGATACCCTTGACGCCGCGTTCAATGATTCGCGACAGGCCGCCGGTCTGACGTTCGAGGTGGAAGCGTAAGCTTAAGGCGTGAAGATGCCTGAACGTCCGCAGCGCCGCGTTGCGCACCGCCCGCTGCGCCACTCTTGCGAAGATCGCCTCGCGCAATTCGGCGAACGCTGTTGAAAGGACGCGGGAGCCGCCATAGGCGAACAGCAATCCAATGGGCAGTGCGACGGCCAGCGCCGTCTCCGCCGTCAGCGCATCGACGATATCGCGGTAGAACAGCGGCACATAGACGTTGGTGACCTTGGACAGCGCCATCAGCCCAAATGCGACGAAGACGCGGGCCCGCATCGTCCAGTGACCCGCCGGCCACAGATAGGGCATTAAAGTCAGCAGCGTGCGGTACTGCCCCTTCGACCCGGCGGGCGAGCTGTAAAGGCTGGCGTGGCTCATCTAATTCGAATGTCCGGACGCGCGCCGGAATGGCGCGGATAGGTCAGAGGTAATAGACCAGCAGGTATCCGCCGAGCAACACCATTACCCACAACGCAGCACCGCTGATCGCCCAGGTGCGGGCCAGAATCCCGCGCGGGCCGTGATAATGGAACACACGGCCCAACAGGTAGGTCGCCAGTGCGGACCGCCAGCGGCGCAGCTCGTTGCGCGCCTCGGCCAGGCTGGCTAGGAAGCGCGAAACCACACCAGGAATTAGCCGCCGATAAATCCAGTCGGTATCGAGATTGGTCGACGGCTTTTCGTCCGGATACCAGCCGTATCGCATCAGCACGGCAAAGGCGAGGGCCGCGAAAACGAGGAGTTGCAGCGACGTAATGACATGCGCGAAAGTATAGGGCGCGTAGTCGACGGGGAACGGCAGGATCGCGTACAGCGTCGCCGGATTGATCCCGAGATAGATGCACAAGGCGGAGGCGATCGCCATCGCGACCAGCATGTTGAACGGCGCCTCGCGCACACGATGGCCGTTGTCGTGCGCGAAGAAGGCGAAGAACGGAATCTTGATGCCGCTGTGCTCCATCACGCCGGCGGACGCGAACAGCAGCACGCTCCAGGTGATCCAATAGCCGCCGTCGGCCGCCGCCGTCAGGATCATCGCCTTGCTGATGAAGCCGCTGAGCAGCGGAAAGCCGGAAATCGACGCCGCGCCGATAATGCAGAACCCGGTCGTCCAGGGCATGCTTTTGTAGAGCCCGCCCAGTTCCGACGCCTTCGTCGTCCCGACGCGATGCAGTACCGCCCCCATCGACATGAACAGCAGCGCCTTATAGATGATATGCGCGAAGGCGTGCGCCGCTGTCCCGTTCAGGGAGAGTTCAGTCCCGATACCGATGCCGACGACCATGAAGCCGAGCTGATTGTTCAGGCTGTAGGCCAGGACGCGTCGCAGATTGTTCTCGATGACCGCAAAGAAGACCGGGAACGCCGTCATCGTCGCGCCGACCCAGATCAGCATCTCGGTGCCGGCATAGCCGCGCGCCAGGGCGTAGATCGCCAGTTTCGTCGTAAATGCGCTGAGGAACACCGTTCCGGTTGGGGTCGATTCCGGATAGCTGTCCTGCAGCCAGTTATGCAGGAAGGGGAATGCGGCCTTGATGCCGAAACTGGCGAGAATGAACTTGCCGCCAAGACTGTCGAGGCCGATTTGGCCAAAGGTGACGTTGCCGGTTTCGCCGATAATCAGGACCGCGCCGGTCAGCAGCAGCACGCCGGACCCGACCTGGATGACCAGGTAGCGTATCCCGACCTTGTAGGAACGCTCCGTGCGGCTCGCCCAGATCAGGAAGACGGAGGTGATCGCGGTGAGTTCCCAGAAGATGAATAGCGAAATCAGGTCGCCGGAGAACACCGCGCCGATCGCCGCGCCCGCATAAGCGAGGCCTGCCACCTGCTGTACCGTGTCCGTGATGTGCAACGAGTAAATGACAGACAGCAGAACCGCGATGAAGAAGACGTAGCCGAACACCAGGCTCAGTTGATCGACCCGGAACAGCACCAGCGTGTAGTCGAGAAACTGGGCTTCACCGTAAATGCCCGGAGTAATCTGCAGAAGCTGCCAGAACCCGAGAACCGGCAAGGCGAGCATGAACGCGGCGCGGAGATGACCGCGCAGGAACGGCACGACAAGCGCGCCAACGATGAGGATAAGTCCCGGTGGGACCGCCTCAATCATAGTAGTCTTCCTTCCGCATCAATATCTTGCGCAGTTGCGCGCCGAGCAGGACGAGCCCGAAGAACGCGATGAATCCGAAAATGGCGTAGAAGCCGAACCAGTACTCGACAGCGTAATGCGGATGCTTTTCGTACACCGCATCGGTGAGGAACAGCAGCGCACAGAGCCCGCAAAGCGTCCAGAAAATCTTGTCGATACTTCCCGGCCGCTCGAGCCAGTACGTCTTGCCGTCGTCTTTTTTATCAGCCATGTCAGCCTCCGCCAATCGGCCGCAGCAATTGGTACAGTTGGTCGGCATAGAAGAACATCACCAGGCAGCCGAACGCCGTCAGGCACAGCGGCACAAGGCAGAATATCGGCGCTTCCTTGAGCACCGGCTTCTCGCCATTGTCGCCATCCGGGCGGCTGAAATAGCCGCGCCCGACGACGGGCAGCAGGTATGCGACATTGAGCAGCGAGGAGACCATCAGCACGCCGATGAAGACCAGTTCTCCCGCCTCGTAGGCGCCCAGCGCAAGATAATATTTGCTCCACGAGCCGCCGAGCGGCGGCAACCCGATAACGCTCAACGATCCGACGAAGAAGGCGAACAGCGTCACCGGCATAACGCGGCCGATCCCCTTCATATCGCTGATCTGCGTCTTACCCGAGGCGACGTAAATCGCGCCGGCGCAGAAAAACAAGGTGATCTTGCCGACCGCGTGCATCGCGATATGCATGCCCGCGCCGACGACGCTATAGGGCGTAAACAGGGCCGCGCCCAGGATCACGTAGGACAGCTGACTGATCGTCGAATAGGCAAGCCGTGCTTTCAGATTGTCCTTCGTCATGGCGACGAAGGACGCCAGCAACACGGTCGCGCCGGCAACGTACATCAGCCAATCGCCCGTCCCGGATTGGCGCAGGAAATCGGCCCCGAAGATGTAGACGATGACCTTGAGCACGGTGAACACGCCAGCCTTGACGACCGCCACCGCGTGCAGCAAGGCGCTGACCGGCGTCGGCGCCACCATGGCCGCGGGCAGCCAGCGATGCAGCGGCATCAGCGCCGCCTTGCCGATGCCGTAGACGTAGAGCAGCAACATCAGCCCGACCAGCGGCCCCTCAAGGTAACCGTTCAGGATACCGCCTTCGCGGAAATCCAACGTGCCGGCCGCAAGCCAGGTCCACACGATGGCGACCAGTTGCAGACCGATCGACGTGCCCAGCAGAATACCCAGATAGACCCGGCCGGAGCGGCGTGCCTCGTCATCCTGGTGATGCGCGACCAGAGGGTAGGTCGTGACGGTCAGCACCTCGTAGAAGATGAACAGGGTCATCATGTTGCCGGCCGTCGCCACGCCGAGCGCGCCGAAGATGGCGAGGGCGAAACAGGCGTAGAACCGTGTCTGCGCGTGCTCCTTCTTCGCCCGCATATAACCGATCGAATAGAGCGAGTTGAGGATCCACAGCCCCGAGGCGATGCAGGCGAACATCATGCCAAGCGGCTCGATCTCGAACTTGATCTCGAGCCCCGGCAATATTTCGACCAGCGACACGCTTGGCCGGCCGCCATGGAACACACCGGACACCAGCGAGACGACCACGGCGAACAAACACACGGCGGTCGTCAGGGTGACCACTTCGCGCAAATTGGGGCAACGGCCCACCAGTACGATCAGGACAGCGCCAACCAACGGGATCGCCATCGCAACAAGGATCAAATCGGACGCACTCATGATCCGGTCCCCAGCAGGTACTGCGCCGCCTTCAGCGCAACGCCGACGCTAACCCGTGTGTCGATGCCGAAATAGAAATTCGCCAGGACGAGCACCCAGGTCGGGATCAGCATGATCAGCGGCGCCTCGCCGCTTGGCGCGCCTTCCGGCGAGGGGGACAGATAGGCCGCTTCGACCAGCCGCCAGACATAGATGATTGCCAGCAGCGACGAGACGAGAATGAAGATGGCAATCCACCACATCCCGCTCTGGAGCGCCGCCAGCAGGAGGTACCATTTCGAAGTAAAGCCAACGGTAAGCGGT
>Ga0315338_1004508_pt1 | contig 10926 bp, 10 predicted proteins | sample ASW8metaG_FD_204518 | JGI IMG/M metagenome (GOLD analysis project Ga0315338, IMG submission 204518) | Ammonia-oxidizing marine archaeal communities from Monterey Bay, California, United States - ASW #8 | ecosystem: Environmental > Aquatic > Marine > Coastal | place: USA: California | collected...
ACTTATTGTAGATACACGAGGTCGCTTTCGTCGCGATCACAATGTTATCGTAGCTTAACAATTTTTTTCAAAAAAATATAAAGTGAAAAAAGCACTGATTACTGGCATTACGGGACAAGATGGTTCATATTTAGCAGAATTTCTTCTTGCAAAAAATTATGAAGTGCATGGAGTTATTAGGAGAAGTAGTTCATTCAATACGGGACGGATTGATCATATTATTAATGATGAAAAATATAAGGACAGATTCTTTTTTTATCATGGAGATGTAACAGATACCAGCAACCTAAATAGAATTCTTGAAAAAACTAATCCAGATGAAATTTATAATCTTGCAGCACAAAGTCATGTTAAAGTGTCCTTTGAAATACCCGATTATACTGCTCAAGTTGATGCCTTAGGAACATTGCGTTTTCTTGATGCCATCCGTGAAACAGGGCTAAATAAAATAAAATTTTATCAAGCCTCAAGCAGTGAGTTGTATGGAAAAGCGCAAGAAATACCACAAAATGAAAAAACACCCTTTTATCCTTGTTCGCCTTACGCAGTAGCAAAACTATATGCTTATTGGATTATCGTAAACTACCGTGAGGCATATAATCTATTTGCTTGTAACGGTATTTTGTTTAACCATGAATCGCCTCGTAGAGGTGAAACTTTTGTAACTAAAAAGATTACTCGTGCTGCTGTAAGAATCAAAGAAGGTCTACAAGATAAACTAGTTTTAGGCAATCTTAATGCAAAGCGGGATTGGGGTTATGCTCCTGAATATGTGAAAGGAATGTGGAAAATAATACAGCATAATAAAGCGGACGATTTTGTATTAGCTACTGGTGAAACACATGCTGTTAGGGAATTTGTTGAACTAGTTTTTAAAGAATTGGATATGGAATTAAAATGGTCTGGTCAACATGAAAAAGAATACGGTATTGAAAAAAAATCTGGGAAAACTTTAGTTTGTATAGATCCAAAATATTATCGTCCTACAGAAGTAGATGTGTTACAAGGTGATGCTTCAAAGGCAAAAAATGAATTGGGTTGGCAGGCATCAATAAGTTTTGAAGAATTAGTGAAAATTATGGTAAATGCTGAGATAAATAGTTTATCACAAAGCAAATTTTGATGAGCTTAATTAATAAAAATGATCCGATATTAGTAGCAGGTGGTACCGGAATGGTTGGTTCAGCATTAATTCGCTCTCTTTTCAAAAATGGTTATACCAATATAAACGCTACATGGCATAGTAGAGATTTCTCTAATATGGATCAAAAGTTATTTTACCCAGCGGATTTACAAAATTGCAAAAATAAACAATCCTTCAACGATATAAAGTGGTACCAATGCAATCTAATCGATCAAAAGGAAACAAATGAGTTATATAAAAAAATTATGCCAAAAGGAGTTATAATCGCAGCTGCACGTGTTGGTGGAATAAATGCTAATAACACATATCGTGGCCAGTTTATATATGAAAATATTCAAATTTCAGCTAACCTTGTACATTTTGCACATGTATATAAAGTTAGTAAACTAATATTTCTTGGATCCGCATGTATCTATCCAAAAGATCTACCACAGCCATTAGTTGAAGAAAGCTTATTAACTGGAAAATTGGAAGTAACAAATGAACCCTATTCCATTGCCAAAATTGCAGGAATAAAACTGTGTGAAAATTATTATCAGCAATATGAAAATAATTTTTTTTCTTTAATGCCAAATAATTTATACGGTCCTGGTGATAATTATGATCTTGAAACATCACATGTACTACCTGCCCTTATAAGAAAATTTCATGAGGGAAAAATAAATCAATCAAAAAAGGTAGTTTTATGGGGGAGTGGAAAACCCCGCAGAGAATTTCTTCATGTTGATGATCTAGCGCAGGCATGCCTTTTTTCATTTGAAAAAGTTAATGCAAATGATATTTACTGTCAAAATATCAGTCATCTGAATGTTGGTACCGGTTATGATATATCTATAGGTGCCTTAGGAGAAAAAATTAAAGATATAGTTGCATTCACTGGAAAAATTGAAAATGATTTATCCAAACCAAACGGTATGAAACAAAAACTTATTGATTCCAAAAGAATTAACGATTTAGGATGGTCGGCAAAAATTTCGTTGGAGGAAGGGTTGAAATCAGTTTATTCAGATTATAAAAATTCCGTTTGAACGAAAGGTTTCTCTCTACTCAGAGTTGCAAATAATTCAATTATTATTGTGTAAAATATAAATTGTAATTGTCGGTTTTATATTTTGAATAAAATAAAAGGGATAAATTTTAAAAATTGGCAGAGCATTCAGTAAAAGAACAACATAGAAATTGGGATCTAGTCATCAAACCCAGCTACGGGTGGCTAAACCTTAATCTCCGTGAATTATTAAAGTATAAAGATTTGGTTTATCTGTTAGTTAAACGTGACTTTGTAATCTTTTACAAACAGACAATTTTGGGCCCCCTATGGTATATAATTCAACCTCTCGTCAACACAGTTATATTTAATCTAATTTTTGGAAAAATTGCCAAATTATCTACCGATGGTATACCTCCCTTTTTATTTTATTTGTCGGGAACGGTGGTGTGGGCGTACTTCGCTAGTTGCTTAAATGGAACAAGCAACACGTTTGGAAAAAATGCCAATATATTTAGTAAAGTTTACTTCCCAAGAATAACTGTGCCAATATCGATAGTTCTCGCGGGTGTTTTTCAGTTTTTAATTCAATTCACCATATTTTTTGGATTCTATTTATATTTTATTTGGAATGGTGCTGACATAAGACCAAATTATTTGGTTTTAATTTTACCCTTACTTGTTCTGCAAATGGCCATTTTAGGTCTTGGATTTGGCGCATTGATTTCTTCTCTTACAGCAAAATATAGAGATTTAACCTTTGCTATGCCTTTTTTTGTTCAAATCTGGATGTTTTTGACGCCAGTAGTTTATCCCCTTTCTCAGGTACCAGAGGAATATCGAATTATTTATATGTTCAATCCCATGGCGTCGATTGTAGAATTAATTAGAGTAGCATTTTTAGGAACAGGATCTGTTAGCTTACCAATGATAACACTTAGTATTGTGTTAACAATGGTTGTTTTTATTCTTGGATTGCTCATGTTCAGTAAAACTGAAAAGTCTTTTATAGACACGGTATAATATTCATGCCAGAAACTGTAATTAAAATTGAAAACTTGTATAAAGAGTACCGTTTAGGGGTCATCGGTCATGGCACTTTGTACAGGGATTTACAAAGTTGGTGGGCTAGGATTCGTCAAAAGGAAGATCCAAATACTCTTATTGGTTATGAAAATCGTATAATAAAAAATGAAAATATTCTTGCATTAAATAATATAAACCTTGAGATAAACAAAGGTGAGATATTGGGTATAATTGGAGCAAATGGTGCAGGAAAATCAACATTACTGAAAATTTTATCAAGAGTGACCACGCCTACCAGTGGATTAATAAAAATTAAAGGTAAAATAGCAAGCTTATTGGAAGTGGGTACAGGGTTTCATACAGAGCTTACCGGAAGAGAAAATATATATTTAAATGGTTCTATAAATGGAATGGGCCGAAATGAGATAAATAATAATTTTGATGAAATTGTTCAATTTGCTGGCGTGGAGCAATTTATTGATACACCTGTTAAGCGTTATTCATCAGGTATGTATGTTCGTTTAGGTTTTGCAGTGGCTGCATATTTAGATCCGGAAATATTAGTGGTGGACGAAGTACTGGCTGTGGGTGATATTGAATTTCAGAAAAAAGCAATTGGGAAAATGGAATCCGTCAGTAAAGAACTTAATCGCACTGTATTATTAGTAAGCCATAGAATGTCTACAATCCAAACTCTATGTGACAGAGCTATTATAATTGATAATGGAACAATTAAAACTATTGGTTCAGCAAAGGATGTAGTCAATGAGTATATGAATTTAGGAAAAATTGGATCTGGAGAGCGGAAATTGGATAATCATTCAAAAACAAATAAACCAAAAGGATTAATGCCTGGGAAAGAACCTATAAAAGTATATTTAATTCGTGTGCTTAATGAACAAGAAAAAGTATGCACAAAATTTAATGTTCGAGATAATATTATTGTTGAAATCAGATATAAAATACCAGCCGGAAATTCGAATCCGAATATTCTTTTCTATTTTAATAATGATAGACAACAACTTGTATTTGTTTCATTTAATAATGAAATGTATAAAAACGGTACTGCAGGTATTTATAATTCCAGATGTTTAGTACCAAAAGATATGTTGAATGATGGTCAGTATTTTGTTAGTCTTATTATTCATGATAACCGATCAGTCCACATAAGAGAAAATGATTTAGTCTCATTTACAGTAATGGATGATATGAACATTAATGGTTCAAGAGGGGAATGGGTTCCGGGCAAAAAATGGCCTGATGCCACTGTTCGTCCAAAGCTCATTTGGGAAAACAAAAAAGAATAGAATTATTACACTTTTTTAGGAGAAATAATTTGCAATGGAAGAAATAAATCGACTTCCTAATAAATCAATATTAATTAGAGTATACGGAGATTCATTATCGATGCCTAGGCAGCAATATGGCATTCCTTATTATGAAACATATCCAGAATTATTTAAAAAAAAGTTAAAAAAGAAATTCTCTGGATTTGATGTGAATTTATACAATCGCTCACAGGGTGGCAATGATATAAGAAAATTATTTAAAACAATAGCAAAAGATTGCGCTTACTTTTTTAATAATAATCTTGAAATAATCATTATTCAATCGGGAATTGTAGATTGCGCTCCACGACCTGTGCCTCAAAGGGTAAGATTAATCATCGATAAGATTAAAAATCAGTTCTTGAAAAAGAAAATAATTAGTTACATCCATGCGCATAGGGCCAATTTTATAAAAATTAAAGGAGATAAACCCTTTAGAAAAACAAACCCCAGTGATTATAAAAGAATTTTGGATAGAATGATTCGATTATTAAATGGTAAAAATAATAATATTTTGTTAATAAATATACCACCCACTTTTGATCATCTAAATCAACGTTCTCCCGGTCTCCAGTCAAGTATAAAAATTTATAATCATATAATTAAAAAAACGATTAATAATATTAACTCTGAAGATATAAAACTGGCAGATATATATACATTTATTAATAATGACCCCAATGGATTAAAAAAATATATTTCGGATGGGATTCATATAACAAAAGAGGCTCATAAACTATATTGTGACTTATTAATGGAATCAATAGATATAGATGATAAAATAATCTAGAATGATTGAATGAGCAAAAAAAAGTTATTAATTACGGGTGCTTCGGGATTTATTGGCTCTCATCTAGCAGAATTATGTGTTGAACTTGGATTCAATGTTGTAGCCTTTGATAGATATAACTCTAACAGTCATTCGGGCTGGCTTGAAGATTCTAAATACAGAAATCATATGGATATTATCTTAGGCGACGTCCGTGATTATGACTCCGTTTATAAAGTAATGAAAGGCTGTGGATCTGTTTTTCATTTAGCAGCGCTTATTGGTATCCCTTATTCATACACTTCACCACTGGCGTATATCAGAACAAATGTAGAGGGTACATACAATGTACTCGAGTCAGCAAAAAATCTGAAATTAGAACAGATATTAATCACCTCGACCAGTGAAACTTATGGTACCGCACAATATATTCCCATAGATGAGAAACACCCAATAGTTGGTCAATCGCCATATTCAGCCTCCAAAATTGCTGCTGACCAGCTTGCCATAAGCTATTTCAGATCTTTTGATATGCCGGTAAAAATTGTTCGTCCTTTCAATACCTATGGACCTCGACAGTCTGCACGGGCGGTGATACCTACTATCATTTCTCAGTGTTATTCTGATAATAGAGAATTAAAATTAGGAAATGTTGATCCAACGCGAGATCTTACTTTTGTCAAAGATATCTGCACAGCTTTCTTAGAAATATTTAAATCTGATGAATTTTTCGGAAAAGCCACCAACATTGGTATGAATACTGAGATCTCGGTTGAAGATTTGGCCCATGAAATAATGAATATTATGAAAGTTGATCTTTCGATAATTAACGATAATAAACGGGTTAGACCGGAAAATAGTGAGGTGGAACGCTTGGTATGTGATAATCAAAAACTACTGAAATGCTCTTCTTGGAAACCTAAATATGATTTAAAACAAGGTTTAATAGAGACTATTCACTGGTTTCAAAAAAATAGACATTTATATAAAGCTGGGCTTTATCATATCTGACATCCGTCTAGGTATTATAGGCGCAGGTTATATTGCTAGAGAACATTTAAATGTAATTCAAGCAATGCATGGCGTTAGTGCTGTGGGGGTAACATCCCGGACAATTTCAAAAGCAAAAGAGCTTTCTAACGATTATCAGATTGAACATGTTTGCAATAATGTTGATGAACTCATTAAAAAGTGTGCTGTAGATGCCCTTCTGGTTTTTGTTTCTGCCGATCAGGTATTTACCGTGACAGAAAAATTGATACCGCAGCAGATACCGTTGTTTATTGAAAAGCCCCCCGGTCTGGTTCCAGAGGAAACAGATACACTCTTTAAGCTTGCTGATGAAAATGGCACTAAAAATATGGTGGGATATAATCGCAGGTTTTATTCTGTTTTTCATAAAGGGATTGAAATCATAAAAAAATCTGGGCGTCTTTTAGGCGTTTCTGTGGAAGGACACGAACGATTTTGGAAAGTTGTTAATAGAAAACCCCAGAATATTCTTGATAATTGGCTTTATGCAAATAGCACTCATACAATTGATTTATTGCGTTTTTTTGGTGGTGAAATAACAAGTTTCAATACAATTTCAAAAAGTTTTAAAGAAAGAAACGGCGACCAGTTTGTAGCTACAGCGGAATTTGAATCAGGATCATTGGGCACCTATACTGCATACTGGTATTCACCTGGCGGTTGGTCAGTAACCCTTTATGGTGAAGGCGTAACAGTAATATTTAAACCGCTTGAAGAAAGCAAATGGATAGATACGAATTTTACAGAGTACAAAATAGAACCAGATGAACTAGATAAAAAGTATAAGCCTGGATTCTATGGGCAATTAAAAGCATTTTGCAACATGCTGAAAAATGGTTCGTTGGAATGGCCGGGTCAGGATTTGGCAGGAGCTTTGAAGACTATGCAACTAGCCCAGAAATTATTATATGTCTGAACTTTCTATACCGTTAAGTGAGCCAACCTTACAGGGTAACGAATGGAAATATGTTAAGGAATGTATCGATGGGGAATGGGTTAGTTCAGCTGGTAAATATGTAAACCTTTTCGAACAGAAAATCGCAGAATATACAGGTGCTAAATTTGCAATTGCCTGTGTCAACGGTACTTCAGCGCTGCAGGTGAGCCTGCGGCTTGCGGGGGTTAGGTCCGGAGATGAAGTCATCGTGCCCACCCTTACCTTTATAGCGCCGGTAAATGCCATTGCCTACAATGGTGCCAGCCCGGTGTTTATGGATGCTGACGAGTATTACAATATTGACATAATGAAAACAATTGATTTTATTCAAAATCAAACATATTTCAGGAAAAATGCAACATATAATAAAACTACTAACAAACGCATTTCCGCCATCGTACCCGTGCATGTATGGGGTAACGCTTCTTGGCTAGGCGAACTGCTCCCTTTATGTCAAGAACGCAACATCTCTGTTGTGGAAGATGCCAGCGAAAGTTTGGGTACATTCTATATTAAAGGTAAATATTTAGGCAAACATACTGGAACCCTAGGAAAGTTGGGCTGCCTATCATTTAATGGCAACAAGATCATAACCACCGGTGGTGGCGGAATGATCCTGACAGATGATATTGATCTGGCTGACAAGGCTAAATATCTAACGACCCAGGCCAAAGATGATCCAGTCAATTATATTCACGATGAAATTGGTTACAATTTTCGCCTTACAAATATTCAAGCGGCTATAGGAGTGGCCCAATTAGAAAAAATATCAAATTATTTAAAACGTAAAAAAGAGATTCATAAACAATATCTAACTTGTGTAAAAGATATTAAGAGTTTTATCATAGCTGATATTCCCAATTATGCGAATAATAATCATTGGTTGAATATATTCATCAGAAACCCTATTAAGATAAATAAAGTTATTGACTACTTACGTCGTAAAAATATTGAAACTCGCCCAATTTGGCAGTTAAATCATTTGCAAGAACCATATAAATCATGTCAATCGTATAAGGTTGAAAATGCACCAAAACTTATACATCAATCTTTATGTCTCCCTTCTAGTGTTAGCATTACAGATAAACAAATATCAAGCGTAATTAATAAATTGAAAGAATATTTTAAAATCAAATAATATGAAAAAAGAAGTCAGTCCATCTATTATTTATGATTCAGCAACGTTTGAAGAAGCTAAATATTTGATTAGTAATTCGCCCCTACATATCGCTTTGGTAGTAAATAAAAAAAATAAATTGAAAGGAATTATAACTAGAGGTGATTTACGAAAAGGAATGTTGAAATATATAGATAAATCGGCATCAATCAAGTTAGTTATGAATACTAATCCTATTACTTGTACAGTAGAAAATAGGAATAGTAAATCGAAATCATTTTTTAGCGAAAGACGCCTTACTCACCTACCTATACTAAATAATAATGGGGAAATAGTTGATGTTGAATACCGAATTAAAAAACTAAAGATAGATGGCCAGAAGCACATAGCTGTAATTATGGCCGGAGGACTTGGGACTCGCTTGCGTCCTTTAACTGAAAAAAAACCGAAACCACTATTAAAAATTGGGACCAAGCCAATATTAGAAAATATAATTGAAAATTGTATTTCATATGGATTTGAAAAGTTTTTTATATCGGTCAATTATAAAGCAAAAATGATTAAAGATTATTTTGGAGACGGAAGTAAATGGGGGATCAAAATAGATTATATAAATGAAAAAGAAAAACTAGGCACTGCTGGTTCCTTATCCTTAATGAAATTTGTACCTCAAGATTCCATTTTAGTTATGAATGCTGATTTACTTACAAAAGTAAATCTGCAGGAATTATTTTCTTTTCATATAGAAAATAATTCTATGGCAACAATGTGCGTGAAGGATATTGAATTACTAGTTCCATATGGCGTTATTGAATCAGAAGATGGTATGATAAAAAAGATTAATGAAAAACCAATCCATAGGTTTTTTGTAAATGCCGGTTTGTATTTATTTGATCCAAAAGTACTAAACTTATTATCTAATGGTAAAACACTTGATATGCCAGAATATTTTGATAAGATTATCGCTGCCGAACTTAAAACAGCTATGTTTCCCATTTTAGAAGAGTGGATAGATATAGGTGACTTTGATGATTACAAACGGGCTAACAGTATATATGGTAATCATATAGATTGAAAGCTTTAGTCATAGGGTGCGGATCAATTGGCTTGAGACATGTAAAAATTTTGCAAAATTTAGGTGTAGAAGTCTATGTAGTAAGCAGAAGAGAAACAAAGTTCCAGCAATCTTATTCAAGTATATCATTAGCTCTAAAAGATAATTTGTTTGACTATATTATAATAGCGAGTAAAACCAATGAGCATTATTCTAATCTATTAGAATTACTTTCACTTGGCTATAATAATAGTATTCTAATTGAAAAACCTCTTTTTGAAAAACCTTATAATATTTCATTAGATAATACTAACAATATTTATGTTGGATATAATCTGAGATTTAGTCCTGTATTTGAAAAACTTAAATTAATTATTTCTGGACAGAATATTTTATCCGTAAATGCTTATGCAGGTTCTTATCTTCCTGAATGGAGACCTAATTCTGACTATCGAAAATCCTATTCTGCTAAAAAAAATGAAGGTGGAGGCGTTTTAAGAGATTTGAGCCATGAATTAGATTATTTAGTTTATATGTTAGGTGGCTGGACAAGTGTTACATCGTTAGGTGGAAATTTTAGTCAATTAGAGATTGATACTGATGATATTTACTCTATAATGATGAAAACGAATCATTGCCCGGTAGTATCGATTCACTTGAATTATCTTGATCGAGTTCCAAACAGATACGTGATTGTAAATACAGAAAAAAACACAATCAAAGCTGATTTTATTAATAAAACAATCGAAATAGATAATAATAGAGAAAATTATGATTATGATAGAGATATAATTTACACCAAGCAACATCAAGCTATTTTGAACATGGACAATAGTCAAATTTGTTCATTTTCAGAAGGTAGAGCTATTGTTGATCTGATAAATAAGATTGAAGAAATAGCTAAATCAAAAACACCAATATGGATAGAGAATTGAAACGAATATGTACAATTGCAGCTCGAGGTGGATCGAAGGAAGTAAAAAATAAAAATATAAGAGAAATATTAAATAAGCCGCTTCTAGCCCATACAATTATTCAAGCAAAAAATTCTGATCTGTTTGAATGTATAGCATTTTCAAGTGACTCGGATTTGATTTTACAATTGGCTGAAAAATGGGGTGCAGATCATATAATCAAACGTCCATCAGAATTAGCAACAGATGATGCTCCGAAAGTACCGGTTATCCAACACTGTGTTACTGAAGTAGAAAAAATATTAAACATAAAATTTGATATAATAGTAGATCTTGATGTAACTGCTCCTTTGAGAACTAAAAATGATATCCAATCCGCAGTTAAATTATTTGAAAATACAACAGATGCATCTAATCTGGTTACTGGATGTAGGGCTAGAAGATCCCCTTACTTTAATTTGGTAGAATTAAATAATAATGGATATGTCATTAGATCCAAATCTTTAAATTCGCCGGTATCGGGTAGACAAAAATCTCCGCCATGTTATGATATGAATGCTTCAATTTATGTTTATAGGCGAAATACTTTTTTCAAAGAGTTTGATAAAACATGTCTA
>Ga0315338_1004509_pt1 | contig 10921 bp, 10 predicted proteins | sample ASW8metaG_FD_204518 | JGI IMG/M metagenome (GOLD analysis project Ga0315338, IMG submission 204518) | Ammonia-oxidizing marine archaeal communities from Monterey Bay, California, United States - ASW #8 | ecosystem: Environmental > Aquatic > Marine > Coastal | place: USA: California | collected...
TCGCGCCGAATTCCAGCGGCGCGTTCTCCACCGTGCTGACGGGCGGCACGCCCGGCTCGATGTTCTGCATCAACATGGAAGTGCAGTTCAAGAGTGGCGCATCCTGCGACGTGCAGGTGTGCTTCGCTCTTCCCAACTGCATCGTGATTCCGCCGGGCGACTTCGATGGCAACGGTATCGTGACAGTCGACGACCTCATGATCCTGATCGGCGCCTGGGGCGAGGTGTGCGACGGTGATGACGACAACTGCGGTGGCGTCGATGCCGACGGCAACGGTGTGGTCGACATGGGCGACCTGTTGATCGTGCTGGAGAACTGGACACTCTGAGAACAACCAGTCAGACAGTACTTGCAGGCCGCCAGCATTCGCTGGCGGTCTGTTCATTTTCACGGGGCGTCGAATACGCTCCCCTCTTCAGTCCAGAAAGTCCTTTGCCTTTAGCCGCTCGGGCACGTACACCTCGGTCACGTAGGAGATGTCCTTCGTGATCAGCGATTCGACTTCCATCTTGAAGCCGTTGCTCAGGAGCTTCTTGATTTCCTTCTGCCACGGACGCTTGTCCTTGAACCACGGGTAATCGGCAATCTGCCGCGCCCGCGTCACATCGCGATCGTTCAAGGCGATGCGCACATCCGCCGACAAGTCGCAGCGGTCATAGTCGTCCGCCCGAATGCCCATGAATTTCGCATCCGGAATCGCCATGCGCTCGCTCTCGAACGCCAAGTTGATCGACCCCTGCTTGATCACGCTGTAGATGTAATGCCCCCAAGGGTCACAATCCAACAGACAATACACCGGTAACCGGAGTTCCTTGTTGAGCCGATGCAACAACCGACGCACGCCACGCGGCGGCTGCCCAGACCCTTCCGTCAGAATGCAGTTGTGCTTCTCCCAGAAGCGATCCTCGTTGAACCGACTCCACACGGTGTCCTTCTCGACGTGCAACACGAACTTCGCATCGCACTTCTTGAACTGCAGCACACTCGGCTCGCAGATGCTCGGAATCGCGTAGCCACCGGTGCCCATGCGACGACAGTCGATTTCATCGCCGCTGTCTTCGACAGTGATGTTGCCGACCATCGTGCCACGCTTCTTCGCAAACACGTGCAACTCTTCACGTAAGCCACCAAGGCCCACTTCGAGATCCTCGAGCACCGTGTCCGACTCGGTCTGCTCGTTGAACGTCTTTTCCTTCGTGCCCTCGATCGTGTGCAGCGACATGTAGTACATACCACGAAGGCTGAGCGTCTTCTGCGCCTCGATCAGATCTTTGCAGCCCTTGGCGAGCAGCAGTGTCTGCATGAACTTCCGCGCCTGCCCCACATTGAACAACTCGCGGATCTGCGTGGCGTCGCCCATCTCCAGAATGCGCTTGCGTTTGTTCCAATTCATGTTCGACACGGTGCGCAGCGGAATGTTCACACTCGGATCGCGGCCCTTCAGGCCATCTTTCGTCACACTGTCCGCGAGATTCTCGATAGACGCAATGGTCTCCGCATCGCGCTTGCGACTGACGGGGCCCTTGCGCCCCGCTCGTCTACCAGCGGATGTCTTCGTCGCCTTTTTCGCAGCCTTCTTGCTTGTCTTCTTCTTGGCCATCAGCGTTTCCGGCTCGTCTTCTTCTTGCGTGTCGTTGTTCGTTTGGCCGCCTTCGATCCACGTCTCGGCAACTTCCTCGCCGGTATGTCATCTTCGAACAACACATCGGCATCATCGTCGCCGTCCGCGCTTCGCTCGTGCAGAATGATCACGTCGTCGTCTTTCTCCAACGGATCTCGCGTGTCGAGCACTTTGCCGTCCTGATCGAGTTTTTGGTCGGCCTCCTCGGTCTTGCGAGCGGCAATCTTCTTGAGCGCCACGAACAACGCTCGTGCATCCGTGCCGGTGATGTTGTGACAAGCGGTGGCGATTTCCCCGATGTAGCGTTCGAACACGCTGCGCCGCTCCGCCTCCTTCTTCATCTTCTGCCGACGTCGAAGGTATGTGCCGAGTTTTCGACCGCACTCCTGCAGCGCCAGCCGCATCTCCTTGCGAATCTCGTCATAGTCGGCGATGGCCTCCTTCGACTCGCTGGTAAACGGCACCCACACGCTGGCCATGTGCACCATGATCACCAGCGGTCCGGTCGGCAGCGAACTGCGAGGCTGCTGCAAGCCGTAGTTCTTCCACCCTGTTTCAAGAATGGCTTTGAACGACGAACACGCCGACTGCTGATACAGCAGGGGCACGCGGTTGGCAAAGCGGAGCACCCGCGCTGAATCGTCGCGAGGCAAATTGCCACCAAAGGCGATGGCAACTTCCATTTGGAATGGGTTGCCGCGATAGACAGCGGGGGGACGCGTCGCCGCGGCGAAGAACTCCGCCTGCAACTCCTTGAGCAACCCTGCAAGCAACGCCCGCGACCCGATGGGTACCAAGCAATCGGTCGGCGGCGCCATGATCGACGTGTCTTGAATGGCCTTGTACAGCGCCTCGGCTTCGTCGTGTCCCATGGTGCTGATGCGCGTTCGAGGCGTAATGGTCTTGGATGTCTTCTTGTCGGCCAGCTTGATCAACTCGCTGGCCTTGCGTTGCCCGACACGCGAGAACTCGTCCTGCAGAAACGCACTGACGCTCTTGGGATCGGTGCGCTCGAGCATTTGAATCAGCGTGCCGAGTTCGATGCCCTTGGGGTGCGGCTTGATCTCTTTCGCTTCGGCGGGCAACTCGTCCATGGCCCGCGGGTACACCACCGTCTCATTCGTCGGTCCCGTCCACGTGAAGGTCGCGTGTGGGTTGGCGATGGCCGTTTGCTCGAGATACTCGTCGATGCTCTGGCGACCCTTCTGGTACTTGCCTTCGAGTTCAATCGTCACGATGGTGCCGTGGCCCTCGGCGAAGAACTTGTCGTCCTCGGGGTGCTCGGTGTCGCTGACGACTTCGGCGCGGTTCTTGGACGTGTCGATCTTCAGCACCACCTCGTGCGACGGCTTGCGTTTGCCGGTCTTGGAGATGATTTTGACCGGCTTGCCCGTGGTCATCAAGCCGTACATGCCCGCTGCGGAGATGCCGATGCCCTGCTGCCCGCGCGACATCTTCAAGCGGTGGAACTTCGACCCGTAGAGCAGCTTGCCGAAGATGTTCTCGATTTGCTTGCGAAGAATGCCCGGGCCGTTGTCCTGCACGGTGATCTTGAACCGCGTCTCGTCGAGTTGGAGCATCTGCACCGAAATCTCGGGCAGGATGCCGGCTTCTTCGCACGCATCGAGGGCGTTGTCGACCGCTTCCTTGACCGTGGTCAGCACGGCCTTGCGTGGGTTGTCGAAGCCCAGCAAATGGCGGTTCTTGGCGAAGAATTCGCTGACGGAAATCTCACGCTGCATGGCCGCCATCGACTCGGCGGTGGCGGCTTTGCGAGCGGATCGCTTCTTCAGGGGCGTGGCTGCGGCGGGCGGCACGGAGGTCCATCTCCTGGGCTTGGACCGGGCCTCATGCCCGATCGTCGGCACCGTAGCCTATTTCGGCGCGAGGGGTGTTTCCACCTGCTCACAAGGGGGATTTGCACGGGGCAAGCGGATATGATCCCCGCCCATTCACGTCACACGCCTTCCGACCGGGGTCCCCCGATCACCAAGCAATTGGAGCTCACCATGGCCGCCGAGACCACCCTGATCATTCTCAAGCCCGACGCCGTCCAACGCGGACTCATGGGTCGCATCATCACCCGCTTCGAAGACAAGGGTTTGCAGGTCTGCGGGGCCAAGATGATGCAGATTCCCATGAGCTTGGCCCAGACGCACTACGCCGATCACAAGGGCAAGCCCTTCTACGACGGCCTCGTGGGCTTCATGACCAGTTCGCCGGTGCTGGTGCTCGCCCTTCGCGGCGTGGGTGCCATTGCGATCTGTCGAAGCATGATGGGCGCAACGTTCGGATCACAGGCTGATGCGGGCACAATTCGGGGCGACTTCGGTGTGTCCAACAGTTTCAATCTCATTCACGGCTCCGACAGCCCCGAAGCCGCCGCCAAGGAAACGGGGCTCTTCTTCCGCGAGGGTGAGATTCTCGACTGGACCCGCGCAAACGAGTGCTGGGTCTACGACCTCTCCGGCGATGAGCCTGAGTGAGGGTGTCTGACACCACCAACGCCGGCCCCAACGCCTACAACCTGAACCAGACGCAGAAAACTGCCCTCACCTCGGTCAATTCGGGTGTGTTGGTGAACTTCCACGGCTCGATCTGCGTTTTCAGGTGATTCGGAGGTCGCCGGTCATGGCACATGTTCGCACAACTCAACAGTCGCCACAGCAGGCACTGGTCACGGGCCACTACAAGACGGCCCCGCTGTCGGCGCGCGAGCAGCGTGACCTCAAAATCGCCTTTGAGGCTCCACGCGGACACGTTGACGGCGACGCGCTGCACTGCCCCGATGCGGAGTACACCATCATGGTCGCGCCCGAGCCCATCGATCGGCCTGACGTGTCGTGGTACAGCCCGTTCATGGAAACCGTCCAGCCGTTGGCAAATGTGCCGACCACCCAGCAGCAGTCCGTCGTCCTCACCCGGGCCCAGGAAGCGGTGATCTTTCGCCAGTACAACTACGCTCGACTGCGCGGCGGTCAGTTGCGTGACAAGCACGAACGTCGCGCACTGACTCCGCGGCAGGCGAGAGCGTTGATTCGCTGGCACAGCATCGCGTTGGCACGACGCGAGCAGATCGCCGAATGCAACTTGCCGTTGGTGCTTGCCATGGCGAAGCGCACGCGGCCTCGTCACGCGGACTGCGGCGACCTGATCGCTGAGGGCAACATGGCCCTGCTTCGAGCAATCGACAAGTTCGATGTAGACCGAGGCTTCAAATTCAGCACGTACGCGTGCCAGGCCATTCTCAAGAGTTTCAGTCGGTGGGGGATGAAGCAGTCACGCTACCGCGATCGATTTTCCGCCCGATTCGACCCAACCATGGAACGCAGCGACTGGCCTGAAAGCCAGCGGTCTGTAGATCGCCGCGAATCCGTCGACGAAGTGCGACACATGGTGCTCGATAACACAGCACACCTGACCGACCTTGAACAACAGGTGCTGCATCACCGATTTGGTATCGGCAAGGTGCAGCCCGGCTGCCCCGACGGCGGCCCGATGACGCTTGTGCAGGTGGGCCGGACGGTCGGGTTGACCAAGGAACGTGTGCGGCAGGTGCAGAACCGGGCACTCCTGAAGCTGCGAGATGCGGTTTCGGTGAATTAGGTGTTGGGGGCTGACACCTTTGGATGAAGCAGCGGCTGGTGTCTGACACCGCTCTCGACTCTCGACTGTCGTCCGCCTGAGCGGATCGACTCTCGACTCTCGACTCTCGACTCTCGACTTTCGACTCTCGATACCATCGGTGTGTGACAACGTCTTCCAAAGTCTCGCTGCCGGTCGTTCGCGACCGCACCCGCATGAGCCGCATCGCCAAGCGGCGATTATGGGTGCTGCTCATCGTGCAAGTGCTGCTCATCGCGCACGTGATGCTCTGGTGGTTGTCCACGAAGTACGGCTGGTTCGGCGGGTGGACCGTGACGCCCATCGAGCCCAGTGAGTCCATCCAGACAGTGTCGGACGGCATCATCAACGCCGGGGCGATCTTCTTCGCCGTGGCGCTGCTGAGCACGGCCGTGCTGGGCCGGTGGTTCTGCGGGTGGGGCTGTCACGTCCTACTGCTGCAGGACGGCTGTTGGTGGATGCTGCGCAAGGTCGGTATTCGGCCGCGTGTCTTTCGCAGCCGGCTGCTCATGCTCGGCCCGCTGGCCTTGGCCCTGTACATGTTCGTTTTTCCGATCTTCTACCGGCTGTTCCTTGCAGATTTGAACGTGCGGTGGCCGGGATTCTCGACGCACCTTGTGACGCGCGACTTCTGGGCGACGTTTCCCGGCGTCACGGTGGCCATCGTCTTTCTCATCATCTGCGGCTTCGCAACGATTTACACCCTTGGCGCCAAGGGGTTCTGCACCTACGGCTGCCCGTATGGCGGCTTCTTCGCGCCGCTCGATCGTATTGCGCCACTGCGCATTCGGGTGAGCGACGCCTGTCAAGGATGCGGCGAGTGCACGGCTGTGTGCTCGTCGAACGTCCGCGTGCATGAAGAAGTGGCGACGCACGGCATGGTCATCGACTCAGGCTGTATGAAGACCATGGACTGCATTGAAGCGTGCCCGAACGACGCGCTCTCGATGGGTTTCGGCGCAGTTTCGGCGGGGAAGCCGCGGCCAAGGCGAAAGTGGGATCTGACGTGGCCGCAAGAAGTTGTCATGGCCGTGGTGATGCTTGCTCTGGTGCTGGCCTGGCGTGGCACGTACGGCGCTGTATCGATGTTGATGGCCATGGGCATTTCCATCGTATTGACGTGGATGTTCTGGAAGTCGTGGCGCGTGCTGCGCGATGACAGCGCGTCGTTCTTGAAGTTTCGATTGCGCTACAAGGGCAAACTGCAAGGTGCCGGCGTCGTGTTCTTGTTGGTTGCGCTGGTGGGGGGCGTGCTGTCGGTGCAGGAAGGCGGCGTTCGAATCATCGTCGTCACAGCGACGAACCGTAGCGACGGACTCGAATTGTCGGTGCCTGATGCGCTGCGTCAAGGTCCCGCCGTCGGGGGGAAGTGGGAAGCGGCTGGTCGGGCGATCGATACGTGGGCATTGGCTCGCCCGCTGTGGGCCGGCGGCATAGGGCTGGTCGACGTGCCGCGGGTTCGCTTGGCGCAGGCGAGGTTGTTGACAGTTCGCGGTGACTACGCTGAGGCGCTGCAAGCGATGGACGATTATCTGGCCGCCGCGCGTCCGACAGAGAGCGTGTGGCGAGAGCGAATGGCGCTCGCGTCCATTCAGCAAATGCCCGATGAATTGCAGCCTTGGGCTGAAGCGACCATTGCGATGCATCCCGAGTGGGCGATGTTCCGCGGTGACGTCATTGCCTGGTTGACGTCCGAAGGTCGAGGGAGCGAGGCGTTGGCGATTGCCGCGCCGCACGTCGACATTCAAGACGCCCGGCAGTTGATGCTCAGGGCCATGGCGTTGCTGCAGGATGGCAAGGCCATGGAAGCGCTGCCGCTCATGGAAGCTTACGTTGAGCAGGTGCCTGCCGATGTGCTGGCCCGTGCGTCGCTGGCTAAATTGTTGCTGATGATTGGTGACGTCGAACGTGCACATGCGCAGATGCAGCGGGCCATCAACGAGCGCGACACATTGCCCCCGGTACAGCAAAGAGACTTCGATGAGGAGTTGCGCGTGTTCAACGAGATGCTGGGGCGATAGTCGATCCCACAGGCGGACGAAATCTGGGCTTAGCCGGCTGCAGGTTCCGCGCAGAGCAGATCGACCATGTCCTCGGCGGTCTCGGCGTCGTACACGGCGATTCGCGTACAGCGATCGGCCATGCGACGACTCAACCAGCCAAGCACCTGAATGTGATCGGCTGTACATGTCGGCGGCGACAACACCAGCACTACGAGCCGAACAGGCTTCTGGTCAAAGGCGTTGAAGTCGATGGGCGTCGCGGCGCGGCCGACGGCGACGAGGACGGTGTCCAACCCCGGCACGCGCGCGTGGGGCACAGCGAGGCCTTCGCCGATGCCGGTGGTGCGCTCCTGCTCCCTCGCCCACGCCAACTCGACAGCGGCGTCGACGTCGGGCACGAGCCCCTGCTCACCGAGCAACTCGACCAATTCACGAATGGCGCTCAGCCGATCGAGTGCGCGCATCGGTGCACGAACGATGTCCGGCGAGATGAGTGATGCGACGTTCACGGGGTGCTCCAGGGGAGGGCGGCAAAGTGCTGAGAAGCGGAGGATTGTATGGAGTCGAAAGTGGAAAGTCGACGGTCGACAGTGGGGCGGCTCAGTCGGTCCGGCGCAAGAGGGCGTGAAAGGCTCCGTCGCGGTACCCCGAGGGGCCCTCGCCGGGCAGGCCCGTGGGCTCGGCCCGGTGCTGGTGCACCACCGTCAGGGGGTGGTATGCACAGAGCCATTCCACCTGCTGCTCGTTCTCCTCCGGGTCGATCGAACACGTCGACCAGAGCACGTGCCCGCTCGGGGCCAGCAGGGCCATGGTGTCGGCGGCGATCTGCCGCTGTTTCTCGCGAAGTACTCGCCGATTGGCCCGATCCAGTCGATGCCGGGCCTCCGGGCGCCTCGGCAGCACGGCGGAATTGGTGCACGGCACATCGAGCAGCAACAGGTCGGCGGTGCCGGCACGATCCTGCAAGTCACCAAATCGCATGGTCTCGAGATTGGCCACGGGTTCGGCGGCCTGGGCAAGGCGCTCGGCCCGTGCGGGGTGCGTATCGGCCGCCACAACCAACGCATCGCCGTGGAGGGCCGCCAGTTGCAGACTCTTGGTGCCGCGCCCGGCACAAGCGTCGATGATCACGCCCGGCTTGAGCGACGCCGTCGCGGCAACCGCCCGCGCCGAAGCCGGGTCCTGCACGGCGGCGTCGGGGCATGACCTGAGCACTTCTTGAATCGACGGGCCCGGCTCCAGCACGGTGAAGCCGTCGTCGTCGTGCGGCGTGCCGGGAATACCGGTGCCGCGCATGATCACCGGTGGCTCCACAATGGAATGCAGCGCCCGACTGCGGGCGACGTCCAAACCATCTGTCGACATCCAGCGTTCAAGGACACCGTCGTGCAGGCCACATTGGGCCGAGAGTCGGCCAAGGGCATCCTTGCCGGGCAGTGGTTCAGCGAGCAACCAACCACCACCGTCGGCGTGCAGCAGGTGATCAGGTTCATCGATATCGGCGTGCTTGAGTCGCTCGACGCGAAGCCGAGCAATTTTTCGAAGCACGGCATTCACCATGCCCGCAGCGCGAGGCCGCGCCGAACCCTTGGCGGCTTCGACCGCTTCGTTGAGCACCGCGTGGTCGGGTAGTCGATCGAGCAACAACAGCTGCGCTGCACCCGCAAGCAAGATCGCCTGCAACTCCGGGTGCTGTTTGCCCCACGGTGCCTTCAGGCGTTGATCGAGCAGGCCCTTCAGCAGTTGCCACCGCATGACGACGGCACGATCGATGGCGATGGCAAGCGACGCTTCGCGCGGCTCCAAACTGTCGACGTCCACCGCATCGGGATGCAGTCGTGGGAAGTCGCTGCAGCGACGAGCCAGATGCGCATGGGCCCGTGCCCGTGCGGTATCAGCGTGCTGCGGCATCGGCCGTCGCTGCGGCTTTCAACGCGTCGACGCGATCGGTCTGCTCCCAAGAGAAGCTTCCGTCGGTGCCTGGCGTGCGACCAAAGTGACCGTGATAGGCCGTTGCCTCGTAGATGGGCCGCTTCAGACCGAGCGAGTCGATGATGCCCTTGGGCGTCAGCGGGAAGACGTCGATGATGGCCGCTTCGATCGCTTCTTCCGGCACGTTGGCCGTGCCTTGACAGTCGACGTACACCGACGTGGGCTCAGCGACACCGATGGCGTAGGACAACTGCACTTCACAGATGTCGGCGAGCTCCGCGGCGACCACGTTCTTGGCGATGTAGCGGGCCATGTACGCCGCGCTGCGATCGACTTTCGACGGGTCCTTGCCCGAAAATGCGCCACCACCGTGCCGGCCGCGACCGCCATAGGTGTCCACGATGATCTTGCGGCCGGTCAGGCCACAGTCACCGTGGGGGCCACCGATTTCAAACACGCCTGTCGGGTTTACGTGCACGTTGATGCTGTCGTGCCACAGGTCGCCGAGCACAGGCTTGATGATGTACTTGATGACGGCATCGTGGAGCCCTTCCTGATTGTCGTTCCACTGCGGACCGTGTTGCGTCGAGAGCACAACCGTCTGCACTTCAACGGGGTGGTTCGAGTCGTCATAGAGCACCGTCACCTGCGACTTGGCGTCAGGGCGAAGATGTGGCACGGTGCCCGCTTCTCGCACTTCGGCGTGCTTGGCGACAAGGCGGTGCGACAGATCCACGGGCAGCGGCATGTACGTGTCGGTGTCGCGGCAGGCGTAGCCGAACATGATGCCCTGATCGCCGGCGCCTTGTTCGGCGTGTTTGCCTTCGCCTTCCGAGACACCCTGTGCGATGTCGGGCGACTGCTTGTCGAGGGCCACCATGACGGCGCACGACTCCGCGTCGAATCGCATGTTGGCGTCGTTGTAGCCGATGCGGCGAATGGTTCGGCGGACGATTTCTGGAATGTCCACGTACCCTTTGCACGTGACTTCGCCGGACACGACGACCAGGCCGGTCGTGCACATGGTTTCGCAGGCGACCCGGGACTCGGGGTCTTCCGCGAGCATGGCATCGAGAATGGCGTCTGAAATCTGGTCGGACACCTTGTCTGGATGGCCCATGGATACGGATTCAGATGTGAATTGGTGGCTTCTTGACATGGTCCCCACATTGTATCTCGACCCGCCTCCAAACGGCATGTTCGTGGGGTCCTATCATTGGGCCATGGACGTCCAAGTTGAACTCTCGCGGATCCTGATTCGCGAGCTGAGTGACGGGCAGATCATCGAGTTGCACGAGGTCGATGGCCCGCGGTCTTTTCCCATCGTGGTGGGCCTGCCGGAGGCCATGGCCATCGAGCGTCGGCTGCGGGGCATCGAGACGCCGCGACCCATGACGCACGACTTGCTCGGCGCAGTGATTCAGTCACTTGGTGGCCGGCTCGATCGCGTGGTCGTGCACGAATTGAGTGAAGGCACGTTCTACGCCGTGCTCTGCATCGATACCGCTGACGGTGAACGCTTGGTCGATGCCCGCCCGTCAGATGCCATCGCCCTGGCCGTTGCCGACGGCATTCCCGTGTTCGTCAGCGACCGCGTGCTCGACGAAGTGCAGCAGCAGGACGACCTCACGGGGCTCGAGGACGCCGAACCGCCGGACTCGTTTTTCGGCGAGGAGGGCGACGACGAACTGTGACTGGAGTACCGAGGCTGCGTGATCGTCCCGAAGACTTTATCGTCGA
>Ga0315338_1004510_pt1 | contig 10921 bp, 5 predicted proteins | sample ASW8metaG_FD_204518 | JGI IMG/M metagenome (GOLD analysis project Ga0315338, IMG submission 204518) | Ammonia-oxidizing marine archaeal communities from Monterey Bay, California, United States - ASW #8 | ecosystem: Environmental > Aquatic > Marine > Coastal | place: USA: California | collected...
CACGACCACAGCCGCCGCGTCGTGAACTGCAGGATGTGCTCATACGTAAAACCGATCGCGCCGTGGATTTGATGTGCCGTGGTGGTCGCCGCGCCCGCGGCGTCGCCGGTCACCACTTTGGCGGATGCGACCTCGAAGCGCGGATCGCCCCGGTCAGCCGCGCGGAAGGCCATCTCCGCCGCCGCCCCGGCCGACGCCATCTGTCCGGCGAGAGTCGCAAGATATTGTTGGATCACCTGATACTTTCCGATCGGTCGGCTGAACTGAATCCGGTCGCCCGCATACTGCACGGTCTCATCGAGCACCCGCGCCACACCGCCGGCGAGCTGCGCCGCGCGGAACATCGCGCCATAGACCTGCATCGCGTCCTGCGGCAACGCCGTCGGTGCCGACGCCATTACCGGCGTCTTGTCGAAACTGACCGTATCGCGCGGTTCGCGGGCGATATTGCAGTCTTCCGTAATCATTGAAGCGTCGAGCGAGATTAGCACGATCTGCCCGCCCGCCAATAGGACGGCATGTCGCGCTGACCGGCCCCATGGCACCGCTTTCGCGACACCGCTAACCCGATCGCCTTCGCGCCGCAGACTCTCGTTGCCGCGGACTGACGCGACGGTCAATGGTCCCTCCGGTATCTCTATACCGGCACCGGACAGCAACCATGAGCCCAGCATCGTCTCGACCAGCGGGGCCGGCGGCCCGTAATACCCCGCGGCTCGGGCGATCACGAAACTGTCGGCCCAGCTCAAGCCCGCGCCGCCCTGTTCCTCCGGCACCAGCGCGAGCGTCAAGCCATTCTCGGCGCAGGCGTTCCACAATGCATCAGGCCACGTGCCGCCCTCTGCCGCGCCCAATGTTTCGCGAGTCACGAGGTCCGAGAAAAGCCGTATGACGGTATCGTTCAGAATATCGCGCATCTCGCTCATCGCAGTCCGAGCCCCCGTGCAATGATGCCCCGCAATATCTCCCGAGTACCGCCGCGCAGCGAGAAGGAGATCGCCGCCTGCGTCACATAGGCCAGAACCTTTTCAAAATCGCTGCCACCCAACAGTTGCGGGTCGGCCCCGACCAGTTCGTGCGCGATCTTCGGCATATCCTGCTCATAGACCGCGCCCAGATCTTTGACGACCGACCCGGCGAGCGATGGGTCCTTGCCCGCATCCTGCATACCCGCGACCGATAGCGACATCTGCCGCAGAGTCGCCAGATGCGCGATCAAACGCCCGATAGCCACCGCCGCACGCTCTGTCGGTTTCTGCGAAACCTCGCGGATCAGCGCATGCAGCAGGATGTGGCTGCTCATATAGCGTTCCGGACCGGACCGCTCGAAGGCAAGCTCGCTCAGCACCTGCTGCCAGCCCTTGCCCTCCTCGCCAACCAGCATGTCGTCCGGCACGAAGGCGTCGACGAAGGACACCTCGTTGAACATCTCCTCGCCCGCCATGTTGCGGATCGGCCGCGCCGTGACACCTGCCGTCTTCATGTCGACGAGGAACTGCGACATGCCTTCATGCCTGTCTTCGACATCGGTATTCGTGCGGAACAGCGCGATCATGTAATGCGATTCATGCGCCTTGGAAGTCCATATCTTGGTGCCATTGACGACGTAGCCGCCATCGACCTTGACCGCCCGCGTGCGGATCGAGGCCAGATCGGAGCCGGAATCCGGTTCGCTCATGCCGATGCAGAAATAGGTCTCGCCCTTCGCGATACCGGGCAGGCACAATTCGCACTGTTTCTCCGTACCGTAATTAATCAGCAACGGGCCGCTCTGCCGGTCGGCAATCCAATGCAGGGTCACCGGCGCACCGGCCGCCAGCAGTTCCTCGACGACGACGTATCGTTCCAACGCGCTGCGCTCGTGCCCGCCGTACTTCTTCGGAAAGCGCATGCCGATGAAACCGGCGGCGCCCAGCTTGCGGCTGAATTCCGCGTCGCCGCCGGCCCAGGAACGTGATCGCACCTCCGGCGAATACGGGTCTATATTCTCCGCCAAAAATTCCCGAATCTCTCCGCGCAACACCTCCGTCTCGGGCGGCAACTCGCAGGGTTCGAAGTAGAGCGACTGCATAGGGACTCCCATAAAATGAGTTGTTACCGCGCCAAGCGATCGAGATTTTCAAGGATCGCATCGCCCATCCCAGTCGTGGAGACGGTCTCGGTCACGTCCGCGGCGATATCCGCGGTGCGGATACCGGCGGCGAGCGTATTGCCAACCGCTTCCTCCAAAAGCGCTGCGTCCTCGGCCCGATCGAAGGTATGCCGCATCGCCATCACGAAGCTAAGAATGGTGCCGATCGGATTGGCGATGTTTTGGCCGGCGATATCCGGCGCGCAGCCATGGATCGGCTCGTAGAAGGCCTGCCGATTGCCCTGATCGTCCGGGTCGCTGAGCGAGGCCGACGGCAGCATGCCGAGCGAACCGGCAATCGCCGCCGCGCAATCCGACATGATGTCGCCGAAGGTGTTTTCGGTAACGACGACGTCGAACTGCTTCGGATCGCGCACCACCTGCATCATGGCATTGTCGACATACAGATGATTGAGGGGAATATCGGGATATTCTTCAGCGCCCAACTTGGTAACCTCTTCGCGCCACAGCGCGCCCACTTCCAGCGCGTTGGCCTTGTCGACCGAAGTCAGATGGCCGCCCCGCTCCTTGGCCAGCTCGAAACCGACCCTCGCGACCCTGCGGATCTCCGGCGTCGTGTAGACCATCGAATTGATCCCGCGCCGGTTGCCGCCACCGATGTCTTCGATCCCGCGCGGCTCGCCGAAATATAGCCCGCCGTTCAGCTCGCGCAAAATAATCATGTTGGTGCCGCGCACGACGTCCGGCTTCAGCGATGTCGCGTTGGCTAGCGCGTCGAAGGCGACAATGGGCCGGATATTGGCGAACATCGCGAGTTTGCGGCGCACGCTGAGCAACCCGGTCTCGACCCGGATATGACGCGGGATATCGTCGTACCCATCGCCGCCGATGGCGCCGAACAGAGTCGCGTCCGCCGCCTCGATCGTCTCGAAGGTTTCGTCCTGAATCAGGGTGCCGTGTTTCTCGTACACATTGACGCCGAGCTGGCGCTCCTTGATGTCGAGTCCCAGCCCGCGATGCCGGTCGAACCATTCCACCACGCGCGACGCCTGACCGATGATCTCCGGCCCGATGCCGTCGCCCGGGATGACGACCAGCGTGCGTTCATTCTTTTGCGTCATTTTTCTTCCTCAACCGCTTCCACACCATTGTTCCAAAGCAGACCATCGGGGACAATGCCGTCATGACAAACGAAACGATACATCTCGAAACCGACGTGCTGGTGGTCGGCGCCGGCGGCGCGGGAATGTACGCCGCCATCGCCGCCGCGCGCAACGGCGCACGCGTCCTGTTGCTCGACAAAAGCCTGATCGGCCGCGGGGGTGCGACGATCATGGCGCAGATGACCGTCGCCGTCGCCGTGGGCGAACAGACGCCGGATCACTGGACCCATCACCTGGCCGACACGCTGAACGCCGGGCGCGGGCTGTGCGACGAGGAACTCGCGGCGATCCTGTGCCGCGAGGGCCCGGACCGGATCCGCGAGATGGACGAATGGCGTGTCGGCTGGACGCGCGAAGACGGCCACATGAAGCAAGTCATGGCGCCTGGCCATAAGATTCCGCGCTGCGTCTTCGTCGATTTCCTCAACACCGGCCCGGCAGTTGCCAAGACCCTGCGCACGCGCGTCGCACGCGCCGACGGGATTACCAAGATCAGCAACCTGTCGGTCACCGATCTGGTCGTTCGCAACGGAAGCGTGAAAGGCGCGGTCGCGCTCGATTTGAACGAGGGCCGCGCGGTCACCATCGCAGCGGGCGCGACGATCCTCGCAGCCGGCGGTCTCACACGGCTTTATCAGCGCAACAGTGCGTCCGTGAACATGGGCGGCGAGTCCTACGCGCTGGCGCTCGACGCCGGCGCGGACCTGATCGATATGGAATTCGTGCAGTTCTTCCCAATCGGTCATCTCGCGCCAAGGCTCGTCGGCATGGACCCGATCATGTGGGACCCGTTCCGCTACAAGCTCGGCGGCCGGCTTCTCAACGGCGAGAACGAGGAATTTCTGGAGAACTACGGCGCCAGCGATTCCGGTACCTATACCGCGCCGCGCGACGTCACCTCCTACGCGATCTTCAAGGAAGTCGAGGCCGGCCGCGCCTCGCCGAACGGCGGCGCCTATCTCAGCTTCGCGCATCTCAGCGAAGCAACCCTGCGCGAGGCCTTCGGCCCGGTCATCGACCGCCTCGCCGACAACGGCATCGACCTGACCCAGCGGCCGATCGAGGTCGCGCCCATCGCCCATTACCACATGGGCGGAATCCGTGTGAATGCGGAAATGAAGACAACAGTGCCTGGCCTCTACGCCTCGGGCGAAGCGGTTGGCGGCGCGAACGGCGCAAACCGATTGTCCGGCAACGCCATCACCGAGGCGCTGGTCTTCGGCGAACGCGCGGGCCGGTTTGCCGCACTGGAAGCCGGTACCGGAGACTGGAACGCGGGTTGGGCTAGCGACGCGCTCGATTCAATCCGCCGCCTCGAACCGGCCGGCGGCGACCAGCCGACCTTTGGCGCCATGTTTGGCGAACTGCAAAGCTTGATGTGGGAAAATGTCGGCCTGCTGCGCACCGGCGACAAGCTTGATCAGGCATTGACGCGCATTCGCGAAATGAAATCGCGCGACCTGCCCGCCATGCGGCCGCGCAGTGCCGGCCCTTTCGCGCTCGGCGTCCAGGAATGGTTCGATCTACGCGCCGCTCTGACGACAGCGGAAACAATCGCACTGTCTGCCTTAAACCGAACCGAAAGCCGCGGCGCGCACCAGCGGGAAGACCTGCCGGACACTGACGAAGCGCAGACGTACAATCAATGGGTCCGGCTTAACGGCGGGCAACTGACCTTGGCTACAACGCCCGTCCGCCGAACCGATTATGACTTGGTCACGCTGGGGGCCGCCGAATGAAAACCGCTCCCCTTACCATTGCACGTGGCGCGCCGGGGGAAACCGGGCGCACCGAGACGTTCGACGTGCCCTACTCCGAGGGCATGTCGGTGCTCGACGCCCTGATCTGGATCCGCAACAATGCCGACCCGTCGCTCGCCTTTCGCTACAGCTGCATCAACGCCAACGCCTGCAAGGAGTGTGTCCTCAAAGTGGATGGGAAAACCGAATACGCCTGTACCGCGCGGCTAAACGATCAAGGCGTGAGTGTGGGGCCGTTGACCAATAAGCCGCTGATCCAGGATTTGGTCGTGGATACTCTGCCGCCGAAGGAAAAACTGTCGACGGCGGCGGACGGCTAGCCCACGTTCACCGCCACATCACCGTCGACGAAGATTCGCGCGCCGTTCTCACCGCTTTCGAAGACAGAATAGCCGTTCGCGCCGATCGTCACCGTGCCGGTATTGGTCCACGCGCCTTGCGCGGATACCGTGTCACCCGAATCGCCGTCTATCAACAGGCTGTCGACGGCGCCCGTCAGCGGGTTGGTGCCGCCGGTCGCGGCCAGGGCGATGTCGGCATTGAACGTGAGCATGTTGTCGCCCGACCCCGAGAGATCAAAATGTTCGACTCCACTTAATTGATCGCCGCGCAGTGTCGTGAGGTCGAGATTGCCGCTCGCCACGCGCACCGTGTCCGAGCCCGCGCCGCCGTCGAGGCGGCCAAACCCGGCGTCGGCGGCAACGAAAACGTCGTCGCCCGCACCGCCATGCATCAAATCCGACCCACCGCCGCCGATAATCAAGTCTCCGCCTTCCCCGCCAACAATGACATCCGCGCCGGCGCCGCCAGTGAGCGTATCGTCGCCTGCCGTACCCTGGTGCGTGACCGCGCGGCCGGTCAAAGTAACGCCCGTCGCGCTCTGCACCGCATCAAGGGCGACACCGCCGCCGACGTCGAGCCCGGAAATTTCGCGGAAACTGCCTGTCAGGGTCCCGGCTTCGACGATGGAGAAATTATCGCCGGCGGCGACATCGAAGCCACCGAATTCCACCACGTCCAACGTGCCGCCCGCGGTGAGTTCACCAGTCACGGTCAGTTGGTCGAAACCGCCGACGCCCGCCGTGAGGCCGCCCAATTCGAACAACATGAAGGCGGTGTCGCCCCGGATCATGTCGCCGCCGATCGTCAGCGAGCCCGGCGAAAGGCCGAAATTCGTCGTTCCGCTGTCGGAGAATATTCCAGTATTGGCCAGCGCAATCGTCCCTGTACCAAAGACGTTTATCGTGCCCGCAGCGAGGTTCTCCAGCGTTCCTGTGTCGATAGTCAGGATGGAGTTGCCATTGACATCGATGGTGCCGCTATTCGCCAGCTTGTCGGATGCAACGCCAAACCCGATCGTGGTGTTCTGCCCGAACTCCAGAACACCGCTGTTCAGATTCGTAGAGCCTTGAACTGACAAAGTCCCGCTGCTGTCGTTGACGTTGCCGCTCAAGGTGCCGTTGTTCAGCGACATGTCGCCAGCGTTGAACAACGTGCCCGTGCCGCTCACTTCACCGGTTGCGGTCCCGTTTCCGACGGCGATGGTCGAACCCGCGACGGTAAGAAGGTCCGCCGTAAGATCGAGAACACTATTCTCGATGATGTCGACCTTTGCTCCGGCGATGGTCACCATAGCACCGGTGTTGCTTAACGTGGTCTGCTGCAGAACAAGATTGCCCGAAACATCCAGTGTCCCGGAATTAGCGAACGACGTGACACCGGTCGTTCCCGTCGCAAACCCGACCTCAAACTTCGTACCGCCGCTAATGCTAATCGTACCGCTGTTGGTCACCGCGGCGTTGACCCCAACAATCGGCGACAGCCCCGTATCCGAAATCGAGTTCGCCGAAATCAAGCCCTGATTGTCGAGATTGCCGCGCGTTTCCAACACCGCGCTGGCGATACCACCATCCATGGCGATGGTCCCGGTGTTGGTCAGCGTCGACCCCGCCCCGGACAGGCTGAACCGCGCGATATCCGTGGCAACGCTACCCGAGGCAGTCAGGTGGAGCAGCCCATCGTTGGTAAAGCTGCTGGACATATCCAGATGCGCCAGCCCCGAGCCCGTCGCGTCGACCTCGACAAGGCCGCCGGTGGGATTGACCAAAACACCGTTGAAGCTGTTGTCACCGTCGAGAACCTGGATCGTACCGGTAGCGCTGTTCGTCAGCGTCCCCGCACCCCCGCCGATCGTGATCGTACCCTGGTTGGCGCCCACGAATTGGACCAAGCCGCTGTTGTTGAAATCGTTGGAAAAACTGATGTCGGAGTTGGATAGCGTCGTATCGACGATGAGGTTGGCGTTCGCCTGATTTTCGAAGACCGAGGTGACCGACAGCGTGCCGTCGGCGTGATCGAGCGTGCCGCCGTTGGAATTAGTAAAGGTGGAGACGCTGATGGTGCTCGCGTTATCTATTACGATATCGCTCTCGTTCACCAGCGTCCCGGCACCGGTGATGTTGCTGTTGACCATCTCCAGATTCGGCCCCGATCCAGCGGAACCGAAGGTAAACCCAGCGCCCGTATCGATATTGAAATTCGACGACGTCAGATCCAGCGTCCCGGCGCCGATCACATCGCCGCCCGAAAGCATCGTAATGTTGCCGTTAGTGACAGCGAGCGTCGAAGTCGCGGCGACAACGTCGAGCGTGCCGGAATTGGCGATCAGACCGTCCTGAAAGGTCAGGACCGAGGACGAAATTTGCGCGAGCCCGTCGTTGGTCAACGTCTGGCCAGAGACCATGTCGATCGTGGTATCGACGGCAAAGTCGATGGTCGCGCCGGCGACGTTTTCAATCGTCGCACTCGTCATCGTGCTCGTCAGTGTCGAGAACTGCAGCACACCCTCGTTGCGCAATGTGTCGACGGAGAATGTGCTGCCATCGTCGACCCCTTGCGTGCCTTGGGTTACCACGGTCCCGGTGCCCTGCAAGACGGTAGAGATGGTTCCTTCGACGGTCGTCAACGAGCCGATAATCAGCTTTCCGTCGACTGTAACCGTACCGTCCAGCCCCAGTGTGCCGATGTCGCCGTCGAGAACCGCTGAAATCGTATCGTCGGTCAGCGAAAGGGACTGTTCGTTCGTGAAAGTCCCCGTGCCGGCGAGTGTCTTGGACCCGGTCATGTCTATATCGCCGGAAGCGCCCAGCGTGATCGATCCATCGTTGGTATAGGTTCCGTCGCTGGTAGTCAGCGAGCCCAGATTGACAATGTTATGGGTCAGCGATGCGCCGGCGTTGAAATTGACGGTCCCGCTGCTGAGAAAAGTGCTGGTGAGCGAGTCCACCGTCGAGCCACCGTCGGTAAACCGGTCGAACACAAGCGTCCCCAGCGTAAATGACCCGGTCAGGTTCCAGTTACTCGTGCTGTCGACGACATCGTCGCCATCGCCGAGCGCGGACAAGGTTCCGGTACCGGACACCGCGGTGACTAATGCGGAGGTCACTGCCAACGTGTTGCTGCCGACACCACTCAGATCGACTTCCTCGATCGAACTGACATTGACCAGATTGGCTGCATTTGCGGTCTGCGCCGAACCGAAGAGTTGGATTTTATCGATGCCGATGCCGCCGTCGATCGTTTCCGCCGAGATATCGAAACCGATCGTGTCGTCGCCGGCGCCGCCCTGGATCGTATCGACCCCGCCGAAGCCGTCGATGATGTCGTCGCCGGCGCCACCCGCGATAAAATTCACGCCGGCATCGCCGTTCAGAATGTCGCCGCCTGAACCGCCAATCAGCGCCTCGAAGCCGGTAAGGGAATCGATGTCGATCTCGGTACCGGACGCACTGCCGGTTCCTAAATCGGCGGCAATGCCCAGGAAGGTACTGGAAAAGGTCAGCGTGTCGGTGCCGACACCACCGTCATAGGTGTCGAAACCCTGGCCCGACCCGGCAACGATAAAGTCGTCGCCAGCGCCGCCAAGCACCACGTCATCGCCCGAGTCGCCAAATATTGTATCGTCGCCCGCATTGCCGTTTATAAAGTCGTCGCCTTGAAACCCGGAAATCGTGTCCGCGGCGGAACCACCGATTAGCGTATCAATGTTGTTGCCGCCGAATATCGCCTGAGGGGTCACCTCCGCACTACGGTCGTCAAATATCGGCGGATCGAGCGTGAATTCGGGATCGCCTTCAATCGTGGTGTTTTCATCTTCCGGCGGCGGCGGCAGGGGTTCGCCGGATAGTTCCTCGCCCTCTTGAAATCCGCCGAATTCAGCGAAGGAATCCTCAGTCGCGAGCGGATCGTCAAGCGAGCCGAAAGAGTCGTCGAACGCGCCTCCGAGATCGCCGTACAGATTGTCTCCGTACTCATCGCCGCCCTCAAAGTATTCGCCGGATTCGACCTGTGCAAAACCGCCATCGATATTCGTGCCGTCCAAACTCGTATCGGTGAACTCGCCTTCCGGGCCTTGTAGCCCGGTCGAATCACCGCCTTCGCCATCTCCCGAACCGTCCAAACTCGTATCGCCAAACTCGCCCTCTATCGCCTCCCCTTCGCTGCCAAGCCCGTCTCCGGCTTGAAGTTCGCCTTCCACTTGCTGTTCCTCTCCGCCTTCCGCTTCGGCAGTCTGTTGCTCGCCCTCTGCCAAGCCTTCGCCGTCGCCCTGCAGGGTTCGTTCGGCTAGTATCGCGTCGCCCTCGGCGTCTCCAGCACCCTCGCCTTCGCCTTCAACAGCGGCAACGCCTTCGCCTTCGCCCTCGGCCGCCCCCTCGCCTTCACCGGCTGCCGCCTCGTCGCCGGCGGCGTTGCCCTCGCCCGCGGCGTCGGAAGCGGAACCCTCGCCCCCAGGGCCATCGCCCGTGGGCTGCTCGGGGGCGGTTTCCTCCGTCCCAGATTGGTTCTGGCCACCGCTGTTCAGCAGCCCGCCCGATATCGCCCGCACGTCGCCATAGCTTTGATTGACTTCGCTTTGGCTAAGCACGACCGGTGCCGTCGGCGGCGCGTTAAAGCTGCTCACCGTGGTCGTTTCGTTCTGACCGCCCATGATGACGGAACCGGCTTGCGTCGCGACCGCGATCTCGCCGTCGAGGACGGTGAATTTACTTTCCTCGCCCGCCGGCTTGATTTCACCGGCGACCTTGGTGCCGCGAATGCCGATCGTCGCAACCGGCGTTCTGATCTGCATCTGCGAATTGTCATGATGCGCGATCTTGCCGCTGACGAACACAAACACGCCCTTCATGATCGAAAAGGAGGATGACCCTTGTTGCGATGACGGGTCGTAGATCAATTTGTCGAGGGCCAGCCGCGCATCCGCTCCCAGGGCAAATGTCGTCTCGTCGGCGAACACCATATTGACCGCACCGCTATCGGCGGTCTCGATTATGTCGCCTTGATAGACGGGATCGCCCGCGGCGAGTTTGGCGCGCGTACCGTCGGTGCGGACGGCAAAAACACTACCCGCCAAATCCTTGACCTGCCCGATCGGCTGCCCCACCTGCGCGAGTTGACCCGCCTGCGCATACTGAGCCGCGGCCTCCGGCGGCGTGAAGGAGTCTACCATCGCGGGCCCAATGAGACCCCCTTCCGGCGTAATTAGGTTGGGTGGGTTGTCGAGCAGAAAGTAACCGCGCACGAAGAAGGTCGAGCCGTCCGGCCCGACAAGAACCAGATCATCGCCTTGCTGCATATAGGACGCGTCAGTGGCGAACCGTGCGCTCGGCAATAAAATTTCGGCATGGCCGACCGCGTCGACACCTTGCGTCGATACTGTCACCGTGGAATCGAAACCGGTGTGGTGAGCGGCGTCCGTTTCAGGCGTTCGAACCGCCATGCGTTTCCCCCAAACTGAGTTGTGCACCAAGCCAGGAAACGCTACCGAAAGATGTTTAATACGGTGTTAAAGTGCCAATTTACCTCAATTTTTATCTATCCCCATGGTTTGGTTGACGCGCCCGGTTGTG
>Ga0315338_1004511_pt1 | contig 10918 bp, 10 predicted proteins | sample ASW8metaG_FD_204518 | JGI IMG/M metagenome (GOLD analysis project Ga0315338, IMG submission 204518) | Ammonia-oxidizing marine archaeal communities from Monterey Bay, California, United States - ASW #8 | ecosystem: Environmental > Aquatic > Marine > Coastal | place: USA: California | collected...
GTCGTCGCGCTCGAAGGGCTCGAACCCGCATTGGCTCATCAGGACGCCATCCGGCGATTTGGGATCGAGGCCGAGCCGGGCCATCTCCGCGACATCGGCGGCGAAATGCGTCTTGCCGATCAGGACGGTGCGAAGACCCAGCGGCCGCATATAGTCGCCCAGGGTCAGCTCGCCCAGTTTCAAGGGTACGTTGTTCCAATGCGATCCGTGGCTGAACATATACCGGCCCGTATAGAAGGACATTCGCGACGGGCCGCAGACCGGCGACTGCGCATAAGCACGGGTGAACCGAACGCCGCGCGCCGCCAAGCCGTCGATATGTGGCGTTTCCAGACTGGGATGCCCGGTGCACGACAGGTAGTCCGCGCGCAGCTGGTCGGTCATAATGAACAGAATGTTCCGTACCTTGCCCAAGCCGTTACTCCCCTCCCCGGAATTTAGCCAATTCTTAAATCGGATAGACGATAGAATTCGGTACCAGTACCGAGTCGTAAACGCAGATCTTTTCGCGAAACCGCAGCGTATCGCCGTCGCGCACCAGCGTGTCAATATAGCGGCCTACATTGAAGACTCTGCTAAACGTCTCTGTCTGCGATTCGAACACCGCATAACTCGCCTGCGCCTTTATTTCCCCATCGGCCTCCGACAGCACCCGAATGTTCGAGATCAGATGACGGACGTAGCGCGGCTCGAACATCGTCGTCTCGCGCACGGCCGTTACCCGGTCCCGCAGCATGGCCTGGCTTTCGCAGCGGATCACCGCGAGCGGCAGGCCACGATCGAAATTATCCCGCGGGATAACCTGGTACAGGCATTCTTCCGTAAAGAATTCCGGCCACGAATCGAGATCGCCTTCATCCAGCGCCGCGGCATAGGCCGCGTGCAGATCCTCCAACTCCAAGCGTAGTTCGACGGACGGCACAGCGTCACAGCCCCATGACGTGGCGGTAATGTTTGTAGAAGCCGCGGACCCCGACTTCGGTGACCATATGGTCCTGGGTTTCGGTACCGCGCCCGCCCATTTCCGCAAGGCCGACCGCGTCCTCATAAGGCGCGATGCCGTCCTGGGAGATTTTCAGGACCTCGCTGTCATCGACCGAGACCAAGCCCGCTGGTCCCATCAAATTTGCCTGGCGCAACCGGCGGCGTGTCATTTCCGCGTCATCGTCGGCATAACCGAAATAGGTCCAGCGCAGTTCGTGACCGCCGGGACCGCGCGGGACGATCTGGCGCGTGGCGAGCGTGTTGGACTGTTGCTGGATGACCAGGCTCGGCCACAGGGTCTGCATGACTACGGTCGCTTCGCCGGGAAATTCCGGCACCGGATCGAGGATGCGCGGATCCTCCAGGACGAAATCCTCTCGCAGGCGCTCTATATCCCGGGTCTTCTCGTTGTGCTTCTGCTCGCCGCGCTTGGAAACCAGGCACGAATGCTGCCCGGTCTCGTCGACACAGACCGAAGACTTCAGGTCGGCGCGGAACAGCCCGAAGCTGATCAGGAAGATATGCAGCAGGCTGGCGTGATAGGGATCCTTGATGTTCTCCATCATCAGCTTCCAGTTGCCGGGAATCAGCTGCCGGGAATAGCCGAGTATCTGGAGTTCGCGACCGTCGAACACGCGATTGAAATAACCCAGCATTTCTGTTCCGAGGAAGGAATCGAACGGCGCCACCGTGTCGGAAAAAGAGGCGAAGATCGCGCCGTTCTGGCAATGCACCTGCAACGTATCCAACCCGTTGTCGGCACGGTCGAAATTCTTCGGCATGCCCCCTTGGCCGGCGATGCCGCGTCGGAACGGAACGCCCAGCAGGTTGCCCTTCAGATCGTACACCCACTGGTGATAGGGGCAGGTGAAATTCTCCGTGTTGCCATATTCCTGGTGGCAGAACCGCACGCCGCGATGGGCGCAACGGTTGGCGACGACGTGCACGGAACCGTCTTCAGCGCGCGTGACGATTACCGGCCGCTCGCCGATCGAAGCGGACTTGAAGTCGCCCGGCTTGGGAATTTCCGCTTCCAGCGCGACATAGCCCCAGCAATCGCCGTAGAAGATGAGATCGAGCTCGCGCCGGTAGACGTCCGGGTCGGAGTAGATCTGGTAGGGAATCCGGTCGAACCCGTCGTTCGGCCAGGTGATCGGCAAGGCGTTGTCGGCGCGCGAGACTGCCATTTCACCCCCTCAATCGAAGCTTGCTGCAAGGCGAGAACAGAGGACAGCCTATGCCAACGGACGGGCCTCTGGCGACAATTTATCGGACTCGAACCATGTTAAGGCATCGCCGCAGATTGATGCAGGTCAATGCGCGCACCGGAACACCACTTAGGCTGTGGCAAGCGGTCACGAATCCGTCACTCAGGAGTCCCGTCATGCCCACCGACAATCCCTCGGCTGAATCGCGCTACCACGATCCGGGCTGCGCCTACTGCCCGCCCAGCGTGCGCGCCTGCCGTCAGGGCGAGTCGGAAGCCCGCGGCCCGGGGTTCTGCCCCTCCAAGGTCGACCAGGACGGGATCGACATCGCCTACGCGCTGTACGACGACCCGTTCACGCGCCGCGTCGCGCAGGAGTCCGCCCGCGTCGAGGCGGAAGGCTATTGCCGCTGGACACGTGTCGAAGAGATTTGCAAATTCGCCAAGAAGATGGACTTCCACAAGATCGGCATCGCGACCTGTATCAGCTTCGTCGATCTGGCCAATACATTGAGCGGCATACTGGAAAGCCACGGCTTCGAAGTGGCGTCGGTCGCCTGCAAACATGGCGGCGTCGCGAAGGAAAAAATTGACCTGGACGATGCCGAGAAGATCCGTCCCGGCGGCCATGAGTCGATGTGTAATCCGGTCTCGCAGGCGGAGATGCTCAATCGCGCCGGCTGCGAGTTCAACGTCGTGCTCGGCCTGTGCGTCGGTCACGACAGCTTGTTTTTCCGGCATTCCGAAGGGCTCGTCACGACGCTCGTCGCCAAGGATCGCGTGTTGGCGCACAACCCGGTGGGCGCGCTGCAGTTGGCGGACTCCTACTACAGCCGCGTCTGGGGTCCGGAAAAACCGGAAAAAACAGCCAAACTGCCGGCGGAAGGTCGAAAAGGCTGACGCAGGCAGGTAAAGGAACACGCCCGTAATCGTCAGTTTAAGACTTTGATCGTTGGTGCACCCGATGGCCGGCCGAATCGGCTGATACTCCGTAGCGCCGTGCCCATACGATTGGAGAGACTGTCTTTTCGCACCACCTGTCGTGTATAACGCGGTATGGAATCCTATGTCGTCATTGGGGCGGGCCAGGCTGGCGGCCGCGCCGTCGAAGCCATGCGCGCCAGCGGCTTCGAAGGACGGATCGATCTTGTCGGTGCCGAAATTCATCTGCCCTATGAGCGCCCTCCGCTGTCGAAAGAGTTGCTGTCCGACGACACGCCGTTCGAACTGATGCACGACGCCGCCTGGTACCAGGAAAAGGAAATCACGGTGCATCTCGGCGCGCCCGCCACGGAGATCGACCGGGCCGCCAAGCGGGTGACCGTCGGCGACAGTCAAACGCTGGCCTATGACAAGCTGCTGCTGACCACCGGCGGCAGCGTGCGGCGCCTCCCTATCCCCGGCGCGGACCTGGCCGGAGTCGAATATCTGCGCACGATCGAGGAGAGCCGCGCGATCGGTGCGCTGCTCGGCGACGGCGCGCGGATCGTCGTCGTGGGCGGCGGTTTCATCGGACTCGAAATTGCCGCCAGCGCGCGCAAGCGCGGCTGCACCGTGACCGTCCTGGAGGCCGCCGACCGGCTGATGGGCCGTGCCCTGCCGGCAGAAATCGGCGCCGCCTTCGATGCGCTGCATCGCGAGAACGGCGTGGATGTGCGCCTCGACACCGGCATCGAGAGTATCAAGGGGACGGACAAGGTCCAGGCGGTAATCACGTCGACGGGCGACCGGCTCGAAGCCGACGGAGTCATCGTCGGCGTCGGCATCATTCCGGACACAGCGCTCGCCGCGGCGGCCGGCCTTGAGGTTGCGAACGGCATCACCGTCGACGAATTCTGCCGCACTTCCGACCCGGCGATCTATGCCGCGGGTGATGTCACGGACCATCCCAACCCGCTGGTCGGTCGGAGGCTCCGGCTCGAGTCCTGGCAGAACGCGCAAAATCAGGCGATCGCGGCGGCGAACAATATGTGCGGCGCCGACACCCCGTTTTCGGAGGTTCCGTGGTTCTGGTCCGACCAGTTCGACGTCAATCTGCAGATGTGCGGCGCGCCGGACGAATGGGACCGGATCGTCACGCGCGGCGACCTCACAGCGCGCGACGGGCTGCTGTTCCAGCGTGCGGGTGAGAAGATCGTCGGCGCAATCGGCCTAAACCGGCCGCGCGACATGCGTTTCATCAAGCGCATGATGGGTGCCGGCAAAACACCGAGCGATGCGGAGTTGGCCGACGAGGCCATCGGCTTCCGCGACCTGATGCGCTAACGAGGAGAAATCGAATGGCGAACCTCGAAAATTTCAACGGTGTCGGCCTGCCGTCCGATAGCACCCTCGAGACCGTCCTGACGGGCCTGCATTTCGAGGCCATGGACAACTTCCTGCGCACTTTCGCCTTCAAACCGGACGACCGGCTGGTGTTCCTCGCCGACCGCAAGCTCGATCCTCGGGTCATTCATGCGATTTGCGGTGTCGCACGGTCGCGCGGGGTGGAGCCCTGGGTGATCGTGAGCGATCACAGCCAGCATACTGAGGTGCCGGTGGATATCCGTCCCATCGTCGAACAGGCGACCTTCGTCGTGTCCTCCTGGTTCTGTTCGATCATCGATCCGTTCTGCATCGCGCAGCGCGCCAAGGGCCAGCGCTGGGTCAAGATCACCTATTTCCGCAACCTCGACCTGCTCGACACGCCACAGGCGCGCTTCCCGATCGACATCGTCGGCGAGATCATCCGCCAGACCGCAGCGCAATATCCGCAGTCCGAGGATTTCGATCTGCATTTCACCTGCGGCCGCGGCACCGACCTGACGATCGAATTCACCGCCGACATGCGCCAGAACATGCTCGCCACGGCGCGCTGGCGTGGCAACATGGCGGCGGACGAACCCGGCTGCTATGTGCACTATCTTCCGACGCACGGCCCGAACCTGTACGACCGCACCTCGGTCGACAACGACGATTCCGTCGAGGTCGCGTTGAACGGCACCGTGGTACCCTTCTGGGCCGTCGGTTTCGGAAAGCCTTTCGACGAGTCGATCAAGGTCCATTTCAAGGATGACCAGGTCACCGGCGTCGACGGCAACAGCGACGAGGCGGCGATCCTGCGCGACATGCTGGTGGGCGGACAGATCATCGAACTCGGCTGCGGCTTCAACCCGAAAGCGCCGCGCCACACCGTCTACCCCGCCGGCTCCAATTCGCCGGGCGCGCTGCATTACGGCATCGATCTCGCCAAACCGTCCGACTATATCCGCAAGAAGATGCCGGAATGGGAGGAGCCGCCGGTCCATATGGACCTGATCAGCTACGACACGACAGTCACCGCCGGCAACGCCACCCTGATCGACCAGGGCTTCCTGACCGCCCTGCGCGCGCCCTCGGTCGTCGCCATGGCGGAGAAGTTCGGCGATCCGATCGATCTGTTGGAAAACTGGCCGGAGTAGACAAAAACAAGATCGATCGGATTCACAGGATTGATGCGCTGCCTCAATCTTGATCCGATTTTGTCAGCCCGAGACGTTCAGCGTATCGCAAATCAGTTTCTTTTCCTCGGCGTTCTTGACCATCGCGCGGCCGTCGACGCACTGGATGAGCACGAAGGGATCGACTTCGGCGTAGATATCGCCACCCTCGAAGCTCTGCACGAAACCGAGACCGGGCTTGTAATCGATCGACACCACCTCGATTTTGCCGGTGCAGGGACTGGCCAGGTTCTCGCTGGCGTCCTCGACCTCCATATTCTCGTTGTCGAAGACTCTGAGATGATAATCCGCGATGGACGGACAGGGCACCTGCGCCACCGCGACGTGCCAGCCCAGCGCAAAGACCGAACAAAGACCCCCCAGAACAGCCATTTTTCGGTCCAACATTCGCATGCTCTATAGTCTCCGTATTCAAAAACAAGCGTACAGGGCTTTCTTCCCAATACCGCTAAGCGCTAAGAATATCCCAACAGGTAGCGATCCTGAACCGCCGAATCAACATGCTGGAACCGTCATGACCATAACTGCAGGCAACAGATTGTCCCCGAGCCATCCGCCCGCGCGTCACGGTCCCATCGGCGGACCCGGTGTTTGGTACGGTTCAGCACTCAAGGAATCGACCGAGTGGTTATACCCCCTGTCCGAAGGGGAACGCGACGAAATGGCCGATGCGATGCGCCACGCACGCGGCCGCCACGACGACATCGCGCGAATGGGCAAGGCCGACTTTCCGATGGCGGCTTTCGGCTCTCGGTTGGAAGAGATGCGCCATGAAGTTCAGCAGGGCCGCGGTTTCGTCCTGTTGCGCAACTTCCCGGTCGAGGATTTCAGTTTCGAGGAAGTCGCGACGATGTACTGGGGCTTCGGCACCTATATCGGCAGCGCCCGCTCGCAGAACACCCGCGGTCACCTTTTGGGCCACGTCACCGACATTACCGACCAATATGACGATCCGAACCGGCGCGGTTATCTCAGCCGCCGCCACCTGCTGTACCATAGCGACTCCGTCGACATGGTCTCGCTGCTTTGCCTACACAAGGCGAAGGAAGGCGGCCTCAGCACCATCGTTAGCTCCTACACGATCCATGACGAGATGTGGAAACGCCGGCCCGATCTGGCGGAGCGGCTGTATCGCGGCGTGCCGCGCAGCCGGCGCAAGGAAATTCCGGAAGGCAAGGGTCCCTGGTACGAACTGCCTGTGTTCAACTATCTCGACGGGAGGCTGGTCATCAGTTACCTGCGCCAGTTCATCGACGACGCCCAGGAGATTCCCGAGGTCGGGCCGCACGACCCGCAGCTCGTCGAAGCGCTCGATTTGATGACGGAACTGGCCGAAGACCCCGCCCTGTTCCTGTCGATGGATTTCGAGCCGGGCGACATCCAGCTGATCCACAACCACCAGATCCTGCACAATCGCACGGAATACGAGGATTGGCCCGAGGCGGACCGCAAACGCTACCTGCTGCGTCTTTGGTTGTCGCCGGAGGACGGCTTGACCCTGCCCACGGCCTTCGCCGAGCGCTATGGCAGCGTCACGGTCGGCGATCGGGGCGGCGTGGTAATCCCGGGTACCGAGCGGCATGTACCCTTGACGGCCCTGTAGAATAGACAGGACGCACGCGCTGAACGAAAGGTGCAACTCGCGTGATAGGCCTTTCTACAAGCGCTACGCCGACCCTATTTGTAGTTCGCCGCGTAGCTGGCCGGCCTCTGACAATTCGACGATGATATTCCGTAGAACATCGCGTACCTCGGCAGTCGAACGATCGCGCGACGACGCCTTCGGCCAGATGATGTGGAGGGACCGGGACAATTCCGGGTTCACAATCTTGCGCAAAAAGAAATCTCTTACGCCCAGGTCCTCAAAAAAGCCATTCTCCGGTAGGATCGAATAGGCAAAACCGGACTTTACAAGGCGTGGTAACAGACGTGCGGAGTCTTGTTCGACCTTGACGTTGAGATGGAGCCCCCGATCGAATGCTGCCTGCTCAAGCGTATTGCGGACGTAGTGCGGCCGCGTCGGCAATGCCAACGGAAACTGACTCGCGGCTTCAAATTCGATCGGAACATCCGCATCGCCATCGGTACCTTTTGCGCCGCCTAGCGCCAAATCCTCGACCAGGACTTGTTCGGATTCGACGTTCGGCGGCAAAATAACGCTCGGTACAAATGCCAAATCGGCGCGGCCGCTTTCGACCAACCGGGCAAGGTTGATGCTCATACCCTCATGAATATGAAGGTTGATTTCGGGAAAGCGTACGGCGACCTCCACCGCGAGAGGTCCGGATATGAGCTGCGCCACCGAAGCGGCGAGGACGACGCTCACCTCACCACTCGGCGACTGGCCGAGATAGCGCACATCGGATTCCGCCCGTTCAATTTGCCGGAGGATCGTGCGCGCGTGCTCATAGAGCAGATCGCCGGCCGCCGTACTCACAACGCCGCGCGAGGACCGCTCGAACAGTGCCACGTCCAATTCCTGTTCCAAATTCGCGACATGTTGGCTCAGAGCCGGCTGCGCCACACCCAATCTCTGCGCCGCAGCAGACAGGCTTCCCGCTTCGACGATTGCCTGAAAATAGGTGAGTTGATTAATCTTCATTGCCACCGCCAATTCAACGTGTCGACTGGAAGAAGAGCTCTATAAGTTTTTCTTATATAGACTATACCAATATATTATTTTCTAAATAGTGTTGGAGCAGCCTAATATTCATCGTCTAAGATCAAGAAAAAGCGGCGGCAAGCTGGAATTTGAGAAAATCGACCAGGGAGGGAATCCTATGAGAACAGCAAAATTCGTTACCGCGCTGGGCGCATTCGCGCTCGCCGGCAGTCTCGTTTCCGTCGCTATTGCGGCCGAGTATCCGTCGAAACCCATCACCATGCTCATTCCGTGGAAGCCGGGCGGCACGACGGAAACCATGGGCCAGGTGCTTTCGAAGGCCATGTCCAAAGAGCTCGGTCAGAGAGTCGTCGTAAAGACCCGGCCAGGTGGCGGTGGCGCCGTCGGATCGACCGTCGCGGCGAACGCCAAACCTGACGGGTACACTATCGAATTCGTCGGCATCTCCACCTTGACCTGGATACCGATGACGCAAAAATCGGTCAAGTACAAGACTTCGGATTTTGATTTCGTCGCCGGCGTCAGCCAGTACCAGATGGGACTGGTCAGCGTTCCGGGTCAGCCCTACAAGACGCTGAAAGAGCTGGTTGCCTATTCCAAGGCCAATCCCGGTATCAACGTGGCCGACATGGGCGGCATGTCCAAGGCATTCGTCAACTTCATCGCCCAGCAGGAGAAAGTCGACTGGACGGCGATCCCGACCCGTGGCGGCGGCGAGATGGTGCCGTTCCTGCTCGGCGGCAAGGTCGATTTCGCCTTCAGCGGCGGCGTGCACCAGAAGTACGGCGACAAGATGATCGTGCTCGCGTCATTCCTGGCGAACCGCCACCCGCTCGCGCCCGACGCACCCTCTACGCAGGAGCTGTATGGCGTCGCTATGCCGGGAGACAACGGAATCGTCGCCCCCAAGGGCATTCCCGAAGCCGCACGGGCGAAACTCGAAGCCGCGGTGAAGGCGTCGATGGACGATCCGGACTTCACAAAGATTCTGGAGCGGATCAAATTCCCGAAACGCTACCTCTCTTCGGCTGATTTCCAGAAGGTCGTCGACGAGACCTTGGTCAGCCTCAACAAGGTTGCGAAGGCCACCGGTTACATCAAGTAGCCAATTATTGCGGATGGAGCCGAACCGCTCCATCCGCGCAGGCTTCCGCGCGGTTCAGGCCCGGGGAACAAGGCGCCGCCGCGCAAGAATTCACGCTTAAGCAGGGAGACAACGGCCTTTGCGACAGACGCATATCTGGTCGGGCGTGACGATCAGCGCGATTGCGCTGCTTTTTCTGTTTTGGATCATTCCGGCCCAAACCTCACCGCCCCAAAGTCATTTGGACCTGGCGCCGAAGTTTATCCCATCGCTAGCGATTACGGTCACACTGCTTCTGGCGATCATCATGGGCGCCGGGGCTTTCTTCTCGCGCAAGGCCGAAGACGAAGAGCATGAAGAGTTCGGCGCGGAAGCCTCGGGAATGGGCTGGGCTGAATTCAAGAATCTCGGGATTTGGATCGGCGCGTCGGTTTTTGCCTGGTTCGGTACAAGCTATGTTGGATTTGAGCCAACGATGACGGTGTTGCTGGCCGCCGGATTATACTTTGCCGGCCTGCGCAACTATTGGCTGACAGCGGTCATCGCCATCTCAACGCCGATCATCCTGTCGCAGTTCGCCTGGCACATTTTCGTGACTGAACTGCCCGGTTTCTGGCGGGGTTAAGGAGTCTTTCCATGGAAACGCTGCTGGAAATGGCGTCGCATCTGGGTGCTGGATTCGAGGCCGCCTTCACACTCAAGAACATGCTGTTCATCTGCGGCGGCGTCACCTTGGGTATCATCTTCGGTGTCACACCGGGCCTGGGCTCAGTGACCGCGCTCGCGATCCTCGTCCCCATCACATTCTATTTCACGCCTCTGGCGGCGATCGCCTTTTTGGTCGGCGTCAACAAGGGCGGAACATCCGGCGGCGCCATACCGGCGATCCTAATCAACACGCCGGGCACGCCGGAAGCGGCCGCCACCGCCCTCGACGGCTTCCCCCTGGCGCAACAGGGCAAACCGCTGAAGGCGATGAAGACGGCGCTCTATTCCTCGGTTTGCGGCGATACATTTTCCGACTGCATGCTGATCCTGCTCGCCGCTCCCTTCGCCGCCATAGCGCTGACTTTCGGGCCGCCGGAATTCACCGCGATCATCATCTTCTCCTTTACCCTGATCGCGGCGCTGGCTGGCAAGTCGCTGGTCAAGGGGATCATGGCGGCGGCCATCGGTATGTTCCTCGCCAGTTGGGGTCTCGACCCGGTCGACGCGTCGGAACGCATGACGTTCGGCACGGTTGAGCTGTTCGATGGCATTCCGCTGACCCCGATGGCCATCGGCACACTCGCGTTGAGTTCCGTCCTGGCACAGATATTCGCATTGAAGAAAACCGGGGAACCGGAAAAAGTCACCACCGAGTTGGGATTCAAGGACCAGAACAAGCTGCCGGCAAGCGAGTTCTGGGGTAACTGGAAGACCCTGCTGCGCTCGGCCTGCATCGGCACCGGCGTCGGCATGCTGCCGGGCCTCGGCGTCTCGCTCGCCGCCTTCCTGGGCTACGGCGCGGCCAAACGCGGTTCGAAAACACCGGAACTGTT
>Ga0315338_1004512_pt1 | contig 10917 bp, 10 predicted proteins | sample ASW8metaG_FD_204518 | JGI IMG/M metagenome (GOLD analysis project Ga0315338, IMG submission 204518) | Ammonia-oxidizing marine archaeal communities from Monterey Bay, California, United States - ASW #8 | ecosystem: Environmental > Aquatic > Marine > Coastal | place: USA: California | collected...
CACGAAATGCCCGTCCATCACATCAATATGGATCCAGTCGGCCCCGGCCGCGTCAATGGCGCGGACTTCCTCGCCCAGCTTGGAGAAGTCGGCAGACAGGATTGAGGGTGAAATGCAGACAGAATTGGCCATACAGATCGGATATCAGCGCACCCGGAAAGGTGCAAGCAATGCGCGCGGTTAAGTCGAGCCAATGCGGTGATCAGCCAACTTTTCTGAAGCGGGCAATAAAAAACCCATCCATACCGCCACGGTCTTTCCAGAGCGCCGGTGTGAGGCGCAGATATCCATCATCGGTTATCGCCTCGTCCAGGTCACTCAATTCTTCGCTCAAGATTGGATCTACACGCAGGGATTTTTGGGTCTTGGCTGTTTCGCGGGCCAGCTGCTCACCCTCTTCCAGCTGAAGCGAGCAAGTGCAGACGATTAAGCGTCCCCCGGGCCTCAGCATCTTGACTGCAGAACGAATGATCGTGCGCTGCAAATCTCTGAGCTTGTAGACGTCGGAATCCTGTTTGATCCAAGCGGCTTCCGGATGGCGTCGCAATGTCCCGGTGGCCGAACACGGCGCATCCAGCAGAACGGCGTCGACCGGTTTTCTCGGCGTCCAGCCGCGCGCATCCGTGGCAACAATGCGCGGCTCAAACCCCGTTCGCTTCAGGTTTTGACGGACCCGCTCCAGGCGTTTTTCAGAGATATCAATGGCGGTCACACGAGCGCCGGTCGAGCACAATTGCATCGTCTTGCCGCCGGGTGCGGCACACAGATCCACAACATGCTCACCGGGTTGGGCATTGAGCAATTGCGCCGGGATCGCGGCCGCCGCGTCCTGCGCCCACCATGCGCCTTCGTCAAAACCGGGCAGAGCCGTGATGTCGCCAATCTGCGCCTTGCGCAGCGTCCCATTGGGCAGGATTTCAGCACCGATGGCTTCGGCCCATTTTTCTCGCTCATCCGGATTTTTCACGGTGATGTCGAGTGGCGGTGCTTGCAGCAAGGCCTCGGTAATCTGGCTCAATCGCCCGGGCCCGTAAGCCTTTCGCCAGGATGTGCGCAGCCAATCGGGAAGGTTTGTTTGAGGTGGTGCCTTGCGGGCCAGGGTAGCCCCCTCCGTGGCTATTTTGCGCAACACGGCATTGATCAGCCCCTTGAGGCGGCGGGCATCATCGCGTTCCTGGGCCAGTTCGACCGTGGCTGAAACGACGGCATGGGGCGGAACATCCATCCACAAAATTTGCGTCGCACCGGTCATTAATAGTGATTGCGCGGCGCGGGATGTTTCTTCCAAAGGCTTTGACAGAAATTCGTTGAGCACCGCCGTCGTCTGCCCGGCACGCCTCAATGTGGTTGCGGCAATGGCGCGCGCAAACGCACGATCACGCGGCTCCATACCAACATGGCCGGGCGTGCTCTCAAGAGCCGCTTCAAGGGTCCAGTGCCGGGTCATGACTTCGGTGAAGGCACGGGCGGCGGCGCGTCGGGGGTCGAGTCCAGTTGTCATTGGCGCGGGCTAACACGCCCTGTGCGTAACGTCTAATGCGCAGCTCGGTAAAGCAGGGTCAACCGGCGCGGCGTCGACCGGTCATCACAGAATCTACATTCGACAAGAGCGTACTGATATCAATTGGTTTTGTGGCATGACTGTTGGCTCCGATCGCCAAAAGGCGCTGTTTTTGGACATCCGTGGCATCTGCTGTGAGCGCAATAATCGGAATATTGCGATAATCGCTGTCAGAATTCCGGATTTCCGCAATTGCCTCATCGCCCGACAGAACCGGCATATGTAGATCCATCAAGACCAGGTCTATCGCCGCCGTATCGAGAACCTCAATTGCCTCACGTCCGTTCTCCGCCTCAATCACGCGATGTCCTGCGCGGGTCAGCATAGAGTTCGCAACCACACGATTGGTGGCAACATCGTCGACGACGAGGACTGTCCAGCCTGAATCAGGATCGGTCTCACACGGTGGTTTCATGCTTGTCTCCCGGTTCGCGGCATCACCGAGCTCTGCGTCAGCCGGTGGCAACGGAACTTCAAACCAGAAGGAGGAACCGATACCAGGTGTGCTTTCAACGCCCACCCTGCCGCCCGAAAGCGACACAATTTCATGCACGATTGCGAGACCGAGCCCCGACCCCCCATGACGACGGGTTGCAGAATTGTCCGCCTGCGCAAAACGTTCAAAAATTCCCTCGCAGGCCTCTTTTGTAAGTCCAGGGCCAGTATCCTTGACGACAAAGCGAATGTCATCGTTCTTGCCGCATCGCACCATAATTTCAACATGGCCCGCATCGGTAAATTTCACAGCATTTCCGGCCAAATTAATCAGGACCTGGCGAAGGCGCTGGATATCTCCGACGACGCTTTTGGGAAGGTTTTTGTCCGTCTCGACCAAGATTTCTAGGCCCTTAGTGCGAGCTGTTCCGGTAACGGTATCAACGGTCATATCGACGAGATCATCCAGCACAAAGGGCGCGGGTTCGATACGCATCATACCGGCTTCTATCCGCGATATATCCAGGACATCGGAAATTAGATCCAGCAGCGCTTGACCCGAAGAGGTGATGGTTCGGGTAAACTCTTTTTGCTCATGATTAAGGGGCGTGCGTTCGAGTAATTGAGCCATCCCCAAAACGCCATTTAATGGTGTACGAATCTCATGGCTCATATTCGCAAGAAACTGGGATTTTGCCGTCGAGGCCAGTTCAGCCCGAGCGACCGCCTCTTCCAGCGATGCGGCCATACGGCCGATTTTCTCCGATTGTAATTCCGCCTTGATCTGATTGTTGAGAGCTGCGTCGATCATCCGGTTATTCCCAACCGTCATGAAGGTTGTGACGAGCAAAAACAGCATCAATACGCCGACCATAGCGAGGCTGTAAGCGCCTCCCTCAAGGAAAAAATAGACCGCTGTAAGCGTCACCATCGGAATGGTGAATGCCAGAACAGCTCGAAAGTGACTGGAGAAGGACACGACGGCTCCGGCCGACATGCCGGCCAGGATATAGATGATCACATAGGTCGCCGCCGGATTGGCGTCGGGTTCCAGAACAAACAGCGGCAGCCCCCAGGAAACACCGCTGGTTAAAATGGAAACTGCAATCCAGTTGACGGTACGCTTCAGGTTTTGTGGGGGGTGTTGCGTCAAAAAACGGACATACGCTAAGCGTGCGACGCTATTCGCAACTACGATCAAGGCCCAGCCACCGAGCCAAAGCGGGCTGGAGAATGACCACATAATCCCGGCGGCGATAACAAGATTGACCAGCGTAGCGACAGCCGAAATACGATTATTCTTGATCAGCGCGTCTGCTTTCAGGCGCTCGACCATATCATGATGCTCGGTCGTCAACATTGATTCCGTCGTCATAGGCATGCGGCCTCCGGCAATATTACTCGCGGCAAGAGCGACCAATAGTTACCGGGAGAGCCTTAATTTAGCCCTTACAGGTTGCAAAAAAGAGTGGCTTTTTGAGGGTTAACCCCATGGCCCACGCGCGTTCCATGGCCCAGGACCCGATCGCGCGCCGGCGCCTGCCATCTGACGCAATTTGGCGATCCGGTTGGCGGTGTCGGGATGGGTCGAAAACAACTTGTCAGCGCGCTGACCATTGAGGGGGTTGATTATAAACATGTGCGCCGTCGCCGGATTGTTTTCCGCTCGGACGTTGACGGTATGGCGGGCGCTTCGTTCGATCTTTTCCAGAGCGCTGGCGAGCGCCATCGGATTACCGTGGATCTCAGCGCCGACACGATCTGCTTCATACTCGCGTGCTCGGCTAATCGCGGTTTGAACCAACATTGCCGCCATCGGAGCAAAGATCATCATCGCAATGGCACCAAGAAACCCGCCCTCGCGATTGCCGCCAAAGAAGAAGGCGAAATTGGCCAGCATGCCGATCGCACCGGCAAACGTGGCAGTGACAGTCATCGTCAATGTGTCGCGATTCATCACATGCGCGAGCTCATGGGCCATCACACCATTGATTTCATCCCGGGTCAGCTGGTTGAGCAGTCCGGAACTGGCCGCAACAGCAGCATGCTGGGGATCGCGACCCGTAGCGAAGGCATTCGGTTGTTCGCTATCGATAATGTAAACGCGCGGCATCTCCAGCCCGGCTTTTCGGGCCAGAAGCTGGACATCGCCGGCAAATTGGCGTGCCGCGGAATTAGGCTCGCCAGATTTCACTTCGCGCGCGCCATGCATCCGCAGCACCATGTCGGCGGAATTCCACCAGGCAAATAAATTCATGCCCGCGGCAAACACCAGCGCGATCAGTGCACCCGCCATCCCGCCAATCAAAAAACCGATCCCCATAAACAGGGCGGTCATGGTGGCCAGCAACAGGCCGGTCTTGATCATATTGGCGTTCATATCGTGTCCATCAGCAATGGCCTCTTGGCCGGGAGCGTGTCTCGGATTATTGATTTGGGATGGCACCAAGCAAATCACAAGGTGGGACAATGACAGACAGAATCCCGGACTCCGAAAAAACGCCATCCAAGCGCTCCCTTTCACCGGCGGCCAAGCGCGCCTTGCAAGAAGCCGAGGCGCGGCGCGCCGAGGCTGTCGCACAGGAAATGGCCTATGAAGACGGTGGTCGGAAGGGCCCGGAACCAACACGTTTTGGGGATTGGGAAAACAAGGGTCGTGCCACAGATTTCTAGTCAGGCATGCGTGCACCCGGTGTTTTTTCCGGGCTGTATTCGCGCCACCGGGGTAGATTCTGGTTCGGATCGATAGATCAGGCTAAACTGGTGTCATGAGATACCTCTTTGCTGCCATCGCCTTCGTGACGTTAACCGCCCCGGTTCAGGCGCAGATAAATCGGGGACCTTCTGATCGACAGGCGGGTGGCGGGCAACAGGAAGGGTTGGCCGGGCATTTTGATCGGCCTTGCACGGAACAACGAGACGTGCTGCCAGAGGCGGAATTGAATCAAAAACGCCCCATCACGCTTAGGCCGGAATTTTTCGACTCGCCCTTGACGGGCGGGGTGGAGGGCGCTCACGGGCCGTCGAAGAGAATTTACCATTCGAGCTGGGCGTATCGCAGACTTGCCCGTCGATATTATCGTACCGACTAGGCGATTTGCGGGGCCTGTTTCATCTCAGCAATAATAGACCGGGCCGCATGAGCGGGGTCTGGTGCGCCATGGATCGGGCGTCCCACCACGAGATGCGTTGCGCCCTCGTTGAGCGCCAGCTTCGGTGTAGCAACCCGCTTTTGGTCGCCTGCGTCGGCACCGGCCGGGCGGATACCCGGTGTGACGATTAGAAAGTCATCGCCAAATCGGTTGCGTATTTCCGCCGCTTCAAGCGCGCTCGATACTATACCGTCAATGCCCGCCTCAAGCGCCTGTTCGACCCGGCGTAGCACCAGATCACGCGCGCCGTGGGCATAACCCATTTCGGTCAGCATGGCGTCGTCATAACACGTCATGACCGTGACACCGAGAATCTTGAGATTGCTGTTCTCACGGCCCGCGGCCGCGGCTTTCATAACAGCCGGTTCGGCATGCACCGTGACCAGATCAGCCCCGATTCCGGAAAGGCTGCGGGTCGCTTTTTCGACGGTCGCAGGAATGTCGTGCAGCTTGTAATCGAGGAAAACCTGCTTGCCCTCGGCTTTCAGTTTGGCGGACAGGTCCATCCCGCCAATTGGGATCAGCTGCAGGCCGATTTTGTAAAAACTGACAGTATCGCCAAGGGCGTCAACAATCGCCGAGGCGGATTCAATCGTTGGCTGGTCAAGGGCAACGATAAGGCGGGAATCTGAATGTGTCATAAGCCCGGCTTCTAGCGGGTTTCAGCCAAAACTGACAACCCGCTAAATCGCAAACCAGCTTTTTGCTACCCATTCTCCGCGGCTGTTTTCGCCCCCTTGCCGGTATCAGCCTCCCCCTGCCGGAAACTGCCGGAATTGCGTGACATCAGCCACATCGACGCATCATTGGGTAGAATTTGATTGAGACCGGTCAGGAATTTGTACCACAATCCAGGCACGACAACGGGCTGATTGCGCTGCACGGCATTGAAGCCCGCCATCGCCACCTGTTCCGCGGTCAGCCACCAGAATTTGGGGAGTTTGGAGACCATGGAGCGTGTTTCATTGACGTCATGAAATTCCGAATAGGTGAAGCCTGGACATAGCGCTGTAGAATGAATGCCGTGGGCCTTGCCCTCGAAATAGAGAGACTGGCTGAACTTGATCAGTGCGGCCTTCACGCCCGCATACAAGGTATGGCCGCGAGAGCCCGGCATCAGACCGGCGACGGACGCGACATTGATGATCCGACCATAGCCGCGCTCCTCCATGCCCGGCATTACCCGGTGCACCAGCTCGGCATAGCTGGTCAGCATCAACTGGATAAAGTCCGATTGTTGCTTCCAGCTTGTCTCGGTAAATGTGCCCGGCAATCCATAACCCGCATTATTGACCAGGCCATCAATTTGACGATCCGCCGCGGCAATCGCATCGATAATTTTCTTGGGGGCCGAGGATTTCGACAAATCTGCGGCGATCGTCAGACTGTCGACGCCGTATTGCGCCTTCATCTCCTCGGCGAATTCATTCAGTCGGTCTTCGCGACGGGCGGTCAGGACGAGATCCCAGCCATTGGCGGCAAATTCACGGGCGAGAGCCTTGCCGATACCGGATGAGGCGCCTGTGACGAGTACGAGTCGACGGGTCATTTCTGTCTCCTGAAAACCATGACCGTGAAAATGGGGAGCGTGGCCTCCGATGTCCAGACGGGCTTGCAAAACAATTTAATTAGTGATTATGCTAATTAGTGAAATGACTAATTACTAGATATTCAATGGAAGCACACCGGATTCAATGTCTGATGTATTCAAAGCTCTGGCCCACCCGGTAAGACGGGATGTGTTGCGCAAATTGCGCGACGGGCCTGTCAGTGCTGGAGATCTGGCGGCATCCTTCCCCGTATCTAAACCCACCATGTCCGGCCATTTCACCGCCTTGAAGGATGCCGGTCTGATCCTAGCAGAGCGCGACGGCACCATTATACGTTACCGACTGAATGCCAGCGTCGCCGACGAAGCTATCTCCCTGCTGATGGGATTGCTGGTCACTAAACCCAACGACGAGTCCAATGAGGAGAATTCCCCATGATCAAAACCGGCCTGAAATATTCACTCCCATTCCTGCTGATCATGATCGGCATATCCATATGGGCCTGGGGCGCGGTGGGTGATGATGTCCAAATCGTCATGCAATGGGGCCTTGATGGGAGCCCAAACCGCTATGCCGGATCGCGACTGGAGGGCATTTTCCTGATGCCGGCCATCGCGCTGGGGATGACATTTCTTTTCACCGTCCTGCCCTCGATTGACCCGCGCGGGAAAAACCTCAAACGCTCCTCCTCCCCCTATCTGGTGGCATGGCTCGGCGTGATGATCTTGCTGACTTTTATCCATGTGCTCAGCATGCTGACCGCGGCTGGTATTATATCCGGCATGGGTTCAGAAATTATGCCGACCATGGTCGTTGGTGGCGTTGCTATTCTGCTGATCCTGATTGGAAATGTACTCGGCAAGGCGCGCCCCAACTGGTTTGTCGGCGTTCGCACGCCATGGACCTTATCTTCTGATCTCTCCTGGGACAAAACCCACCGGATCACCGGACGATTAATGGTTTTGGGCGGCTTTATATCTCTCGCCGGAGCAATATTTCTGAGCGGAGAAGCCGCAGTACCTGTCTTGATTGCGGGCAGCGCCGCGCCGGCCTTGTTCGGAATCGTCTATTCCTACTTCGTCTGGAAATCAGACCCGGATCGGGTCACGGAAAACCCCGACGACGCCGATATCTAAGCCGGGCTAATCCCCGGCCACACCGGCAAACACATGAAACGGGAACGTGTCGACCAGCAAGCGTGAAAACTCGATACCACGCACACTATTGCCCTGCCGGTCCAGGGGCGGGCTCCACAGGCCGATGCCACAGACGCCAGGGACGACAATCATCAAACCGCCGGAAACGCCGGACTTGGCGGGCAGGCCTACACTGAAGGCGTATTCGCCGGAAAAATCATACATGCCGCAAGACAGCATCAGCGATAGCGTATTTCTGACAATGGACGGCGCGGCCACCCGGTGACCCGTCAACGGGCAAACCCCTCCATTGGCAAGCATTGCCGCGATGACAGACAGGGCATCGCAATCCAGTGTCAGGGCACAGGCGCGAAAATACAGATCGAGCGCCGCATCCGTGTCGCTGTCTTCGGGAAATGCATTGTGCTCACGCATCAAATTCGTCAGCGCAACATTGCGCTTGGCTGTCGCGCGCTCGGATGCATAAACGGATTCATCAAATCCTGGCAGACGCCCACCGGTTGCTGAACCCCAATAGCGCCGGATAAAATTCAACCGATTATCCACATCAAGACGCGGCTTGATCAAGGAGCAACACATGATCGCCCCGGAATTTATCATCGGATTATGAGGGCGGTTATCGGCATTCAGGGCCAACTCGTTAAAGCGCCGTCCTGATGGCTCCCGTCCCACATGCCGATGCACCAAACCCTCCCCGTTGAGCGACATGGCTAGCGCATAATTGAGCGGTTTGACGACCGATTGAATGGTGAAATCGGTGTGGTGATCGCCAAATGCAAAACGCTGCCCGTCGATACTACAAACAGAGAGCCCGTAGGATTGCGCTGAGTTTCGTGCAAGTTCAGGGATATAGCTGGCGATTTCTCCCCGATAGGCGTCACGGGTATATTCATACAGATTGGCAAACCGGTTGCGAAAGCCGTGAAAATCGCGCACCGCCAGCCCGCCATCTAGGATTTGCACCAAAAACTGGATCAAATCCTGCGACGTGCGTTTCCTGAAGTTTGTATCGGAGAGCTCCAGGTCATTTTCCGTTTCGCCACATAGCGCCGCGATTTCTGCAAGACGCGGCATGCCGAGGTCAAACCCTTCCTGTGTCAAAAACCCCGCGAGCTGGGAGCAGGAGGCGAGGCCGCATCGCGTTGCCAATTGCTGGAATCCGTCGCGCAATTCTCGGTCATGCGACGCATCAAAGCGATCATGCTCGAAGCGCGCCCGGCGTCCGGCAAAGCCGGAGAAGGCAGAGGGTGGTCGTGTAACCATGAAGCTAGATTGCGATCATCTGCCCGTCTGTCCAGCGCCAATGCATTTTCGAGCCGCCGCCTGTGCGCTTTTTCATGCACGCACGGGCTTGCCTCAAGACCGTGCGAGCGTTACCCGCATGGCACGCCTCAAGCAGAAAGTGACGCCATGCCCGACAATACCAAAATCAAGAAAGTCGTCCTTGCCTATTCCGGTGGTCTCGACACATCCGTGATTATGAAATGGCTTGAGGATCACTATCAGGCCGAAGTGGTGACGTTTACCGCCGATCTCGGTCAGGGCGAAGAGCTCGGCCCAGCCCGCGAAAAAGCCAAGGCGGCGGGCATCAAAGAGATCTATATCGACGATTTGCGCGAGGAGTTTGTCCGGGATTTTGTCTTCCCAATGGTCCGGGCGAATGCCGTGTATGAGGGCGAGTATCTACTGGGCACCTCCATTGCCCGCCCGCTGATTTCCAAGCGCCTCGTTGAAATCGCCCACGAAACCGGCGCGGACGCCGTGGCGCACGGCGCAACCGGCAAGGGCAATGATCAGATACGCTTCGAACTTGGCGTCTATGCACTGGATCCGGACTTGAAAGTGATCGCCCCGTGGCGCGAATGGGATCTGGGTTCTCGAACCTCACTGATCGAATACGCCGAATCCAAGGGCATTGAAGTCCCCAGTGACAAACGCGGTGAAGCGCCTTTTTCGGTCGACGCCAATCTCTGGCACACGTCTTCCGAGGGCAAGGCCCTGGAGGATCCGGCCGAGGAAGCAGCAGAAAGCGTCTATCAGCGCACCGTGTCGCCGGAACAGGCTCCCGATGTCGCCGAATATATCACGATCGGTTTTGAGCGCGGTGATGCGGTCTCGATCAATGGTGAGGCACTGAGTCCGGCAACCTTGCTGACACAACTCAACGCGCTTGGCCGTCGCCATGGCATTGGCCGCCTCGATCTGGTGGAGAACCGGTTTATCGGGATGAAATCGCGCGGCATTTACGAAACCCCCGGCGGGACCATCCTGATGGCCGCCCATCGTGGTATCGAGCAAATCACCCTGGATCGCGGCGCGTCTCATCTCAAGGACGAGCTGATGCCGAAATACGCGCATCTGGTCTATGAGGGCTATTGGTTCTCGCCTGAGCGCGAAATGCTGCAGGCCGCCATCGATGCCAGCCAGACCCATGTCACCGGTGCGGTGCGCATGAAGCTATATAAGGGCAACGCTACCACGGTTGGTCGCACATCTGAGCACTCGCTCTACTCCCTAGAACACGTCACTTTTGAAGACGATGATGTGTATGACCAAACAGATGCCGAGGGCTTCATAAAGCTCAATGCATTGCGCTTGCAATTGATGGCCCGACGCAAACGTCGTCTGGGTTATAACGACTGATAACCGTATGGCCCGCCGCTCATCGCGCTTCGCTTTACAGGACCGGCGGAACGCGTAAATTCCCTATAAAATTTAGGTAATTTGTTTTCGCGCGCGACCTGGTCAAACGATTGCGCGGCTGACCAGATGGAGCGTTCGATTTGTGGGATTCAGTGTCAGCCAAATATTTAGCCGACGTTCTACTGATCGGCCTTGGTGTTGCTGGATTCCTGTTTTTCCATCGCTACTCCACTCAATTGCGAGAGATTGGAGCGGCGAAGGCGATCGCCTTCATTTCGCTCGGTCTGGTAATTTGGACCGGTTATAATGCCGCGCATATGCTGGCGATGACGTGGGATAACGGACTGTTCACCTCCGCTCCAACTGAGCCATTTGCGGTCGCCGATGTAGAGGAGATCGACTGGATCGTGCGCATCATC
>Ga0315338_1004513_pt1 | contig 10917 bp, 9 predicted proteins | sample ASW8metaG_FD_204518 | JGI IMG/M metagenome (GOLD analysis project Ga0315338, IMG submission 204518) | Ammonia-oxidizing marine archaeal communities from Monterey Bay, California, United States - ASW #8 | ecosystem: Environmental > Aquatic > Marine > Coastal | place: USA: California | collected...
CGAGAACCGCAGCGTTGTAGTACCTGGGTTCATCATCCCATACGACGTCAGTGGTCCCCAGCAGAAGATGGACGCCCCTCTCGCGCGCAAGATGGCGAATGCGCTCGGAACGCGAATCGACCTGGAAGGCAAAGGGCGTGGCCGCCTCAGGCCACACGACGAGACTCGCACCCTCGTCAACGGCTCTATGTGTCAACGCGAGATACTTGTCGAGGATCATGTCGCGTAGCGCAGGATCCCATTTATCATCCTGGGCGATGTTTCCCTGGACCACAGCGATCCGCAGTGGGATACCGGCGTCGACCCATCTGTCTGACTGCACACGCAGATTGCCGAACACGAGGCACACGACGATGAGCGCAACGGTCCCCGCCAAGACACCGCCCGCTCTCCGCCGTCCCGCCAGGACGAGGTACGCCAGGGAGCCGCTGAGCGACGCAACTAAGGCGGAGACCCCGAGAACCCCCACGACGCTCGCAAGCTGAGCCACCCACAACACAGAGGCCTGGCTGTAACCCAAGAGCTCCCACGGGAACCCCGTAAAAAGATAGATTCGGCCGAGCTCGCTTGTCACCCAAACGGCTGGTGCGGCGACTACAGCCGCTGCGCCAAAACGCCGGCAGAGCAGCCAGATGGCAACCGCGAACAGCGCTGGGAACAGTGCCAGGTAACCAACTAAGAGCAGGTGCACACCCCACGACACCGCGGGAGACAACCCTCCAAAATCCTCCAGCACCCGAGGGATCCAGTAAATCGTGCCAATGAAGTGCACGGCCCCAGTCAAGAGACCTCGACGAAACGCCTGGACCGCAGAGGATGCACGAGCCGTCGCCACCAGCAGCGGTAGAAGTGCAATCCACGCGAAGGCAGGATGACCGAAACTGGGGAAACTAAGAAAGAGCAACACGCCCGAGAGGAGGGCGAGCATCAGCGGGTAACGAACGCCTCGAATTGTTCTTCGGTCTCCAGGCGCCCCATGATGTGCTGGGCTTCGGCTCGGTCCTCATACGGTCCAACGCGAACCCGGAACAACGCACTGGGGGCATCGGCCTCTGGGAGCACGACCGTCGCCGGAAAACCTTTATCGGAGAGCCGTGTCACGACTTCTCGAGCCGCCACCAAAGAGCGCAAGGCCATGACCTGTACCGAATAGCCGCCCGTCACTGGGGCTACCGATGCCAACTCGGATACCGACGGTAGTAGCTGTGACTCCTGCGCTTGGGCTTCGACAGATCCGGGATGAATGTCCTGCTCACCGAGCTCAGGGGTGTTGAGGCGCTCGTCATCTCCGTCCGGGACCCGGGCCAGCGAGGTGTCGCCGTCTGACACTCCGTCGCTTGAACCCGGACGCAGTACGTCTGGAGCCGCCTGGCTACCGTTCAGGCGGCGATAGTACGTCAGCTCGGAACTTTGCCCGGCCGCCGCCGACGGTTCTGAGCTGGGCGAACTGAGTGTCGCTGTCGGCAAGTCGTAGGTCACAGCCATGTCGGATCCATCGGCCAAGATGGACCCGCCATCGAATGGAAGGTCCCGGCCAACCAACACCCCGCAGAGAAACACCACGACGGCCACCACTGTGGCCGCCATTAAGAGAAAGACAATCTGCTTGGCGGTTGGTGTGGTCTCGCTGGAAGCCGCAGAAGGCATGAGGTAAGACAACGCCGTTCAGGCCTTCGATTTGAGCCTACTTCGGCTCGGGCTCTTCCCCAGATGTAGACTTGGGCATGAACGCACTGAGTAAATCAATCGGTAACGGAAAGACAAGGGTCGAGTTCTTGTCGCCTGCCACCTCGGTTGCCGTCTGGAGATACCGAAGGGTCACGGCGAGCGGTTGTTTGGCGATGACCTCCGCTGCGTTGGCGAGCTGCGTCGACGCCTGAAACTCGCCTTCTGCGTGGATGATTTTAGCACGCTTCTCGCGCTCAGCTTCTGCCTGCTTTGCGATTGCCCGCTGCATGTCAGGGGGCAGATCGACATGCTTCACCTCCACGGCCGACACCTTGACGCCCCATGGGTCTGTTTGCGTGTCGAGAATCTGCTGTAGATTTTGATTCAGCCGCTCACGCTCAGCAAGGAGGTCGTCTAGCTCGACCTGCCCCAAGACGGCTCGCAATGTCGTCTGCGCCAACTGCGAGGTGGCGTAGTGGAAATTCTCGACTTCCACGATCGCCCGCTGCGGATCCATAACCCGAAAGTAGATAACGGCATTCACCTTGACCGACACGTTGTCTCGCGTAATAACGTCCTGCGGTGGCACGTCCATCACAATCGTCCGGAGACCAACCTTTACCATACGGTCAATCGGCGCGAATACCAGGATTACGCCAGGCCCCTTGGGACTCGGTAGAAGCTTACCGAGCCGGAAGACCACGCCGCGCTCATATTCGTTCAAGATCTTGACCGAGTTCACAAGGTAACCACCGATGATGAGTGCGGCAATGAAATAGGGACTCATGTCTGTGACCCTCCGGGTTTGGCAGGTGTCAGGCGACGAACGGTAAGCCGCATGCCGTCAATCGAGACGACACGAACCTGTTCACCCTCGTTGATGTCCTCCTCGGACGTGGCGGCCCAAATTTCCCCGTGCGTGCCAACGCGTCCAGGGGTGCCCGGACCGATCGGACCTAGCGCTTTCCCAACTTCTTCAATCATACCGGCACGGCCGCTAACGGGCGTCGCCATTTGCGCGCGCACACCGAGCCGAACCAAAAGGAAGGTGACCACCGCCAACCCGAGCATCGACGCCGCGATGAACACCCCTCCCAGCTGCATCTCCGGCGCCGGTGAATCGATCAACATGACCGAGCCAAGTACCATGCTCACGACCCCACCGGTTGCCAGAAGACCAAACGTCGTCGTCATCATTTCAGCGACCAGCAGTAACAAACCGAAGAGAATCAGGAGTAACCCAACGTAGTTGATCGGCAGAATCTGAAAGGCAAAAAATGCCAACAAGAGACAGAGCCCGCCTACGATGCCGGGAATAATCCCACCGGGATTCCAGAGCTCGACCGTCAGCCCAAGCGTACCTAGACTGAACAACATCACCGCCACCTGTGGATGTGCAATCGCACTGAGCAGCTCTTGTCGCCAGTTCATTTCGACCTCTTCGACGCGCGCATTCCCTGTGTGTAGAGCCACAGTCTCGCCGTTCCACCGCGTCACCATCCGGCCGTCCAGCTGCCGGAGAAGGTCGTCGAAATCACTGGCAACCAAATCGACCAGCGGGGGGCTGGCAGTGAGCGCTTCCTGCTCGGTGAACGATTGACTTTCGGTGACCGCCTTCTCAGCCAACTCGACGTTCCGGCCGCGCTGATTGGCAATCGACCGCGCATACGCTGCGACATCGGATGCCGCCTTTTCCGCCGCAACTTCATCCATGGCGGCACCACTTCCGGACACCGGATGCGCCGCCCCAATGTGAGTCCCAGGAGCCATAGCCGAAACATCGGCGGCGATCGTGATCAGAAAACCCGCCGACGCTGCCCTGGTCCCACTTGGTCCAACATATACGACCACTGGGGTGTCGGCGCCAATGATGCTGGTATTTATGGACCGGGTGGAATCGACGAGGCCACCGGGTGTCCGTAATGTGAGCACCACTAGCGCCGCGTCGTCGGCATCGGCGCGTGCGATCGTCTGTTCAATGAACTCCGCGGACACGGGATGGATGAGCGCATCGACGACGGCCGAATAGACCAACGGTCGGGTCGACGTGACCCCGCTCTCTTGACGAGCTGCGGTCCACGACGCGAAAACGGACGATGCCGCCCAACACATCACCAACCCGACTCGAAGTCGCCTAGTACGAATTATCATGGTCACGCGGTCACGCCGGGCGAGAGATCTCAACGGTAGAACGAGCCACCGTAGACTGTCAATGTACAGACGCACGCCCCACGACCGACCAGCTAATCTGGTAAGGTTACGCGGAATGTGCACGGGGGCAATCCTTGCCGGCGGTCACGGTCGTCGCATGGGTGGCCAGCCCAAAGCGCTGCTGCAAGTTGGCGGCACGCGGATCATCGATCGACAGTTGACAACGATCCGCGCGGTAGCAAAACACGTCGCGATCGTGGCCAACGATCGAGAACTCTACGCCGACCTGGGTGTTCAGGTTTGGAGTGACGTGCGCCCAGGGTGTGGACCCCTCGGCGGCATCCTCACGGCATTGGTCAACGCCTCGACGACTGTCACGCTCATAATTGCTGGCGACATGCCGTTCCTCACCGCCAAATTTCTTCGATTTCTCGCCGAGGCTGGCCGCGAGGTCGACGTGGCGATACCCTGCACTCCGGAGGGCCACCAACCGCTCTGCGCGGCATATAACCAAAGCTGTATCGCCGCGATTCAACACAATCTCGACGCCGGCATCCTCAGGGTCAGCGACCTGACTTCGGCGGTAACAGTTCGAGAGATTGGACTGAACGACACGGCAGCCCTCGATCCAGGCGGCACTCTCTTCTTTAACATCAATACCCCGAGCGACTACGCCACGGCGCTACAGATGGAGCGGCGCCACCCGCGTTAACCACCGCTGGACCGTGACCCGATGATTCTTGAACTCCACGAACGCGTCCGCACCAGCATTCAAGCTGTCCTGCAGGAACTCTACGGTCTGTCGCTGGAAGCCTGTCCGCCCATCGTGATCCAGTACCCGCCGAACCGTCTCTTGGGCGACCTAGCCATCACGGTGGCCTTCGAGCTGGCTCGAACCCTTCGTAAGGCCCCACGAATCATAGCCAAGGAACTGGTGGAAGCACTTGGTGAGATAGAAGGCGTGTCCTTCGCTGAAGCGGCACCAAACGGATACATGAACGTCTATCTTGATCGCGCGCGTTATATGCGTGCCCTGTTGAAGGGTGATGCGACGCCCTCCGGTGAAGGTGGTCGCATTGACAAGGTTATCGTCGAACACACGGCCATCAATCCGAACAAGGCAGCGCACATTGGACATCTACGAAATGCCGCTCTCGGCGACACACTGGTTCGGCTACTACGATTCCGCGGACAGCCGGTCGAGACCCAGAACTACATCGACGACACCGGTGTGCAAGTGGCCGACGTGGTTGTAGGCTTTCAGACTCTTGAGGCGAAATCACTAAGTGACGTCCGGTCGATCGCTGAATCAACACGGTTCGACTACTACTGTTGGGACCTCTATGCCCGCGTCACAGAATGGTACGAGGCTGATCCCACACGACTAACGAAGCGAACAGAGGCACTCCGTGACCTCGAGCACGGCGATAACTCCACAGCCAACATGGCGACATTTGTCGCCGACCGCATTGTCCGATCTCATCTGGCGACGATGGACCGTCTAAATATTGAGTACGACTTGCTGAGCTGGGAGGGTGACATTCTCCGCCTTGATTTCTGGACGACTGCCTTCGACGTACTCAAAAAGGCAGGCGCCCTCTTTCTGCAGAAGACGGGAAATCAAGCAGGCTGCTGGGTGATGGAGATCGAAGACGGTCAGTCCGAACGCGGAGAGCCTGACGGTGGCGACGAAACCCGCTTCAAGGTCGTCGTCAGGTCCGACGGAACGGTCACGTACGTGGGTAAGGACATTGCGTATCAATTCTGGAAGTTTGGACTGCTTGGTCGCGACTTCCACTTCCATCCGTATACCACCCAGCGCTCAGGGCGCCCCCTGTGGGCCACCACCACAGAAGTCAAGGACCAACACCAGCGGCCTCCACAATTCGGACACGCCGCCGCCGTCTACAACGTAATCGATACACGTCAGTCGTATCTCCAACAGCTACTACAGCAGGCGTTGGCCGCCGTCGGTCATCCAGCGGAGGCCGAGCGATCAACGCACTTTTCGTACGAAATGGTGGCTCTATCACACGGAACAGCCGCCCGCTTGGGGTACGACACGGCCGAATTTCGCAACTCTCCATTCGTCGAAGTCTCCGGACGCAAGGGACTGGGAGTCAAGGCCGATGACCTGCTTGACCTAGTGACAGAGGCTGCCGCGACGGAGGTCAGGGCTCGCAACTCCGAACTTGACGACGATGAGACCCAGCGGATTGCTGCCATGATCGGCGTCGCCGCCGTCCGATACTTCATGATCAAGTACTCCCGCGGAAAGATCATCGCCTTTGATCTCGATGAGGCACTCAGTTTTGAGGGTGAGAGTGGTCCGTATCTTCAGTACGCCGCGGTGCGCGCGCACAACATCTTGAACAAACTGCAGGCGAAAGACGCCGTCACGACAACTGCCATCATCGAGGCTCTGGACAACCTGGCCGCAACTCCTCTCAATGACCCAGAGGGTACCGACCTCTGGGGACTCGTCCTCGAAGCGTCGCGTCTTGACGAGGTCGCCGACCAAGCCGTCCGCACCTTGGAGCTCTCAGCTCTCGCGAAGTATGCCTTCAGACTGGCGCAGTCGTTCAACGCGTTCTACCATCGATATCCTGTCCTCAACGAGCCGTCCGACGAGGTGCGCCTCTGGCGAGCGGCAGCCGTCGTGTACTTCCGTATGCAGCTCGGCCGGGCCCTCGCACTGATGGGGTGCGACGTGCCGCCAAGAATGTAACAGTCTCTCAACGGCGGAGAGTGGCAACGATCTCGATGTGTGCCGTGTTCGGAAACATATCAAACGCCTCGATCTCTTCAAGCGTGTATCCCACCTCACGGAACCGCCGAACGTCACGTGAGAAAGTCGCAACATCACACGATACATACACTAGGAGCGAGACGCCTCGCTCTGAGAGTCGCTCGATGACCGTCGGTGACAATCCGGTTCGCGGAGGGTCGACAATCACCGTTCCCGGTAATGAATCCGACCGTCGAACAAGAAAATCCTCGACCGCCGCTCCGACAACACCGACCTGCGGCCACACACCAGTGGTATTCGCGAGGAGGTCGGCATGAGCGAAAGCGTCCTGCTCAACCGCCGTTATGGTGTCGAGCCCACGACTCGCCAGCGCGACGGCGAATAGCCCGACGCCGGCATAGAGGTCCACAACCGGGCCCGTCGTGACGCGGCGACACACTGCCGAGACTAGGGTAGGCAAGAGATAGCGATTGCCCTGAAAGAACGAGCGGGCGTGGCGTTGCAGTCGGCACTCATCGGCTCCGGCGTGACCAGACAGTGCCATCAAGCGATCACTGACCACAGGGATCCCGAATGCTACCTGGGTGCTATTCTTGCCGCGCGTCGAGTACGCGACTCCTGAAAACCCGCAGTCCACAGTCCAGGCAGTCACAGTTTCCGGTGCATGCTCCCGGCGAAAACGAATGTGGAGCACACGTTGATCAGCAGCGATGTTCTCGGTGATGTCGGCGTAGAGCACCGACCGATCGCTCGAACAGACAAGACGCTGTCCGAGCTCAGCCACGATCCGTTCGGTTTCAGAAAGCAGCTGCCCGGTCTGAGCGGGGTCACATACGATGTGCGTGCCCTCACGTAAGAATCCCAGGCCGACTGACCCGGCGTGAAGCCTGGCCCGCATCCGATATCCACGCTGTACTGATGCGGCGACGGGAATCTGACCCGGTGGGGATATGCGGGCGATCCGTCGGAGGGCATCAATGATGACCTCTGACTTCAATCGCCGCTGCCGTTCGTACGCGATATGGCGATACACCTGGCCGCCACAGGTTGGATCACCGTCCAGGGATCGCCGATCCGGCTCAGGCTCAACAACATCGACCACAGTGGCGTGAACAACGTCGCGACGTTCCCGGTCAACCCGTACGCGAACTCGCTCGCCCGGGATAGCCCCATGGACCAGAACGACTCGCCCATCGTGCCTGGCGAGCATCGCCCCGCCGGCTACCGGGCGTTCGACACGCAGGTCGAGGACCGGTTTCATCACGCCAACTTACTCAAAGACAATCCGAGGAAGCTTGAAGTGGTCGTAGAGGTGCCGATCAGTGCTGGCACGTCTCGCCAGTGCGAGGGCTTCATGGGGCATACGCTGCTTAAATGGTTCGAGGTCGCAGGCAGCTTCAGCGCACAACGTATCGTACACCGTGGGGTCAATCGCCTCGTGAAGGGCCGCGGTCAGTTGACGTTCGAACTCTGCCAGACGTCCCACAATCTTCTGCCGCGTGGCACCGCGTGCCGTGCGAGCAGACTCGCGAAGAACCTTCAGATCATCGAGACGGAAAAGAATAAGACTGGCTATGACCGACGCCTTCGGATCAGTTTCACACCACACCGTGAGTCTGTCGATAACTCGGTCGATGTGAGACACAAGAGACTGTCGCCGGGCTGATTTCGCCGGCGCCGATGCCCGGGAACTCTGTACGGTACCGGCACCCACCGCGCGACTCCATTCATTAAAGAGCTCTTGCACATCCGCTTCACAGAACTCGATCCGAAGAGGGCGCCGGGACCGGCGCTTTGCGGAATACCGCGCATGCGCCCTGTCGATCGCCCCGAAGACGACCCGAATCGGAATCTGCTGTTCCGCCCACCCACATACAAGCTCGAATGACGGTCCCACAATACGAACGATATGGCCATCGTTTGTACGACACAGATACGACTCGACTTCGCGACAGTACCGACCGGGATCGACCAAGGGTCTGGAATCAGGAGTCAAGGGTAAGGATTCAACCAAAATCAAGGGTTAAGAGCCAGGAGTGAAGGATCTGGCATCGAACGACTCCGGATCTGACAGCCAGGTCACCGTGCCCCCAACAATCCGCTCTAGTTGCCCGTCGGACCGCACCCGGAGTGAACCATCCGCTTCGATACCATCAGTGACTCCGTGACGCTCACCGCTCGTCGCCTTCCAAGCGACCCTGGTACCGGCACTCGACGGTGACAGCGCGCGCCAGCGGTCCAGCATCGTGACCCCGCCATCAACCGCATAGCGCTCACGCCACATTCCCAGCGAAGTCAGCAGCTCAACCAGTACGCGCCAACGGTCTACCGCTCGGTCGGCGAGAGCTTCGAGAGAGGAGGTTCTCGACGCGATTTCGGACGGGTAGGCTGTCGAGACAACATTCACGCCAATGCCAACCACCACACCGGCTTCATCGGTGTCGCCCGGCCAACCCTCGCAAAGAATTCCTCCGACTTTCGCACGCTGGCAACGACCACGTTCCCGATCTTCCCTGGTCACGACGAGATCATTCGGCCACTCGAGATCAACCGGCACGTGAGTGGCGGCCCGTAAGCCTTCAGCCGCAGCCACACCGGCCAGTAGCGTGACAGACGCCGACCGAACGTCGCGCAGCACGACAGAAACATACAGCCCCGCACCCTCGGGCGAGAACCAGCTCCGTCCTCGGCGACCTCGACCCGCCGTCTGTCTCCCGGCGAGGACGGTGGTTCCGTCCGGCGCGCCCGATGCAAGTAGCTTCATAGCGATGTCATTGGTCGACGACACCGTTTCGAAGTACGACAAATATGTGATAAAGGGGCGCAAACGTTCCTCGACGTCAACTGAGCTCAGTGCCCGGGCCAGGTCGGTCGGAACGGCATCGGTCATAATGTCGAAGATTTACCCTGAGGTTCTGACTCAACGAGGTCTTTCTCTGGGCTAAGGTCAAAACTGAAATCGACCGCCGGCGCCGAATGGGTCAAGGCACCGACGGAAATATACTCGGGCTCGATGGCCGCGATGTCGTTAACACGTTCCAGTGTTATACCCCCAGACACCTCCACTTTGGCTCGTCCGCGCGTCAAGCGCACAGCCTCCTCAATGTCGGCAACCTCCATATTGTCAACCAGTACCACATCGGCGTCCGCGGCGACTGCTTCCTCGACCTCCGCGAGGCTCTGTGCCTCCACTTCGATCGGTATGTCGTGGCTGGCCAAGCGGACCCGGTAAACCGCTTCTCGGATCGAGCCGGCGAGCCGAATATGATTGTCCTTAATCAGGATCCTATCGTCGAGTGCCATCCGGTGATTCACTCCGCCTCCGGCGCGCACTGCGTATTTCTCAAGCACACGAAGGGTCGGGGTCGTTTTTCGCGTATCCAGGATCGTCGTTCGGCCCCGAGCGGCATCAACAAACCGCCGGGTCAACGTCGCGGTGCCAGACATCCGTTGCAGAAAATTCAACGCGGTCCGCTCTGCACTGAGCAGTGCCCTCCCGAGACCGATGACACGCAAGACCGTCTCACCGACCGCGCAATTGTCGCCATCCTGACGCTTCCGCTCAACCTCAACACAAGGGTCCAGTTGTATGAAGACCTCGATAGCGACATCGAGACCAGCCAGCACACATGAAGGTCCGGCCGCGATCTCACCTACTGCCCGGGCATCGGCGGGGATGGCCGCGTCGCTAGTGACGTCACCACAGCGAAGGTCCTCGGCCAGAGCACGTCGTACAACCTCTCGATAGAGGGTTGGATCTAGAGGGCCAAACGGATCGACTTTCACCCCTCAAGCTCCGAAAGAATTTTCTCGAGCTTCGCCTGCCGCTGACCGACTGCTTTCTCCTGACTTCGCGCCTCAGCAACGACAGCAGGATCGGCGCGCTCGACGAACGCCACGTTTGCCAGTCGCGATTGCAGCGCGCCCCTTTGCGTAACCAGTTTCAGCAGATCACGCCGAACACGCACTGTTTCCTTCCTCCGATCCACGATGCCTGCGAGTGGAACATGCACCTGGAATTTACGCACGATACGCCTCACGGTATCTGGATCGTTCGGAACGTTCTCCGCGAACTCGAGATGCTCCACACCCGCGAGCCTCGAGACGTGGTCACGATGTAACTGTAACGACTTCTTCTCCTCAGTCGACGCCGACTCAACGACAGCGCGAATCCTCTGTGCGGGGGCCACGCCCCATTCGGAACGCACCGTCCGAATCGCGGTGACCACATCCTGAAGAAGGGTGATGACTGCGACCGCCTGGTCGTTTTGCCACTCCGGAGTGGCACGTGGAAATGCCGCCAAGGTAATCGTAGGACGACCATCAGCCGTAACGACCCCATCTCCGGC
>Ga0315338_1004514_pt1 | contig 10916 bp, 9 predicted proteins | sample ASW8metaG_FD_204518 | JGI IMG/M metagenome (GOLD analysis project Ga0315338, IMG submission 204518) | Ammonia-oxidizing marine archaeal communities from Monterey Bay, California, United States - ASW #8 | ecosystem: Environmental > Aquatic > Marine > Coastal | place: USA: California | collected...
GTCGTGACCTGAAAGGTCGGCGATTTCGCAGGCCAGTTCGTACCAACTCACCGGTCGTGCATTGGTGATGTGATATAGCCCTGGGTGGTGGTCGTCGACGAACCAGCCGACCGCTTTGGCTAGGTCGCCGGTAAACGTGGGGCAACCGCGTTGATCGTGGACAAACCGGAGTGTGCTTTCGCCATCGAGGAGTCGTAGCACGGTCTTGAGCATGTTGCTTCCGTGGGGACCCATTACCCAGGCGGTTCGGAGAACGGTGTCCTCAGGCCGCATTGCCCGTTCGCCGAGAAGCTTCGACCACCCGTATGCGGATGCAGGATTCGGCTCGTCGGTCTCGACATACGGAGTGGGTTTAGTGCCGTCGAAGACGTAGTCAGTAGATATGTGGACGATACGGGCACCAATTGCCTCAGCTGCAACGACCAGGTTGGTCGGACCGGCTCCGTTGATTCGGTTGGCCTGTGCCGGATCATCTTCACAGGCATCGACGGCCGTCCACGCAGCACAGTTCACGATCACATTTGGGCAGACACTGGTGAGATGGCCGAGGACAGAATCCGCGTCGGCGATATCGAGCTTGCCGTGTTCGCAGGCCAATACCTCATGTCGGTCAGTGAGTTCGGCGACTACGTCGGTGCCGAGTTGGCCTCCGGCCCCTGTGACGAGGACCCTCATCGACAGCCTGACTCGAGGGGCTCCCACCACCAGCGGTTGTCGCGATACCAAGCGATCGTTTCCTCGAGGGCCTCGTCGAACTGGCGACGCGGCGACCAACCCAGGCTGCAGACCTTGCTGGTGTCGATCGAGTAGCGCCGGTCGTGGCCGAGGCGGTCGGCCACGTACTCGACCATCGACTCGTCGCAGCCGAGCAGGCCAAGGATGGCGTCGGTCAACTCCCGGTTCGTTAGCTCGTTGTCAGCGCCGATGTTGTAGATCTCGCCGACCGTGCCCTTTCGGAGCACGAGATCGATGGCTGCGCAGTTGTCGGCGACGAAGCACCAGTCCCGAACGTTGAGACCATCTCCGTAGACGGGCACCTTGTGGCCGTCGAGCAGGTTCGTAGCGAACAGCGGGACGATCTTCTCGGGGAACTGGTACGGACCGTAGTTGTTCGAGGAGCGGGTGATGAGCACCGGTAGCTCGTGGGTCACGTAGTGGGCCCGGGCGATGAGGTCGGAGCTGGCCTTGGACGCCGAGTAGGGCGAGCGGGGGTCGAGGGGATCAGACTCGGTGAACGATCCCTCCTCGATCGACCCGTACACTTCGTCGGTCGAGACGTGGAGAAAGCGCTCTACCTCGAACTGGCGGGCGACATCACACATGACGTTCGTGCCATCACAGTTGGTCCGGATGAACGCGTCGGGATCGACGATGGAGCGGTCCACATGGGATTCGGCGGCGAAGTGCACGATGGCGTCGTGGCCGGCCATCGCCGCGGTCACGGCCTCGCGGTCGCAGATGTCTCCCTTGACGAAGGTGAATCGGGGATTGTCGTTGAGGCTGCGCAGGTTGTCGAGGTTGCCCGCATAGGTCAGGGCGTCGAAAGCTGTGATGGCGTTGTCGGTTGTGGCCAGGACGTGCCGCACGTAGTTGGAGCCGATGAACCCGGCGGCACCAGTGACGAAGAGTTGCATGGTCAGGTCCGGAGGGCGTGGTGGGGGCGCCGTGCAGGGCCCAGATCCGAGCGTTGTGGATTCTGTCTGTCTCGGTCCGAGAGGATGGGGTCGGCAAGTCCCCAGTCCGCGTCGATGTCCGGGTCGTCCCAGGCGACGCCGAGTTCGTCAGCCGGGTTGTGGTAGCCGTCGACCAGGTAGGTGATCGTCATGTCGGTGAGGGACGCGAATCCGTGTGCGACGCCGGGTGGTATGAACACGCCGCCGTGGTCGTGGCTGCCGTCCTCTCGCGAACCGAGGTCGAGGCAGAGCGTCGCACCGTCGGTGGGTGAGCCCTCGCGCAGGTCGTGTAGGACGACCCGGGCCCGGCCGAACGGGACATACCAGTAATCGGCCTGGTGGAGGTGGTAGTGGAGTCCGACGATGCAGCCGGCCTGCCGGTCGGCACGGTTCGCCTGGATCATTTCGCGACCACCGGGAATCCATTCGCGGCGGTAGGTCTCGACGAACACGCCGCGCTCGTCGCCGAAGAGCGTCGGCTCGATGAGATGGACACCCTTGATGGCATCGGATTCGGTGATGGTCGCCATTGGGAATCGTCCTGGGGTCAGGGAATCTCGACGACGGAGTGGTCGCCGAGCATGAGGGTGACGGCGCGTGGGCGATGAGTGGAATGAATGATCTCGGTGGACCGGCCGATCAGGGAGCCGGTCAGGCGGCCAGCGTGGTCGATCGTGCAATCGGCCAACACGACAGAATTGTCGATCTCGCTGGCTCGCACCGTGCAGCCATCGCCGAGCGCCGTGTAGGGGCCGATGAACGAGTCCTCGATGACGACGCCGTCGCCGATGACGGCCGGGCCTCGAATTGTCGAGTTGACGATGCTGCTTCCCTGGCCGAGGCGCACCCGGCCCTCGACCTGTGAGTTGGCGTCGACCTCGCCGTCGAGTTGCCGGTCGATGGTGTCGAGCACGGTGCGGTTGCATTCGAGCAACGGGTCCTTCTTACCCGTGTCGATCCACCAGCCGTCGAGGGTGTTGAAGTCGATTGTGCGACCCTCGTCGATGAGCCACTGGATGGCATCGGTAATCTCGAGTTCTCCACGGGCCGATGGTCTAATCGACCGGACAGCACGGTGGATCTCGGCGTTGAACAGGTAGACGCCGACCAGAGCGAGGTCCGAAGGCGGGTCTGCTGGCTTCTCGACTAGCCGAATCACGCGACCGCCGGGGCCAATCTCGGCGACGCCAAAGGAGGAGGGGTTGTCGACCTTCTTGAGCAGGATACGGCAGTCAATTTCTCCGACGCAACGGTCCTCTCTGTACCGGTCGACGAGTGCGACTAGGTCCTCCTCGAGCATGTTGTCGCCGAGGTACATGACAAAGTCGTCATTGCCGAGGAACTCTTTGGCGATCAGGACGCAATGGGCAAGTCCTAGTGGCACCTCTTGCAGGATGTAGGTGACCTTGATGCCCCAAGAAGATCCGTCACCGACAGCCGCCCGGATGTCGTCGCCGGTCTCGCCGACGACGATGCCGATCTCCGAAATCCCTGCCGCCGCGAGTCCCTCGATTCCGTAGAAGAGGATCGGCTTGTTGGCGATCGGCACCAACTGCTTGGCGCTCGTGTGGGTGATCGGTCTAAGACGCGTCCCGGCCCCGCCGGCGAGAATGAGGCCCTTCACGATGACGGAGCCTAACGGGACCCCACCGCTACAGGAAGCCGACATACTCTGATGGGCGAGGGATAGGGTGCGTCGGATGCCGATTGCCGACTCCGCACGCCTTGACCCTTCCGTTCGGGTCCCCCAACCAGACCTTGTTAATGCCTACGGGTGCACCGTCGGGTCCGACTCGATGATCGGTCCGTTTGTGGAAATCCAGACGGGCGTTGTCATCGGTGAGCGCTGCAAGGTCCAGTCGCACTCGTTCCTCTGCGAGGGTGTGACGATCGAGGACGAGGTCTTCGTGGGCCATGGCGTCGTCTTCACCAATGACCGTCTACCGCGCTCGACCAATGTCGACGGATCCGTGAGGGGCGACGATGACTGGAAGATGGAGCGGACGTTCGTCCGACGCCGAGCTTCGATCGGATCCGGAGCAGTCGTGCTCTGCGGCCTTGAGATCGGCGAGGAGGCCATGGTCGGCGCTGGTGCTGTGGTCACGAAGTCGGTGCCAGCACATGCCATCGTGGTGGGGAGTCCGGCACGCGTCGTCGGCGACGTTCGTGACCAGGATGATGGGGAGCGTTGACCATGGCGAGGCAAGCACTGGGAGCGGCACTGGTCGGATTCGGCTACTGGGGTCCGAACCTGGCCCGCAACCTGTCGGCGAGCGCCGACTTCGACCTCCTGCACATCTGTGACCTTTCGCCGGGCCGGGTTGCCGCCGCACGCGGCCTCTACCCGGCCGTCGACTGCGGGTCGGATGCCTCGCACGCGATCGGTGACGACGCCGTCGACGCCGTCTTTGTCGCGACGCCGGCAGTAGTACACCATCGCTTGGCCGTCCAGGCAATTGAGGCGGGCAAGCACGTCCTCGTGGAGAAGCCACTGACCCTCGATGCCGCCACGTCGGACGACCTGGTTGCCCGTGCAGCCGGTCGGGGTGTCGTCCTCGCCGTCGACCACACATTCGTCTACACGGGTGCTGTGCAGAAGCTTCGCGACCTCGTGAACGAGGGAGACCTCGGTGATCTCCGCAGCTTCGACTCGATGCGGGTCAACCTCGGAATCGTCCAACCTGACGTCGACGTGTTCTGGGACCTGGCGGTCCACGACCTCTCCATCCTCCAGTACGTGACCGACCGCACTCCGGTCTCTGTCTCTGCGACGGGCATGGCACATGCCCCCTCGACCCATGCCAGCACCGCCTACATGACGCTCTTCTACGAGGACGACTTCATCGCACATGTCGATGTCTCCTGGATGTCACCGGTGAAAGTACGCCGGACTCTCCTCGCAGGGACGAGGCGAATGGTCGTGTACGACGACCTCGAACCCAGCGAGAAGGTCAAGGTCTACGACGCGGGCGTCGACAGCCCCGAGACATCCGAGGAGCGGCACTCAACGATGGTCTCGTACCGGACCGGCGACATGATCGCCCCGAAGTTGGATTCGAACGAGGCCCTTTCCACCGAGATCGCCCACCTGGCAGAGTGCATCCGCGGAAACTCGGTACCACGTGCCTCTGGGGCGATGGGCGCGAGCATCGTCCGAACGCTCGAGGCGGCGACGGTCTCGATGGCCCGTCGGGGAGCGCCGGTTGACCTGAAGGCCATCTGATGGGCGTCCCCTTCCTCGACCTCCGAGGTCAACACACCGAGATCCGCGAGGAACTCGACGCTGCCATCGCCGGCGTTCTCGACTCCGGTCAATACGTACTGGGCCCTGCCGTGGCGGACTTCGAAGAAGCGTTCGCCAACTACTGCGACGCAGGCCACGCCGTCGCCGTCAACTCCGGAACCTCGGCTCTGCACCTGGCCCTGCTGGCAGCCGATGTCGGACCCGGTGACGAGGTGATCACGGTCTCGATGACCTTCGTCGCCACCGTTGCTGCGATCGTCTATACAGGCGCTACACCGGTCATGGTCGACGTCGATCCGGACACCTGGACGATGGATCCGACGCAGATTGAGGCGGCCATTACCCCGCAGACGAAAGCCATCATGCCAGTGCACCTTCACGGCCTCATGGCCGATATGAAGGCAATCCAAGTTATCGCGGATGCTTACGGCTTGAGAGTGATCGAGGATGCTGCGCAGGCCCACGGCGCGGAGCGAGCCGGGCAGCGGGCCGGTAGCGCAGGCTCGATCGCGGGCTTCAGTTTCTACCCCGGTAAGAATTTGGGTGCCTTGGGCGAGGGTGGGGCCGTCGTCACCAGTGACCTGGAACTTGCCGATCGGGTGCGGCTACTGCGCGACTGGGGGACCTCCCGCAAGTATCACCACGATGTGCTGGGCTTCAACTACCGCATGGACGGCATTCAAGGTGCTCTGCTAAGGGTCAAACTTCGTTATCTTGAGCGCTGGACCGAGGAGCGTCGTTTGGTAGCCGCGGCGTACGAGTCGGCGCTGGCGCCGACTCGTACAGCCCGACCGGTGGAGCCGGTCGACGCTCGTCACGTGTACCACGTCTATGCGGTTCGGAGTGCCGACCGTCTGGCGGCTCAGGAAGCCTTTGATGCTGCAGACGTTGGTCACGGCATCCATTACCCGGTTCCGGTCCATCTTCAGCCCGCCTTTGCTGCGTATGGTGATGGTCGGGGTTCGCTTCCGGTTTCTGAGGAGATTGCTGAGGAGCTTCTGTCGCTTCCGATTTTTCCCGGCATGACAGTTGACCAGTCAAGGCGAGTGATTGGTTGCCTCACCGGATCAATCGGTCTCCCTTAGCAGGTTCACAGTGAATGGGTAACAATGACGTGAGTGAAACATCGGCTAGTCGGAGTCGACCCGAGAGTTCAAGGCTGTCGGTTCGGACGGGGCTCGGTGCGTCCAGATCCAGCCTTCTGACACGGGTGTCGAGGTTTGGTCAATCGCTCCTAAAGCCACGTGAGGAGTGGCGCCTTCCCTGGGCCAAGATCTTCCTAGTGCTCCTTGTTGTGCACCTGGTCTATCTCTTCCGCAACGGTTCTGAGTCGCTACTCGCCGGGTTCGCTTGGGATACAGACTTCGACGCCGCAGTCGGAGTTCTTGGTGGGAATGATGCCGGACGGTATCTGAGCGGTGGTCTGTCGATATACGAACAGGGCTGGATTCCGCGTGAGGACTTCTGGACCATAAACAATTGGCCACCCGGCATGTTCATCTTCTGGTCACTGGTTATGAGAGTCGCCGAGCCCGAGGGGTCATTGATTCTCTGGGGGACGTTATTCCACACAGCTCTTTGGTGTGTCGGGCTGGCGATGTGGTTGAAAATCCTCTTCCGGTGCTTTTCGCCCTGGGTAGTGATGGTGCTCTTCAGCCTATTCTTCGTCTCGCCGGCGTATTCGAGTTATGTGTTGGTCGCCGGACCGCTTTGGTCCGAGAGTTACGCAGCTGCTCTTGCCGTCATCATGCTCGCAGCGGCAGCGGAAGGCGCTACTAGAACGGCGCTGGGTCCTGCACTGGAGACGAGATCTCAGTGGGAGATTCGCCTTGACCGTGCAGTCGTCCTACCGCTTGTCGTCATTGGGTCCTTAGCGGTCTATGCGTCATCCAACAGCTTCTGGATGACTGGGATGGTCGCGGTTGCCGGCTCAGTTGCGGTGCGCCTCGTTGGCCCCGGCAAGGTAGTAGTCGGCCGTGCAGGAAGAGGCGAGCAGGTCATGCGTACCCTCGAAGGGGGATTGACAGCATCGATATTGCTTGTGGCGGTCTATGCATACACGGTCAATGAGAACTTTTGGGTGGCTGGATCGCTGACATTGGCTGCAGTGGCCCGGGTATTGACGTATCGAGGCGGTTCCACCCGCGATTCAACAGGGATGATCGTTTCGCACCGCGGAGCCAGTCACGCTCTCGTGGCCGGCTGTGCGTTGGGTGTCGGTGCCTATGTCCGGGGAAACCTTGAATTTATGGGTACTGCGCTGACCTATCTCGCTGGGTTGTTTGCCACTTGCCTGATCGTTGGTCGTTGGGTCTCGCCTGGCCGCAAGTCGAAGAAACAGAAGAGACAAAGGGATCAACTCTTCGGAGTCCATGGCGGCTTCTCAGGAGTCGCGAAGTCATCTGTCTTGTCGCTCTGCCTCGTTGCCGTTGCTTTCCAAGCGGTCACCCTCCCATATCGGGATTACCGGGCAAGCGAAGTGACACCTGAGCGGGCGGCCTGGGTGACGGTTACTGACAACATGGTGGCTTCTAACTGGCGTCCCGACGACACATGGTCAGCCGGGGAGCAGTGGAAAGTCGACGGTCGCGGCAATATTGCCTGCCATCTTGAGGTTGAAAGGTGCGAGGAGTTTCGTGCCGCTGAGATTGCCGATCCCTCACCCTGGGCTTGGTGGGATGAGGAGCCGTACTCGGCTTCGGAATACCGACACTATGTGATTCAGAGTCTGTTGCGAATGCCCCACAAGTGGCTTTACCGAAAGGCCGTGATTCTGCCCGAGTACTGGTTCAGTGCCGACTACGGCTCGATCACTGGTCCTGCGGGGACGGAGTTGCTATGGAATGGATTGTCGGCGGTAGCTTTAGTCATATCGGTTCTCCTGAGTGTTCACCTGTTGAACAAGAGGGAGTTCTGGGTTTCAAGTCTGTTTCTGATGCTGGCTTTCTCGTTCTTTGCACCTCTGTTAATTGCCCATTTCGAAACCAGATTCTTCTTTGCAGCAAAACTGGTTTCTATCGTTGCTTGTACGTTGCTGGCGGTCTTGGCAATAGAGGACCGAAAGGCGATGGGCCACGGCAGTGTCGCGTCGGGGGCCACGTGAGTCTGCTCGGAACCCGGTTGATGACGCTGGCAGAGTCGTCTGGCCGGTCGTCGTTGATTGCCTTTCGCAAATTCGCCGAGTTGGATGTTCGCCACGTCATTCAAATGCGTGGACTCCAGGTAACGGTCGGTCGACATGGCTTATCTGCAAGACCGTGTGACATGTTGACATGATTGTCGTTACTGGCGGTTCGGGGTTTCTTGGCCAGAGCCTCGCGGCGCTGCTTTCAGATGCGGTTTTCTTGTCGTCGAAGGACCTCGATCTTACCGATCGGACGAGAGTGCTTGAATTCATCGGAGAAGTAAAGCCGACGACGGTTGTCCACCTGGCTGCCCGCGTTGGGGGCATCAACACAAACATTGCCTATCCGGCTGACTTTCTCGTCGAGAATGCGACGATGGATGCAAATCTGATCGGTGCACTAAGCGCATTCCCACCCGAGCACTTCATTCCAGTCTTATCGACCTGCATGTATCCGGATGCCCTACCTGATTCTGCCTACCCGATGGAGGAGGGACAGATCGAAGAAGGCCCTCCTCCACCGACGAACGCGGCGTATGCAGCATCGAAACGATTGCTAATGCACGGAACGATGGCGCTTTCCCAGCAGTATTCGGTCGGATTCACAGGCTTGGTTCCTGCGAACCTTTTCGGCCCCGGGGACCACTTCGGTGAAGAGCGCAGCCATTTCCTTGCTGCGGCAATGCACCGAATCGAAGGAGCACGTGTCGAAGGACTGGCATCGGTGCCCTTCATGGGGACGGGACGTGCCTTTCGGCAATACGTGTATGTCCGCGACGTAGCTCATGTTGTGTCGCGCCTTATCGATCTTGGGCCCCGGAATCGGATGCTCAACCTGGCCCCGGTTGAGAACCGAACCATCAGGGAACTCGCGGAGTTGACCGCTGATGCGTGCGGATACGGTGGAGCCATCGACTTCACTGGTGAAGGCCCGGATGGACAACTCCGCAAGGATGTCTCGATAGCGGCGCTTACCGACGAGTTGCCTGAATGGTTCGACCTTGAGACAGAGTTCTCGGTAGCTCTTGCCGAGACCTTGGACTGGTACCGGAACAATGTGGCGACTGGCTGAAGACACGATCAGCAGTGACGACCTTCGTGCACTGACAGACTGGTTGCTGACCTCTCCTCCGTTGACGCAAGGGGGGTTGGTTCGCCAGTTCGAGTCAGATTGGTCGCAGTGGTTGGGCGTCGAACATTCCGTAATGGTGGGATCTGGAACGGCAGCAAACCTCGCAGCCATTCTGGCGCTCGAACTGAAGTTGCAGAAGAAGCCTCGCGTTGGGGTCTCAGCCGTTACCTGGGCGACCAACGTCACCCCATCGATGCTGCTAGGCCACGAGATCACGGTGTTCGATGTAGATCGCTCTTCGTTGGGGGTGTCTCCTGAGCAGGTGACGGAAGCGATGCGCAACGGCGACTTGGACGCGCTGTTTGTTACTCACCTACTGGGATTCGATGCACTGACCGACGAGATTCTCTCTGTAGCAGAGGAGACTGGGACACTTATTCTTGAGGACTGTTGTGAATCCCACGGAGCCTTTCACGGGAATCATAGAGTAGGAACCTTTGGACTGTTCTCTACCTTCTCGTTCTATTATGGACATCATATGAGCACAATTGAGGGTGGTATTATTTGCACAAATGATGCTGAATACGCAGATCTATTGAGATTGATTCGATCTCATGGACTTGCGCGTGAGAGCGCTAGGTTTGAAGAATACTGTTCAGAGAATTCCACAATAGATCCAGAATTCCTATTTGTGATCCCAGGTCTGAATCTTCGTTCCTCAGAATTGAACGCTTTTCTAGGTTGTCGACAGTTGCTTGAACTTGATGCACGGATCGTTGCTAGAAACAGAAACTTCCAGGAGTTCATAGAGTCGGCCCCGCCAGGTGTGTTCACGGGATATCGACTAGAGGGAATCAGTTCGTTTGCGATTCCTCTCATTGTCGAGGATCAATCGAAATTGGCTGCAGTGAAATCGGGGTTGCGTGAGCTGGAGATCGAATACCGTCCTGTGGTCGCTGGCAACCTCTTGCGGCAACCCTTCCTTGCCGCCGGCCGGGTTCAGGAACGCGAGACCCCTGTCGCAGATTGGGTACACCAAAATGGCATCTACGTGGGTAATGGCCCGCACGTCACGGAGAAGGATGTTCGCATGTTAATGGAGAGATTGAAGCAGATCCTGATATGAATCGCAAAAAGGCACTTATTACGGGAGTCACTGGCCAGGATGGGAGTTACCTAGCCGAAGACCTTCTCGCTGACGACTACGAAGTGCATGGGGTTATTCGTCGATCGAGTTCGTTCAACACTGGTCGGATCATGCACCTCTTCCAGGATCCTCACGAAGATGACGTGCGGCTACACCTTCACTACGGTGATTTAGGTGATTCTGCACAGATCGAGCGACTTATGGCTTCCGTCCAGCCCGATGAGGTCTACAATCTCGGTGCGCAGAGCCACGTTCGCGTGAGTTTCGATATTCCTGAATACACCGGAGACGTGGTTGGGATCGGAGCAATCCGCCTCCTCGAGGCGATGCATCATCTCGATTACCAATGTAGATTCTATCAGGCGTCCTCAAGCGAGATGTACGGTTCCACGCCGCCCCCACAGGATGAAACCACCCCATTTCATCCGCGATCGCCCTATGCGGTGGCAAAAGTGTATGCCCACTGGGCGACGATAAACTATCGAGAATCGTATGGACTTCACGCCTCGACGGGAATCCTATTCAACCATGAATCTCCGCGGCGAGGTGAAACCTTTGTGACAAGAAAAATCGCAAGAGCGATTCCAAAACTTCTATCAGGCGAAGAAGAGTTTCTATTCTTGGGGAATCTTGAAGCGCGACGCGACTGGGGTCAT
>Ga0315338_1004515_pt1 | contig 10912 bp, 10 predicted proteins | sample ASW8metaG_FD_204518 | JGI IMG/M metagenome (GOLD analysis project Ga0315338, IMG submission 204518) | Ammonia-oxidizing marine archaeal communities from Monterey Bay, California, United States - ASW #8 | ecosystem: Environmental > Aquatic > Marine > Coastal | place: USA: California | collected...
GCGGCCCCGGTGCTCCACCGAGCCGAAGCCTCCGGGCGTACCGTCGCCGTCAGTGGCGATGATGCGGGTGTGCAGCTGCGCGATGCGGAGGTGATCGTCGAGGATCCGGCACGCAACCCCGGTCACGACGGGGTGGGTGAGATGCTGAGCGTAACTGGGCATCCACACGATGTCGTTGGGGGGCTTGGGAGGGTGACCGGCGCGCCGAACCGATCTAAGCTCGAGACCGTTGGCCTGAGCAAGATCCAGCGCTGGCTGCGCGTCGAGTTCGGGCTTGTCCTCGAAAAAGGCGTTGATGGCGGCGATGTTGCCCTTGATCCTGGCGTCGGCAGCAACAATCTCGTCGCGGATCGTCTCCACCTCCTCACCGGGGATCACATTGTCGATCACGCAGTAGCCGTAGCGCCGAAGCGAATCGGCGCAGCCCGATATGGCCGTTTCCATGGGATCTGCGTTGGCGCTAAAAGCGTAGGTCCGCGTTTGGGCCAGCTCCTCGGCCAAGGCACCCGGATCATGGGTGGCTCGGGCGAGCAGTTCCCGGGATTCACGCAGCTCCGCCTCCAAACGGGCGGATCGATCGTGCAGCTCGGTGATGTTCATAACACACTCGATTTGGATTAGTGTTCGTCGTGAGGAAATGATGAACGGTACTCGGCGAGGTCCGATCAAGTGACCGACGAAGAAAGAATAGATGACGTTGAGCTGACCAGTTTTTCGCGTTCAAGCGAAATGGCTGGTCAACAGACCGAAATCTGAATAGGTCCCGGTCGCCCGATCATCTGCGTTCGATGCATGCATCACTGACGTTACTTGCTGTCGTTGTCACACTCCGAACGCAGCACGACTCCAATCCCTGCCGACGATTTCCATCCCAGCTCGAGATTGACATTGCATGGCCGGGTCGCGTGCTTTCCAAGCACTCAGAACACCATACCCGCATCAGACTTCCGCTCCTTCATCACCACCCAGGAGGGATCGGTGAACCGAGTCGAGCTCAACCCCGACTGGCCCTGGTCGCGGGACTTTCGCATCTCTCAGGGCGTCCGCGTCGGCGAGACGGTCTACGTCAGTGGCCAAGGTCCGATCGCCGCCGACGGACGCCTCGTCGGCGCGAACGATATGCTGACCCAGTCGAGGCAGGTGTTCGACAACATCCACCAGGTGCTTGCCTTAGCCGGCGCAACGCTGGACGACGTCGTCAAGATCACCGCCTTCCTCACAGACTTGGACCGCTACGACGAGTACAAGGCGGCCCGCACCGAGGCGTTCCTCGATCGCATCCCCGCCAGCTCGACGGTGCACGCGCCGCAGCTGCTCATCCCGGGGATGATGGTCGAAGTCGAAGCCGTCGCTGTTCTCACCCTACCGAGATCATCGGCGCCGGAGTGAGGAGAGCGATGTCGAAACTCTTCCTCGTCGATGGTCAGTTCGAGATCTTCCGATGCTTTACGGCGCGCCCCCCCGCGAGCGCACCGACGGTTGCGAGGTGGGAGCGGTACGAGGACTCCTCCACTAAATAGATTGGTGGGGTGGCGTCTTGCCGACGCTACGCGGGTTGAAGTTAACCCACACCCAGCAAGGACATGCCATGCGCGCGGGCGTCGCTCAAATCGATATCACCCCGCAAGCCTCAGCCGGCGTCTTCATGACCGGCTATACCTCCAGACCCGACATGCCCGCCACCGGCGCCCACGACCCGCTCCGAGCACGGGTGCTGGTCCTCGAAGACGGCCAGACGAGTGTCGCGTTGGTAACGCTGGACCTTATCGGACTCAACCCCGGACGCCTGCCCGAACTCGTGCGCGCCCAGGGTCTGGATCACATCCTGCTGGCGGCGACGCACACCCACGGCGGCCCCTTGGTGCTCGATCTAAGTGTCCCTTACGGGGAGAACAGGGAGTGGCCCGCAGCGTCCCCCTATCTGACATGGCTCGAAGAACGCATCGTCGAGGCCGTCTGCCAGGCGCGCGACGCGCGACGGGAAGTGCACATGTCCATCGGACACGGGCGAGCCGATATCAGCTTCAACCGCCGCCAAATAGTTGACGGCGCAGTCGAGATGGTCTGGGGCAAGAACCGCGATCGCAGCAAGGACTGGGGGCCCGTCGACCCCGACCTCGGCGTCTGGCGGCTCGACGAGATCGACGGACGCCCCCTCGCCCTGCTGGCCAACTACGCCTGCCACCCAGTGGTGATGGGCAAGTCGAACCTGCTGCTGACGGCCGACTTTCCCGGGGCGGCGATGGACTATCTCGTGGGGCAATTCCCCGGCGTCATGCCCTTTTTTCTCCAGGGCGGCTGTGGCGACCTCGACCCTTATATCGACGTGCAGGAAGACTTTGCTCCGGTCAGGAGCCAAGGCGAAGAACTGGGACGGAGTATCGCGAATCTCTTCTGCGCGATGGGCCCCTATGCGGCGGGAAAGGATGGCGCCCTGGAAGCTCAACCTTCGCTGAGATGGCGTGAGTTGCGGCAAACCTTCGGCCGCTTCAAAAAGCAAGACAAGGTGCAGGAGCTGCGCTACGGTGTGCTGCGCGTCGGTCGCGACCTCGCCTTTGTCGCCTTACCCGGCGAACCCTTCGTCGGACTGCAGCTAGACCTCAAAGCCCGCTCCCCCGTGGCCCATACCTTCATGTTGGGCTACACCAACGGTTACGCCGGCTACTTCCCCACCCAACAAGCCAACCGCGAAGGCGGTTACGGGGCGAGTTGGGGCGAGACCATGCACATCGAGCCGCGCGCCGGCGAGGTGATGATCGATGCGGCGCTGGAGACACTGTCCGACGGCACCACAAGCGATTGACATTGTGCGTATACACGGGGTACAGTTGCTTGGGGTCTTTTCACTGCCTACGCGATAACCCGCGGGGAATACCGCGGGCTTGCGGGCAGCGCGCAGAATGGACTCAGGATCTGTAATATGATACAGATCGTTCTCGGGAATGTTTGGTATAGTGCAGATCCGAGAGCTGTTTCTGCGAAGCGAAGCCAATTTTTTTGCACCCGTGGCGCAGTTCAGGTGTGTAGAACTCGCCCAGCTCCTTTCCGGCGGTAGCGAATGGGATCCACGCAGCTTTGGACAGAAGTCTCCGGCACGGACGAAGCTCTTCTGGCTCGCCGTCGAAGCCTGTGTCGCTCTGTGATAATGACACCGTGACCGAGTTCGAAATCAGTACGGGGGAGCGGAACCTCCACGAACTGAAGCGAACGCATGTCGTGGAAGCTGTGCGCGCTGTGCGCGAGGATGGTTTCGCGATCCTTCACCAGGCCGTCGATCCCGCCCATATCGAGGCCCTGCGCGAGCGCATGCTCGCCGATGTGGCGGAAGTCCTGGCCCTCGACAAGGTCCCTTACCAGTTCAATGACGGACACCTGCAACAGGACCCGCCCCCCTTTCCACCATACCTCTTCAGCGACGTGCTCGTCAACGATTTCGTCGTCGAAATCACCAGGGAGGTACTCGGGGAGGGTGTCAAGAACGCCTTCTACAGCGGCAACACCTGCCTGCCCAACACAACCCGGCAACCTCTCCACGTCGATGGGGGCCAGCTGTGGCCCGATCTTGACTCGGCGACTCCGGCATATGGCTTGGTCGTTAATGTCCCGGTCGTCGACGCCACGCCCGAAAACGGCAGTACCGAGCTCTGGCCCGGCACCCATCTCGACACGACACGCGCGATGGGGGATGGCGACATCAAGCTCACTCCCGAGGCGCAAGCCCACCTTCGTGCCGGGATCAACCCTCTGCAGCCGAGTGTACCCGCTGGCAGCGTGCTCATCCGCGACATCCGCCTCTGGCACCGCGGCATGCCCAACCGAACCGCAACGCCGCGCCCGATGATCGCCATGATTCACTGGCCGCGATGGTGGCACGTGGGCAAGCCGCTCGTTTTTCCCAGGGGAACGGAAGGGATCTTCCAGCACAGCGAGCTGGAGACGGTGGCCCGGTTCGTGGAGGGACCGATCGACTACATCGGTCGAAATAGCAAATACGATTACCAGGGATGACGATGCCGCCCGGTACTGCCCTGGTTCCCATCGTTCTGGCAGTGGAGATCATGGTGGCAGGGTCGCCGTGTACTGCCTCCGACAGCACCACGCCGGGCGCCTTTCGCATCGACCCGCCAACTCCTCCCGCACGGTAGCGAGCAAGGTGGCACGCTGTCAATCAGCGGCACATCCCAGATCGTAAGGACGCAGCCGAGGGTTGCCCAGTTGAGGTGATCAAGTACGAGGAGGCATAGCCTGTTAGGATCGACTGGACCGGGAGGCTGAACGAGTGGGACTCCCGCATCCCTGCGGAGGCCCTCTTGGAATACCTTGAGTCGATGAATGTCAGATGCCCACGATCGAGACCATGTCACCCTGACCCTGTGCTGCCTTCTCGGCCTGCCACTCCTCCAGCGTTGCGCGAAGATATCTGGCGTCGGACGCAGATGGGCTATACTCGCATACTGCGGATCAGCCAGAACCGAGTATTGAGGCCAGTAGACGATCCACGCCGTAGCACAGTGAACATTACCCCAACTTCGGGACGAGTATCTCGACGCGGCAGAAACAGTGTCGTAGCGATAACATGCGTTGCACCGGACGGTCTTGACGGTGGACCACTGTTTACTACTGAATTCGACAGGTCGGGTTGGTTGTTCAAAGCAAATGGTGAATCTGGCCGCGGGTGAATGCTGCGTTAGCGCTCTGTCCCAGAGGGAGTGTAGAGGTGCAAGGGCACGGGTTGGTGGCAACTTGATCTGGACTACGGTGATTGGGCAAACATCTCCGAACGACCGAGATATCAACCTCGAATGAGAGTCCTTGGATTGAGTTTCCTGATCATGTGCACCCAGATTGTCTCCAACGCCGAAGGGCGCCCACGCCTCGCAATACTTACTGACATCGGTGGTGATCCGGACGACCAGCAGTCGATGGTTCGCCTCATGGTCTACTCTCAGGAATTTGAGATCGAGGCGCTTATTGCCAGTGCATCTGGGACCCCGGGCGAACTCGATAGGTCGATGGTCCGGCCAGACCTCATTCGGGAGATCGTCAAGGCATAAGGAGAGGTCCTGCCAAACCTACAGCGGCATGCGAAGGATTGGCCGTCTCCAGGATACTTGCTGAGTGTCGTGAAGTCTGGGAATCCTCATCGCAAGAAGGACTTCATAGGTGAAAATCATGAAACCGACGCTTCACGATTCCTGATCGAACGTATCGATTCAGGGAGCGAGTATCGCCCTCTAAACGTCTGTATCTGGGGAGGACAGACCGATCTTGCCCAAGCCCTCTGGCGGGTGAAGAAAGATCGTGGGGCGCACGGGCTGGATGAGTTTGTGAAGAAATTCCGCGTGCATGACATCGATGACCAGGATGGAATCGCAAGTTGGATGAAAGCCGAGTTCCCAGGCATGTACTATATCCTCGACAAAGCACCTGAGGGCCAAGACAAGCGAATGGGAGTCTATCGGGGCATGTACCTAACTGGTGACGAGTCTCTCACTAGCCGGGAATGGGTCGAGCAGAACATCCGCAGTACCGGACCGCTTGGAGCGTTGTATCCGACCGAGACCTGGACGGCACCAAACCGCCACAGCTGCATGAAGGAGGGCGACACTCCGTCTTGGTTCTTCTTCCTTCCCATTGGTGGAAACGACCCAGACGACCCCAGCAAGCCTGGGTGGGGAGGGCAGTTTGAGAAGCATCCAGATGGCTGGTACTATGACCCGCCAGCAAGGGAGGCCTACGACCCAAGGACCGCCGTGAGCCGCTGGCGGCCGGCTTTCCAAGAGGACTTTGCCCTGAGGATGAGCTGGAGCAGAGGCGAGTAGTGGTCATGGGCAGCGGCCCAGCGATGTCATCTCAACGATGGTTGCATCACTTGCCGAAAGTCGATGCCTAACATGCAATCTCATTAGGCTAAACTTGGCAAGTGGGCTGTTCCGGAGACTCGGAGGAAATTCTTCAACTGGCGATCATCTCTTTCGGTCCTCGAGGACGGTCTTCGGCCATGAGTGACGTAAAAGTGCTGTCGGACTTTCAACCGCATGCAGAACGACCGAAGGCCCCCGAATCCTGCGACTCGAGGGCCTTCATGTTGTCGCTCAATCAATTACGCCGATTCAGGCCACTTCATCGAGATGTGTGCGGACTCTTACAATGACGGCACACGGCGTTGGTGCATGGCTCCGCTTGACATCTCCAATGGGCCCGGGCGATCCTGATGTTTTGTGGATCGATACTTGAGGAGAGATTGCTGATGGCAGCCCGGACGAAGACCAAGGTGTCGCCGAAGTACAAGACGAAGTACCGGGTGAAGAACTGGGCGGTACGATATCGCTCTCAGAGAGCGCGGCGACATCACGGTCTGGTTCGACGAGGAGGCGATTTGCGCATAGAACCCGTCGGCTCGTCCGCAATTGCGTCGGACCTCTCGATGGATCGTACTTCGATATCGGCCCAGGGTCCGCGCGATCTCAGCCATGAATTTCTCATGGCGTCTCAGCGCCCAAATGGTGTATCGTTCTTCACGGGTGATCTGGTGATACGCCAACGTAGTCTCCCTTCTTTCGCCAGTTAGGAGTCTACGGTATCCCAGATCGCCCTCTGTCGCACTTAGTATGTGAATTCGCGGCCTCAATTAACGAAGCGATCGGACGAAAATGAGACTCGACAAGCTCGCCACGGTTTTTTGGAAGAGGGCGAAGGGGGGCTGCGGACTGACGGCTACAGGGTTGGCCGTCTCCAGAGTACTTGCTGAGTGTCGTGAAGTCTGGGAACCCTCATCGCAAGAAGGACTTCATAGGTGAAAATCATGAAACCGACGCTTCACGATTCCTGATCGAACGTATCGATTCAGGGAGCGAGCATCGCCCTCTAAACGTCTGTATCTGGGGCGGACAGACCGATCTTGCCCAGGCCCTCTGGCGGGTGAAGAAAAATCGCGGGGCGCACGGGCTGGACGGTGATGATGCGTCCCGAGGGTCGTAGGGTGCATGCCTGTGTAGATGCTGGTTCGCGAAGGTGAGCAGATGGGTCCAGCGGTGAGCGCGTTCGTGTAGCGCACCCCTTCAGCGGCCAACCGGTCGATATTCGGTGTGTGAGCATGTGTATCGCCGTAGCAGCCGTAGTGCCAGGCACTGGTATCATGGGTGCTGATCCAGAGGATGTTGGGCTTTGACATCAGATCATCTCCTTTTCCAGCACCAGCACCCAGTCCTGCGGTGACGGGATGGACGGGGCGATGTCCTCGCCGGAGCGAATCAGATGGAGTCCATCCTCTTCTCCAACATACAGCAGTGACCGCCTACATCAACTTCATGCTCCAGGACACGACGCTGAGCCTTACCGATATGCAGGACATGGCTCGACACGGGTCGCTCGACATGACCAAGACGGTCTACGGCCGGGGGCGGCTATTCTGAGATCGGGGCCCTCGTTTTGGTTTCTATGACTTTTTTGCCTACCTTTTGACCTATCCATCGGTACGATAGTACAGCGGGTCTGAAGTGTTCCCCAGAGCCCTTTTGAGGGTTCGCGCCACCTCTCTCAGGGCAGTACCGTTCCTGCAATGCAAAGCCTGATCCTCCTCCTCCTTCTCGCCGTCCCCCTGAGCGCCCACAACGGTGCGGTGGTTATCGCTGTGCCTAGGGTCGGTTTCAATGCGCTTGATAATGCCCTCTACGTGGCCTTGGAGGTGCGTGACGATGACGTCGGAAGAACGAAGGCGCAACTTATTGAGGAAATGGAACGGGCTGCGAAAGCAAAAAATTGATGGCCATGCGGCGGGTGAGTTCGCCAAGCCGTGTTGACCAAGCACGACAGCCTGGATCTGCTTGATGTGGGTGGGGTGATGAACCGAGCCGCGAGGGGCGAGATCAGCCTTGTCTTGCCGTGGATCGCCCCCTTACGGGACCGGGCAAGTAGTCCCAACAAGAAAGCGACGTAATGCAAAATTACAACGTCATATTCGCAGATCTGACACATACGGGCGTGGGTATCAACGCCGACGTGTTCCCTCTCGGGATATCGCTTGTTGCTGCCTATGCCATTCAGGAGATCGGTGATCGAATCGATGTCGAGATCCACAAATTTCCAGAGGAACTTAATGAGGCGATCGGTCACAGACCGCCCGATGTTCTCTGTTTGAGTCACTACATGTGGAACTCTCGGTTGACTTACGTTTTCGCTGAGTATGTAAAACGACTAGAACCTACAGTTGTTGTCATCGCCGGCGGTCCTGACTTCCCACTTCCGGAAGACGAAAGAGAGGAATTCCTCAAAGCGCGTCCAGCCATAGACTTCTACATCAAGTGGGACGGCGAACACGCTTTCGTTCAATTGATGAACGACCTGATGGATATGGATCTAGATATCAGGAGCTACAAGGAACGAGGTACCGCCTCATCCAACGTCTGTTATGTCACACAGGACCGGTATATCGAAGGTCCCAACCACCGCGTCCAGAATCTCATGTCAATTCCATCACCATATGTCATGGGCCTATTGGACAAGTTCTTTGAATTCCCTCTGATGCCGATGTTCGAGACGACACGTGGCTGCCCGTATTCCTGTACATTTTGCAATGATGGCAGCGAGCTTCGCAATAAGGTTGTGTCCAAGACCACCGAATTTGTCCACGATGAACTGAACTACATAGCAGACAAGAAACCGGCCTCAGCGCAATTGTGTTTTGCCGACCTCAACTTTGGAATGTACAAGCACGATCTTGAGACGGCCAAGACCATTCGTGACGTGCGGAAGCGGACACAGTGGCCGGATCGAATGCAAGGCTCCATGGGCAAGAGTCAACCCGAACGATTGGTGGAGGTAGCACGGATCATTAACCAAGGCGATCTGGGAATCCTGAAGCTGGGTTCCTCGCTACAGTCAACAGATGCGGAAGTTCTACAGGCGATCAAGCGGAAGAACCTGTCAATGGACGATCTTCTAGAGATGAGAAAAGACAGGGGGAGTGACGGCTCGGTGAATCTACAGGATTACACGGAACTGATCGTTCCCCTGCCTGAGCAGACAAAAGACAAACACTTAAAATCTATCAGGGACGTCGTCGATCGCCTTGAGATGAACAACATGGATGTGCATCAGCTCACGATGTTGCGTGGCTCACACATGGCAACACCCGCAGAACGAAAAAAGCATGGATTGGTGACACGCTACCGTGTGTTGGTGGGGTGTCTGGGCATCTATGACATCGGCGCTGACCGTATTCCAGTCACTGAGTTTGAAGAGATTGTGGTCGCAACTAGGACTATGTCGTTTGAAGACTATCTTGAATGCCGCGTTATGACCCTGCTAGTCAAAGTGTACATAGACAACGACCCGTTCAAAGAGATTTTCGAGATTCTCCGCCATTTTGGGCAATCTCCATTTGAGGTCCTGGAACGCCTCCAAGAGCGGTATTTCACGCAGCGTGAGTGCCTCGCTCAACTGCTCGAGAAATTCATTCATGGCACAAAGATCAAGTTGTTCGACAATCTAGAGGACCTGGACGATGTGACAGAGAAGGGCGACATCGAGATGCTCATCTCTGGCGATTACGGTCAGAATGAATTGCTAACTCATCGGGTTCAGGCCATATGGGAGCACTATTCTGAGGTCAGTGGCGCCCTAGAGGACGCAGTCTTGTCTCAGCTTCGTGAGAAGGGGATTCTCACAGACGAGATCAGTCTCTATGTCCGTGAGGCCCTCCAGTTCTGTGAGTGTAGAAGATTCAACCCAAACGAGGTGGACGAGGCAAAGGAAAGCCAGTTCGAGTTTGATTTCCTCGCAGCGGAGGCGAGCGGGTTCCGGGTTGATCCCAAGAGGATTCGACGCAGTGTGAAGTTGAGATTTGCCTATGAACTTGAAGACGCGAACATCATCAGGAAACAACGGGAGCGGTGGGGGACTGACACGCTCCATCAAATTGGGAAGTTCATGCAGAAGACGAATTTCCTACGCACCCGAAGGAAGGTGCGTGAGATAGCCCTGTGACGTGCTTCAAATGCTGGAGTAACTTGAGGACACGTGGACGACTTGCCCGAAGGGGAGAATCGCAGAGAGGCCCTACAGAGATCGGTGGAAGCATATAGAGAGGTGGTTGGACAGAAGCGAGAGAAGAGATTGCTAGGCCGCAAGAAGAGTGTAGAGAAGAAGACTGGGGATGGGTGACTGATTGCAACTATTGTCAAGTGACTATTCGCCTCACGGCGCCCTGATTAGGAGTCAGCAGAAGCGATTAATACCGCAGGCTGCTGACTCCTCTTCATGTACGTCGATGAAGGTTCAGAGCGATGAGCGAAAACCAGTTCCCAGATGGCACCCTCACGTCGCCGTGTGCAAGTCCTGCCAACCATCCTCTGCCCCGTTCGTCCTGGACCCTGACTCCTGGACCACGCCGCCGGTAGACCAGCTTGTCCATGAAGTCCACTGCGGCATCCTCAAGCTCCAGCAACTTGCCGAAGATGACTCCGTCTTCCACATCTGAGAATACCGTCCCGCCTGCTGATGCCTGCGGCCCCAACGCGTCCCAGAGCATCGCTGCCAGTTCTGAATCGCCAGCCACCCCTGTCTTTGCCTTCTGCGAATTGATCCACCATTGCTGTGCGATCCACTGGAAGAAACCTCGTAGAGCTTCCTCTCTGTCCTGGTTTCTATCTTGGCTACTCTCTTCCGCCAGATACCTCTCGAAGCCTGCGTTGAAAGTGTCTATCACGATCTCAAATCCAGAATAGGCGAAAGCCAAGGCCGAACATTCGGCCAATCACTACGAGCAACAGCGGGTTTTTCTTCGTGACCTGCCCCCCTGGAATGTTCCCATTTCCAGAGTTAGGATTTGGGACACGGTAAGGGGGATCGTATGTCGAGAAAGCGTTACACCGCAGAGCAGATCATCGGGCACCTTCGTCAGGCAGAGATA
>Ga0315338_1004516_pt1 | contig 10912 bp, 8 predicted proteins | sample ASW8metaG_FD_204518 | JGI IMG/M metagenome (GOLD analysis project Ga0315338, IMG submission 204518) | Ammonia-oxidizing marine archaeal communities from Monterey Bay, California, United States - ASW #8 | ecosystem: Environmental > Aquatic > Marine > Coastal | place: USA: California | collected...
GTCCATGCTGGTGGTTACGTTGACGATCCGTCCCCAGCCCGCATTCAGCATATGGGGCACCACAGCCTTTGCCATCATGAAAGCGGCTTTAACATTTGTGTCGATGATCGCGTCCCAGCGCTCGTCTGGCACCTCCCAAAACATGATGTTTTTGACATAATAATCCTCACGGATGGTCGCCTGGCCGATGCCGGCATTGTTGACCAAAATTTGCACCGCCCCAAACTTTTCGATTGTCTGGGTGACGATGTCAGCGCAGAAATTCGCCGACCGTATGTCGCCGCCGAGAGTGAGGATGCGTTCTGCCAGTTCGGGCCGAGTCTGTTTGATCCGGGCCGCGGCATCGTTATTGATGTCGACTGCGGTAACATTCAATCCGGCATCGGCAAGCGCTTCTGTAGCTGCTCCGCCAAGTCCACCACCCGCGCCTGTGACAATCGCTGTTCTTGTCTTACTCATTTCCATCCCTTGCCGGCTTTTAGCCGACATTGCCCATGTGATCTTCACAATCGGCACAATGATACAAAATCATACCGTTTTGCCTAACATGTTTCCGACCTTGTGGCACTGCTTATAGAGGGCGTTGTCGTATTCGATCTTCTGCTTACGGTTTTTCTTGGCCGTGCACCTCGGATCACGGTCCTTGATCCGAGGGCAAGGGTTAAGGGGACAAGCTGATTAATGTTCCGTGGTCGTTGAGGCATGTACCACGGCCCATTGCTTGAGGACCACAAGAGACATTGACTTCGTGCCTCGAAAACATCCGCCGCTGATCAAGCCAGCAAAGGTTAGTCGTGCCGCGTAGGAGGTAATTGAATGAGTTGCATGCATATCATTCCGGCATCGTTCTCCTGAACGATTGGCGTTTAAGGATAGCAGCATACCAGCTTGCCAGGTTAGTGTAGGTTTCGGACCACCCAGGAACAATGTCTCTAAACTCCATGTAACCGAGCGCACAGGCGACCGCTATTTCACCCATTAAGGGTGGGTCGTTAAAATCAATTGCCGCGTTATCCAGGACCGAAAGCGCTGACTTTACTTTGCCTGTTTGGCGATCGATAACGCCTTGGGAACGCTTTTCGTTAGACCTTTGATTTTCTTGCGATACCGCAATCACTGCTTCGCCAAGACCGTCACCCAACGCCTCAAGCGTAAGAACATGCCACCTCTTTGGTTCGGATTGCGGTATTAATTCTTTACTATTAGTCAAATTATCCACATAGGCGCATATCACCGGAGAGTCACACACGATATCGCCTGCATCAAGGATCGCGACCGGTACTTTGCCGAGCGGATTAAAATTTTGGATATCACCACGTTCTTCCCGCGTGATTGTTTTCCATTCTACCTCATCAAATTGCCCTGTCTCAAAAGCGACGACACGGACCTTGCGAGCGTACGGTGAATTATTTGTTATATAACATTTCATTATAGGTTCCCTATTTGTTTATAGACTTCCCTGACGTGGAGTATTTTTGATTAAATTCTTTATCGGTCAAATGTCCTTGGTCCTTTAAAGACCAAAATTTATCTTTAAACCTGACTTCATTGAGGTTTTGCAAAGTAGTCAAAATAAATTATGGACAGCGTCAACCAGTTGACCAGACCGCCCGAGCATTCTATCTGCAATTTTAACAACCAGCATGTTGGGTGTACATAGAGGTGCTATCTTCAGCAACTCTCGTACAGCCTCTTCTTCACTTCCTTCGCCAAGCCAGTCGGCAAGGATCGACAGTGCTATAGCGGGCGACCGGCTCATTCCTGCATGACAATGAATCAGCAAAGACGGTTGATCCCATTGGCGCGCGAAGACAAGCGCGGAGTGCACATGATGTTCTTCGGGCATTACCCAGTTATCAACGGGTATACTTATGTCGTCGAATGTTAAAACGCGTTGTGGAGGGTAACCACTCTCTACTCTGAAAGGGTCTCTTATCCCGCTGTCTTCAATCGTGATGATGCCATCATGAGCCTCAATATTGGCTTCTCGGGCAGCCTCGAGACTACAAATCTGTATGTAGGGAACAACCCTATTGCCCTGCATTCTCGAACCGTTCACGCATGTCGACGGGGATCCCGCCAACAACCCAGTGCTTAACGTGCTGCGTGATTGCCTGTGTCGCCAGATTCCCCTCGATAAAGATCTCGAAGACGTCTCCGCGATCCATTTCCTCAAAGATGTCGTTCACACGGGATTCAAACTCCGTGAACGACGTGAGCCCGTCGAAGACACCCTGCCCAACCCAGTAAGCGGCTTTGTAGTGATGCGCGTTCATGGGCGGCGAGAACTGCGTTTTTGGAGGGACAAGAGGTTCATGGGCAAAGTCTATGGCGATATGATTGTCAATGGGAGTCTTTGCGACAAACCCAGCCCAAGCCCCTACCTCAGGAACCATGCCCTCTGATCCGGGGCTGCCGGTCCAGCCTGAGAGCTAATCAGTTATTCAAACAGGGGCCAGGGGCCGTGGGCCGTGGTGCACTGTCGCTGGCATCGTAGGGGGGCACTTTATTTTAGCTAATCCGCCGCGTCGGCAATCGCCTTGCGCGCGGCGGCCGCGTTCTGGAACAGATACAGCACGCCGATCACGATACAGGCAACATTGGCGAACACCACCCAGCTGGCCAGCATGGCGGGCAGCATGGCGCCAAGGCCGAGCGCGGCCAGCAGAACACGCATTGCCGGATTCATTTCTTTAGTCGCGTAGCCTACAAAGGCGGTTGAGATGAAATACACCCCGACACAGGCGGTCGCGACGTCGATCATCGTCGCCTGCCATTCGCCCTGTAGCAGCAGGGTCGGCGAATAGGCGAACAGGAACGGGATGATGTAGGCCAACCAGGCGAACATCATCGACCGCATCGCCGTGCGCATAGGGTCCTCGCGCGTCAGCGACGCCGCGGTAAAGGCGCACAACGCCACCGGTGGGGTAATCATCGACATCATGCCGAAATAGAGGATGAACATATGGGCGGAGACCGGCGAAACGCCTGCTTCGGCAATCGCCGGGGCAATCATTGCCGCCAGTAGCAAGTAGACCGCCGAGGTCGGCATCCCCATCCCGAGAATGATCGAGGCAAAGGCAGCAATCAGCAGCAGCAGCAGCAGGCTGTCGCCCGCCTGTTTGAGCAGGAACAGGGTAAAGCCCTCGCCCAGACCGGTTGTGTTGAGAATAAACATCACCCAGCCAGCGCCGATCACGACAAAGACCAGTTCAACCAACACCAGCCCGGCCCCGCCGAAGGACCCGATCAGCTTGGCAAGCGACATGCGCTGGCCCTTATAGGACCGCACGAACCCCAGCAGCACAACAATCACGGCGGCATACATTGCTGCCCGCTGCGGTTCGGCCCACAGCCAGAACAGCGCGTAGATCAGCATAACGAAGGGCAGCAGAAAATGCCCTCCCTGAAGCAGGACACTGCCCATCATCGGCAGTTCTTCATCGACCTGCCCGACCTTGTCCTTTGCGGCAACGCGATCGACCATGATGAAGACCGCAAAATAGTAGAGCATCGCCGGCACCAGCGCCGCCACGACGATATCGGTATAGGGAATCTCGAGAATTTCGGACATCAGGAAGGCCGCAGCCCCCATGATTGGCGGCATGAACTGGCCACCTGTCGAAGCCACCGCTTCAATCGCGCCGGCGTTGATCCCCGAATAGCCCGCATGGCGCATCAGCGGAATGGTAATTACGCCGGTCGAAGCCACGTTGGAGACTGCACTGCCGGAAATCGAGCCGAAGAACGCGCTGGCAACCACCGAAATCTTGGCCGCGCCACCGCGCTTGTGCCCGACCATCGCCATGGCGAGATCGATGAAGAAGCGGCCACCGCCCGAGTTGACCAACAGCTGGCCGAAGAAGATAAATATCAGAACGACTTCGACCGAAATTTTAAGCGGCAGGCCGAGCGCCGCTCCTGAATCGAGCGCCAGATCGGTGGCCAGGGAATCCCAGTAAACCGTCAGCCCCTTGAGGTCGCCGCTGACCTGATCGGCAAACAGGGCATAGACCATGAAAAAGACCACGACGCCGAAGAAGGCATGACCTGCCGTACGGCGGACCGCCTCCATCGACAGCACGACCGTGATACAGCCGATGATCAGCGCCTCAAAAGTGCGGTCGCCATATTCTTCCGACAGGCGTTCATAGTCGAACATGACCCACATCATCGTCAGGAAGCCGATGATCGCTGCAGCCCAATCATAGAGCGGCGGCGGCGCCTTATGCCCGTGCTGCACGCGGTAGCGGAGGAAAACGATAAAGAAGGAAAGCGCCCAGGACGCCGCCAGCAGCTGCTGGCCAAAGAAGGTCAGGTCGAGCCAGCGATGGGCCTCAATCGCCCACAGCACACCTAGCGTCACCATGATGCCCCCGGCGACACGGGTCAGGCGATCAACGAACGCTCCCTCCGGAGGGAGCGTCGCAGTGCTTTCAGCGTCTGTCATGATGGTCACCCGCCGCGGTGCCGCAAATCCGGCACCGCGTTTGTTCGGGTGAAAGCCTTACATCATTTCCTTGTAGGCTTTCAGCGCGCCAGGATGATACGGCACGTTGGTATTCTTATACATCATCTTCTTGGGATTAAAGCCGTTGAAAGCGCCGTGCGACTTGGCCAGGCTCTTCTTGTTGGCGGCCATCGTCTTGACGATCTTGTATACGATTTCGGCCGGCACATGCGCACCCACGGTCAGGAAGAACGGATAGGTCATGACATTGGTCGGGCCAACCACACCGGGCGTCCGCTTAGCCGGCATGATCGTCGTCATGTAGGTCTCGGGATACCAATCCTGCATCTGCTTGACCGCCTTTGGCGAGTTGTCGAGCGACAGGAAGCGCAGCCCGCCCCGCGACCGGAGCACGGCGTGCTGTTTCTTGGAAGCGGCAGTTCCCGGCGGGATGATGGCAATATCCTGCTTGCCGCGCGCCATGTCGTCACCCGACGGCACGTAGCGCGAATAGGGCGTGTTGACCATGTCTTCCTGTTTCAAACCACATGTGGCCAGCAGGGCCGACTGGGTCAGCTGCAGGATGGTCTGAGCGGTAAATTTGTAGCCCATCCGCTTGCCCTTGGCGTCGCAAATTGTCTTGATCGGCGAGTCGAACGGCACCGCCAGCGTCGATTTCAGCGGAAACATCACGCCGACCATGCGGAAATTCGGCTGGGGGCCCTTCTTCTTGAAGGTGCCGGTGCCGGTGAGGGCAAAACGCGATTCAGCTGCATTATTGATGCCGAAATCGATCTGACCGGAATTCATCTGCGGCACGATGGAGAACGAGCCGCCGCCAGGACGCACTCGCATCTGGACCCCGCCCTTGACGTTCATCAGCTTCGAAATCGCCGCTCCCGAGCTATAGGCCAGCGAGCCCTGCTTGTTGGTGCCGATGGAATAAACCTTCTGCGCAAAGGCCGGCAGGGACAGCCCCGTCGCGACGATGGTCGCGAGGGCAATCGATGCAATTTTCATAATTTGAATACTCCCTGAAATGTGTATTTGGTTTAACTCAGCAGGACTGTACACCGCCAAGTCACCCGGTCAACAATAAGTATCTGTTTTACTGGGTAATTACGGTGACCGGTGGAAACAGGGCGCATCAATAAATTGGTGAAATGCTCGAAAAATTGGATCGAATCAGGCGACGTCTTCCCTGGCCTCGGGCTGCGTCTGATACATCGCCCAGATCCGATCCAGCTCTTCGAGGCAAATCGGATCCCAGTCTTTCTTGGGCCAACGATCCTCGCCCCAATGGCGGTGCGTATCGCGGCCGCGCAGCACCCTGGCGGAGGCGCCGGGAAATTTGGTCTCACGAACGTTCGGCGCGATGTAGTGAATGGACAGTCCGATCCGGCGGTCGCCCGTCCGGTTGGGATCGGAGGCGTGTACCGTATCTTCCTTGTGAAACGAAAACTGTCAGGTCGGGCAGCGGAACCGGCTAACAATATTGAAAGAGAACCATCATGGCGGAACGCATCTGAGCCTATTGTTAAGTATTGAAACACAACAATTGATCATCTCTTATTGAGGCCCGACTTTTTTCTAAATGCTAATAATTATCTTTATTTCCGTTAACATCATTGTTTCGCTGACATACTTTTGAAATTTAGTTCAAGTCGGCGATTGTAAGGTGGAGGCCTTAGCGGCAGTCCAATGTTGGTGACGATGCTTATATCAAATTATTTTATAATTTTAGTTTAGTTTCAGTACGACGAAACGAAAAAATAATAACCAAAGATTTTACCCCTCTGTACGTAGGATGGCGCCTATCATCCAATGACCTATAGCTATTAGATCATAGTCATGCCGAAAATAACCCAGTATTTGTATACCCAGTGGCATGCCGTCGTGCGCTAACAAAGGGGCATTTAAAGTCGGCACCCCTAACACTGATGATTGCTCACCATAAATTGCATTACCTATTGCCATCCCTTCAGGCGCCGCACCAGTGCCATTTAGGGTTAGCATTGCATCATATTTACTGGATAAGGCCTCGTGCCGCACTCTAGCTGAAATACTCCACTCTAGAGCTTCTTCATATTGTTCAGGAGTAATCTCCGCTGCGGCTTTAGCCCGATTAAAGACACGGTCACCTAATAACTCTGGGTTTTTATCCAAGTACATCATCAACGGCCAACGATATTCATAGGCAAGCACGATTTCGATCACCTTACTTAGTTGAATCATATCCTGTTCGTAAGACTCTAGTTCCGGATCTTCTCGGCGACTAACGATTTCAACTCCCTGTCGCTCGAGCTTAAAAACCATTTCGTTAAAGATTTCGCGAACGGGTTCCGGTGTATCAGCCCACCCAGCCGTATCCACTCGTGCTAACCTTTTAGGCTTCTGTGATTTTGGGAGGTGCGGGTGACCTTTTAAGCTTGGGTGACCAGCATCGCCGCCAGCATTCCGTGACAACCAATAGCAACTAATCCACGTATCTGCGAGAGAACCCGCGAGAAAACCCAGGTGGCCAATACTGGGCGGCGAAGGGAATCCGCCTCTAGTGTTTATCGCCCCCCACGAAGGTTTAAGCGCCCAAGTCCCATTATAGCATGCAGGGCGTAGGATTGAACCACGCACCTGCGTGCCGGTAGCAGCCGGTACCATCCCAGCGCCGACGGCCGCTCCTGAACCACTGGATGAACCGCCGGGTGTGCGACCACTATCCCAAGCATTTCTCGTCGGGCCAGGGTTACCGAAAGCGAATTCAGTGGTGACGGTTTTGCCAATCATAACTGCGCCGCCTCTTCTAAGAAAATAGACGCAAGCTGCATCCCAACCTGTCTCGTAGCCCTCGAAAATAGGACTCCCGAGCTGCATGGGCATATCTTCAGTTTCAAACACATCTTTCATCCCTAATGGCATGCCATCGAGCGGTGAAAGAATTCGGTTTTCTTTATAGCGTAATGTCGAGGCGTCGGCTGCTTCACGGGCGCGGTCAAGGGAAAGTGTTACAAATGCCTTAACTTCATGTTCCCGTGTTTCAATGGTTTCAATGCACCGCTCTAAATAAGCGCGTGGTGTATCAGTTCCGTTAACAAAACCTGGAATTTTGTCGTAAAAAGATAGTAATTTTGAGGAGGAGGGGTCGTAAGGAATTTTCATTATTCATTCTCAATTAATACTAATCCAGACGAACAAATCTTAGAAGCGAGTTATCCACCACCGATGTTGCAAATGGAGGGCCCGCAACTTCCAGAGCTTATGGTTGCCCCAGTTTACAGACGTCTTGCCAGGTCGTGTTTTGGGAAATTATAGCTTCTTCAGCTCTAAGTCTCTCATACGGTATTTGTTCGTTTAGGCCGAGAGGTGGTTTTCCGTTTTTCATAAAACCTCGCACGGCTTGGAGCATAAGACGTCGCATGCGAACAACAGCGATATCGGTGGTTCCTAAATGCTCCGTGCTTCTATCGAAAATTGGCCCCATGCTCTCTTGTATAACAGCATCTTCGACTTGAACGCCGCGCAATCCCGATGCTGATTTTCCGTCCTCCATTGCAGCACGGTCTTGAAGCCAGTCGTTTTCTCGGTTTCGAGTCATACGAAAGTTATCATCAATATCAACGCCCGGTATGAGCCCAGACCAGGTGATTTGTCGTTCTCTTTCTTTGTCGTCAACAGGCTGTTTTAAATTGTATCGGACAAAATAAAGCATCGTGTTTTCGTCATCGATGGGGACGAATGCCTGTAAGGCACCCCAATTCTTTTGACCGGCAAACAAACCATAGAACGGGGCAACGAAAAGCGTGGTCCGGATGTAGGATTTGTCTTGTTCCTCGGCTATCGTTCTCCGAATGGCGGCATAACGGAAACCGTAATCTGTATTTTCCACTTCAAGGCGTGGTTGGCCATCGCCAGAAGGCCGGTCGACGACAAGAGAGTCGCCGCGATAATCAGAACTGGAATTGGCTGCTGGCTTAAAGGTATCGCTGTGTAGATAATTGGAATGCGCGGTGTCCAATACCCCCTCCAGACATTGCACCCAATTACACGCTATATGCAATTTGGTATGGACTAAATGCGACTCGGGATAATTTGTGAACTCAAAATTGACTGGTGCTGGCTTATCTTCTTCAGGTCCCATATAGGCCCAAATGATTCCACCAGCCTCTTGTACCGGGTAGGCAACGGCTTGTACCCGGTTGATGACAGCCTCGATGTTAATCTCGGTCGGCATCTCGATAACGCGACCTGACACATCAAATTTCCATCCGTGATACAGGCAGCGGAGCCCGCATTCTTCGTTGCGGGCCAAAAACAACGAAGCCCCGCGGTGAGGACAAAGTTCCTGGAGAAGACCGACGTCGCCATTACTGTCCCGGAAGGCAACCAAATTTTCTCCCATTAACTGAACGCGAACGGGCTGACGATCATTCTCTAGTTCATGGCTAAATAAGGCAGGGATCCAATACCGTCGAACCATCTGGCCCATCGAATTTTGTCCGATGATGCGACATAAGAGCTCGTTGTCTTCAGGCGTGAGCATGTCTCAAACTTCCATAGATGCACTGAAATTTATCCGAATGATAAATCCATAGCGCTGTTAATCATAGGGCGCTAGCAAACGCTGTCCGCAGCACCAATCTGCTTCGGCAAACTGACCGCTAGTTACACATCGCGTGGCGCTTGATCGTGGTTCGTATCGATCCTAGGATTTTTCCAACGAGCACGATCTCGGCAAAATTGGGGAGATGGGGCATGGCCGGGTACAAAAAACTTTCCTCTATCGACCACGCAACCAAAGACAGAGGCCATCAGGATATCTTGGTTGGTTTGGATGATGAGTAAGAAGGGATTCCCATGATTTGTTCTGCTTGGACTAAATACCGAGCTTCTCGGCAAATTCCGAGCGCCATTCCGAGAACGGCTTCTTGGTCGGGTCGTCCTTGATCAAATCCTCGGTAAAACTCATTATTTCATCATCATCGAGGGACAGGTCGAGCGGCACGCCGCAGGGTTGCGCCACATACCAGGGCGTGTCGAGAAACACCTCGGACCGGTTTTCTTCCGGATCATAGAAATAGACCGACCAGGCATTGCCGTGGCAGATCGGACCGATCCGGGTGACACCGGGATAGGCCAACAATGCGGTATGAATTTTGCGCAGCCGGTCGAGCGAATCGACCCGGAACGAAACGTGATTATGGTGCACTGTGTCGGACGTCGCGGTGCGCCCTTCATACAACACGAATTGATGATGATCGCGCGGGTCGGCACCCATGAACGTGACCTCGCCGCGATCCTCGATAAAGCCGTGATCGGTGACATGAAACCCGTACACGGAGGTGTAAAAATCAACCATCTTTTTCATATCGAAGACATGAAAACCAGAGTGGCCGATGGAAATAGGGGGTGTTTTCATAATGACGTCCCAAATTGAAGCCGTGATAATGGGTCAACGATATTGATTGCCGCTACCAAGTGCAAATGGCGATTTTGCGAGCTTTACGGAGTGCGGTGGGTCGAGGAATACGGTCGCCCGATGCGTGCTGCACTATTTACATTCTTGATGAACGTTACAAATCGCTCGGACAATTTCTACCGGAACGCTTTAAGGATAGCTGGACCGAGTGTGGTCGGCGTGAGGTTGTGCAGTCTGTAGCCGAACGCAGCCCGTCACACAGAAAAGCCGCCCTCAAGCATTACGGCTGCAAATGTTACTCGTGTGGTTTTGCGCCAGCCAGTTCACACCTCATCGATATTCACCACCTTGACCCGATTGCAGAAGGTGAAAGGGAGACAAAATTTGAAGACCTGATCCCTCTTTGCCCGACGTGCCACAGGCAAGCTCATTCGCAACGCCCGCCTATGCAGATTGAGGATTTAAAGGCTTGGGCTAGTGAAAATAAGCCTTAGAAACAAGCTCCCGTATGCGTCGTGTTGGTTCTGCCAGCCCTCAGGTGATGTGGGGTCATACAAGCAACCCCCTAGTTTTGCATTAATCGCATGGTCGGGTCCCTTTTGGCAGCCCCTGAATTCTGAAATTTTGGGCAAATTATTGGGAAATACGTGACGGGCCCACGTCATCGGTATGGGACGGTGTAGGTCAGTATCCCGCGCATACGATACTACGCACAATCCATCGCGGATCAAAAATCACGCACAGCCCTGAGGCTCGGCTGCCCGTTTCGTTGGCTGGATGGTGGATCGGGCGGCAAGGCTCGATGGGGTGGCTGTTTAGATTGGGCTTTGGGCTGGGTTTGTCGCAAAGACTCCACATCCCAAACAATTCCTACCAGACTTATCCGATGAGAAACTGGTTACGTGGGCGTCACTCCGGAATTCAGGAGTGCTAAAATTCAGGAAAAGTTAATGAGAATGGCGAAGTTCGGCATCGGCCAAATCGTCCAGCATCGGAAACATCCGTTTTGCGGCGGCATTTTCGATGTTGATCCCATATTCAACAATTCA
>Ga0315338_1004518_pt1 | contig 10906 bp, 8 predicted proteins | sample ASW8metaG_FD_204518 | JGI IMG/M metagenome (GOLD analysis project Ga0315338, IMG submission 204518) | Ammonia-oxidizing marine archaeal communities from Monterey Bay, California, United States - ASW #8 | ecosystem: Environmental > Aquatic > Marine > Coastal | place: USA: California | collected...
GCGACAAACCATGACACTTGCTTTCATCACACTCTCCCATAAACGGCATTGGAATACTCATCTTGCTTATCTTATTCATTTTCATTTGTATTTTTACATCTTTCACAAAAAAGTATTTCAATTTTATGGGGGAAACCCCCAAACCCCCACTTTTTATATTTACTTATTGTATAATATGGCTCTACCACCACAATGTATGTATGATGGGAAATGTTATCGAAAAAATCCTCAACATATAAAAGAATATTCTCATCCTGAACAAACTATGTTAAATTTAATAAAATGGAAGAAAACTAATAATATATCTGACAATATATCTAACAATACAATTGAATGGAAAGACAGCGGGACGAAAAGAGAAATATATAAAGCTTGGCTTAAATGGGTAACAGAAAAGACATTAAATAAACAGTTTGATGAAAATGAAAAGAAAGAGGTATTCAGTATTCTTATGAATCTTGAGGAAGATGCGACTGGAGGTGAATTTAAGGCTGCTGATGGTAAATTCAAAGAATTACTTAAAGCACAAGGAGAACAATTTAAGAATTATAATGGGGAGTTTGTTTTTAGTAATTCGCATTTGTTTCCGTATTTAAAACCGGTTATAAGAAAATCCTCAGATGAACCAGAACAACCTCCATCTAAAAGAAGACGTATTACACCCCCAAAAGGAGGCAAGAAAACGCGTAAACCCAAAAAGAAAACACGTAAATCCAAAAAGAAAACACGTAAATCTAAAACTAAAAGTCGCAAAAATATTTAATATGAATTATGATAATATTGTTCATTACACCATTCATTACCATTTTTTATTTGTTCTAATTCTTCGGGTGTTAAATCATCTTCAATACCAAATGTATCTCTAATTTCCTGAGGCGTTTTTCCTTTAATCATAGAAGCTACTTTCTTACAAGAAAGATTTAGTAATCCTGGACAATCCAAATAATTTGCCGCCATAATTAAATCAAATAATTGATGAACCTCAAAACAACTAATAAACTCATTATCCTCTCCTTCTATTTCATCATATTTTGTTTCTTTTAAAAACTCTTCTGTTGGATTATCTTCATTTTTATGATTGTCACAATATAATTGAACCCATGAAAATACTTCTGAAGTAATACCTGATAATGGTAAAGCCTCATCGTTTTCATCAAAATCACAGTCTTGAAATACATCTTTAATTACCTTACATTTATTAATAGTTGATTGATAAATATTAACTTCAACATCGTCTGCCGTCTTAATTTTATTATGAGCTGTCATCGTAATAATTATAAATGTAGTTTGTGTAATATTTTATATCTTATTTTTATAAAATATTTCAATTTTTTATTATATTATTATTAAATTTTGCTTTTAGTCTTGCTCTTGCTTTTGCTTTTGCTCTTGCTCTTGCTTTTAGTCTTGCTCTTGCTTTTAGTCTTGCTCTTGCTCTTGCTCTTGCTCTTGCTCTTGCTTTTAGTCTTGCTCTTGCTCTTGCTCTTGCTTTTAGTCTTGCTCTTGCTCTTGCTCTTAGTCACGCGTTTAGTTATGCTCTTAGTCTTGGTCATGTTGTTTCGTTCAATAGGACAAACAAATTGTTCATTTATTAACCACTCTTTTAATTCAGATATATTAACACTATCAATCATTTTTTTCAATTCTTCCTTACCAATATTATCTCCTCCTCCTCTCATACCAATATCACCTTGTGAGTCTATTGATGTAATATTTGTACTTGGTATATCCTTTAGTTCGATATCTCCTTCAGCGTCTGAAATCGAAGCAAGAGACGGATTTTGAATCGGTCTATAAATAATATTCTTATATATACGACAGCAAACTGCTGTAAATTTTACATTAGACGGATTTATCTGATTAATATTACATATATTTTCTAATAGTTTAATCATATTATCAAAATCAATTGCGCCAGCTTGTAATAAATAATCATTTCCAAAAATTTTTGTAGTTACGTTATTTTTACTATCGCAAGCATATAACCCCATCGACTCAGTAAATAAACCATTAAATGTATCATTTACGTTACTTTCACCAGAAAATATTTGATTAAACATTACAATTTGATTATTAACTGGTGTAATAGTCTCTTTGGTCTTTACTAATTCTTTACAAATACGACTTCCTTCCAATACAGAAAATGTGTTTGGAACTAATAAACATCCACGTTCTACTAAAAAACTAATATTTTTTAATGGAAAATATCGTGGTTTTTCATCTAAAAAACTTACATCTTTAATACCTCCGTGGGATATTAAAACTAATTTATCAAAATTTAATTTGGTTACGTCTAATGCTTCTTCTGTTAAAGTGGAGAGATTAAATGTTACCGTTGGATGATATAAAAAATGTTGTTTAAAATCTTCTGCATATAAGTATTTGAATCCTGACTTAATAAAACATAACTTAGCATTTGTCTTACTGTCAAACATTAAGCTAAATGGTATTTGGTTTTTATTATCAAAAATATTATTTACAATTATATTCATCATTATTTTACAATATCCTTTTATAGGATATTTATTACTACAAACATTAGAAATTATATGTGTGTTAAAATCCGAGTATTCAAATTGTCTAATAAGTAGTTTATCATTGTTAAATAAGTCTTTAAAAGTTCTGTTAAAATTTATGCTTACATGGCTCAGATATAAACCATTTATATCAATCAAAACATAATTTCTTTGTCCAGAGATCGTAACAAACTGTGTTGAAAAACATTTGGAGTGTTCTTCAAGTATATCTTTCGAATAATTTCTAATAATTACTGGATTTCCCACAGGAATCCTTGAATTTCCTTGATCGTCTATTTCAACTAACCAGTAATTTCTTGTAGGTTCGGTGAATAAATATCCTATTGGCACTTCAGCCATTTAATATATAATAATACAATAAAATAATACAATAAATATTTACATTGATGCCTGCTCTTCTTGTTTTACCTTACTATGAAAATGTTTATTCATGAATTTTTGAATGTTAAAGTAGTTTACCTCCTCGTTATCTTTAATAGAAAGAAGTGTTTTAAGTTGTTCGTCGGGCACAATTATCCTGCGGTTATCGGGATTTTGTAGCTTATTCTCACTAATATACTTAATAATAAATTGTGTAACTTCTGTGCGAGCAACCTCTGTGCCTTCTTCTTTTGACATAAATTTACATAATTCTTCTGATATTTTTGTCGGCTTCGCAAAACCAGATGGTTTCCTATTCCCGCGATATTTATTCTTAGCCGCATCTTTACACAATTTTTTTCTTTCGCTTTTCATTGTCTTTTCCATTGCACGAATTTGCTGTTGAAGAGCAGTAATTTGTGTTTTAAAAGTAGATAGTGTAGATAATACGCCTTCAAATTGAACCGCGGCAAAATCGGGCTCTTCATTATTAGTGGGAACGGTTGTTTCTTTTTCTTCTGCCATTACTATATAATAATATACAAAAACCTTTAAATCGTTTTCACTACATAGGTTAATATTGTCTCTACATTATTGTAGTATTGCTAGTAGTAACATATATTACTTGTTGTAGATATAGTAAAAGTAATTGAATAAATACTATATGATAAATAACATATGATATTTATTTTAATGAGTCAATGAGTCGATGGATTGATGAGTCGATGGATCGATGGATTGATGAGTGCGTTAAATTATAGAGGAATATCCAATTGCTTAATGCGTCGAAGTAGAGTATGCATCTCTTCCGTATCATTGCGTGCTCCACCATAACGACGAGGACCACCAGTATGACGCCCCCTCACGCGACCACCACCGCGACTATTAGACGAACGTTGCTCAGTGCGCTCTGCTCGCTCTGGATGCTCCGCGCGAGTTAGATGTCGTGTCTCGCACATCAAACGCCACCCATTTACACCAAAAACATTGAGTGCCTGCCATTTATGATCTCCCTCTGATACTTCGTTTAAAGTAAACTCTACATACTCGCCCTCAACTAAATATTTGAAAACTTCTCCAGTCACAGTAATGGCCGTGTGATGAACAAAAATATCTTGTCCAGCGTGTTCTCCATCACATACTGTGATAAATCCAAACCCCGACTTATTATTAAACCACTTTACACGTCCATTCGTTCGGTCTGTTTCGCTCATTGTATGAACAATATAAATGTCATCTTTTTAAATCTATTTACATAATAACTTATGAGACTTGCTCTTGTTCATAATACTTTGTTTCCATCCAATCATATGTATTATCTACTGGAAATCCATGTAATTTATATAAATTCATCAATAATACTTTCAAATAATTATAGTCGGGGTCTTGGTCAAAATCTAAATTTCTACAATACTTAATAAATACGATTAATTCGCCAGGTATTTCATTAAACATCTGCCATAAATTTTTAAGGGTTTTAATCTCTCTAACATTTTCATATAATTCATCTGTATTTGCAATTTCATTATAATGCCAAGGTAAACTTCCACGTAAAAGATAAATTAATATATATCCTATTGATTCCAAATCATCGCGCCGCGCAGGAGTTATCCCAGTATGTATATTAACACTAACGAATTCTGGCGTTCCTAACAAATGCTTACCCTCAACCTTTTTTATGTGATTTCGTTTACTATCTATATATTGCTTTGAAAGTCCAAAATCAATTAAAAAAAGTTTATTATTATTTTCATCTCTCCCCATTAAAAAATTCTCTGGTTTAATATCACGATGGATTATTCCTTTATTATGAATAATTTTAATTCTATCTAACATGTTCATTCCTAACATTAAAACGGTTTTAAGACTAAATTTCCCCCCACATAGTTCTTTATAATACTCAAGTGAATTCCCCAGTAAATCTATAACTAAATAACTATATTGTCCAGTATTGCCAAAACTGCGCATTATAGGAATCCCACCAATATCATTTAAATAATTATACATTCTGGCCTCATTTTTTAAAAGCACACTTGAATCCGTTTTACTGATTTTAATTGCTATTTTCTCTCCAGTATTTTTATTACAACCTGAAAAAATACTTCCAAATGTTCCTTCCCCTAATTTATTAAGCAGTTCATATTTGTTTTCTATAATAACTGGCATAGTTAATAAACTACCGAAATTAATATTTAAATTGATATAGAAATATCTGGATATATATAATATTATTACGATATCATGGTTATAACGTGTGACAAGGCATTTCCTAATAATACGAAATATGATGAGTATTTCAATAAATTCGCCGATTTTCCGCTCAGTAATTTTCAAAAATGGGCTATTAAAGGAATTATTGACAAAGACAATGTTCTTATAACGGCGCATACTGGCTCTGGAAAAACCTTGCCGGCAGAGTTTATGATTAATTATTATACAGAAATGGCGGAACTGGGTGGAGAGAAAAGAAAGAAAATAATATATGCGTCGCCGATTAAAGCCCTTTCAAATCAAAAATTGTATGATATGCGTCGCAAATTTCCTAAGATTTCATTTGGGCTTCTTACTGGGGATTGTAAGGATAATCCGGGTGCAGATGTGCTTATTATGACTACTGAAATTCTTAGAAACACGTTATTCAATAAAAAAATAATGCAGAATTCAGAAGACAAAGTAGAGATTCCTCTATCTTTTGAAATAGATATTGATACTGAACTTGCGGGTGTCGTTTTTGACGAGGTTCATTATATCGGAGACGCCGATCGTGGTTCTGTGTGGGAGCAATCTATTTTACTTTTACCACCACAAGTTCAAATTCTGATGCTTTCCGCGACAATTGACCGACCCGATGAATTTGCGGGGTGGATTGAAACAGAAAAAAATAAACAGGCGCTTGCTATAAACTTACCTAAAAAAAACATGATTTTGGCTCCAACATATGAACGCGTGGTACCACTTACTCATTATATGTGGTTAAGCACGCATAATCATCTTTTGAAAAACGCGAAAAATACACCATATGAACAAAAAATAGAAAATTTACAAAGAAAACCCATTGTTATTAAAGAAGCTAATGGCACATTTATGGAAAAAAATTATCATAAAGTCCACGATTTAACAGAATATATGAAAAATAATCGAGTTTTTGTAAAAAGGCAATTTGTTTTAAATGATATTGTTAAATATCTAAATAAAAATGATATGTTGCCGGCGATTTGCTTTGTATTTTCAAGAAAACACGTAGAATTGGCCGCGAAAGAAATAAACTTTAGTTTGTTTGAAGAAGGTAGTAAAATTCCGGCAACCATTGGCGATGAGTGTAAAAAAATTTTAATGTCAAAGTTGCCGAATTATGAAGAGTATATTAACCTGCCCGAATATCAAGAGATTGTTAGACTTCTTGAAAAGGGTATAGCGATACACCACGCGGGGATTATGTCGGTTTTAAGAGAGATGGTGGAAATGCTTTTTGAAAAAAAATATATTAAGCTGCTTTTTGCTACAGAAACATTCGCAGTTGGAATAAATATGCCTACAAAAACGGTAATATTCAGCGGATTAACTAAGTTTGATGGTAATGGTATGCGACCTCTTTTATCGCATGAATATACTCAAATGGCTGGACGTGCTGGAAGACGTGGAATTGACGATGTTGGTCACGTATTTCATTGTAATAATCTCTTTGATTTAGATAATGTAACTGAATATAAAAACATGTTGTGTGGCGCACCGCAAACACTAACATCAAAGTTTAAAGTATCATTTGGTTTGGCACTCAATATTATTGCTTCAGGAAATACGGATAATAGTCAAATAGCAAATTTTGTAAGTCAAAGTTTGTTAAGTCAAGATATTAATAAAGAGGTAGAACAATATGATAAAAATGCTAAGAAATTAGAAGAAGAATTTAATATTAAAAGCGACACTATAAAATTAATTAAAAAAACACCCAATGACATTATTGAAGAATATAATGAAAAGTTTCAGCGGTGGCAGAAAGCCACTAATAAACAAAAGAAAAAACTGAAGAGAGAACTAACGCTGATAGAAGAAAATAATCGATTTTTAAAGGCAGACATAGAGAAATATAAAATGCTTGAAGAGTCAAAAAAATCTATTGAAGAAAATCAGCGTTATAAAACAAACGCAGTAGAATATTTGAATGCCGCAATAGATTCTACATTGAATTATCTAGAAGAAGAACAATTTATTACGACTGACACAGCAGATAAAAAAAGTTTGACTAATATTGGCACTATTGCGAGTCAGTGTCAGGAAACGCATCCTTTGGTAATGGCAAAAATTCTAACAAATAGCAAATTTAAATTGATGACCCCTATAGAAATCGCCGGATTTATTTCGTGTTTTACAAATATAAAAGTAAAAGAAGAAATTCAAGCGTGTAGACCTGTGACAGCGTCTAATATTGTAAATGAAATAACAACACTAGCGGACGAATATATAAAAAAATATGGGAATATGGAAAATCAATATGGAATATACACTGGAGAAAATTATGAGATAAATTTTGATATTCAACAACAAATAATTAACTGGTGTAATGCTGAAAATGAAGAAGAATGTAAAGAAATTATCAATGAACTAAAGATTGAAAAGAAATTATTTCTGGGGGATTTGGTTAAAGCAATTCTTAAAATCAACAATATTGTGACTGAAATAGAAAATATTTGCGAAACAACACAAGATATTGCTTTACTAGAAAAAATTAAACAAATACCCGGGTTAACACTTAAATATGTAGCAACAAATCAGTCTCTTTATATCTAATCTAATCTAAAATAAGCTGAAGTCTTGCCTTGCGTTTAAATTTAAATTCATTTGTAAATAAGTGGATCGTAAATTCTGCTTCACTATAATTTTCAAACACTTTATTTGTGAAAACCTCAGACATTATCTTAAGTTCTGGTAAATAAACAGTATATTTATATTCTATATCTTCCTTTATTGATTTTTCCTTATCAAATAGGTAACCTTTGTATGCTTTGTTCAAATCGATTTTATTATTCATATATTTTTCTAATAAATAACATTCCGCCTGTAGGCGTTTAATACTCCGCATAGAAGTATTTATATAATCTAGTCTTTGTGACCATTGATTTAAAAATTCATTTGCATTATCACTGATTTCAATAATGTTTAGTTTTTGTTGTATAGTAATCATATTCAACAAATCTACAAATCTTCTTATGGGCGAGGTTATATGAACATAAATATCAAGGCCATAAGCAATCATATTATGTTTACCTCGTTCATCATAACCTCTATAACTCCCAGAGCCACATCGTAGTATTCGCGCAAAATTTTTAATATTATCGGGAATATTTTCCTCTTTTAATTTATCATTTTCTTCAACCACCCGAAATAATCCTGCGTTATATTTCTCTAATGTTTCGGCGCATTTATGGTTCATTAAAATCATATAATAAGCAACAACATCATGACTATCAGTAATCGCATCTAAATATGGATACGATTTTTTTAATTGTTTAGTAATATCAAATAAAATTTTATATTCACGGTTTGTAATTAGTTCATCGTCTTCATATATATAATTTTGTTTTACCTTAATAAGTGAGTTATGATATCCAATATCAACTATTTTATTATCTTCAATAAATAGATCTAAAACAAACGCAACACGTGGTTCATTTTCCTGTAAACTGCACAATTTTTCGGACAAAATGGACGGCAACATAGGATATTTTTTATCAGGAAGATAAATGGTTGAAATTCTCTCCGAAAAATGTTTCCAAATATTCAAAAAGTCCATCCAAATAGCAACATTGGCGATATAAATACTTATAATATATCCATTCGATGTTTCTGTTAATCCAATCGCATCATCAAAGTCTTTGCACGCGCTTGGGTCAATCGTCATAATATTGGCTTCAAGTCTATTTTCTATCTGAGGATATTTTTTGCGAATATCATTTATAATATTATTCTCATCATCATATTGTTTAATTGTTTTGTTTGTTTCAATATTAAACTGGTTTAAGGAATGATTTATTTCTTTACAATGCATTTGATATTCGTTAAAACCTTTTAGTTTATCGACATTACCAAAACTTTGAAATATGGTTCCAGTCGGATGTTTTCCGCTCCATTCTTTAATGCAAAATGTAACATATATATTAACTGGTTTCTTACTAAAACCACAGGTTCTATTCTCATATGGAATTAGAAAGCTGGGCAGGGCAATATCATTGGGAATACATTTATATAATAATTTATTCTTTGAATTATTTCCTTGCGGTCTGCCATATGTTTTGCCATCTAAAATCAACACACCAGGTATTTGCCTTTTTTGCATATAAGATGAACTTATAATAGTCCCTTCGTGTGAAACAATATCTCCAGTAAATAAATGTAATTTCAATGGGTCTATAAATATTTCATCATTATTATAATATTCTCTCCCTGTATCTTTTTCTATCCATTTCCATTCACTATAATGTCTATTCAAAGCAATAAATTCCAATGTCATTGTGGTTATACTTACTTATTTTAATAATATAAATTTAAATTCAATTTTACATTATTTCTAAAATATAATATATGTTACAATTCGATTGATAATTCTTTACCGATTAATTTAATTATATAAGCAATCTTAGGTGACACGTGTTCGATTAATACGCCTTCTAAACCAATAATTCCACCGGAAATAATAAGACCAAACAACACCACTATTAAATAATGTGGCATTGTATTTTTATCAAACCTTGATTTTAACATATTACCGAGGGCATCTTGTGCTTTGACTATAAAATGTCCCGGTATTAAATACGTCAGTATTATCATAAAAAAAGCGCGCGACCATCCTTTTGAAATACTTTTAGTTTTATATGTAGTATATGCGACAGTAAATGTTAATCCTAATAATGCCAAATAATTAATAATATTAGTACTGAAAAATCCAAATAATTTTTCGTTGGCAGGATTATACAAATATAACCATAAATCATTTAATAATCTATTGGGAGGTCCGCCCAAATAACCTAAAACTGTAGCCAAAATATCTAAATTTGGAAAATATACGGCTAATAAATTATACATGCTATTTTTAATTAGCAAATATGGTATTAAAATAACAAAAACCACAATATAAATTATAAATCCAGAGGTTGCTACTAATAAATCAACGTCATTATTATCTAATGAAAACAGCGTTCGTTTCGATTCTATATCTTTTTCTCCTTCATAAGACATTAGTAATATATATTATGTTTATAATTTATATTACGCTGATCGAAAAAATGAATAACTAATTTACTTTAATATATAGAAGACTTAAAATATACTTAATTAATTTGGCCAAATCGGCCGAATATTTGTGTATTATTTTTTCTTCGAAACTTATAAACATATAAACAATTAATAGACCTGCAAATGTAATACTTGAATAATGTAATAATGTATCTTGTGATATATATGGATTAAGCATCGTGCCTAATTCATCTTGGATCGATTGTATAACATGTCCTGGCAATATATAAGTAATAAAAAGCATAAAAGTTGCTATAGCCATCCCATTTGAAATACTTTTGTATTTATTAGTATAATATGCGACAGTAAATGTCAATCCCAAAAGAGAAATATAATGAATAAAATTAACACTTATAAACTCAAATAACGATTCATCGCAACTTTCACGCAAATATTTCCATAATGTACCCGGCATTAAAATTGGCGGACCACCCATATAACCTAATGCCGTGGCAATATTATCTAAATTTGGAAAATAGGCCGCTAAAATATCATATCTTTTATACTGTATAAATAAATAGGGAATCAACACAATAAATATAATTACATATATAATAAAACCCATTATTGAATATTCATCACGTTTATCGGCATCGGCTTCAGCATGTTTATCGGCTTCAGCATGTTTATCGGCTTCAGCATGTTTATCGGCTTCAGCATGTTTATCGGCTTCAGCATGTTTATCGGCTTCAGCATGTTTATCGGCTTCAGCATGTTTA
>Ga0315338_1004521_pt1 | contig 10894 bp, 8 predicted proteins | sample ASW8metaG_FD_204518 | JGI IMG/M metagenome (GOLD analysis project Ga0315338, IMG submission 204518) | Ammonia-oxidizing marine archaeal communities from Monterey Bay, California, United States - ASW #8 | ecosystem: Environmental > Aquatic > Marine > Coastal | place: USA: California | collected...
GCTTTGTGTTAATCCGTCCAGACTAGCAAGTACATTGAGACCTGCCACACGCGAAGCGGGTAATGCGGCTATGATTAATGACCGGAGGGGTTCGATTGCGGTCTGATCTTCTCGCTCCAGTAGCAACCGAGCGGCTGTCTCGCGCCACCAGGCATTTTCATGCTTCAGCAGCTCAACCAATTGCAAGCTTGTCGCCTTTGATAATTGCGGGCGGGCTCGCTTAGGTTCAGAGTTTTCTGAGACTATTCTATAAATCCGACCGCGATTGTCTCCGTCACGCATGTCGGAGCGCTGTTGAAGTTCGTCGGGCATCCACTGAGGGTGCTCGATCACCGCGCGATACATATCGACGACATACAGGGCCCCGTCCGGGCCGTGACGTAGATCAACTGGTCGGAACCATTCGTCATGCGAGGCCAAGAACTCAACCCCATCGCGCCCGGGTAGCGATCGAAAAGTGCCGCCGGAGGATTCCAAAACCTCGCGATGAACGAGGCTGCCAGTCGGGTCGCAGGTAAAGCTGTTGCCGTACATGTCGGCAGGCAGATTATTTCCGCGGTAAATCGTCGTCCCACAGGCAGCTGTAAATTGCCCCGCGTGCTGCAACGAAGTCGTCCAACTTCGTCCTAAAGGATAAATCCGCGAAGCCTCGCCTGCGCGAGCGACATCTTCGATCACCGCTGGCAGTGCGTAATTTGGATTGCGACCCGCATAACGATTCTCCATCACAACATGCATCAATGGGTTACGGTTGCTGCAAAGAAACCGATTACCGTAATCGTCGAGCGTCATGCCATGCTGCGAGTGGCCAGCGATTTTTTCAAAGTTTTGTGTCTTGGGGTCGAAGCGAAAATCATGGCTGCGAATATCAAGCGGCTTTTCTTTCGAGTTATCAGCCGCGACAACCTTGCCGCCACGCAAGCCGTTGGCCACATAGATATAGCCGTCTAAACCGAGTGTAGGATGATTTGCTCGGAGCTGGGTATTCTTCTCGGCAAAGCCTGTGAACCATGTTTCTTGAAGATCGGCGCGGCCATCTCCATCAGTGTCCTTCAGATAAGCAATCTGTCCTGCTAGGGTCACAAACACGCCGCCGCGCCACGGTTGCAAGCCGGTCGGAAACAGCAACTTGTCGGCAAATACTTGCGATGTTTCGTACCGTCCATCCTGGTCGCGATCTTCTAATACTCGAATCTTAGAAAATGGCGGCTCGCCATTCTGCGGACCCAAGGGGTAATCACGCATCTCGACCACCCAGAGGCGGCCGTCTTCGTCAAACCGAATCGAAACCGGATCGACTACCTCTGGCTCGCAAGCGACCAATTCCATACGCAGCCCCGTTACAAGCTCAAACGACTTGAGTGCCTTAGCCGGCTCAAGCGGTTTGGTCCGTTGGGCAGTTTCCTCAGCCCCAACTAAAACTCCTGGAGTAGCGACAAAAACAGACAGTACAAAACAGCACAAGTCGGTCACTCGACTCCGGCGAAAGTAATTTTTTCTCGTATTCATAAAGGGCAGTATAGCAGGTCTCGCTAGGTCCAACATCTTGTCGCGTCCGTGGCAACGATGGCAAAAACACAGCGTATTTTTTGGCTTGTTTCACTCTTTAACAGTAGGGCTCCAACCCTCGGTACGGTACAATCGAGCCTCCCAGTCGTCTCAACGACGGGAGAGGTTTAATGGTTATCGAGATCCGTAAAACAGATACCTTATTTCGCATCTGGGAGAACATGATGGGGCTTCGCTCATTTTTTCAATTCGACTCTACATTCCGTCTTTTGACGCTGGCCCTATGTCTTGTCGTTTCGGCATCGACGTTTTTAACAAGCTTTTCCCAAGCCAAAGAACCGATTACCCCGACAGACGGGCCCATCGACCTTCTCGCTGACAATCTTGGCAAGCTTTATTCCTGGCTGAAAGAAACTAAGTACGAAGATCCGCTGAAGGTCTACACCCTTAAAGATGGAGTGCTGCAAATCTCCGGCGAAGCCTGGGGCGGCCTGACATCTAAAGAAGAATATGCCAACTACCATATGATTATGGAATTCAAATGGGGCGACCGAACTTGGGCCAACCGTAAAGACCGTTCCCGCGATTCAGGCATCCTAGTCCATTGTGTCGGCCCCGATGGCGGCTATAGCGGCATCTGGATGGCCTCGATCGAAGCTCAAATTATCGAAGGCGGCACTGGTGACTTCTTAGTGCTGCAAGGCAAGAACGAAGACAGATCGGCTGTTGCGCCGGCACCGTCACTCACTGCGGAAGTCGGCAAAGATCCTGACGGCGAAACCATTTGGAAAAAAGGAGGCGAGAAAAAGACAGTCGTCTCTGGCCGCATCAATTGGTTCGCTCGCGACCCCGAATGGAAAGACGTGCTAGGTTTTCGGGGTAGCCAAGACGTCGAAAGTCCTGCCGGCGAGTGGAACCGATACGAGGTGATCTGCGACGGCGGCAAAATCACCGCCATTGTCAACGGTGTGGTGGTTAACGAGGGCTTCGATGCCGCCCCCACCGCAGGAAAAGTTATCGTCCAGTCTGAGGGGGCCGAGATGTTCGTCCGTCGCTGGCAGCTTTGGCCACTGGGCAAGGCACCCAAATTCAAAAAATCGGATCTCCAGGACTAACGAACCCTTTGTATGGTGAGTGTGTCGAAGTAAAGCAGGTAGAACAATTCTTTTTTTGAACTACGACGACACGGCGGGCACTACGGAACTGACTTGCCGGTGCTGCTCTCGATCAGCAAGCAAGTTGTTTGGATAAATAGAATTTTTAAATGGCCACAAAAAACACAAATACTAGATAGACAGCAAGAGAATGTAGCGTTGACTAATTGTTTTTTTGTGACTCTTCGTGATCTTTGTGGCTACTTCCTCCAGTAAATACGTTGTGCTCGTAGTGTCGTCGTGGTTAATTAAAAGAACAAGTAGTACAGGTTTCAGAAATTAAAGTTATGATTGCGATTATTGATTATCAGATGGGCAACCTGCGAAGTGTTCAAAAAGGGTTTGAACGCGTTGGCCACGAAGCGACGATTACCAGCGATCCGTATACGATCGCCCAGGCAAACAAAATCATCCTCCCCGGCGTTGGCGCTTTTGCAGATGCAATCAACGAACTAAAGCAGCGGCAGTTGGTTGAACCCATCCGTGATTTTGTAAGTAGCGGCAAGCCATTTCTTGGCATCTGTTTGGGCCTGCAGCTATTATTCGACCGCAGCCTCGAAGATGGCGAATACGAGGGCCTCGGCATTGTGCCCGGCGAAGTGCGCCGTTTTGAGGTTCCTCGCGAATACAAAGTCCCTCATATGGGCTGGAATCATGTCAACTTCAAACGTCGGCCACCCATCTTCGAAGGTATCGACGAAGATGCGCATTTTTACTTTGTCCACTCTTACTACGTCGCCCCCACAGACAGTAGCGTCGTCGCAGGTGAAGCCTCCTACCCGGAGCCTTTCTGTGCAGCCATCTGGCGCGACAATCTGTACGCCTCGCAATTTCATCCCGAGAAAAGCCAAAGTGCGGGGCTGCGAGTGCTGAAAAACTTTGCCGAGTTAAGCTAGAGAGTCAACGCAAAATAATCTGCGCAAGCATCTCACAGCCGGACCGCCACGTGGTCCCGGTGCACAAAAGAAACGCCTACCCCGACAGGGCATTCCAAACGTCTGCTTGAAATTTTACCTGATTTATGCGATAGTCTACACAAAGACTTTTCTTCAGCATAATTGAAATTTGGTGACGCAGTATGCAGATTTGGCCTGCTATAGATCTTCTTGGTGGTAATTGTGTTCGTTTAGAGCAAGGCGACTACAAGCGAGAGACCGTATTCTCTAACGACCCTGTAGCCGTCGCCAAGCAATTTCAGGCTGAAGGCGCAAAACATCTCCACCTAGTCGATCTTGATGGCGCCCGAGATGGCAAACTGGTCAATGCTGACGTGGTTCGAGACATTGTCGCAGCTGTCGATATGCAATGCGAACTCGGCGGCGGCATCCGCGATGAGGCAAGCATCGAAGCCTTGCTAGAAACAGGGCTGCACCGTCTGGTGTTAGGCACCTCTGCTTTGAAGAAGGCGGAGTGGTTTCGTGAGATGTGTCTCAAATACCCCGACAAGCTGGTGCTGGGTATCGACGCCCGAGACGGCATGGTCGCCACCGATGGCTGGTTAGAAACAAGCAATACCCCAGCGACTGAGCTCGCCGATCAATTCCGCGACGTTCCGTTGGCCGCGATCGTCTACACCGATATTGCCACCGACGGCATGTTAGCAGGCCCCAATGTCCGTGCGATGGCAGAGATGCAGCAGCACGTTGATGTGCCGGTGGTTGCATCCGGCGGGGTAACCAATACAGAAAATGTCGAACAATTAGCCGCAGCCGGCTTGGCTGCCGCCATTGTCGGACGCGCGCTCTACGCAGGAACATTAACACTAACCGAGGCACTTGCCGCGGTCGGAAAGGCAAGTCAAATCTAACTTCAATCGAGCTATTCATAGGGAGTTGTTATGGCCAGGAATGTCGCGGATATTCGTAACATCGCTGTTTGCGGGCACGGAAGTGCCGGAAAGACCAGCCTTGTCGACCAACTTCTTGTCCGAAGCGGTGCCGTCAGTGCCAAGCCTGATGTGGATGCCGGCACCAGCATTTGTGATTTCGATGAAGAAGAAAAACACCACAAGCACTCGATCGAGTCAACTGTGGTAAATTTCGACCACAACGGAAAACATTTCAATGTGATCGACAACCCTGGTTACCCCGATCTCGTCGGCCAGATGATTGGCTCGCTCCGTGCTGTCGAAACCGCGCTCATTACCATCGACGCCCACTCTGGCATCAAAGTCAATACACGTCGCGCATGGAACGAGGCCGAAAAAGCAGGCTGTGGGCGAATCTTGCTCATTACGAAACTCGATACCGATAACATCGATTTCCCCGGACTGATCAACTCGATTAAAGAAGTCTTCGGCAACAGCTGTGCCCTGCTGAACGTACCACTTGGAATTAGCGATTCGCTCGCCGGTGTTGCTAGTACGCTGGAAGTTCCCGACAACGTCGAAGATGCCGCCCTCGACCCCCAAAAAATTCACGAATCCTTAGTCGAATCGATTATCGAAATCGACGAATCCGTGATGGAACGCTACTTCGAAGGCGAAATGCCCTCGACCGATGAGCTCAACTCGCTGATGGTCAAAGCGATTGCCTCGGGTTCACTGACTCCGATTCTTTGCGTCTCGACAAAAAAAGACATCGGTCTCACCGAGCTCATGGACAGCCTTGCGTTCGCCGCCCTACCGCCCAGCGAAGTCCCCCGCACCGCTACCAAAAATGGCGACACCGTCACGCTTAAACCCGACCCTGCTGCTCCCTTGGCCGCCCAAGTCTTCAAAACCCGTATTGATCCCTTTGTGCAGCGTCTGAGCTTCATCCGTATTTACTCAGGCACGCTAAAAAAAGACGCTACCATCGAATCCCCTGGTGCCCGAAAGGGTATCAAGCTCGGCCCTCTACTAACCGTCCAGGCAAATGATACTAGCCCGATCGACGACGCAGGCCCCGGCGAGATCGTCGCAGTCGCCAAGTGCGAAGATCTCCACACCGGTACGTCGCTTGGCGAGGTGGAGCTACCACCGATTGTCTATCCAACGCCGATGGTAGGCCTAGCCACCGCCCCTAAAAGTCGAGGCGACGAAGCCAAGCTTTCTGGAGCGCTGCATAAAATCACCGAGGAAGACCCCACCATCCACCTCGATCATGATCCCGAAACAAAAGAAATGGTGCTCACAGGCATGAGCGAACTGCATCTCATGCTCATTCAAGAGCGGCTCAAACGCCGCGACAAAGTTGAGGTCGACACCAAAGAACCAAAAATCCCTTATCGCGAAACCATTCAAAACGATTCAGACGGTAGCTATCGTCACAAAAAACAATCCGGTGGGTCGGGCCAATTTGCAGAAGTTCACATCCGCATGTTTACCTTCCCCGAGGGCACCGAGGTCGACGAATACGCCACCAAAGCGCGTTTCCCGCACCTCAAGAAAAGTCATTATATCGAGAAAAATAATTTCCTTTGGGTCGACACCGTCGTCGGTGGTTCGATCCCTGGCAACTTTATGCCGGCCATCGAAAAAGGATTTATCGATCGACTCCGCCAAGGTGTTGTCGCCGGGTATCCCATACAAAACGTTTGCGTCGAAGTCCACTTCGGCAAAGATCATCCCGTCGACAGCAACGAGACGGCCTTCAAAATGGCCGCCAGCAAAGCGTTCGCGAAAGTCTTCAAAGAAGCCCGCCCCTCGCTCTTAGAGCCGGTCGTCAACATGCACATCACCGTCCCTGCCGACAACGTGGGCGATGTCTCTAGCGACCTTTCTGGCCGCCGTGGCCAAATGGTCGGCATGGAATCCGCTGGTGGCGGGCTCACGACCATCGAAGCCAAAGCCCCGCTAGCCGAGGTCTCGACCTATGCCCGCACACTCTCCTCGATGAGCGGCGGCCAAGGCAGCTACACCATGGAGTTCTCGCACTACGAAGTAGTCCCCGGCAACGTCCAGCAAGAGATTATTTCTAGTGCAAAATTGAAAGACGAGGAAGAGTAGTAGTTGCCTTGCTGTTACTGTGTAACACGGTCTCGATAAACTCACTGAAAATCCGTTGATATGGGCTGACAATGATAATCGTACGCTCAAATCTGAAGACCTCTAGTCAACCTGGTTTTTGGTAGTAGTTTGAGATGGTGTCGTGTCAAACACACGTCAGTTACCAAATGCCGTTCGTGCGATCGGGCAGATTCCCCGCTGTACTTAGCGAAACGTCCTTTTCACATATCCCGCGTGCTTGAATAGGGCCAAACTCTCCACATATTGCTTGTAGTTGCCTTTGCCTTGGCCTTATACTATATGCATATCCTCCATTGGTGTAGTTTGTGAAAACCTGATGTAGGAAAATTTGTCTGCGATAATGAGGACTCCTCATTTTGCATTGTTCGATGAGGGTTAGCTCATGACGATTCGACGGATGTTTTATTCCACGGTTTTTTCTCTTCTCGCCGCGACTTCTTTGCAGGCGGCACCCATTACCGTCCCTACGGCCCTCAACCCGGGTGACCAGTATCGGCTAGCCTTCCTCACGTCGGGTACACGGGACGCCGAACCTACTGACATCGCCGTTTACAACGCCTTCGTTCAAAGTACTGCGGATGCAGTGCCTGAATTGTTGAGTCTTGGGACAACTTGGAAAGCTATCGCATCCACTGGATCGGTCGACGCACGCGACAACACTGGAACTGCAGCCGATCATACTCCTGTTTTTTTATTGAATGACACTATTCTGGTTGACAAGGCCATGGATTTGTGGAACACCGACCTCGTGGATTTGCTTCATCCACTCGCCATCGACGAATTGGGGCAATTAAACATTCGCTCTCAATACGACCGTGTGTGGACGGGTACAGACTCTACCGGTGTTGCCAGTCCACACCCTATTGGGGGCCATGACACTACGTATGGGCATTACGACGTTGTTGATTCGTTATATATTGATTATCTCGGACGTGATTCCCACGATACCAATACCTATAGATTCTATGGTATCTCACAAGTATTGACGGTCGTACCAGAACCTAGTTCGATCTTATTGTTAAGTTTGGCGGGCATGGGAGCGCTAGTCGGATATCCCTCAAGAAAAGTAGGCCGAAACAAGCCTCGCGCAGTTCCGGCATGGGTACCATGAAAAGCTGGAGCTGCGCATAGCTTGTTCCGGCCTACAGACTCTTACAGGAAAGGTCACATAAGCCATCGGCAGAGCCAATCAATCCCGGATTCTCGACTATATGACAGGAGAGAGCTTTATGGAAAATCTTCTTGTCGTAACTTTAGTAGCGTTGCTATCAATCTTAGGTACATTTCACACATTTATTACTGATTGGGTACTAAGCAGGGTACTAAGAAAAAGGACCTCGAATTCTACGGGAAAGATTTTTAAGCTCAAGCTTACGGTTTTTTATGTAACTTTTTTAATCTGGATTGTAGCTGTAACATGGTATTACAATTCTTCAGGCGCGGGTCCTGGTACACTTACGGTGTTTTTTTTCGGCTATCTCTTCACAGCGTTTTCTGGATTTATTGCATTCACAAATGTTGATATAAAACCAGAGGATTGATTGTGCGGTATCCCATGATTGACGGATACTGGGCGGGGTTGATTTTTTTGGCGCCGCTACTAATGGGGCATAATGGTATCCTGCAGGGTGCACAGGCTGTTACCTTGCGTCTGGGGCTCCTAATCGAGCGAGTACATGCCGTTATCTAATCATCTTGTCGTCTTTCTTTTATTAATCGGCATCTGGTCGAGCGAATCGAGGATAGGCTTTGCTGCGAAGCTTCCCGAGGGATTTGTCGATGCTGCCGAGGTGGTGCCTTCGCTAGTCGTAGAATTACGGTACCTCACGAATGACAATTTTGTAGGGCAGCCGGTTGATGGTTATGTGAAGCCACGATGCATTCTCACTCGTGAAGCGGCCGTGGCACTCAAACGCGTGCAAGCTGAGCTGGCCCCATTCCGCCTGGGCTTAAAAGTTTTCGATGCGTATCGCCCTCAACAGGCGGTCGATCATTTTGTGCGCTGGTCTCAGGAGAAGGACGATCCGCGGAAGAAAGAGCAATTCTATCCCCAGGTAGCGAAGAGTGCTTTGTTTGGGGAGGGATACATCGCCGCCCGATCGAGCCATAGTCGGGGAAGCACCGTTGACCTAACTTTGGTGGCACTCACTGCCGGCAAGCCAGCCAATGAGTTGGACATGGGCACGCCGTTCGACTTCTTCGGCCGGCAATCGTGGACGTCCTATGCCAAACTCACACCCCAGCAACGAGCCAATCGACTCCTATTACGCGAAGTCATGACAAAACACGGCTTCCGCCCCTACAGCAAAGAGTGGTGGCACTTTACGCTGCTCGATGAACCTTATCCCGAGACTTATTATAATTTCCCTGTGGAATAGGTTGCATCTCCCAATGACCTGCTGGCAGTCAATTTGACCGTTGCTAGATTAGCATGCCACGCCACACCCCATCACGGTATACTGTGAGCATGAGCATTTGTGTAGATACCTCCAAGAACACAACGGGGCCAAGGGCCTAAGGAGACTTGAAATGAAGTTATCAATACCGCTCACGTTACTGATGACCTGCACAGCTATCGCTGCCCCTCCTGCACAAGAGTCAATTCCAACTGTCCTTGGGCCAAAAGCCTACCGAGTCGGAGACGCAATCGAGATCACTGAGGTTACTGCTACTTCTCCGCACCTGGAGCAAGGTGATTCAGTCACCGTTTCAGGCAAGTTCTATCTGAAGAGCCAAGAATCAGCCAATCTATGCCTCTTTCTCACGCAAACCGAAGGCGATGGCAAAGGAAACACTCAATCTAGCCAGAAAATGCTAGTGAAAATTGGGAATGGAAATTTCACTTTAAAGACCACGATCAGAAACCGAGGACATTTGCATCTCACCTATTACGATCCTGCTTCAGGCAAGCCACTCGGTGGCACTTATTTTGGGACCGCCGAACAAATGAAATCAATCGCGAACTGGGATGTGAGTTACTACCTGGCTTCCGAGAAGAGAAATCGTTCATCGAACCAGGAACTACGGGAGATAACACAACTTCGACAGCAAGTTCGTGCAATTGAGCGACGCCTTAAAAACATTGAAAGTGCAGTATAGAAACAGAACTGAGCGACTATCGTCTTCTATTGGCGGTCACACCATTCCCGAAAGAGTCTGTCTAGTAAAAAGGTTTTCCTTGGGATAGCTGCGCAGAGATAGGCGGTTCGCAGATACACCCGAACGATCGTTTTCTGACACTACTATTCCCAATCCTCACCTTACTTGTGACGATAAATTAATGAAAGCTGTAGCTCAATTTGCAGTTCTGGCAGCAGTTGGCTTTACATGCCGACTCGGCCATTGCGTAGAAAATCCACTACCGCCTAATTTCATTATCATCCTGTGCGACAACCTCGGCTATGGCGATATCGGGTGCTATGGTTCGGAATTGCATCGCACGCCGCGTATCGACCAGATGGCTCGCGAAGGGATCTCGCTGACTAGTTTTTATTCGACGAGCGGGGTTTGCACACCCTCGCGTGCCAGTTTGATGACCGGCTGTTATCCACGGCGGGTTGGCTTGGATGTTACCGATCCCGATGGTGCTGTGCTCCGGCCGGTTTCTCCCAACGGCCTCCACCCCGACGAAGTCACCCTAGCCGAGGTGCTTCAGCAAAAAAGCTACGCTACTGCCTGCATCGGCAAATGGCACCTAGGCGATCAGCCGTCGTTTCTACCCACCCGGCAAGGTTTTGATGAATACTTTGGTATTCCCTACAGCGACGACATGACGGCGCGCAAGGGCAAGAATTGGCCGCCCTTACCACTCATGAAAAACGAGCAAGTGCTCGAGGCCCCCGTAGATCGCAACCTGCTTACCAAACGCTACACCGAACAGGCGATCGAATTTATCACCAAAAACAAGCAGCAACCTTTCTTTCTTTACCTACCGCACGCCATGCCAGGCAGTACGAAGGCGCCCTATGCCAGCGAAAAATTTCGAGGGAAATCGGCCAACGGTCCGTGGGGTGACTCGGTGGAAGAAATCGATTGGTCGACCGGTGAGATTCTCGACACCTTAAAACGCCTTGGCATCGATGATCGGACACTTGTGGTCTGGACTTCCGACAACGGCGCCCCGCGTCGCAATCCGCCGCAAGGTAGCAACGAACCGCTGGGGGGCTGGGGATACACAACCATGGAAGGCGGCATGCGGGTGCCCTGCATCGTCCGCTGGCCCGATAATATTTCTGCCGACACAAAATCGGATGCCGTTACCACCACGATGGATCTGCTGCCG
>Ga0315338_1004522_pt1 | contig 10892 bp, 10 predicted proteins | sample ASW8metaG_FD_204518 | JGI IMG/M metagenome (GOLD analysis project Ga0315338, IMG submission 204518) | Ammonia-oxidizing marine archaeal communities from Monterey Bay, California, United States - ASW #8 | ecosystem: Environmental > Aquatic > Marine > Coastal | place: USA: California | collected...
GGGTGGCCCGCGACGTACGTAAGGATGAACCTTACGGCATCTACGACCGCTTTGAGTTTGAGGTGCCCACCGAAGTGGAGGGGGACTGCTTCGGCCGCCATTTGGTGCGCATGTCGGAGATGGAGCACAGCATCGGTCTGGTCGAGCAGGCCATGCGCGACATCCCGGACGGGCCGATCATGGCCGCCAAAGTGCCGAAGCGGATCCGGCCACCGGCGGGAGATCACTACTTCGCAGTCGAGTCCGCCCGCGGCCACTTCGGGATCTACATCCACAGTGACGGCAGCGATGTGCCTCTGCGCCTCAAGCTGCGCACGCCGTCCTTCGTCAGCGTGTCGACGATGCCCGTAGTGCTGCCTGGCACGCTGCTGGCCGACACAGTGGCGATTCTCGGCAGCATCGACATCATCATCTCCGAGATCGATCGTTAGGAGCCCGTTGACAAAGACCATTCGTGTTACGGCCGGCCCTCACGACCAATCTCTGCGTTGCCCTCGCACGTTGGAATTCCCAATCCACCTTAGCTCGGGCGCCTTGATCTTGGCCGCGAGGGCCGGCCTCGCATGCAAAGCGCCTTCGCCAACGGACTCTCGATGGGCCTCATAGCGGAGTTTCCCAACGTATGGATTGCCGTGGGGGCAGCTACGGCGGTGATCATGGGGTTCATCACCATCAATGCCCTGTCCCTGATCTGGCTCGAGCGCAAGGTGAGCGCCCGCATCCAGCGCCGGTTCGGCCCGACGGAAGTGGGGCCCTTCGGCCTTCTGCAGACGCTGGCCGACATGCTCAAGCTAATTAGCAAGGAGCTGCTGACGCCGCAGCATGTACACCGACCTCTGTACCTGATCGCCCCGGTGCTGGTATTCGCCCCACTGCTGGCCCTGCTGGCCCTGCTGCCAGTGTCCGAGACGTGGATTTTTCACGACTACGACATCGCCCTGGTCCTGCTGCTGGCGTTCTCCGGGTTGAACGTGATCGGCATCTTCGCCGCCGGCTGGGGCTCGAACAACAAGTACGCGCTGCTGGGCGCGGTGCGCGCCGTCGCCCAGAACATCTCGTACGAGATCCCGCTGCTGCTGGCGGTGCTGCCCATCGTGCTGATGACGCGCAGCATGAGCCTGTTCGAGATCGGCAGCGCCCAGGCTACTTACCCCTTTGTGCTCGTGCAGCCGCTGGCGTTCTTGATCTACTTCATCTCCGCCCTGGCAGAGACGAACCGGGCTCCTTTCGACATCCCAGAGGCCGAATCGGAGTTGGTCGCAGGGTTCCACACGGAGTACTCGGGAATGCGATTCGGCGCGTTTTTTCTCGCCGAGTTCACCAACATGGTGATCGTCAGTGCGGTGGCGACGATCCTGTTCCTCGGCGCCTGGAACGGACCGCTGCTGCCGGGGTGGCTGTGGTTCTTCATCAAGGTCTACGGGTTGATCCTGGTGATGATGTGGATCCGCTGGACCTTCCCGCGCCTGCGCTTCGACCAGCTGATGACATACGCGTGGGCGGTGCTGGTGCCGCTGGCACTGGTCAATCTGCTGCTGACGACGGTGGCACTGAAACTACTGTAGGGAGTGGCTATGCTGAGACGGACTCTTGTTGGCGCCTGGTCGCTCCTGGTAGGTATGAAGGTGACCTTTGCGCACGTGTTTCGGGGACCGGTCACCTCGCAGTATCCGCGCGAGCGGATCGAGATGTCCAAGGCGTATCGCAACGTCATCGTCCTGATCGAGATCGAAGGCATCGGCTCCCACGACTGCATCGACTGCAATGCCTGCGTGCGGGTCTGCCCCTCCGATTGCATCGTGATCGAGGGCGAGCGTCCGGAGGGTATGAGGAAGAAACGGGCGACCCTGTTCGAAGTCGACTTCGCCCTGTGTTCAGAATGCGGCCTGTGTCTCGACGTGTGTCCCACCGACACCCTGGGCTACAGTCGGGAGTACGACCAGGCGGGGTACGGCCGCAACGACTTCCTCTACGACCTGCTGGAGCCGTATCGCGACCGCGAAGAGCAGGTGCGCGAGGTGCTGCGCGCCGAAGAGGCGAAGAAGGCGGCAGTCAAGAAAGCGGCGGCGGAAGCGAAGAAGGCCGCGGCGGCCAAAGCCGCAGAAGAAACCCTGGGCGGGGACACCGACGCCGCCAGCCCGCAAGTCTGATAGATGCTCGAACAGGCTGTCATCTACCTCTTCGCAGCCCTGGTCCTGTCCGGTGGACTGATGGCCGCCTGGACCCGCCACATCCTCTACGCCATCATCGGCCTAGGGATCAGCCTGTTCGGGGTGGCCGGCCTGTTTCTGTATCTCGGCAGCCCCTTTCTTGCGGCCATGCAGCTGTTGATCTACCTCGGCGGCATCACGGTGGCCATCGTCTTCGCCATGATGCTGTCCATCGCCATGACGGTGACACCACCAGAGCGCAACCGCGCCAAGACCGTCTTCGCGGCGGTGTGCACCGCCGCCTTCGGCCTCGGCGTGTTCCAGTTGGTGCGCGCTGCCCGTTTCCCGGCGGTGTCGCCAGCTCCTGAAGAGGCCTGGTCTGTAGGCGCCATCGGTCACGCCCTGCTCACGCACTACAACCTGGTCTTTGAAACCCTGTCGGTAGTGCTGCTACTGGCGATCATGGGCGCAATTCTGATCGCGCGCCCGCAGCGGAAGGCCGCGTCATGACCCTTGAAGGGTACCTGACCCTGAGCCTGATGCTGTTCTGCATCGGCGTATTCGCCGTGCTGTCGCAGCGTAACCTGATCGCGGTACTGATCGGCGTGGAGTTGATGATGAACGCCGCGAGCCTGAACGTGATGGCCTTCAACAGGTTCAGCGTCACCGATCCCACGACGGGCCAAATCTTCGTGCTGATCATCATCGGTCTGGCGGCGGCGGAGGTGGCCATTTTCTTGTCCATCATCGTCAATCTGTATCGCACGCGTCGGACGATTGATGCCGAACAGCTGACGGAGCTGCAGGGATAGTGGACACACTCAACCTCATTCTGGCCACCACTTTCGCGCCCTTCGCCGCCTTTGTGCTGGCCATACTGTTTCTGATGCGGCAGCCACGCCTGGCGCAGGTCGTCGTCATAGCTGGCGGCACCCTGTCGCTGGGCGGTGCCGTCAGCCTGCTGTCGGCGGGACCTGTGGAGCCGTTGCGCTTTCTGTGGTTTACGAGCGGCGATATCCAGCTGCGCTTCGGCTTCCTGCTGGACGGCCTCAGCCTGATGTTCGGCGTCGCCGTTGCGCTGATCACGTTATGCGTGATGGTCTACTCCCTCGGCTACATGGGCCACGACCCCAGCAAAACGCGCTACTTCGCCATGCTGGCGTTGTTCGAGTGGGCAATGCTCAGCTTCGTCTACGCCGTCGATCTGATGCAGACCTTCATCTTCTGGGAACTGGTCGGCCTGGCCTCCTTCTTCCTCATCGGTTTCTGGTATGAGAAGCCGTCGGCTACGGCGGCGGCGAAGAAGGCTTTCCTGATGACACGGGTCGGCGATGTGGGCCTGTTTATTGGAGTACTGATGGTCCTGCAGGTGGCAGGACATTTCGATGTTCCTGGCCTGTTGGCAACAGAGGGTGGGTTGGTGGCACAGGCGACACCTGCCGTGCTGACGACGATCACGCTGTTGATCTTCGTCGGCATCGTCGGCAAGAGTGCCCAGTTTCCGCTGCACACTTGGTTACCAGACGCCATGGAAGGTCCGACTCCGGTCAGTGCCCTGCTGCACTCGGCTACCATGGTGGCTGCTGGCGTCTACCTGATGGCGCGGCTGCACCCGCTGTTCATGGGATCGGAGACCACCCTCGGGATCATCCTGATCGTGGCTTCGATGACAGCTCTGTTGGCGGCGACGATGGCGATGGTGGCGACGGATATCAAGAGGGTCCTGGCTTACTCGTCGATCAGTCAGCTTGGTTTCATGCTGTTGGGTCTGGCGGCGGGCAGTCTGTTCGCCGGAGTCTTCCATCTAATCACGCACGCACTGTTCAAGGCGCTGTTGTTTCTCTGCTCCGGCCTGTTCATCCACCACCTTGAGACAAACGACATGGCGCAGATCGGCCGTGGCGGTGGGCGCCGGATGCGCTTCGCCACGGCGGGGCTTGTGGTGGGTGGCGCGGCGCTGGCCGGGATCCCGCCATTGGGTGGGTTCTTCAGCAAGGAAGAGATCTTCGCCGCTCTTGGACACGATGGCGTTATCCTGTTTTCGGTGGTCGCCCTGTTGGCGGCGTTCCTGACGGCGTACTACACGTTCCGCATGATCTTCCTGGTGACACGGCCGCAGCAGGTGGAGGAGGTGGATGTGCATGGGGATCACGACCGTGCCGAACCCTTGAGCATGGCGCTGCCGGTGATGTTGCTCACCGTCGGCGCCGCCGTCGCTGGTTTCTGGGGTGGAGACATCGCCAGGGGACTTGGCATCGAGGCAGGACATCACAGCCTGGCGGCGATGGCACCGGCTCTGGCCGTGGTTGCTCTCGGCGTACTGGTCGCTTGGCTCGACTTCGGGAGACAGTCCGCGACACGTACAGGGTTCATCGCCAGGATGCCGGCCCTCGAGAAACTGTTTACCAACGGTTGGTACATCGACGCGTTCTACGACGCCATCATCGTGCGGATCACCATGCTGGCGGCGACGATCCTGCACGCCGCCGAGTCAAGGCTGCTCGACGCCAACTTCGACCGTCTCGGCTTCGGCGTGCTGGGGCTGGGCTCAGGTACTAGGCGACTGCAGAATGGCTGGGTGCAATTTTACGGCGGCTGGGCCGTGGTTCTCGTCGGTCTCGCCGCGGCCTATTTCGGAATGAGTGATTGACGTGCAGCTGTTGAGCGAGATTCTACTCTGCCCGGTGGGGGCACTGGTCCTGGTGCTGCTGATACCGGCGCGCGCGGTTCAGGCCATACGCTGGGTCTGCGCCCTGTCGGCGCTGGTAGCGGGGGTGCTCAGCGTACAGCTGTGGCGTACTTACGACGCGGGGGCTGGAGGGTTTCAATTCGTCGAGATCATTCCCTGGGTAGAAGAAGTGGGGATCAGCTACCACCTCGCAGTCGACGGCTTTAGCACGATCCTAGTGATGCTCACCTCTATCGTGTTCTTCACTGGCGTGCTGACGATGTGGGACCTCGAGATTCGCGTGAAGGAGTTCTTTGCCTTCATGCTGCTGCTCGTGACCGGCGTGTACGGTGTCTTCCTGTCGCAGGACCTGTTCTTCTTTTTCCTGTTCTACGAAGTCGCCGTGGTGCCCATGTATCCGTTGATCCTGATCTGGGGCAGCGGCAACCGCGAATACGCGGCGATGAAGCTGGTGCTCTTCCTGCTGGCCGGGTCTGCCCTGTTGTTTCCGGCGCTGCTGGCGATCTATCACGCCTCGGGACTGGGCACCTTCAACATGATCCTGCTGGCACAGAAGGCCTTTGATCCCGACTTCCAGATCTTCGTCTATCCCTTCGTGTTCTTTGGCTTCGGCGTGCTGGCGGGCCTGTTCCCGTTCCACGGCTGGTCGCCCACAGGACACGTGGCTGCGCCATCAGCGGTGTCGATGCTGCACGCCGGCGTGCTGATGAAGCTGGGCGCCTACGGCATCCTGGCGGTGGGAATACGGCTGTTGCCCGTGGGCGCCGTGTACTGGGCCCCGACCTTCGCAACGCTGGCCGCCATCGGAGTCGTCTACGGCGCCTTCGTTGCTATACGGCAGACGGACTTCAAATTCGTCATCGGTTTTTCCTCCGTGTCGCACATGGGCATCGTCGTGCTAGGCCTTAATCTTGCGGTGCTCGGCAAGGCCGGCCAGGATGCTCTCAACGGCGCCGTGTTTCAAATGTTCGCCCACGGCATCATGACTGCCCTGTTCTTCTCGACAGTGGGGTTTATCTACGACCGAGCCCACTCCAAGACGATCGCCGACTTCGGCGGCCTCGGGTCACAGATGCCACGCGCCGTGTCGGTGTTCATCGTCGCCGGTTTGTGCGGCGCCGGCGTGCCGGGACTGGCCAGCTTCTGGGCAGAGCTGCTCGTGTTCCTGGCGGCACTCAAGACCTATCCCGCATTGGGAGTGGTCATCATCGTCGGCCTCGTACTCACCGCGATCTATGTAATTCGAGTTTTCTCGCAGGCCTTCTTCGGCCCGGTGAACGACAAGTGGGATGACCTGCGGGGGTTGGACCTGAAGGGTTGGCAGATCTTGCCACGAGCGATCTTGGTGGCGGTGCTGGTGTACTTCGGTTTCTTCCCGAGCGCTTTGCTCGACGTCATCGACGGCACCACATCCACCGTGTTGACATCTTTTCGATGAGTGACATAGCGCTGTTCCTTCCCGAAACGGTCTGTCTGCTGGGGGCGCTCGTGCTGTTTTGCGCGCAGGTCTTCGGGGCACGTTACGGCGTCGTGTGGGGTCTGGCGCTGTTGTCGGGAGTCGCTGCCGTCGTCGCCAGCGTGTGGACCTGGCCGCTGGCGGGGGAACCGTTCTTCCCAGGAGTGTACCGCGTCGATTTCTTCTCCCAGTTCGTCAAGGCCATCATGGCCGCCGGCTTCCTCTTCATCGCCGCCATCAGCGGGCGGCCGCAGACCGTGCGCAGTGACGCCTGGGCGGAAATGCCCATGTTCCTGCTGCTGGCGACGACGGGAATGATGATGCTGACCAGCGCCATGGAACTGGTGACGCTCTACATCTCTATGGAGCTGGCCGCCTACCCGATTTACATCGCTGTCGCCCTGCACCGCAGCCGGAGCATCGGCGGTGAGAGTTCGACGAAGTACATGCTGCAGGGCATGGTGGCGTCGGCGATCACGCTCTATGGACTCAGCTTCCTCTTTGGTCTGTCCGGATCAACCTACCTAGGCACGATCTCCTCCCAGCTGGGCACGCTGGCGACGCAGCCTCTTTTCTGGCTGGTCGTGCTGTTCGTGCTGGCTGGGTTCCTCTTCAAGCTGGCGGCCTTCCCGTTCCACTTCTGGGCGCCCGACACCTACCAGACTGCGCCGCACGAGGTGGTGACTTTCGTGGCGACAGCGTCGAAGGTGGCGGCTATCGCCGTGCTTTGTCGTGTCGTCGCTCTGGTGGCGCCCGCCGGTGTCGATGCCGCGATGGCGTCGCGTGTGTTGATGTGGATGAGCGTCGCCGCCATGACGCTGGGCAACCTGGCGGCGCTGCGCCAGGGCGACTTGAAGCGTCTGCTGGGATACTCTGCGGTAGCCCATGCGGGCTACGTACTGATCGGTATCCAGACAATGACCGGCGCGGGACTGACAGCGGCACTGTTCTACGCACTGGGGTATGCGGCTATGTCAGCTTTGTGTTTCCTCGTTGTCGTCGAGATTGGCCGCGACGAAGATCTGGTGTCGATCGAATCGCTTGCAGGACTGCATCAACGCGCGCCGTTGCTGGCGGCGACCCTGTTGATCGGGCTCTTCGGCCTCATCGGCCTGCCGCCGACGGTGGGTTTTATCGGCAAGTGGTTCCTGTTCTCGGCGGCCATCGAGCAGGGGCAGTTCGTCTTTGTTCTGGTGGCGGCGATCAATTCGGCGGTAGCTCTCTACTACTATCTGCTCGTCATCCGTCAGGCGTACTTCGCCGAGGAAACCAGTGATGAGCCGATTCATACCGGTGTGGTGACGCTGGCTGTGGCTGGGGGGACGACGGGGTTCGTGATTGCGATGGGGGTGGTTCCGGGGTGGTTCTGGGCGCGGTCTGTGGAGGCTGTTGCGGCGTTGATGGGGTAGGGGTCCAAGCGTTGGTCCGCGAGGCCGACGCCGGCGCCTATGGCCGCACCGTCCTGGTGCGCGCCCCTTCGGGGCCCTGGTTCGGCGGACCTGCCCTTCGCTGAGGCGGCCTACGGCGCCGGCGCCGACCTCGCGTCCACTCGGCGTGCATTTCTTTTTCTTGTTTGTCGGCGGGTGCGGCCTCACTGAAGCGGCATGCGGCGCCCACGCCGGCCCCGTCCTCCGCACCGAAGCGAGCAGCACGTCGAGATCGTACTCACTCTGAACTACCCCACAATCCATGCATATCCGGAGCGAGCTGAGCAGCTTTCACCTGCGGTTGTTTTTTCTGTACGGCATTTCGATCAATGCCGGCATGGCGCTGTTCACACTGCTGTACAATTCTGTACTTGCTGCGTCTGAGTCATCAGGAGGATTTCATCGGGCAGGTGGCGGGCATGGCGCCGCTGGCGACCGGTCTGCTGGCGGTGTCGCAGCTGGGTATGTGTCTGGCGACGACGCCGACGGCGCTGCTGTTGTTCCCGTTCCTTGGCGGCGTGGCGACTGCATGCATCTGGGTCAACCACGTTCCTTTCCTGTCCGACAATGCTTCTCCCTGGCGCCGCGCCGAGGTTCTGGCGCTGTGGTTGGCTGTGCAGGTCGTTGTTCGGATGTTCTGGAGCCTGGCCGGGGGCTTTCTCCCCGGCTTTGTCGGCAACGTCCTCGACACGTCCACCGACATGCCCGAACCCTTCCGCTATGCGCTGTTTCTCGGAGCGGTCTTTTCGCTGATCGCGGCTCTGCCGCTGCCGCGAATGCCGGGCCACGCCGGCAGGGACACGCATGTCGAGGATGTAAACGAAGAGCCGGAGGCAGCCTCAACATCCCCATGGCCTACGTTTCTTGGCATCGCCGCATTGAGCGGTTCGCGCGGTTTTTCGGTGGGGCTGACCTTTCGGGCCGACTCTGGCAGCCCGGGTTGCAGAGATCATGCAGGCCATCCCCAGGGCCTTCGCTGGTCACCATGCATGGACGCGATTCGGTGTGCAGCGGGTGAGGCACCTGCTTCAAGGATGCGCAGCGAGGTCGTTCTTCACAAGGTGACAGCGGACCAAGCGGCCATCATCCAGAGTGTGCATGGCGGGCTCATCGGCAGAGCAACGTGGTTCAACCAGAGGGCAGCGACCACTGAATTTGCAACCAGTTGGCGAATCAGCCGGGTTGGGTGTGTCTCCTGCCAAAATCTGTCGCTCAGTGGTGGCCGTAGGATCAGCCACAGGGATCGCCGACAACAGCGACTGCGTATAGGGATGGCGGGGGTTGGCGAAGAGACGCCGGCTCTCCTCCAATTCCATGATTTGTCCCAGATACATTACGGCAATCCGATCGCAGACGCGCTCGAGTACACTCAGATCATGGGCGACGATGAGATAGGTCATGCCCGTCTCCTGCTGTAGATCCAGCAGCAGATTGAGAATCTGCGCTTGCACGGATACGTCTAGAGCCGACACGGGTTCGTCGAGCATGAGCAGTTTCGGCTCCAGAGCAAGGGCTCTGGCGATGCCGATTCGCTGACGTTGTCCACCGCTGAAAGCATGGGGATAACGATTCATGTGTATCGCGTTGAGTCCGACATGGACGAGCAACTCACCGACGCGATCAGACAACTCACTGCCACCGATCTTCCCTTGTATGACAAGGGGCTCAGCGACGATGTCCTTCACTGTCATGCGTGGGTCGAGGGCCGAGAAGGGATTCTGAAAAACATACTGCATCTTTGACCGCACTTGCCGCAGACCATCGGCATCCAGTTCCGTCACAATCTGCGACGTGTCACCGTCATGAAATTCTACTGTGCCCGATGTCGGCTCGATGGCGCGCATGATGCTGCGGATCGTGGTGGTCTTGCCACATCCACTCTCTCCCGCCAATCCAAGGATTTCACCGCGATGGACGTCGAAGCTGACCCCGTCCACGGCTTTGACCCAGCCCACAGGCCGACGAATCAACCCACGCAGCACGGGGAAATACGTCTTCAGGTCACGCACCCGCAGGATCACATCATCCGCCATGGATCACCCTGTCCGTGCGATAACAACGTGCGTGGTGCCCTTCACCGAGTTGTACAGCTTCCACGGGTCCGGCACGATCACACAGATTCGCCTCAAACTGATCGCAGCGCGGACCGAAGGCACAACCCTGTGGCACCTGACGGGGGGCCGGTACGGTGCCTCGAATCGCCTGAAAGCGTTCCTTGTGCTGCTGCCCGGGACGTGGAATGCTGTGCAGTAGTCCCTGTGTGTATGGGTGAGACGGGCGTTGAAAGATGTCCAGCACTGAACCCTCTTCCACGACGCGGCCCATATACATCACATTCACACGCTCACAGAAGCCGGCGACGACGGCCAGATCGTGAGTGATGAGCAGTACGGCCAGATCTAGCGTCTCACGCAATTCCTGTAACAGATCCATGATCTGTGCCTGGATCGTCACGTCCAGCGCCGTCGTCGGTTCATCGGCAATCACCAGCGTCGGCTGACACGCAAGGGCCATGGCGATCATCACCCGCTGCAATTGGCCCCCGGACAGATTGTGTGGATACTGTTTGGCTGCCCGTGCCGGCTCTGGAATACCTACACGCTGCAACATCTCCTCTGCCTCGGCATGGGCCCGCTGTCGAGTTTTGTCCTGATGCAGCCAGATCACCTCAGCGACCTGGTGACCGATGGTAAACACAGGTGACAAGGAGCTCATGGGCTCCTGGAAGATCATGGCGATATCATTGCCGCGGATCTGCTGCATTTGTTCGCTGCCCGGATCCACTGCTGCCAAATCCACCGGCGCGCCCCCGGCCGTGCCGTGAAACCTGATCGATCCCGACAACCGGGCAGGTGGCTCGCGCAGTAATCGCAACACACTCATCGCCGTCACACTCTTGCCGGAACCACTCTCTCCCACCAAACCTACTGCTTCGCCGCGTCGTACAGTCAGATCCACACCTCTGAGCACCTGGACGACACCCTCCAGGGTGTCAAACTCCGCCTTCAAATCCTCAATCTCGAGGACTGTGTCTTTGGGGGTGGCGGTCATGGGTTCTTCACTCTGTGTAGGGATCGGCAGCGTCGCGGAAAGCATCGCCGAGGAAGTTAAAGGACAGCACGGTAATGACGATGAACAGTGCTGGCAGCAGCAGCCACTGATGGAAATAC
>Ga0315338_1004523_pt1 | contig 10890 bp, 12 predicted proteins | sample ASW8metaG_FD_204518 | JGI IMG/M metagenome (GOLD analysis project Ga0315338, IMG submission 204518) | Ammonia-oxidizing marine archaeal communities from Monterey Bay, California, United States - ASW #8 | ecosystem: Environmental > Aquatic > Marine > Coastal | place: USA: California | collected...
CCGTCGACGGCTACCGCTGCGAGTTGATCGCCCTAACCTTGACGGTATGGCTGAGGAAGAACGAGTCAGGGTTGATGCCTGGCTCTGGGCGGTGCGGGTCTTCCGAACACGATCTGCCGCCAAGGACGCGTGCGCGACCGGCAAGGTCAAGGTCGGCGAGTCGAACGCGAAACCTGCCACCAAGGTCGGACCAGGCGACGAGGTCTTCGTGAAACGCGGAGAGCTCAGCCGGCACTTGCGCGTCGATGCGGTGCTGACCAAACGCGTTGGCGCTGGTCTGGTCGAGCGCTACATGACCGACCTCGACCCGCTGCCAGTGCGTTCGAAGGCCTCTGGCGATGTGTTCGAGCCGCTCGCAGGCGTCAGGGACAGAGGGGCTGGCCGGCCGACGAAGCGCGAACGAAGGCAGATGGACCGGCTACGACGCGGCTGATCAGGGTGTACCGGCGACCTGAGGTGCTGCGACCGAAGCTCTCACCACCGGAATGTCTTCGTCGGCGAGTGGCTCCATCCACTGCTTCCTGCTGAGGGCGCGCTCGACCGCAGGCGCAAGTCGCTCAGCCTTCTCGGCCTCCCGATCCGCGTCACGTTCGGCGAACTCAGGCATCACCTCCGTGGCAAAGAGCTCGAGCGACTCGCAGATGTGCTCGTGTTTGTTCTTGCCGCCCTGCTGCAGAAGGATCACCTGATCAACGCCAGCAGCTTCGAGCTCGCGGAGATGGCGTCTGACATCGTCCGGCGTGCCGATTCCTCCGCTGTAGTCGTCGCCGGCAGCCTCAGCAGACTCGACGGCCCGGTCGATGGCGTCGCCACGGATCTCGACATACTCATTCCACAGTTCGGTGCGGCCGGGCACCGTGTCGCTCGCCACCAAAGCTCCGAGCGCATATCGGAAGAAGTGAAAGCCGTCGTGTCCTCGCCGGATTGCTTCGGCCCTGTTCTCATGCATCGAGAAGCTCGTGACCAGCGCAACGTTCGGGTTCACGGTGTGACCGAGCGGAATGCACTCGTCGCTGTTGATCAAGTCGTAATAGATGTTGACCCAATGTTCGGCCTCTGCAGGATCGACGAACGAGAAGGCCAATGCGCCAATGCCGTTGCGCGCCGCCACCTCGATCGTGCCCCGGTTGGTGCATGCGATCCACATCGGAGGGTGCGGCTTCTGCGACGGCTTCGGAACAATGTTGCGGCACGGCATCGAGAAGAACTCGCCCTCGTAACCGGGATAGGGCGTCATGGCCAGCATATTCGCCACCTGTTCACCGGCTTCGAGGCTCATGGCCCGCTTGTCCTTTGCCGGAATCTGGAATCCGCCGAGTTCGAGCCGCGTCGCGCCCTCGCCGATGCCGAATTCGACCCGTCCCCGTGAGATCAGATCGAGCGAGGCGATGCCTTCAGCGGTTCGTGCAGGATGGTTGTACATCGGTGGGGTCTGACGAATGCCGTGGCCGATTCTGATCTTGTCAGTCCGTGCGGCACAGGCCGCGAGGAAGACCTCCGGTGAGGAGCAGTGCGAGTACTCCTCGAGAAAGTGGTGCTCGACGGCCCACACGTTGTCGAACCCAAGTCGGTCTGCAAGCACGACCTGGTCGAGGGCTTCGTGAAACAGCTTCTCTTCGGCTCCGTCGTCCCACGGCTTCGGGAGCTGGTGTTCGTAGAAGATGCCGAACTTCATCGTGTTCTCCTCAGTGCTTCGCGCCGAGCAGCTCGACGGCTTGGTTCGTTTCGTGTGACGTTCGGGACGACGAGCAGCACGAAGACGGCCACCCCGGCCATGACGGCCGCCCAGAGGGTCATCGGACGATCGAATCCGCCGCTCGAGTCGGCGAGCGTTCCCGTGATGTATGGGCCGACGAATCCGCCGATCTGTGCTGCTGTGAGAAAGAGTCCAGCGGCGACAGCCATGTTGTTCGGGCCGACGTCGCGGTGGTCCATGAGCATGAGCATGCAGATTGGCAGCACGATCACCCGCGCTCCTGAGCTCGTCGCGATGGCCACCAGAACTTCCGAGCCCTGGATGGTCAACGAGGCGGTCCCGAACGCGCCGATCAGCAACGCGGTTGACAACACCCCGACCCTTCGTCTCGGTGTTGCGACTGCGGGGACGATCGCGGTGAAGACGATGCCGATCAAGCTGCCGATGGCAGCCAAATATCCGGCGTGCGACAGCGTGCGGCCTTCGTCTGCCAGGAGATCGACCAGCCATTGGCCGACGCCATGAGAGAACATGAAGCCGGCGGTCGCGAGCAGCAAGCAGACCCTAACGATGGGAAGGCGGAGCAGCTCGGTTGGTCGATGACGCTCCGGTTCATGCGCGGTGTCGACCTCGAGGCGATCTGAGGCAATCCACCACGCAACAGCTGCGGCTACCCCGACGCCTGCGTAGACGATCGAGATCGAGCGCCACGATCCATCGAGCACCGTGCTGATGGGTCCGTTCGCCGTGGCCAACGCAATGGCTCCACCGATCGCAGGCGCGGTTTGATAGAGACCCACAGCTCGGCCGCGCTCGTCACCGTCGAAGAGCATCGAAACGGTCTTCGGAGCTCCGATCGCGACCAGTGGCGCTCCGAGTCCGAGGATGCCGACAGCGAGGAACAGCGTCCAGAAATCTTGGGCTGCCGACCGCAGAAGGACCGAGGTTGCCATCACTGCACAGCTCAGCAGCAACGCCCGCCGGAGCCCGATCTTGTCGATCACGCGGCCCGCTTGGATCGCTGCGACGATGAAACCGAGCTGCCACGCGCCGAGAACCAAACCCATCTGGCCTCGGGACAGGTCGAGGTCGGCTCTGATCGATGGAACAAGCGCGGCAGTCGAGGTCGTCATCACGCCGAACGCCGTGTACACGCCGAACACCCCGAGCAGCACGATCCAGCGCGAGGATGCTTGTGCTGTGGACGTCTCTTCGGCTGTCGGCATCGGGGAGCAACCGTAGGTCGGTGCGGCGACGAGGATGAACTCGCGCACCGATAGGGTCGCTTCGATGACGCAGGACCACTCGACAACATCGCAAGGCCCGTTGGGTGAGCTCAGCCACGCGCTGACGATGTCTGCCAGAGAATTCAGTGCTCTCATGAAGCTCGAGCCCCACGGGCCCGACGTTTTTGTGGGGATCAGTCCCGAGTACCCGTGGGGACGCATTTTCGGGGGCCAGGTGGTTGCTCAGGCGCTCCGGGCGGCTGCACACACCGTCGATCCGAAGTTCAAGGTCCATTCGCTCCACTCGTACTTCATCCGTGGAGGAACCTCCGAGGAGCCTGTTCGGTACGAAGTCGATCGCATTCGCAACGGCCGATCGTTCGTGACCAGACGGGTTGTCGCGCGTCAGTCGAACGGCGCCATTTTGAACCTGAGCTGTTCGTTTCAGATCGAGGAGGACCAGGCCGAGGTCCAGACGTTCGAGATGCCGACCGACCTTCCTGGTCCCGAGGAGATCGAGAACGACGGATGGGGTTGGCTACTCGATGAACGCAACATCGAGTTCGGCCCTGGTGACGCACGATCGGCTGGCTGGGTTCGCATCGAAGACGAGATCGGCGAATCCGACATTCTCCACGCGTGCGGGCTGGCGTTCACGTCCGACTCGATCCAGTTCGGCGCAGCTCGGCGGACCCATCCGATTCAGGTCAGCCGGGAGCAACACCACGATGTGTTCATCGGTGCGAGCCTCGATCACGCGATGTGGTTCCACCGGCCGACGCGGGCCGACAGATTTCACCTGTACGAGTTCAGATCGCATGGCCTCACCGGAGGACGTGGTCTCGTCAGCGGCCAGTTGTTCTCCGCAGATGGGGTGCACGTGGCGTCGATAGCCCAAGAGGTACTGCTGCGCTACATCGGCGATTGAGTTGCTCGCTACGGTGGCTGACGTTACAAACACGAGGAGTCGAAGATGACGTTCCAATTGGCAAATGTCGGTGGTCAGGCAGCGTTGATCGCCAATGGATCGTTCCACGATCTTGCACGGGTCAGCGGGGGCAGTTTCAGCGGCGACCTGACAGAGGCCATCGGCCGCCATCGCGAGCTCCACGCGCTGACCGCAGCACTCGATCCAGCATCGGCTGATGGTTTGGTGGAAGGCGCCGATCTCGGTCCGCCTTCGCCCAAGCCATCGAAGGCGTTTGGCATCGGGCTGAACTACCGGGCCCACGCCGAAGAGTCGAACATGGAGATACCCGAGTATCCGCCGACGTTTGCCAAGTTCCCCTCGTGCATTTCGGGGCCGAACGACGACATCGTCGTGCGAGGGAACGCCGTCGACTACGAGGTCGAAGTCGTCGTCATCATCGGAATTTCCGGTCGCGACATCTCAAAGGCGGATGCATGGAGCCACATCGCAGGGGTCACCGGCGGCCAAGACGTCTCTGACCGGAGGGTGCAGTTCCACTCCACGCCTCCGCAGTTCGCCCTTGGCAAGAGCTTCGACACCTACGGCCCGATCGGCCCAGTTCTGGTATCGGTCGACAGCTTCGACGACCCCGACGACATCGGACTCAGCTGCGAGGTGTCAGGAGACCCACGCCAGTCGTCGCGCACGAGCGACCTCATCTTCAGCGTGCCTGCGATCATCGAGTACCTGTCTGGCATCTGCACCCTGAACGTCGGCGACGTGATCTTCACTGGCACACCGGCGGGAGTTGGTGCTCCGAAGCGGCAGTTCCTCGGAGATGGAGACGTCGTGTTCAGCACGTTCGAGGGCATCGGGACGATGACGAATCGTTGTGTGTCGCCCTGAGCGGTCCAGTATCGCCATGAGTAGCCCGGGTGTTATCTCGACAGGGGCTGTCTGAATCGAACTCGGGCCTGTATCTTCTTGCCCCGTGCACACAGCGGACTTGTCGGATCAGGGCCACCTGACGCTCGAGTCACCGCGCCCACGCTTCCGCGGTGTGTTGCACCAGTGGTCGTTCTTCGCGGCTCTCATCGTGGGCGTCGTCGTGGTCGTCACCAGATCTGGCGCCTCAGCGACGATCGCGGCCGCGATATACGGCGTCGGCGTCTGCACGATGTTCGGCGTGAGCGCACTGTTCCACAGGGTCGAGTGGACCCCGGCGAAGGTGCAGCCGATGCTGCAGCTCGACAAGACCGGCATCTATGTCGTGATCGCGTGCAGCTTCACGCCAGTGCTCTGGCTTGGAGTCGGTGGGCGATTCGGCATCGTCATGCTGGTCGCCGTCTGGGCCATTTCCCTGATCCTGATCGCTGGTTTGTGGTTGCCGTGGAGTCCGCCGTACGGGGTCATCACCGGCACGTACATCGGTGTTGGATCGATTGCATTTCTTGCTCTGCCGTCGATGTGGACCGATATCTCACCGATCTTCGTCATCTTGATTCTGATCGGCGGCGTGCTGTTCACTGGCGGATCGTTCCTCCTCGCGCTGCGCATGCCAGATCCGTGGCCAGAGACGTTCGGCTACCACGAGGTCTGGCACGTGCTGGTGTTCGTCGCAGCCATCGTCCACTACGTCGCCATCACCAGTTACGTGCTGTGAACCTCAGCCGCCTGCGACGGCCGTGAGAGGTCTTCGGCTCGCGGCTCACGTTGTCAAGATCGATCCTGATGCTGCCGACGTTGTCCGGTGCGCGCTCGCGGTCTATGTGGTGCCGAGAATCGACAGAGCTGGCGTGGTCGGTGGCGTTCGGCGCAAATCGAGGACATGCGATCTGGACGAGATCATCGTTCGTGACGAGTCTGGAGCAGTCCTCGTGTCGCACACCGACGTCGAGCTTCCCGCGGTGGTCTCCGACAACGAACCGGTTCCGATTCTGGTCACCGTTCACGGAGCAAGTGAGTTGTCGTCACTGAGATTCGCGGCGGTCTCAACCGACACGACCGAGTATTCGAACTGGAGGGCCCTCCGGCCGCCCGTTGCAGTGGAATCGGCGCTCGCGGAACTGATGCTGGGCCAAGACCCGTAGCTCGGGATCAGGAACCAGTGGGAGTGAAGCTGAGCTGAAGTCGGTCTGGGCCGAAGATCGCAGCCGTTGGAGGTTTCCACGACGCAGGCTCGTCCAACGACAGGCCGGGGAGCCGTGTCGCGAGCAGAGGCAAGGCCTCCTGCAGCTCGGCCCTGGCGAGAAACGCGCCGAGACAGAAGTGGACCCCGCTGCCGAAGGTCAGTTGGGGTACTGCAGCTTGTCGCTGCATGTCGAACGTGTCGGGAGATTCGTGGACGGAAACATCACGATTGCCCGAAGTGAATGCCGGGAACACCAGCGTTCCTTTGGGGAACAACACGTCGTCGATCTCGATGTCCTCATCGGCGTAACGGCCGGTCCCTCTCACCGCGCCCTGAAACCGCATCACCTCTTCGACGGCCCGCGGTGCGAGATCGGCGTCCGCCGCCAAGGCGCTCCACTGGTCAGGGTGCTCGGCGAACAGCGACAGCGCGCACCCGAGCTGGTTGCGCGTCGTGTCGACCCCTGCCACGAGAACGGCTTCCACCATCGTCAACAGCTCGTCATCGCTCAGCGAATCGCCGTCTTCGTTCGCCGCGATGAGGTCAGTCAGCAGATCGTCCTCTGGCTGCGTTCTTCGCCTGGCAATGAGGTCCGTCACGTATGCATCGAGTTCGACGCGGGCAGCGAGGATGACGTCGACTTTCTCGTTTGCGTCCGCATCGAGGCCCGACAACACGTCTTGAGCCCAACGACTGAAGTCCTGCCAGTCCTCTGGCGGAGCGCCAAGCAGTTCGCAGATGATTGGTATCGGGTACGGCTCGCAGATCTCTGAGACCGCTTCGACAGTGCCACGCTGTGCGACGGGATCGATGAGCGCGTTCATCGTTGCCCGCATCGTCGGCCTCAGACGTTCGGCAGACTTCGGAGTGAACGCAGGGCTCACGAGCCGTCGTAGGCGCTGATGTTCGTCGCCCTCAGCAGTGAGAATGCTCTGCCGACGCTGGTCGACGAGGCGGGGGTCGAGCTGCCTCACGCCGTCCATCAGGCGCAACAGGTGGTGGAATCGGCGGTCGCGCAGGACTCTGGTGATTGCGGCGTGACGCAGCACCGCATACCCCATCGGCATCCGTGCGAGCCAGTGGTGCTGCACTGCTTCGTTGTATTGCTGGCGAGCTTTTTCGGGATCAGTGAGAAAGTCTGCGTCGATCACCGGAAGGTCGAGTTCGCTCACGAGTGTTGCCATGCCGCGACGGTAGACGAGACCGGACGCGTGGATCGTATTGTCACACCCGAGTGATTGACTGTGAAATGTGCAGTTCAGCGATGTTGTCGACGCTTCAGCAGATGTAGCCGCCACGTCGAAACGCGGGGAGAAAACCGCTCGGCTGGCCGAGCTGCTCGGCATCGCTGCGCCCGATGAGATCGTGCCGATCGTCGGGTTCCTGACCGGCGACGTCCACCAGGGCCGCATCGGTATTGGCTGGGCGAGCGTGTCGGAAGTCTCCGTTGTCGCCGCTGAAGATTCAACCCTGTTGGTGGCCGATGTCGACGTTGCGATCACCGAACTCGCTGCCATTTCCGGCCCCGGTTCACAGCAGCTACGGCACGAGCGCTTGGTCGAGCTCTACACCAGCGCCACTGAGACCGAAGCGAACTTCCTCAATCGGCTGTTCGTTGGTGATATCCGTCAGGGCGCGAATCACGGTGTCATGACCGACGCAGTTGCCAAAGCATCGGGCATCAAACTGGCCACAGTCCGCCGGGCTCAGATGCTGGCAGGCGATCACGCCACCGTGGCTCGCATCGCCATGACACAGTCCGAGGCCGACGTTGCCGCTATTGGACTTCAGGTGATGCATCCTGTTCAGCCCATGCTCGCCTCGACGGCGGCTGATGTCGCAGAAGCGATCGAGGCGATCGGTGGTCCAGCGAGCGTCGAGTGGAAGCTCGACGGCATCAGAATTCAGGTTCACAAGCGCGGCGACGATGTCCGGATCTTCACTCGCAACCTCAATGACGTCACCTCCAGGCTCGACGGCGTGTGTGCCATCGTGCGATCGCTGGATTGCGAGACCGCAGTGCTCGATGGCGAGGTCATCGGTGCTTCCGGCGACGACGGTCCAGACGTGTTCCAGGACACGATGAGCCGGTTCGGTACCGACGAACTCGCCGACAGACGCAGAGCACTTCAGCCCCACTTCTTCGATCTCCTCCACCTCGACGGCGTCGATCTCGTCGATGTCGAACTCGAGGAACGGCGCGTTGCCCTCGGAGGTCTCGTCGGACCGATGTTGATCCCCGGCAAGACGACCGTCGATGAAACCTCGGCCTCGGCAATTCTCAGAGAAGCCTTGGACGCCGGCCACGAGGGAGTGATGGTCAAAGACGCAGCCTCAACCTATGAGGCCGGCCGTCGTGGCAAGTCGTGGCGCAAGGTCAAGCCGGTGATCACCCTTGACCTCATCATCATCGGAGCAGAGTGGGGTCACGGGCGCCGAACCGGCAGCCTGTCGAACCTGCACCTCGGCGCTCGCGATCCGCGCACTGACGAAGCCGTGATGGTCGGCAAGACCTTCAAGGGACTGACCGACCAGCTGTTGTCATGGCAGACCGAGCAGTTCCTCGCCCGCGAGATTCGTCGCGAAGGCATCACGGTGTTCATCGAGCAGAACCTCGTCGTTGAGATCGCGCTCGATGGAGTTCAAGCATCGACGCGATACCCGGGCGGTGTCGCTCTGAGATTCGCGAGAGTTCGCGGCTACCGCGAAGACAAAACTCCTGCTGAGGCCGACACGATCGATTCGGTCCGCGCGCTACTGAAGTAGCTGCATCCGGACGTGCTCAGCGAGTGAGCAGGTGATCGGGCAGGTGCCGTGTCGATGACAGCTTCGTCATGCTGAACGCCGAGACCGGCCCGATACCGATGGTCCTCACCTCGCTGATCGAGGCGTGACCGGTGACAAAACGTTCCCATTCCCATGGCACGGGCTCGACTCCGAGAAGGTGAGTGAGCGCAACGGAGTTCGTTCCAGCGTGCGCGAATACCAGAACGGTGATGTCGGTGGCTTCTGACCATGTGGGAAGTTGGTCCGCGGATCGCACGACCCCGAGCTCAGCGAGCGATTGGTCAATGCCAGACGTGACTCTGGTGTGGAAATCAGTGACCGATTCCCCGCCGTCGAGGCCATGCCACTGCTCGCTCGGGTTCCTCCGCCGATGCGCCGCGAAGATCTCCATGGCATCGTGGTCGGTGCCTTCCCATGCAGGGTTGTAGATCTCCTCGAGGTAGTCGAGCGTCTCGCATCGTCGACCCGTGAGTTCGAGGAACGGTGCTGCGGTTTGCTGGGCTCTCAGCTTTGGACTGACCCAGACGTGGTCGAAGTGGTCGTCGGCGAGCGCGACAGCGGCCAGCATGGCCTGTTGCTGTCCCGCAGCAGTGAGTCGGGGGTCGTCTCGGTTCACGCCACCTTCGCGCCAGCCAGGTTCACCGTGTCGGACGAGCACGAATCGCATCGGCCGACCCTAACCGCATGAGAAGCCTCGATTCGCAACCTTCGAGGCGCGGTCAACTTCTTGAACCCTGGGTGAAATGTTTCGGTTTGATGACCGTTGTCGAGTCATGGACCCAATCAGACCGATGGCGGGACGCCAGACGCTCGAGCTCGCAGCGCTCGAGCGATGCTCGCTGTCCTCACGGGTCGTGGTGATAGACGTCGATTCGGACCTGTTGAATCGAACCGCTCATTCCGAGGTGGTGTCGCTGCTGTTCAGGTCGGGAGTCATCGGGCCGATTCGGTGGTGTGTCGAACAGCTGCGCGGCCGCCGATCCGAGCGGAGGGGCGAAGCGACCTCGGCCACCTACGCCAGGGGCCTGACACCCGATGACCTGCGGCGTCTGGTCGTTGAGCTGGCTGCCGACCTGGCCGCAGCCGCACACACGGGGATGTGCTCGGTCATCGAGACGCATGTAGAAGCCGGTGACTTCGTCGTGCTCAGCGGAACAGCTCCTGGCGAACTCATCTCAGCACTCGCATCAGAACTCGGAGCGCATCGCGGTTGTGGCGCCACTCTCGTGATTGACGACGGCGTGTTCACCGGCGCCATCGAAGACGGAACGACCAGAAGTGCTGTCGACCGTGCGCTCGGCGCCGACGCGCTCTCGTCGGCAACGGTGTACGGAGCTCCGAGAAGACTCTGAGGTCAGGTAGTTGACTCTGAGGACCGGACTCTCTCGACCAGATCCAGGTCGATCGGCATGGCGACTGCCCAGGCGATCTCTTCATCAGCAATGTCTGCCGGCGCTCCGACGAGCCTGAACAGGCTGTTGAGGACTGCCGTCAGCTCGTCTTCCAACGACCACGATCGACCGCGGTTCACGGGGTCGAAGATCGAACGTGACAAAGCAAGCACCAGCTCGGCCGTCCAGGCAACGTCATCAATCTCGAAAACGCCGAGAGCGCGGCCGCGCTCGATCGTTTCGAGTGCCTTGGTACGCCAGTCTTCGTGAGGCCACCGCCGACCGAGGGCTGCCGAATCACTGAACGAAGCCCACGCCGGGTCGAGCCGAGCTCGATGGATCTGACTTGCGATGGCTGACGTGAGGCGGTTCGCAGGCGACGTGTCATCTCGAAGCATGATGCGGCTCAGCTTGAGCTGTGACTCGAAAGCTTCGTCGAGCACGGCGTCGAGGAGAGCGTCGCGGTTTTCGAAGTAGTTGTAGAACGACCCGAGAGCCACGTCGGCGCGGTCGGTGATCTCGGCGATCGTCACTTGTTGCAGACCGTTGGCCCCAAACACGTGCTCGCCAGCCTCGAGGAGTGAGCGCAGTGTTCGCTGGGCTCGCTTCTGCGACCTTGTCAGTTCTCCGGATACGCCGCCCATCGCCTCACTCGCAATCGCTGACAACACATACAAAATCAGAAAGCTCGGCAACGCGCGGGGCCAACTAACCATTTCTGCGATATTTCTTGCCCATCACCGCGAGAA